>ENA-OWPI01000112-OWPI01000112.1-marine-metagenome-genome-assembly--contig:-NODE-112-length-115128-cov-15.304882_pt1 | contig 115128 bp, 101 predicted proteins | sample MGYA00238138_ERZ651775 | MGnify/ENA primary metagenome ERZ651775 (study PRJEB26906, sample SAMN06265043) | marine metagenome | isolation source: Helgoland LTER site | place: Germany:Helgoland... | reverse complement strand
CCCTAAGGGCTCAAACCTCCGGGCGGCATTTCGAAATAGGTGCCACCTTCGGAGCATTCGAGGTAAGTGCCGCCCGCAAACCGGCTTAAATAAGCCTCCCTTTCAGATCGTAGCAGACGTTAGCGCCAGGCCTGCCGCCAATCAAGGCGACATCCACCGTCGGGACTCGTTGATGGCTGATTGGCATTTAAGGGTTTTAAAGCGATCCCGCACCGGTTTACAACCCAAACACTCGCTTAGCTAAGATTGCTGGCCGTTCGGATAAGGTTGATGACGGGCGATAAACCAAGCAAGGCAGTTCCTAGGACTGGCCTGCTTTAACCTTTAACTTTTAACTTTTAACCGAGGGCGCTAAACCCAATTACGGCTCGATTACCAACTATCTCGTTTGACGATCGTTTAAATTACGAGCCGCAAGCCGCATTCGCCGTTACCGTATGGCTTAGGCCGTTGTCCACAAGGGCAACCTACTGCAGTGGCACCCGCGCCTCGATATACGCCTCGACGGCCGCCGCCGTATTCCGCTCCGCGCCAGAACCAATGGCGCCAGAGATCAATGCCTCACCCGAGAACCCGAACAAATACCGGATGAGCAACAAGCCATCCGTCAGCGGTTCAGACTTGCCATTGCCGTCTATATCGAGCTCGGCATCAGCGTCCGTTAAAAAAACTGTAATATCCTCTGAGGCCGCTCTGCCGGCCAAACCAGCAACAGCGCCCGCCGTCAGCGCGTCACCACTGAACCCAAATAAGTGACGGATAACCAATAGGCCATCGGTCAGGGGTTGCGCGGCTTGGCTTTCATCGACATCAAAACTGAAAGCGCAGGATGGGCAGGAAAAACGGCTTTTCGGATTGGTGCCGTCCGCAAGTTCTTGCGCATCGCTAAAACCATCGCCGTCATCATCGGGATCCGCGACATCGCCCACTCCATTGCCATCGGTATCTTCAAATTCATTGGGGTCGTCCGGAAAGGCGTCGCGAACGTCGCCCACACCATCGCTGTCGCTGTCCTGGGTCTCGGCGGGGTCATCCGGAAAGGCGTCTGTATTGTCCCCAATCCCATCGCCATCTGTGTCTTCAAACTCACTGGGATCGTCATCAAAGGCATCCCGCGCGTCGCCCACACCATCGTTATCGCTATCTTGCGTCTCAGTGGGATCATTCGGAAAAACATCATCCTCATTCGAGACCCCATCCCCATCGATATCCGCATCACAGACATCGCCCTTGCCGTCTTGGTCGAGGTCTGCTTGATCCGCATTGGCCACGTCCTGGCAATTGTCCAGGTCGTTGGTGACGCCATCCTCATCTCCGTCGCTTAGCGACAGCGCAATGGCGTCGATAAAATCCGTGACCGCTTGGACATCTTCCGCTCGACGCAGTTGGTTACCGCCACCGTGGCCTTGCCCCTGCCCTTTGTTTAGAAACGTGTACTGCGAACCCGTTTTGATATTACCTTCAATGTAAGACCGCACCCGGTCGAAGTTTGCCTCCTGAACCGAGGTTGACGAGCCAGAAGCATAAACAAGCCTGGTTGAACCGGCCGCGCCGCCGCTAACATGACACCCAATACACGTGCCTTGAATGATCGGCGCCACGCGGGTTTTATAAAGTGTGAAGAGTGCCGCATCATCGCCGAACGCGCTGAGGGTCGTGAAGAAAAGCAGTAGCGGTAGCAGGCGTCGACTCATTGAGATGCGTCCTAAATTGATTCATTAGTGTTTAAACGTGTAAATTTTTGATCCAGGCCACTTGCGGGCATTTCATCACCCACCTGACCTTGACGCGCAAAAAACTGTCCGCTGGCATCAATTGCCAAAAAATCACATTCCAGCGTCCGAAGCCAGTCCAGCCCGCCGGCTTGCCCTTTCAGCAATGCAATGGTTGCAATCGAGCCTGCAACCACACTTTGATCGGCAATCACGCTGACGCTCGCAAGACTTTCAACGGGCATTCCTGTTGCCGGGTTGAGCAAATGACTAAAGCGTTTGCCTTCTATTTCTAAATAGCGCTCATACCCGCCACTGGTCGCCAAGCCCGCATTAGCAATACCGACCTGCGCGATGGCGCCGGGGCCGCCCGGGTTTTTAATACCAATGCGCCAAGGCTGACCTTCCGGGTTGGCGCCAATGCAGAAAATATCGCCGCCTAAATTCACCACCGCAGATTCAATGCCCGCCGAGCGGATGCGCTGCGCCAAAGCATCTGCCGCATACTCTTTCACAACGCCGCCCAAGTCGATCTCCATGCCTGGCATGCCAAGCCGTACGCCCGCCTCGCTGAGTTCGACCTTCTGCCAATCAATTAAGGCCAAGATTCGGTTCAGCTCATCAGGCGTTGGCAATTGTGTTCGGCCCTTTGTCCAAATCCTGCGCAGTACCCCCGAAGTAATATCGAATAACCCATCACTCAGCGACCAACATACCCCCGCGTATTCTAAAATAGCGCGGCATTCGGCATCGATCGGCACGACCACGCCGCCGGCCGATGCATTGATTTGCGTCGTAATACTGTCGGTGGTGAATCGTGAATATCGCCTCTCAAAGCGCGCTGCCTCGCGCTGGCAATCCGCCGCAACCTGCTGACAGAGCGCAGGATCGCCGGATAGTTTCAGCTCGCAGGGACTCCCCATGGCGGTGAACCGAAAGACCTGCAGACTCGTCAGAATCGGTACTCCGCGCCAAGCGACACCACGTCAAAGTCGACCAATCCCGGATGCGTTGTTTTAGTGCTGGATAACGCGTAACCCGAGCCGCTGTCGTAGCGCTCGTACTGCATTGAAACTTGCACGGCGTTCATACGATACCGCGCCTTCAGCCCATAACTGACCGCGCCAAACGTTGACAGTCTGAAGTCGCTGGATTGCGCCATGGTATCTGGCTGATCATAGCGGTCGAAGGGCGTATAAAACGCCGCTTCGCTCTGACTGTAGTAGCGCAGCATCGGACCCCACTGCAGGGCCGTCTCCTCACCCAGCATCCAGCTCATCGCAAGGGTGTGCGCCCCGACCGAGTAGGAATCCCAGAAGTAGCGATAGTTGACGGCAAGGCTACTGGTCTGCCAATCGAAGTAACGCCGGTAACTCGCGGTTAGGGTGCGCTCAACCCGTTTACCCGGCCGAATATCTCGCAACTTATAAGGATCTGATAACTCGCCCGTCCGTTTGGTGATGCCGAACCCCAGATTGAGCATTGAAACCGGGCTCAAGAGCTGATTCACCGAGGCGTAAAATGACCGTGTGTGCTTCGAGCCTTCTTCCAATCGCTGAAATAATTGCGCGTCTGTGGGCGTTAATTCATCGCTTGCATAACTGGCGGACAAGGCAAGGGTTGTATTTTGCTTGAAGAAATCCCGCTCGTAATTCAGTCCCACCGAACGGGAATGATAATCGTGCTCGCCAGAATAACCGACCGAGATTCCAAGGGACTGACCGCGCCAATGTCGCGTTAGGTTCACATCCACCCCATTGCGCGAATCATCGATGCTGGCCCCAGACATAATTAAATCGCCACTACCATCGCTCGCGGCCACCGTGCCCCAAGGCGAGGCGCCACTCATGGCTTCATTGTCGTACCCCAAAGACATCGACCAATCGCGCCCGATTGGCGCGCTCAAATTAAATTGATTGGTTTTAACCCGAAACCGCTGCAGGTCGCCAAACACGACCTCTGCAGCGTTGGCATCGCCCTCTTGGTAAACCGACGTATTCACCGACACCACACGCTCCGTGGGCTGGCTGGCCGAGAATGCGGGCAGAGAAAGGGCCGCGGCGGATAAAAGGGCCAAGGGGCCGATTTGGGCTTTAGCGGTCATCAATTGCACCCACAACCGCCGCCGGCGGTCGCCCCACCGCCACTGGCTGCTTCTTTGCTGAAAAAGACCTGATCAGAGAGCCGCGCGTCTAAAACGTTTGGCGTCAACTGCATTTCTTGCTGGGCCAGTCGGTCGCGCTCCCAAGGCTCAACCGTTTGACAACTTGCTAGCAATAAGACTAAAAGCCCGGTCACGATTCTTAAAACCTTATGCACCACTGTCGATCACCGCCTTAATATGCGCTCGCAATTCATCCTCATCGCCATCACGAAACCCTTCGTGAACTTTGGTAACAACGCCGGCCCGATTAATCACAAAGGAGCTTGGCATGGCGTTTAAGCCATAGGATGCCGATACCCGCCCTTGCTCGTCAACCAAACTGTCATAGCCCACGGCAATCTTGGTTAAAAACTTTCGGGCCTTTTTAAGATTGCGATCAACATTAATGGCCAGCACAACAAACTCATCTGAACCAATCGTCTGCCGCAGCGTCTCGATTTTGGGCATTGCAACGAGGCACGGTCCGCACCAGGAAGCCCAGAAATCCAAGTACACGACCTGCCCAGAATAGTCCTTCAAGGCGCGTCTTTGTGTGTCGTCCATTAAATTCGCCAACTCAAATTCCGGTGCTGCCATGCCCGGTGAGAGCGCACCGTCGGCGCGTACTAAGGCAGACCCACCCACCAAGAAACAAACCAATGTCAGCCCAAGCATGAGTGGCCGCGCACGCCTTAGATACCCAGTCCGCGCTTTGCCGCCCACGCTTTTTTTAAGGCCATGAAAGGCCCGTTTGCCAAGATTGAATAAAAATCGGCAGTCAGCACCCTGCCCGGGCTGATCTTGCGCGCTGCAGGGCAAGGTCAAACCATTCATCGTTTCAGATTGTCTTATCACCATAATGCGATTGTCCTAGTGGCGCGCTAAAGGCTTCTAATCTAGCGCTAAGGGCTTCTAATCCAGCGCTAAAGGCTTCTAATCTAGCGCTAAGGGCTTCTAATCCAGCGCTAAAGGCTTCTAATCCAGCGCTAAAGGCTTCTAATCCAGCGCTAAAGGCTTCTAATCCAGCGCTAAGTTAATTTTGTTGTAGGACCGCTTTCGCTCGAGCGAGCCCATCGTGATCGAGTGCCGCGGTAACATGACGACTCGCCATGGTTTCAACCAGTTGCTTGCCACGATCATTGCTCAAATCCATGGTGCCGCCCGTCACCATTGCCGTTGCGAGCCCGCCCATCAAATGCGCAAAGCCGTAATCCTCGAATGCTTGCTCAAAACTGTAGCCGGTGATGCCGCTCAGCACGAGCTGATCATGGTAGGCCTTCACCAAATCGCGCTCGTTATCCCGTCGCAACTGCACGTCCATCGACCCACCCAGTAGATAGGCCAAATCATACGCCCCCGGGCCTCGGCCGATCCCTTGCCAATCAATCACCATCACCTCGCCCGAACCCTCAGGGCCAAACATCAGGTTTTCGACCCGATAGTCTTGATGCGCAATGGTCCAAGGGCTTCTTGCTGCAAGCGTTGCATTAAATTTGAGGTAGTTCCCAGCAAACAAGGTGTATAACGCGTCGCCACCTTCTGGCAGGCAATGGCCAAAGCCTTCTAAAAAGGCGGGTAAAATTTGGACCAGCAGCTGATCGACATATTCAATTCTCGGCCCGGTCATGGCGAGTATCCACTCATATTCTGGCGCTTTGGCACGGTCCCACCACACCGCGTGGATCGTCGCGAGTACGCGTACTGCCGCGAAGGTTTGATCCAGGGTCATGCCATCGGTTTGCGAAACCAGCGTCAGTCGACTGAGATCCTCCATCACGATGACAAAATCTGCCGTGCCTTCAATGATTTCAGCTAAATAGATTGCGGGCAGCCCGACCGATACTTGCGTTGCCAAACTTTTATAAAATCGAACTTCCGCTTCGAACATTCCGAGGGCCACGCCTTGGGCTCGATTGTCTTCAAATGAGGACGGTAGTTTGACGACAACACTCGCTGGGCCAGCGGATTCCGAGTTGGCGCGTTGTAAGGTCACTCGAAAAATATCACCCATCAGGCCGACGCCCTGCCCAATCTGCGCGATCTCAACGCTTTCAATTGTGTCGTTAAGCACCGCGCTCAACCAATCTACCGTTACCTCGTCAATGGTCTTGGGAATCATGCTCACGTCTCCTAGTCACGCCGATCATTAAAGGGGTCTAGCATGTCGCATAAGGGCTTGCCCTGTCGAGACCCGGCGCGACTTTTAGCGCAGGATGCTTTGCCAGCGAAGCCAGACACGACGCGAGATTCTTTCTAGGAACTGCTTTTAAGAAACTGCCTTTAAGGAACTGCTTTGGCGTGACATGACTCGACTGCGGGCGACGAGGCCACCCAATTCAAATTCGATGCCTTTTTTGGTTCAGATCCTACAACCCCCGCGTGATTTATCCCGTGCGCAATTTATTTGCGGATCGTTTCACTTTAAACTCGGCGAATCAGCGGGAGATATCGCTACAACCAACAGGAGCGCAACGTGTTTGATTTCAGCAACAAGGTCGTCCTTATTACCGGTGCAAGTTATGGGTTTGGCGAGCAGTTCGCTTACGCCTTTGCCGAGGCTGGCGCCAATTTAATTTTGACTGCGCGCAGCGAAGACGCGCTGACGCAAGTCGGCAAAGCCTGTGAAGCAAAAGGCGCAAGCGTTTGTGTTGTGGCGGGAGATGTCTCAAATGAAGCCGATGTGAATGCGGTAATCCAAGCCGGCCTTCAGCAATTAGGCAAAATAGATGTTTTGATTAACAACGCGGGCATCGCCGACCCCCGGGGGGTTTCGGCTGAACAATTTGATACCGAAACCTTTAACCGTATTATCTCGGTCGATTTAACCGGCGCATTTATGTATGCCCGAGAGTGCGGACGCCACATGCTGGAACGCGGCAGCGGCTCGATTGTCAACATCTGCTCCATTATGGCGAGCGGTGGCAACGAAAATAACGTGATCGGCTATGCCGCGGCCAAAGGCGGCTTGGTGAATATGACCTACCAAATGGGCACCGAGTGGGCGGACCGCGGGGTTCGGGTCAACGCCGTATCGCCTGGTTTTGTCGTGACCGAGATGACCCGACCAATGCTAGAAGCCATGGGCATGGACAAGTGGATTTCTAGCCGTACGCCGATGCGGCGCCTGGGTGAAGTGCAAGAAGTTACCAACGCGGTGATGTTCCTTGCCTCGGATCTTGCCAGTTATATCACTGGTGTTGATTTATTGGTCGATGGTGGCACCAATGCCAGTCATGGCACCTTCCAAATGCCCCCCATTCATCACGCATGGAATACAGATCGACCGATGGTGCCCAGCCCTTATGTCCCCGTTCAGCCGAGGCCCGACTGGTACCAAGCACTCGAAGGCGGGATTCCGGGCATTCACTACCCGCTCCCAGAACCCGATCAGAACGACTGAGCGCCTCGGTGAACTCGTTAGAGCGCCTTGGGCGCTTCAGAGGCTTTACGAGGCTCTTAAACGGGGTCGAGGCGGCCCCTTGATGCAGCGCATTGCGATAAAAGGGGTGTGAATAATGTGGCAGTGGCGCTCCGAGTCGAACGAAAGGCGCTCTTAACGAGACCTCACTGCTTTTGAAGAGCAGGACGCAGACCACCGCGCTGACGCCACCACCCGCCATGCTACCAAACTTTGCAACGGGTAAACCACTGAATCCAAAAAGAAACACACGCTGTGTTGCGACTAGCTCAGCGTAACTCAAATCCGATCGGCATATACGTCATCCCGGAGATAAACGTAGAATTCAGCCACTGGGGCGGCTCTAAAACCCGCAGGCGCTTCATTCGCGTGAGCATTTCAGTAAAAATCGCATCGATCTCGAGACGCGCATACCATTGGCCTAAGCAAACATGATGACCACCACCAAATGCGAGATGCCGTGCTTGTTGTCGCGTTAAATCTAACTGGTGGGGCTTGGTAAACATCCTTGAGTCGCGATTGGCCGCGCCATAGTACATCACCACCTTGTCCCCTTTTTGCATCAATTGCCCATTCAACACATAGTCCTGCGTCAACGTTCTGCGCATATAAATCACCGGAGAGGTCAGTCGCAAGAGCTCCTCGGTCGCTAAGGGTAATCGCCCCACAGGATCCTCGGCCAGTTGTTCCCAGGCCCCTGCTGAGTGGATCAACTCATAGGTCCCAGTGCCCACTAAGTTACGGGTCGTGTCACCGCCCGCATCCACCAAGAGCATAAAGAACAACAGGAATTCTTCGTCGGTGAGGCGGCGACCGTCTAGCTCCGCCTGCAATAACTGACTCGCGAGGTCCTCGCCAGGCTGCGCCCGCTTATCTTTGATAACGGTCATTGCATAAGTAAACATCGACTGGACCGCCTCGGCACTCGCGCCTTTTGGCAGGCTCGCAGGATCCGTATGAATAATCTCGGTTAACCGGTAGAGCTCCCGGCCATCGGTCAGGGGCAAGCCCATCAGGTCTGCGATCACAAAACTGGGCATCTCGCCGGCAACCTCCGACATAAACTCGCATTCCCCCTTTTGCGCTACAGCGTCAATAATGCTCGTTGCCAAGGCTTTAATTCTGGGCTCATAGTTCCGCGCCGGACCCTGAGTAAAGGCTCGGCTGATCAGCTTGCGATAACCGGTATGTTCCGGCGGATCCATCATGAGCATCATCTTGCTGCTCGCACTCGCGCCGCTCGCATCGGTCACTGGGTCTTGAATCATAATGGTCGGCGAAGAGGAAAAAACCGCCGCGTTGCGCCCAATATCGTAAACATCTTGATACCGAGTGACGGCCCAGAAGCCGCGGCCGCCCGCTTCTTCATGCCAATAAACCGGCGCCTCGGCCAGCAGGTGATCGTACTGCGCAATGGGATGACCGCCGTCGAAGGACGCAACATCCAGTAGATTGATCTTCATGATTCTGAGTGCCCTCGTTTTGGTAGCCCGTGAGAATGAATTCGCCTCAGGTACTTGCTATTGAGCTGCGCTCGCTGCGGAGCCTTTGAAGCCCTTAGCGGCGTTTTGAATAAGCCCTTAGCGGCGTTTTAAATAAGCCCTTAGCGAAGCCTGCGTTATAGAGCCATCAGCGAAGCCCCCAGTATAGGGCCATTAGCGAAGCCCCCAGTATAGAGCCATTAGCGAAGCCCGCAGTAAAGCCAATGGCCGCGCTTTTCTTAAAGCCTTTAAAACGCGGTTGGCAAGACCCCTCAAAGCCAAGGCAGGAGCAAGTGTTAACATAATCGCAAGAAACTAAATATTCAATCTCGAATTCGACTGTAACTATTTCATTTATATTGTGTTTTAAAATACATCCCCATCATGATCAGGCGCTTTTATGGGCTCAGCCGGCGACATTCCTGATATCGAAAACAATCAACCGTGTGGTCATTCACGACCCCCATCGCTTGTAGATAGGCATAGACAATGGTCGAGCCAACAAAGTTAAAGCCGCGCGCCTTAAGGTCCTTACTGATTTGATCCGACAAGGGCGTTTTGGCCGGCACATCAGCCAAAGATCTTACCTGATTGATAACAGGTTTCCCGTCGACAAAATGCCAAAGATACTGACTAAAACTGCCCCACTCAGCTTGTACTGAGAGGAACGCACGCGCATTTTGTCGCGCGCTGTTAATCTTTAAGCGGTTACGGATAATGCGCTCATCCAGTTTCAGCGCGGCCAGCTTGGCATCGCTGAAGCGCGCGATTTTATTCGGGTCGAATTGGTCGAATACAGCGCGGTAGCCTTCACGCTTTTTCAAAACCGTGATCCAGGCCAAGCCAGCTTGTGCGCCTTCTAAGATTAAAAACTCAAACAAGGTTGCATCATCATACGTGGGCAGGCCCCACTCTTCGTCGTGGTAACGCACATATAGCGGATCCTCCCCGCACCACTGGCAACGATGCTTTTGCATATCCTCTTCCTCAATACAGCGTGCAATACGAGCCTTTACTCAGAGCCTTTAGTCAGAGCTTTTAATCACAGCCTTTAACAAGCGCATTTAATAAAAGCCTAAACGATGAGTCTTTGCTCAGGGTCTTTAAAAAGCGTGCTTATTCACGGCCGAATCCGTGAGATTACACCTTGCGCAGACGCTTGCTAACGCTCAGACGATGTATCTAAACCCTTACGACTGACCTACAAGCAAATGGTCTAACCACCCCATCGAGCAGCGCCACCTATTCTGCTTCTGCCTTGCCAAGATCTGCCATAAACCGCGCAACTGATCGGTGGTAGTTTTGAACCGCGGGTTCGTTTCGGCCAAAAACAAAAGCCTCATTGGCGCCGGTCAGGATGGATTCCTGAATGCCAAAGCCAATTCGGTAATCTTCATCTTGGACCGCTTGTAAGACCATGGCGCTGAAATTCTCCGTGGCTTGCTGGTCGCTTTCCGTTTCTGGCGGGCGCGCCGAGAGAATAAACTGAATGGTCTGGGTGCTATCGATGCTGGGCCCTGGAAAAATCTGGCTCACCAAACAGTGGTCCCCTAGGATCCCGGAGATTGATAAGTTCGGAAAGCAAGAATGGATGAGTCTAATGTGGTCAGCAGGCGCCCAGTCCGCCGGCGCTTGGTTACTCAATGCCCCTAAGGTTTTGCGACCGAACGTCAGCCGTTGATGGGGCCCATAGGTGTCGAGCACCAAGAGGTTCCCCACCGTATGCTGCCCCACCGTCGCACCATGCACCAGGTTGTGGTGATAGGCTTCCAAATAGCCGTCAAGGGTCACCTTCCAGCCTGGCCCATCAATCACTCGAACCTCGTGCAGGTGCCAATCGCTCAGCGCGAGGGTGTCCAGTTCCGCCGCAAAATCACCCAACCAAGCGTCGATATCCATGGATTGAGATGGCGTCAGCGTGACCCAGATCAGCCCGGAACGTTCGGCGCAAGGTAGTTCCGTTAAATGAAAATCCGCTGGGTCAACCTCGCCAAAGGTCTCAGCCCCATACCGACCAATCAGGGCACCCTCTGCATCATAGGTCCAGGCGTGGTATGGGCAGGAGAACACGCGGGCCGCACCGCAACCATCGTCGCATAACCGCGACCCGCGATGACGGCAGGCGTTCAAAAAGCACTTCACCTCGCCGGTTTGATTCCGCGCAAGGATAATCGGGGTTTCAAGCACCGTCATGGCTTTGTAATCGCCGGGACTGGGTAGCTCCAGCGTCAGGGCAAGCGCTAAGGGCAACTGTTTAAAAATGCCCTCGCGTTCTGCCTGATAGCGCGCGGGATCAATATAGGCGGCCACCGGCTGCGACATGATGTCGGGCGCAAGATCCGTTGTCTGATGTTCAAAGTGTTGTAGAGCCCGTGCTGCGAGCCCCATCATCTCATCGTGTCTTGATTGGGTTTTCATGTGATCTTAATCCAAGTCTAGCGGGCCATGCGCCTCGATAAAGGCCTGCCAGGCTGGCAGCGCTTCTGGATAATCGGCTTTCAGCCGGGCTCCGCCCATCACCACTCGATCCGGATGATTTAGGCCCTGGGAATAGTCGCTCGCCGGGACATAATACAAAAAGGAGATGACGCGCTTGGCAAAGCGCCACTGGCCGTCTGCTTCGCGGCGGTAGTTATCTTGGTAGCGCATCGCGGCAATCGAGACGACGCCGTTTGGCGTGGTTTCTGCATGACTCAGAACCAATCCCGTCGCGCGATCGGGGTCCGCGGGATCAATCTCAATGGTGACATCATGGGTCCAATGGTAGGCCGGGCCTCGAATCTTGAAGGTTTTTTCAAACAACGTTTGAATAGCCGCTTTTCCATTTGCCACCATGGAACCATTCGGGGCATCGAAACAAGCATCTACCGTGAACAAGTTCATGAGACGCGGCATATCGTGCTCATCGCAGGCAATGGCATAGGCCGTCGCAATGTCCCGAATGGCGTCTTTTGACTCAAGCCGATCTAAACGCGCGGCCAACGACGCAAGGGTTACAGCCGTGTTCATCAAGTTGTTCCTCCTGCTCGCAGCAGTCTTTGGGCGTTATGGGTGTAGTGTTTTGCTTCCTGGCGAACATTATAGTCCTGTTGATCCCAGCCAGAAAAGTTGGTGCCAAACACCAAGCGCGCCTCGTTAACATGCGAGGTGAGTAGCGCAAGCGATGCCGCATCATGAACATGGGTATCGAACCAAAGCCGGTGCAGGAGCGCATCAAAGGCGCCATCAACTTGCAATTCCGCACTTGCCCAGGGCCGCTTTTGAGCCGCCATGCGCATCCGCCCATAGGCATAACCGGTTGCCCCACCACCATGGCTCAGACAAATGTCCAAGTCCGGGTAGCGTTGCAAAACGCCGCCATAAATTAAGGTGCACACTGCGATGGTCTCCTGGGCGGCAAACCCAACAATAATATCCAAGTCAAATTGCTTCAGATTGGCATCGCCCAAAGGCCCGTCAATGCCGGCTGGGGCCGGATGGATAAAGAGTGGGACATTCAGATCAACCAGCTTTTCATAAAACGGATTAAGCCGCACATCATTCAGCGGCATCCCAAAGTCCGTACCGATGTATGCGCCCAAGAACCCAAGCTCTCGCACCGCCCGCTCTAGTTCCTCGACCGCAAAGCCAATATCCTGCATTGGCACGCTGGCAAAAGCGGCAAGTCGCTCGGGGTATACCTGAACGAGATCTGCCAAAGCGTCATTGTGAGTGCGACAAAACGCCTGACCCTGAACGGCATCAATAAAGTGAAAATAAGTTAACGGATTCGGCGACAGGATTTGAAAATCGATACCTGCCCGATCCATTGACTGGATTCGAAGATCAGGGTCCATAAACGGACTGCCGCGATACTTGACGCCGGTAAGCTCGTAATTGGCCACGGTAAACTTGGGTCGTTCATCAAAGCTTAGAGTCGGCCCATGCGCGCCAGCGGCCCCCATCGTGGCTTCAAGCACCGCGTGGGCGTGGACATCGATGGTTTCAGCGGTTTCAAGCGTCATGTTGGCGCTCCTTTGAGATCACGTTAATTGCCCGTCGTCTTGGGCGGACAAATTCAGCACAACCCCGCAAGCCTCGAGGCGCGGTCGGCGCGGTACGGATGCTCGCGCCATTAAACGGGTTGTCGCCCGCGGCACGCATCCCTTGGCGCATGACCCCAGGGAGATGGCGCTCGAGCTTAAATGCGTCGGATAGCGTCGTCTTATAATCCGCCGCGTTCATCCTTTTTTTCTGTTTCGGATGCGCCATTCCATTGGATTCATCTCCTTTATGCGCCGTTAGGGCACTCAACCTTTCGGTATCAGCAATTGACTCATCCTTTGGAACCTATCGGCGCCCAGGCAAGTAGCGACGAATCAGATTCAAATTGATTGGCCACAAGCTTGATGCCAAAAGCCGTCGCGGCTTGCTTGTATTGCATCCAAGACTGCACAGCATTGATCGGCGTGCCGGGCCCGTCATCGAACTGAATCGGACCATAAACATTGGCGGTGTAAATGAGATCCTCATGATCGCCGACCCGCTGGGTGGCTTCATGGCGAGCCCCGGCAGGCTCATAAAACCAAACGCCGGGCCCGTAGCCTTCCGGCGGGCCCGCTCGGTAACCAATGTGGCCGTTGAGCACTAGAAAATCGGCTGCCCCCAAATGGTAATGCGGGCCCGCCACGCCGTTATGCCGAACAATCAGTGAACTGACGCCCGTTTCTTCACTCACCCGCAACACTTTCAAGCCGATGTCCGGCAAGGTTGGGTCGACAATCCAGGCAATGGCGCGGGTATCGACAAAGTGCGGATGCACAAACTCAGCCGTCGCCGCTTGCGCATTAACCAAGTCACCGGCGCTGGGGCCTGCAATGGCCAGTGGCATGGCCGCGCTGTGCGCCGATTGCGCTCTGGGCTGCATGCATTCGGCCAAGGTATTGGGCACTAACGTAATGCCATGCGCGTCCGCGCCCTGTTGCAGGTCCATCGCCGTTAACAGACTGAGCACAGCGCGCTGCTCTGACAAGAACGCAACCGGGCCATAAAAATTTGCGAGGAATTCGGTGTCTTGCACCGCCTGCAATCCAGCCACGCAGGCATTGGCCGGCACGTAGCCCCAAATACCGGGGCCGATACTGCCGGCCAGCGGCCCGTCAATAAAGTTGAGTTCGCCCGAGAGGATGAGCAAATCCATCGCGCCAAGGTGCAACAAATTCGTCGTGCTAACGCCTTGATTCAGTTTAACAATCGCTGAGAACATGCCGCTTTCGCGACTGGCCCGCAGCGGCTTAAACTGCCAGCCTGGTGCGCAGGCCAACTCGAGCCAAGGTAATTGATTGGTATCGACGCCGCCTTCTATCCCGGTCGGGTCAAAATCTGGATTGTATTCTGCACTCATGCGGGGCCTGCCAATATCTGCTTTTCTTGCATCATACAATTAACCCCTCGTTGCGCAAGCTAACCGTGCGGCGGACCTTACCCGCCAGCGCTAACAGCAATGCCCGCTTGATCCGTTATCCTGCCGATGACGGCCGCTTGATCAAAGCCCGACGCCTTTAATCGAGCAACAAGATCCTGAGAGGCGTCTGGGGCGACGCTGATTAACAAACCACCAGACGTCTGAGGATCAAACAACAGTGATTGCCGAGCCAACAGTTCAGGATCCGAAAAGTCCTGCGTGCGCACTAAAGTCGCGGCGCGCTGGTTCTTGTCATGGGCGGTGCTGTAAACGCCCAGTTCTGACAAACTGGTTAATGCCCCATTGAGCACCGGCAGATGCGGCAAGATCAAATCAACGCCTTGGCCTGCCGCCAGCATACCCTGCAGGTGACCCGCTAGACCAAAACCGGTCACATCCGTGACCGCATGGACCGAAGGCGCTGCAATGAGTGCACCTGCCGGTCGGTTAGATTGCAACATCATCGCAACGGCGTGACTGATCCAGGAAGGCGCTGCTTGCCCGCGCATTGAAGCGGCAAACAACGTGCCCGTACCGAGTGCTTTGGTCAGGACTAAGTGATCATCCAACTGCGTCCCACGACTGGTTCTGATGTCATCCGGCGGCGCCCAACCCGTCACACTGACCGTGATATTGAGCTCAAGGCCTTCAGCGGTGTGCCCCCCGACCAACTGTCCCCCTTCTGCCTTGGTCTGGCTGAGCACGCCTGCCATGACCTGTTGCAGTAGCGATCGAGTGATGGATTCACTGCCGTAGGGCAAGGTTAGGTTGACCATGATCGGCCCGACGCGCCCGCCCATGGCGTAAATATCGCTTACGGCATGCACGACCGCAATTTTTGCCAGCACATACGGATCATCAATGATGGGGCGAAACGCATCCACCGATTGAATCATGAGTTCGCCAGCCGGCGGCGTCAGAACCGCCGAGTCATCGAGTACCCGCCCGCCATCAGGGTCCAGCTCAGACAGCACCTCGCTCAGGATGCTCGAGGCCACCTTCGCGCCACACCCTCGGCACTGCATATTGGGATCGAGCGCCTCCCCGTTCGACACGCTCGGCGGCGTCATCAGCGGCAGATTTTTAAACGAATCGAGAAATTTGTAATCAATGCGGCGTTTCAGCCGCCAAAGGCTGCGTCCCCAACCCCAAAAAGGCCCTTTGTAGCCCAGCGCCGTTTGCTCGCCCAGTGCAATCAACGACAGAACCCGTTGCTGCGGCTTGAAGCGTATCAATGACTGACCGCGATGCATCCTCACTAGGTTTTTAAACAAAACCGGGGCCTGGCGGACGGCATAAACGCCGGCTTTTGGCCGAGCTTGCTCGACCATATCGGCGGCATCACCCACCGCAAAGACATTGGGATGGCTGATCGATTGTAACTGTGCATTCACCGCGATATACCCGGATGGGGTACCCGCTAAATCACTGTTTTGCAAAAAGGCCTGGGGCGCGGCACCCGTTGCCCAAAAGACCTGGTCGACCTCTAAGACAGCGCCACTTGCCGATGCCAGCTGGCCTGCGCCTTGGCGCACCGCACGAAACTGGGGTTGAAATTGGATGCCCTGCGCGGCCAGCGCGTTTTTAGCCTTCGCTCGCAGTCGAGGCGGCGCCTCAGGTAGAAGTTCTGCCGCAGCCTGACATAAATACAGGACCGGTTTGGGCAGACCATTTTTTTCGGCCTTGATGCCAAGGCGATGATTCAGTGCGAAGGCCAATTCAAGACCCGCCGCCCCAGCCCCAACAATGGCAAAGGCGCCCCCGCCGCGATATTGCTCATAGACCAGATTGAAACGCGCCATAAATCCGGCAATGGGCTTTACGGGCACAAGGGCCTCATCAAATTCAGCGAGATCTGTGAGCGCCGGCTCAATGCCCACGTCAATTGACAGATAGTCGTAGGCTAGATTGGGCCGATTCCTAAGTTCAATTTCGGAGCCACCTGGGTCAATGGCGGTTGCGGTCGCTAAAACCAAATCGGCGCCGGCAAATTGACACAGACGGCCTAAATCGATGTATAAATCTTGCTCTGGGGAATGTCCGCCAACCACACCGGGCAAGAGCCCAGAGTAGGGTGTTTCTCGGCTCGGGCTGACCAAGGTTACTTTCAAATCAGGCTCAGGGTGCATTCCGAGCATCCGCAGAACGCCAATATGGGCATGCCCACCCCCGAGCAAGACCAAATGTCTTAATTTTACCGCGGACGAGATCACGTTTTCGGCTTGAGCTGCTGAATACAATACTGGGCGAGCAATGCAATGGAATCCTCTGCTTCGGGGACCCGTCCAAGCAGCACTTGGAACACGTGCGGCAAGTCATCCCAGACCTTCAAGACGGCAGAACCACCCTGTTCAATCACTCGATCTACAAAGTCTTCAGCATCCGAACGCAGGACTTCGGTACTCCCAACATGGACGAGGATGGGCGCCAGCCCTGCCAGATCCCCATAGATCGGTGATGCCAAGGGCGCCAGTGGATCCCGACCGTCTAAATACGCGTTGGCCCAAGCCGTCAGTACGGCTGTCGATAGCATCACATCTTGATCGTCGTTGCGGGTCATGCTGTCGCCGCTGAGCGACAGGTCTAGCCAAGGTGATAACAGGAGTGCCGCTGCGGGCTGGGCGTACCCTAGGTTTTTGAGGTTCAACAAAGTGGCTGCTGCCAACCCACCGCCCGCGGAGTCGCCTGCTAAGATGAGGTTACTAGCCTCATAACCCCGATCAAGCAACCCTTGATACGCTTTAAGCGCATCGTCAACGGCTGCCGGGAAAGGATGCTCTGGGGCCAAACGATAATCGACCAAATAGACGGCAACGCCGGCAAGCTCTGATAATCGTCCCGCAAGTGCAATGTGGCCGGCTGAACCTGCCAGCACGTAACCCCCGCCATGAAAATACAATACCGCCTGCTGCGACGTGCAGGCATCATGAACGACTTTTTCAAGGCATAACCCGTCAAGATCGATCGTCTCGACCTGTACTCCGACACGGGGCTTGCCGGTGGCGCGCTCACTGGCGCCAAGTCGTTGCCGCAAGACCGGAATATCCGCCCCCTGCTGGATCAGCATCTTTTTCAGGGTTCGGCGGAGGAGAAAATTGATCAACGTCGCTCTAAAGCTCATAGTCACTCTCTATCAATAAAACTGCAGGAGGTTGTGCAGTATAATACACAGCTTGCCTACAACGCCCCCGGTGCACGGTTAAATATGACAATCCCTTTAATAGAGGATCCCGATCATCAACAGCTCCAACGGGATGGCCATTGGTGTGTGTATAGTCCCCCACTGATCGCGTTACCGAACCAGGGCTTTCCCGACAAACCCTTTTTCACAGCGCTTGCCTTTGACAACGCGCCGCTGGCCTGGCCGGCGCCAACCGATTGGCAACGTTTCCGGTTAGGGATTCAGTTTGAACGACTCTGGCAATGCGCCCTGGTGCATTTAAAGGGATATGAGTTGCTCGCCAGTAACCTTCAGGTGCAGGGGCCGGCCAGCACGCTCGGTGAATTTGACCTCATTGTTCGCCATGATCACGCCCTCGAGCATTGGGAACTGGCGGTAAAGTTTTATCTTGGCACTGGGGATACCACTCAAGAGACCGCTTGGTTCGGCCCCAATCCAACCGATCGACTGGACCTTAAGCTGCGGCGATTGCTCAGTCATCAAATGGCGTTGACCAGAACGCCGGCAGGCCAAAGTTTGCTCAAAACCCAGTTTGGGACATCAAATACTGAGGTCAAAGGGGTCGTCAAAGGCCGGCTTTTTCATCCTTTCACGGCTTGGCTGGACGCGCACTGGCGTTACCCCGAGACCATCACTGCCGATCATCTTCGAGGTTGGTGGTTAACGGACGAAGACTTTATCAAACGGTTTAAATTTAGCCCCCAGCGGTTTCGGCCGCTGACCAAACGAGACTGGTTGAGCGCGCTGCAACCGAGCCCGATCGATCAGCAGTTGACGGCCACCGAATGCATGGCAGCCCTATCATCTAGCCGGGAGCAGTACGCGCATCATATCGCGATGCTAGACGACAATGGCGTTGAGACGTCTCGAGGCTTTGTGGTGATGGCGCCGTGGCTGGCAATTACTCAGGCGCAAGACCGGGGGCTGTAACGTCGGTTGAGAGTTCCTGAAACTGGAGATCGTGCAGTGTTTTATACAGACCACCCTGCGCGATTAAGGCTTGATGCGTGCCGTATTCTCGAACTTTGCCAAGCTCGAGCACCATCACATGATCGGCCTCTTGGATGGTCTGTAGGCGATGGGCGATTAAGATGCTGGTGCGACCCTGCATCAAACGCTGCAAGCCCTCTTGAATCAACTGCTCGGTCTCGGTGTCGATACTGGCGGTGGCTTCATCCAAAATCAAAATTTCGGGATCGGCTGCCAGCACTCGCGCAAAAGCCAATAACTGACGCTGACCTTGCGAAAGATTGGCGCCACGTTCAACCAAGGGCGCGTCATAACCTTCCGGCAGCGCCTCTATAAAATGATGGGCATTTACCGTCTTGGCGGCCTCTACAGCCCGCGCTCGCGTGATCAATGGGTCGGACAACGTAATGTTGTCCAAAATCGATCCTGAGAAGATGTGAAAATCTTGAAGCACGACGCCAATCCTGCGCCGGACTAACCTTGATGGGATGTGTTGCAAGTCAATCCCGTCGAGAAAAATCATGCCGTCCGGAAAATCATAAAAACGGCCCAGCAATCGAATCATCGTGCTCTTACCTGAACCCGTTGGCCCCACAATAGCCAATTTTTTACCCGGCTCAATTAAAACACTCACGTTGTCTAATACCTGCGTGTCTTTCGAGTAACCAAAAGATAGCCCTCTAAACTCGACCCGTCCCTCAAGACGCTCGGGCAACGTCGCTGGATGACTGGGTTCGCGGATTTGTTCATCCCAATCCAAAGCTTGAAAAATGCGCTCGCCGCTTGCCATTGCGCGAAACAAGACATTCAGCTGCTCACCCAACAAAACCACCGGTGTGAACAACATGTTCATAAACCGCGTGAACAAAATCACGCCGCCGAGGGACATCTCCGATTGCACAACCGACCCGCCACCGTAGTAGATGATGATGCCGAGGCCTATGGAGGCCAAAGAGTCATTGAACGCGCCATAGTAGGTGGTTAAATTGATCGAGCGATTTTCTTGCTCTAAGTTGAGTCGGTTAATTTTGGTATAAGCCGCCCGATTCTGGTCTTGACGCTGACTGAGCTGTACCACCTGCATCCCCGAAAGGTTTTCTTGCAGAAATTGGTTGAGCCCGCTCACACTGTTTCGAACCTGTCGAAAAATCTCACGCGAGGCTTGCCGAAAAAAGTAAGTGGCCGATCCCACAACGGGCACCAGTAACAACAAAATAAGCGTCAGCTCGACACTGGTGGACAACATGATTGTGAGTGCCACAAAAAACGGCACGAACTCACCGACCAAGCTGCCAAGGCCCCGGAGCATTTCGTAGAGCGCTTCAACATCATTGGTCACCCGCGTCATGATCCGCCCGACGGGCACGCGATCGAAAAACGAACTGGGCCGAGACTCCAAGTGCGCGAACAGATCCTGACGCAGATCCCGAAGCGCTTTCACGATGGCGTCGATCAGCGTCAACCGGTGCCAGTGCCCCAGCAAGGCAACAATGGACATTAAGACAAAAAACAAACCACCGGCCACGTACAGCGCAGGCAAGCCAAAGGTTGCCTCCAATTGTTGGGTTAAGGCAATGAGGCCAAGGTCTGGCATGGGGCTGTTTGCGTCGCCAACGATGATGTAATCCACCAGCACTCGGCTGATCACGACCTCCATCAAAACAGCCGCAAAACTTGCCACCAAGACCAGCGCGCCGCTCACCCAAAGGCTTAATCGGTAGGGCACGAGCCAGGAAAGGACGCGTTTTAGCAACTGAAAGTTCAGCACATTGCCCGACAGCTCAGCATCGAACATGGCGTGATCCCGGTCGGGCTTGTTGTCTTTTTTAGGGTCCGTATTCGGCGGGATCGTCTGATTCATCAAACCAGCTCCGGCTCAAAATCTGACCGCTGACCTTGGGTCTGCAGCCGCTCGAGTTCGGCGTACAGCCCGCCCTTGGCCAGTAAGGCATCATGCGAGCCTGATTCCATCAGGCGCCCCCCATCCAGCACCAAAATGCGATCGGTATGCCGCAGCGTTGAGACCCGATGACTGACTAAAATCGTGGTCTTACCCGCGCGCAAGCGCTTTAACCGACTCAAGATGTGTTCTTCTGTTTCAGTATCCACCGCGCTAAAGCAATCATCCAAAATCAGCACCGGGGCATTACGAATTAACCCGCGAGCCAGCGTCGTGCGTTGTTTTTGACCACCGCTCAGCGTAACCCCCCGCTCGCCCACCAAGGTGCTCATTTGCTCGGGGAAAGTCAGGACGGTCTCTCGCAAGGCGGCGGCATCGGCGGCATCCCAAATCAGGTCTAGGGCCCGCTCGGGGTCGTCATAACTGATATTTGCGGACAGGGGCTCGCCAAACAGAAAAGGATCCTGCAGGACCTGGGCAATCTGTGATCGCAGCTGCGCCAGCGCATAACGATCAATCGGAACGCCATCCAATTCGACCGAGCCCTCACTCAGCTCAAGCAACCGAGTACACAGTTTTAACAGGGTCGATTTACCCGAGCCCACCCGTCCTACAATACCAATGGACTCGCCGCGCTGAATACTGAAGTTCAAATCGGTGAGGGCCGGCACAACGGCGCCCGGATAGGTAAAAGACGCCTGCTTAAAAACAAATGCACCACCGATCAAAGCCGGCGCCTCGCCCGTTGGGCGGTCAATGATCTCGGGGGGGGCATCGAAGACCTCACACAGGCGTTCGACGCCAACCTTCGCCCGCGCCACCATCGTGATAAAAAAGCCGGCCATTCGAATCGGCTGTAACAACATATTCAAGCACGCAAGGAAAAAGATCAGGTCGCCCACACTCAAGGCCCCGGTCAGCACGAGATTGCCGCCGTAAACAATAATCGCCAGCTGCGCAAGCGCCGTGAGCCACGGCGTCCAGGCCGTCATCAGCGAATTGATTCGGGCTTGCTCATAAAATGCCGACGCGTATTGATTGTTGGTTTTAAAGAATCGTTTGATTTCGTTTTCTTCTTGGGCTTGAGCCTGGACCGTCCGAATGCCGCTCAGGTTTTCTTGGGTGTGGGCTGCGAGCATGGACAAGGATTCTTGCACTTGCTGGGAAGACTCGGCCATTTGCGTCGCCACGTACTGCGCGTAGAAATATAAAATCGGTAGAAGCGGCAAGATCAGCACCGTTAGGCTCACGGACTTAAACAGCATCGCCGTCATACCAAAGAGCGGCGCATACACCATGATGACGACTTGGATTAAACCGAAGGCGATTAGGCGTTGCACAAGTGAGATGTCTTGGATCGCACGGGTCATCAAATCCCCAACCCCAATACGCCCAAAAAACGCAGGCCCTTGAACCAAGACGCTGGCGAAGAGTTGCTCCCGCAGGTCAAAAGACACCTTCTGCCCCACGAGCCGGAAGGCCCGCCTCGCCCTCGAGACAAAAATAAATCTCAGGACAACCGCGCTGACAATGCCGACAACGATTTCCCAGATTTCAAGACCAAACGGTAGCGGCTCTTCTTGGACGAGGGCGCCAATGGCATCGATCCCGAGCGCCACACCATAATAGGTGCTCACTTCGAAAAAGCGCGCTAAAAAAAACCCCACAAACCCAACCACAACCTGCCATCGATATCGGGCAATGTAGGGTACGAGGCGTAGCAGAGCTTTCAAAGCGGATTGTCCTAGGGTTTTGCCGCGCCAGTATGCCATAGATTACCCGCGCAGTGCGTTGACCCGCTGGCGCCATTTTGCCGAGCGGTTATACTGTGGGAAATACAAGGTGGTATGCGGTATGTCCGACGAACAGGTAGAAACAAAACTAGAGCGCATTGGCTGGCTGGTGTTACTGCTTGCCTTCACCAGTGGCTTTATCATCATGTCGGTGGAACTACTCGGCGGTCGCATACTGGCGCCCTACTTTGGCAGCAGCATCTACGTCTGGGGCAGTATTATCAGCATTTTTATGGTGGCGCTGGCCATGGGATACCTTATTGGCGGACGCTTATCGATCAATCGCCCCAATCTTGGCCTGTATGGTTTGTTTTTCTTACTTGCGGCCATTGGCTTATTGCCGATCGTCTTTTTCGCTGACAATGCCATGGATGCGGTCTTTTCCGCGATTGATGATCCTCGTTACGGCTCGCTACTGGCCTCTACCCTTTTGTTTTTCATTCCAACCGCGCTACTCGGTATGATCGCGCCCTACTCGGTTCGGTTGATGGTCGATAATACCCGGCACAGCGGACAAGTCGCTGGCGGATTATATTTCGTGTCGACCCTCGGCAGCGCCCTAGGCACCCTGCTCACCTCATTTTATTTGGTCCTGTGGTTTGACATGAATACCATTTTGATCACAATGGTCGCGGTTTTGTTGCTCGCCGGAAGCCTTGCCATCGCCTTTAATCGAAAGCGCTCATGAGCCGCGTTTGGGTCATTGCGCTTGCGTGTCTGCTATGTCCAAGCGACGTGTTGGGCGAGGTTATTCATCGGGAGAAGTCCCTCTATCAAAATATCGAGATCCAGCAAAAAGGCGATGACCGCTGCTTGGTGTTCGCCGTCCGCCGGGATGATCGGCGACAATCCTGTTTTGATACCGAGAACCCGGATCGCGTGGTGTTTTCCTATGTTCGGATGACCTTTGGCGGACTGCTGCTCCAACCCAACCCCAGCGCGATTCTCATTGTTGGCTTAGGCGGGGGCACCTTACCGACCGCACTCAATGAGCTATATCCGACAGCCAAAATCGACGTGGTTGAAATCGATGCCGCCGTTGTTCGGGTTGCCGAGGGCTTCTTCAATTTTAAAGCGAACGATCAGCTTAATGTCGCGGTACAAGATGCGCGGGTCTTTATTAAGCGCGCGGTGCGATTAGGCTCGAAGTACGATTTGGTGATTCTGGATGCGTTTACTGGAGAGTATATTCCTGAGCATCTAATGACCCAAGAATTCTTGGCCGAAACGCGTTCGCTCTTATCTGAGGGCGGCGTCGTGGTGGCCAACACCTTTTCTTCGTCCAAACTTTATGACTATGAATCACAGACTTACAAAGCAGTGTTTAACGAATTTTTCAACTTCAAACTCCCGGCTAGTGGCAATCGGGTCATTATTGCCCGGCCCGCAGGACTGCCCGACCGGCAAACGCTTGAGACCAATGCGCGCGCTTTAGCGCCGGCGCTGACGCGCTTTGGTGTTGCCATTGAGAGTTTTCCGCGTTATCTCAATACGCGCGCGGACTGGGATCAGACGGCCCCCATCCTGACAGACCAATTCTCTCCAGCCAACTTACTTAAAAACCGCTGAGGCCATGGCGCCTGCTTAGGCCTAAATTGATTTGCCCTGCTCAGCCCAATACCGATCTTTAAGCAAGCGCTTATACAGCTTACCCGTCGGATGACGCGGCAGCTCTTGCTCAAAATCTACGGATCGAGGGCATTTAATGTGCGAGATATTCTCGCGGCAAAATTCCATCAGCTCCGCGGCGAGTTCGGGCCCGGCATCCGCCCAGGATTTAGGCTGAACGACGGCCTTCACTTCTTCACCAAACTCCTCATTCGGCACCCCAAAAACAGCCACGTCCATTACTTTTGGATGGGTGACCAGCAGGTTTTCTGTTTCCTGAGGGTAAATATTGACGCCGCCAGAAATAATCATGAAGCTTTTGCGGTCGGTTAAATACAAAAAGCCTTCTTCGTCGAGATACCCAACATCCCCCAAGGTTGACCAACCTCGCGGGTGCCTGGACTCAGCGGTTTTCTCAGCATCATTGTGATACTCAAAATCACCACCACCTTCGAAGTAAATGGTGCCGGACTGACCAACGGGCATTTCATCGCCCGCATCATCGCAAATGTGCAGAACCGCCGTCAGGCCGCGCCCAACCGAGCCCTTATGCGCCAACCATTCTTCGGAATTGATGGCGACAAAACCATTGCCCTCTGAGCCCGCGTAGTACTCGTAGATAATCGGCCCCCACCATTCGATCATTTGTTCTTTTATTGGAACCGGGCACGGTGCGGCCGCATGAATTGCGCACACCAAACTCGACACATCGTATTTCAAGCGCTCCGCATCATCGAGCTTCAACATCCGGATGAACATGGTCGGCACCCACTGGGAATGCGTCACGCGGTAGGTTTCGATGGCGGCTAGCGCGGCACTTGCTTCAAAATGCTCCATGACGACACAGGTCATGCCCCCTAGTAGGAACGCCATGGTAAAAGTGAGGGGGGCCGCATGATAAAGCGGCGCCGGGGTGAGGTAGATGCTGTCCTCTTGGGCCTGGTACAGCGCTCGGAACATCGCGCCGGCGTCTTCTTCGCCCCAAACGCCTTCCGGTAGCTGGCGGTAGACCCCTTTGGGCCGCCCGGTTGTTCCGGAAGAATACAGCATGGACGTGCCGATACTTTCGTCCTCAATCATCTGGGTGGACTGATTCGACATCGCCGCTTCTAACGACTCAAACCCAGCAATCACGCCATCGAGCATAAAAAACTGATCCAAATTCTCGAGACGGCCGATTAAAGGCTCAACCACCGCTCGACGATCAATCGAGGTAATGAACACCCGTGCACCACAATCATTCACGATGTATTCCACTTCGTCGGACTGCAATCGGTAGCTGATCGCGGTGTAATAGATTCCAGCGCGTTGTGCCGCAACACAGATTTGCAGGAACAAGGCGTGATTCTCGAGCAGAATGGCAATGTGATCACCGCGCATAAGCCCTAACGACCGAAACAATTGCGCCAATTGGTTTGATCCAGCCTCAAGCCCTTCGTAGGTTACCGTTTGGCCGCTGCCCGCCATAATATAAGCCGGCTTGTTGGGGTTTTGTGAGGCTATCTGGGATAGGTGCATGCGCGAACTCCATTCACATTTTCAAGGTTTTGATTCAAAGCCCTCTTTTGTCTTGGACAAGGTAGGACCCCAGGCCATTACGGCATTGCCGTCGCCAAGATTTCTCCGGATGAAACCATACTGCTTGCTAAAAGGCTATGGCTTCGTCAAATGCCGCCGCCTAAACGCAGGTATAGCCGCCATCGATGACCAACTCACTACCGGTCATAAAGCTGGACTCATCTGAAATTAAAAACCGGATACCGTTGGCGATATCATCGGGCTCGCCCAAACGACCGATGGGATGCTGCAGCAGTAACATTTCCTGTAACGCTTCTTCGGTTTCAACCTCTTCATGAACCTCGGCAATCTGACGGACCATTGGCGTCCAGATATAGCCAGGATGCACCGAGTTGCATCGAATCGGGTAACCCATGCGGCCACAATAGCTCGCAATAGACTTGGTCAGTAGCCGAACGCCCCCTTTACTGGCGTTATAGGCTGGGCCCGCGCCCCCCACCAAACCCATGACGGATGAAATATTGACGATCGAGCCGCCTGTCACCTTCATCTCCTGAATTGCCATTCTACAACCCAAATTCACAGCATCTAGGTTGATGCTCATGATTTGTCGCCATGCATCTAGCCCTTCCGGCTCTTCAAAGCGATCCCGACCGGCCCCACTGACGCCGGCATTATTGACCAAGACATTGACTGGGCCGAAGGCTTTTTTGGTCTCGGTAAACACCGCCGCCCAAGCATCAGGATCAGCCACATCCTGGGCCAATGCTTTTGCGGCCTGCCCACGCTGTTGTATCACCCGCGCCGTTTGTTCCGCGGCGGCACCATTAATATCGGTGACCATCACCGAGGCACCTTGTTCCGCAATACGTTCCGCAGTTGCGGCGCCAATGCCACTGCCGCCACCGGTAATAATCGCCACTTTCGTCTTTAACTGATTCATCGCATGTTATCCCAAGGTTGTATTGATGCTTTGATTGAGTGTCCCGCGAAAGATGGCACGCTGTAAACAGCCGATTATGGTTAAATTATGCTAGACCTGACCCTTTTTTTTGATTTTTTTTGGCATTTTATGCCGATTCGGGACAACTATATCTTGTGCTCAGAAAGGTCGTGTAGCACAATATCTGGGCTTTTAGGACTTCAAACCATCGACTCAGGACATCTGCCGCACTCTTCAAAAGAGGGTCAAGACAGCAACCTGAGCGCAACACACCCCTTTGATGGGCGTCCACAGGTTAGGCTAATCATTGATGGCATGACCTCACACAATACCCGCAGGATTTGCGGTGCTCGTAAGCGGCAAAGAAGTGCTTACGGACCAGACTGGCACAGAGCACTTTTGGTACACAGAGCACTTTGGGTACACAGAGCACTTTGGGTACACAGAGCATTGAAATAAAGAACGTTGAAGTAAAGAACGTTGAACTAAAGAGCATTGGAGCAAAGAACATCGGAGCAAAGAGCGCTTAAATTTATGAGCGATCAGACCGAAATAGACGAGCAGCTTTGAGCGAACAGGTTTTAGCTAACAGCCTTGAGCGAAAAGCTTTTAGCAAACAGCCTTGAGCGAAAAGCTTTTAATAAACAGCCTTGAGCGAAAAGCTTTTAATAAACAGATTAAACACCGGTCTACGACAGGCCTTAGACAGAACAACGACCCATTACCATCAACTGATGAGAGGCAATATTGACATATGGATTCCACAGCCCAAAAAACTGATCTCAAAGCCATTCCCGCTAACGTGAATGAAATCAAGCTTCAACCAACTTCGCTCGATATCTGGGAAAACAAATACTGTTTAAAGAGTAAACAAGGCGAGCGCATCGATGAAAATATCGATCAAACCTATCAACGGGTGGCAAAAGCCTTGGTTGAAGTCGAAGCGAAAGACATCCGCCAAGACTGGTATGAAAAATTCCTGTGGGCCCTGCGTCATGGCGTTATTCCTGCAGGCAGGATTACCTCAAACGCCGGTGCCCAGGCCCACAAACCAGCAACATCAACGATTAACTGCACGGTCTCCGGCATTATTTCTGATTCAATGGAAGACATCCTGCAGAAGAATCTTGAAGCGGGACTCACTTTGAAAGCGGGCTGCGGCATCGGCTATGAGTTTTCGACGCTGCGCCCCAAAGGCGCCTATGTGTCGGGCGCCGGCGCCTACACCTCAGGGCCGCTATCGTTTATGGATATTTATGACAAGACATGCTTTACCGTCTCGTCCGCCGGGGGGCGACGAGGCGCGCAAATGGCAACTTTCGAAATCGGTCACCCGGATGTAATGGACTTCATCAAAGCCAAACGCGAAGACGGGAGACTCCGTCAGTTTAATTTATCCCTGCTGATCACCGCTGAATTTATGGAAGCGGTTAAAAACGATACCGATTGGGCCTTATCGTTTCCAATCACGCAAAGTGAACTCGAATCGGATCAATTGGATTTGGATGATCCCTCGCAAGTGCTCTGGCGCGAGTTTCCAGCAAAAGCAAAGTACGTCACGAATGATGCAGGCCTTGTCGCCTGTAAAGTGAGCAAGACCGTAAAAGCCCAGCGCCTCTGGGACATGATCATGGCCTCGACCTATGATTTTGCGGAACCGGGTTTTATATTGATCGACAAGGTCAATGAGATGAACAACAACTGGTTTTGCGAAAACATTCGTGCAACCAACCCTTGCGGTGAGCAACCACTGCCGCCTTACGGCAGTTGTCTGCTTGGCTCGGTCAACCTTACACGCTTTGTTGAGCGACCCTTTAACGGAGACGCTGACTTCGATTGGGAGACCTTCCGTGAAGCCGTCGCTATTTTTACCCGCATGCTGGATAACGTGGTTGAAATAAACGGTCTTCCGCTGCCGCAGCAGCGTCATGAGATTGAACGTAAACGTCGGCATGGCATGGGTTACTTAGGCCTTGGTTCCGCCATCACCATGATGGGCATGAGCTATGGGGATCCCGCATCGGTTGCCTTCACCGAACGCGTGACCAAGGAACTCGCTCTCGTGGGCTGGCAAACCGGGCTCGAACTAGCTAAGGAAAAAGGCGCCGCCCCGATTATGGATGAGATCTTCGAGGTCACCGGTGAAATGCTGCGACTGCGACCCGAGATGGTAGAAGACGGCATCAAGCTTGGCGATAAATTGCCTGGGCGCGTGCTCCACGCAAAGTATTCTCGTTACATGCAGAAAATTGCCACTGAGGACGCTGGCTTGATTGAGGCGCTCATCGAGCACGGTTGTCGTTTCACGCACCACAGCTCAATTGCCCCAACCGGGACCATCAGCCTATCGCTGGCCAATAACGCCAGTAATGGCATTGAGCCCAGCTTTGCCCATCACTACGCGCGCAACGTCATTCGCGAAGGTAAGAAGTCGAAAGAAAAAGTCGACGTTTTCTCTTTCGAGTTATTGGCCTATAACACGATGGTGAATCCGGATGCGGTGCCTTACACCGATAATCCGGACCACCAACTGCCTGACTACTTTATTACGGCCGACGACATCTCCCCGATTCAGCATGTGGATATTCAGGCTGCTGCGCAAAAGTGGATCGACTCCAGCATTTCGAAAACAGCGAATGTGCCAACCGAGTACCCTTATGAGGACTTCAAGCACATCTACCTGTACGCGTACGAGCAAGGGCTTAAGGGTTGCACGACCTTTCGGTTTAACCCCGAAGCGTTTCAAGGCGTCTTGGTGAAAGAGCAAGACCTTGAAAACACAACCTATCAATTCGAACTCGAAGATGGCGAAGTCGTTGAACTCAAGGGCAACGAGGAGATCGAATACGACGGTGAACTCCATTCTGCCGCAAACCTTTTTGACGCAATGAAAGAAGGTTACTACGGGAAGTTTTAAGATAATGGCATGCGCTTAAGGCAAGGGTTTACTGGCATAAACCCATGCCGCAGGTGCACGCGGACAATTGACATAGGATCACCACAGTGGCGCCCAAATCAGAGCCACTCAATGACTGTAGAGGACGAAAATGGCTGTTAAAATCTCCAAGAATATCGTCGGCTTTTCGATTAAAAAGAAAGATGAGCCGATCGCGAAAGTTGCGCCCACCCGAGAAATCATGCACGAAGAAGTGCAGCGTCCGGACGAGCTCAAAGGCTATACCTATAAGATCAAAACACCGCTGTCTGATCATGCGATGTACATCACGATTAACAATATGGTGCTCAATAGCGGTACAGAACACGAGCAAGAAGTGCCTTTTGAGATCTTTATCAATTCCAAGAACATGGATCAGTTCCAATGGATCCTTGCGCTGACGCGAGTGATTTCAGCGGTTTTCCGAAAAGGGGGCGATGCCACCTTTATGGTTGAAGAGCTCAAGCAGGTCTTTGATCCACAGGGCGGGTATTTCAAAAAGGGCGGCCGGTTTATGCCATCGCTTGTCGCCGAGATCGGAGAAGTATTGGATCGTCATATGCGTAGGATTGGTCTCATAACGGATCAAGCGTTGTCGAGTGAGCACGTCGCAATGATGAATGAAAAGCGCGCGCAAGCCGAAGGCGTTGAGCCAGCCGAAGCTGAGTCAAACGCATTCCCGCCAGGCGCACAGCTTTGCCAGAAATGCCTGACGACCGCGATGGTCATGATGGATGGCTGCATGACCTGCCTGAACTGCGGAGATTCTAAGTGCGGCTAAGCGCCCCACCGTAACGCAAACTCATGCAGACTTATCTTCAACAGCTCAAGCAAGTACTAGAGCATGGCACCCAGTGCGATGACCGCACCGGTGTTGGGACACTCAGCTATTTTGGGCTGCACGCGCGCTATGACCTGCGAGCTGGGTTCCCCGCCGTGACCACGAAGAAACTGGCCTGGAAGGTGATGGCCTCCGAGCTTTTGTGGTTTATTTCAGGCTCAAGCAAGATCGATGATCTCAAAAAAATATATCCCCAAAATAAAATTTGGGACGCAAATTATGCGGACTATTTAACGCGTCTCGGGCTGACCGAGAACGATGGCGACATGGGGCGCGTCTACGGCGTTCAGTGGCGGGCTTGGCAATCGCCTTCTGGGCGCGTCATCGATCAACTCGCCGATGCAATTGAGCTGATCCGGCACAACCCAAATTCCCGGCGTATTATTGTGAATGCTTGGAATCCTGCCGAGATTGATCCGGGTCAGGTCGCGTTACCGCCCTGTCATAACTTCTTCCAATTTTTTGTCGCCGGCAAGACCTTGTCGCTACAGATGTATCAACGCTCGGCGGATATGTTCCTGGGTGTGCCGTTCAACATTGCCTCCTATGCGCTGCTGTTACACTTGGTTGCGAAGGTAACGGGACTGGTCGCCGGCGAATTCATTCACACCATTGGGAATGCCCATATCTATCTCGACGCCGTCGAGCAGGTGAAGGCGCAACTGCAACGTGCGCCGCTGCCCAGCCCGACCCTCGTCATTAAAGACCGGGGCCAGACCACAATCGATGATTTTGAACTTGCAGACCTCACGCTTGCGCACTATGAAAGCCACGCCGCCATCAAGGCCAAAATGGCGGTTTAGGTCGGATCACTGGTTTTCGCAACAAACTCTGCGCTTTGTTCCGTGCTCGCCGGCGTCTGGTACAGCGTCTTCCAATCGGCATAGGGCATGCCGTAAATACGCTCTCGCGCCGCTTCATAATCCAAAGCGATTCCTTTATCCTCAGCCGCTGTGCGATACCACTTGCTCAAACAGTTTCGACAGAACCCCGCCAGGTTCATCAAATCGATATTTTGAACCGCTTTGTGCTCGTCTAAATGTGCAAGTAACCGTCTAAACGCTTGCGCTTCGATTTCAACTTGAGTTTGGTCGTCCATGGTCATCCTCGATCTTTTTTAACTCCCGGAGTATTACCGAAGCATGGAAGAATTTAAACCAGGGCAGCGTTGGGTCAGTCGCAGCGAACCCGAATTGGGTCTTGGTCTCATCTTAGAAACCGACCATCGAACGGTCACGTGCGCTTTCTCAGCCGCTGAAACCAATCGGCAATACGCCAAAGCGGATGCGCCCCTCGTGCGCGCCCGGTTCCATGAGGGTGACACCCTTAGAACCCGTGCTGGCGCTCGCTTCGAGGTTCAGGCCATTTTTGAGGTCGATGACTTGCTCTTTTATCGTTATCGCGCCCCAAGCGGGCCGGTCGATCTTCCCGAGACAGAACTAGACGCCACTCTACAATTCAGCAAGCCGCAAGATCGATTATTTCTAAATCAAATCGACCCGAATGAGGCCTTTAATTTGCGTCATCAGAGTCTCAAGCAGGCTGCAAGACTCGCCCAGCAATCCTTTCGAGGCTTACTTGGCCCTAGAACAGCGCTTTTGCCACACCAGCTCTACATCGCCCACCAGCTGGCCCAGCGAGACGCGCCCCGGGCGCTGCTAGCCGATGAAGTGGGTTTAGGTAAAACCATTGAAGCCGGTTTGGTGCTGACCCAAATGCTTCAAACCGGACGCGGTTCACGGGTCATGATCTTGGTGCCCGAGCCCTTAAAGGTGCAATGGCTGGTTGAGATGATCCGGCGATTTAATCTTGAATTTACGGTGCTCGACGATGCTCGTTGTGCGGCAATTGAGGATCAAAATCGATCGAGCGGTGATGATCCAGCCGCAGAGGATGCCTTTGGACCGATCAATGAATATACGTTAGCCGACGACCCGTCATCGTCTGAGCACGGCTTACCGCCGGCGGCACAATCCAGTCAGCAGCCTGAGGCAAAACCGGAAGACGCGCCGATAACCGCATCGGCGCTCAATCCCTTCGAGGCCCAACAGCTGGTCATCAGCACCTTGGATCTCTTTTTGGATCATCCTGCGCGGCTCGAGCAAGCCCTAGCCTGCCCCTGGGACCTGATCGTTATCGACGAAGCCCATCACCTGCAGTGGACGCAAGCGGCGCCGAGCGACGCCTATCGCGCAGCCAGCCAATTAGCCCAACAGACCCGCGGCCTTTTATTGCTGTCAGCCACACCTGAACAATTTGGCCTCGAGGGGCACTTTGGACGACTGCAATTACTGGATCCGATTCGCTTCAACCGCTTCGATGACTTCCTTCTGGAACAAGCCCGTTACACAGAACTCGCCGGGTTGATTCAAACTTGGCAGGCCCGAACTGCCGACTCTCCAGCGGCACGGGATGCCCTGGCCGGACGCCTTAATGCGCCCAATACCCTCAGCGATGCCGACTTACTGCATCAATTACTCGATCACTATGGCCCTGCCCAGGCCATGTTTCGCAACCGTCGAGCCCAGGTTTTGGGTCTGACCGAGCGTCGGGTCCAACCGGCTGAACTACCCAGCTTGCCTGCCGGCAGCGACGCCCTTGATTCGAGCGGGATTGCGGCAACTGATCCGAGACTGCACTGGCTCGGTCAATTAATAGGTAAAAGCTCGGATAAGTTCTTGGTCATTTGTCATACCGCCGCATCAGCCTTGGCGGTCGAGAAACACCTGAGACTTCGCCTTGGCCTTAAGAGCAGCTGTTTTCATGAAGGCCTTGACCTGATTGCCCGAGATCGCTCAGCGGCGTATTTCGCTGATCCCGATCACGGGGCTCAGGCCCTCATCTGTTCAGAAATTGGCTCAGAAGGCCGGAATTTTCAATTCGCCCACCAGCTCGTCATGTTTGACCTGCCGGATCAAGCCGATCTGATCGAACAACGGATCGGACGATTGGACCGAATCGGCCAGACCGAGCCTGTGTCCATTCACATTCCTTGCCCTCAAAACTCTGAACTTGCCCGCCGATTTGCCTGGTTTCATCGCGGTTTGGATTTGTTCAGAGCGCCGAATCCAGCCGGCGCCGAAGCGCACCAACAACTCCGCCACCAATTTCTGCTGGCAACAGATCAAGCCACGCTGGAAAAACTCATCAGCGAGAGCCAACAATTAGTAACTGCCCTGCAAACTAAGCTTGAACAAGGGCGGGATTTATTACTTGAGTTTGCAAGCTTTGACGCCCTTGATGGCGACCGCATTACCCAAGCGCTCGCAGGCGCAGAAGAGCGAAAAGCGCTGTCAAATTACCTGAGTGAGTCCTTTAGCTTCTTTGGACTCGAACTCGAGCCTTTGTCGAGTCAGGTTCAGCTGGTCAAGCCAACGGCCCTGCTCCAAACCCGTAGTACCGTGAGCGCGGAATCTCAGGGTCATTTGCAATACCCGGAAATAGCCGAAGACGGTATTGCCTACACGCTCGATCGTGCAACCGCGTTGGCCCGAGAAGATTTACAATTTCTAACTTGGGAGCATCCCCTGGTAAACCAAGCACTCGACCGAGTGTTATCTGATCAAATCGGGAATGCGTGTGTCAGCCTCATTAAACGCCCCGCGCTACCCGCGGGCACCCTATTAGTTGAATGCCTGTACCGCTTAGATTGCGCCGCGCCGCCCAGCTTGGACCTGCAGCAGCACCTCGAACAACCGTTCTTACGCTTTATCATTGCACCAGGCCCGCTTGATCTGACGCCTCGCTTTGACTTTGACCCCCTGCTGGATGCCCTGCCGGCTAAACCCGAGCCCTTAGCGAAGCTCATTGGATTGCAGCGCAGCCAAATCGAATCCATGCTGCAGTTCGCAGGCGCACTGGCTGACACGCAAACCTTGATTGCGGTACAGACTGCAAGCAAAACCTTCAAGGCGCGTCAGGATGCAGCCCACGATCGTCTGGCACATCTGGCCCGACATAATCCGGCCGTATCCCAAGAAGTAGTCGATCAAACCCTGGAAAAACGCGCGGCCGGTTTATCTTTTTTAGATCAGGTGTCGCCGCGCCTAGATGCTATTCGGGTCATCATTACCGCTTGATCCGCTGTACGAATGCGCGACGTCTTTGAAGCGATGTCTTTGAAGCGATCACCAAGCAAAGGTTTTATCCTGCAATCGCTAGCGTCAGGGCATTGCGTCCTGCAGGGTTTAAACCAATCTTATAAACAAGTTATGCCAAGATTCGGCCTGAGCCTGGAACGCCATCGGGGCCACGCAATCCCTTGGCGCGTAGCCAGCTGGGTGAGCAAGTCGCTGCACGGCCTCAGCAGCCGTTGTATAGCGACTTTCCGCAGGGACATATTCAGGATAAACCAAAGCATCGGGCACCACCGGCAGGCAGCCCAAAGCCATCGCCTCCATCACAGCCAAACCTTGAAACTCATGATCCGCCGTTGATAAGACAAACTGGCTTTGGGCTAAGAGCGCGTGATACTGCGTAAGGTTCTCGATGTATCCTTTCTCACCCAGCAATTGGTGCGCCGTCAGTAGCGCGATCGCTTCACTGATCGCCGGTGGTATCGTCCGAAACTGCTGGCCCACTATGTGGCATTTTCCTGGCAGTCCCGACGCGACATAAGCCTGGACAATTTCCAGAAGCCGCTCTGGACCCTTATCGTGTTCCCAGCGATGATTCCAAACAAGGTCCGGACGCCTCACGCTCGGCGTCCTGTTGAAGAGCGGATCAGGGATTGGCACGGGCAGGACGAGGGCATTGAATTCCTGCGACGCAAGCACCTCAGCGGGCACACCATCCGGCATTTTTCTCAGCAAGGCTTTTGCACCCGCAAAAAAAGTATCTCGATTAAAAGCCGAATTAAAAACCAGCTGGGTCGCGGCAAGCGCGCTGTAGATACTCGTCATTTGCGCGGCAAGGTCTCGGTCACTCGCCTGACGACTGGGAAAAGCAAACTGGTTTTCATGAAAATATAAAATGCAGGGCACCCCTGCGAGCCCTGGCACCAAGCCTTTTAAGGTTGCCAGGTCTGTCATCGAAGTCGCGAGCACGAGATCCGTCTGCGCGACCTGGTCTGCCGTCATTTGATCCGCTAAGGTCATCGCGTTGCCGCGAACCCGCCAGCCAAAATACCGGGCCGGTAGTGTCAAAACCTCAAAGTGGTGCGCCGGAAACCCGGCTGTGATTTGTCGACGCCAGTACTGGTGACTGACAGCATCATAGGGCGATAACAAGAGAATATTCATACAGGCCCAGCCTTGCTTAATGCCGCATCATAACGTGGGGGAGGCGTCGGAGGCAGCCAAATCGATTATCAAAGGGCCGGCTCGCGGCGCTTGTTGTCTTGTCTTACGCCAACCACTTGCTGAGGATTTTGTTGCGCCGCGGCGATTTTCAGCCTGCGCCTGAACACACCGACACAGGCCTTCAGGGCATGTTATCCTTCGCGATTGCAGAAACTGGTAAGGAGCAGATGAGATGACTCAAATGGTTATTATTGGCGGCGGCCAAGCCGCCGGACAAGCCGTCGCGAGCTTACGCCAAGAAGGCTTTGACGGAAAAATCGTGCTCATTGGCGAGGAATCCACCCTGCCCTACCAGCGCCCGCCTTTGTCAAAGGCGTACCTTTCCGGCGCCGTAGCAGCGGAGAAACTCTTGGTTCGGCCTGAAAAGTTCTATGAAGACCGAGACGTTGACGTTCATCTTGGCACGACGGTAACCGCGATTGACCCTGACCAAAAAACAGTGACCACAACCGAAGGCTCATTCGATTTTGACAAACTACTGATCGCAACCGGCAGTACACCCCGAAAACTGTCGATTCCAGGTAGCGACTTAAACGGGATCCACTACCTACGCACCATGGCGGATGTCGACGCAATCCGCGCCCAAATGGCAAATGCCAAACGGTTGTGCATTGTTGGCGGCGGCTATATTGGACTCGAAGTCGCCTCGGTCGCGGTCTCTGCTGGGTTATCCGTCGATGTACTCGAAATGGAAGCACGCATTCTTCAGCGCGTCACAACTCCCTTTATGAGTGCGTTTTACCATCAACTGCATGAAGGCCGCGGGGTGAAGATTCATACCGAAACCGGCTGCAGTGGTTTTCGCGGCGCGGATCAGAGCGTCACCCACGTTCAGTGCGGCGAGACCGAAATTGAAGCGGATCTTGTCATTGTCGGCATCGGCATTATGCCGAATATCCAGCTTGCGTTGGATGCCGGATTAGCCTGTGACAATGGCATTACGGTTGATGATCACTGTCAAACGTCTCACCCGGACATCTACGCAGCGGGCGACTGCACCAACCATCCCAACCCCATTCTCGGCCGACGGTTGCGCCTAGAATCGGTGCCGAACGCCATGGACCAAGCCCGCACTGCCGCCGCCAATATGCTGGGCGGCGACAAAGCTTATGCGGCGGTGCCCTGGTTTTGGTCGGATCAATATGAACTAAAACTTCAAATGCTGGGATTTTCGGCCGACGGCGATGCTTCCGTGCTTCGAGGTAACCCTGAGACCTTACAATTTGCGCAGTTTTATTTGCATGACGGCAAAGTGGTTGCGGTCGACGCGGTCAACAGTCCAAAAGAGTTCATGGTTGCAAAGCAGCTCTTTGGCCATTCTGTTGCAGCAGATGATTTAGCCAACCCAGAGATTGACCTGAAATCACTGCTGCCGAGCGCCTAATGCGGTAAGGCGTGGGATTAAAATCCCTTGTGGATGACTATACTTTTAACCGGAACTATCGAATAATCAGCCCCATCGTAAAACTGTAGAAACGGAGTGTGACATGCCCAGCGTTAAGTTTATTGAACACAATGGTACCGAGCACGTGGTTGATGGCAACAACGGCGATAGTTTAATGGTCATCGCGACCAGCAATCTGGTGCCTGGAATTGATGCTGACTGCGGTGGTGAGTGTTCTTGTGCAACTTGCCATGTACTGGTTGATGGTGATTGGTTAGCAAAACTCGGCGCCATTTCTGAAACAGAAGAATCCATGCTCGATCTAAACCCAGACCGCGAAACCAATTCACGACTCAGCTGCCAGATCGACATGAGCGATGACCTCGACGGCATCGTCATTAATCTTCCCGAGTTCCAGTACTAGTCTGCATTATCTCAAGTGCCCGGGCCGCGGCTTGTTTAGCCCGCGGCGCGCCCCACGCGTCACAAGTCCTTATTGCCGCTTTTAGCCCTGTTGACCGAGGTTTTATCAGCCTATGGTCGCCGCGTTCGAAGTCAGGTAATGTTAAGCATTCGGGCGCTATAAAAAGCCAAGTTCGTGGCGTACGCGGCGGGCTGGATCCTAAAGCGGCGATCAAAATCAGCAAGCATCAAGGGCTGGACTGATCCAGAGCGGGTTGGATCAACAAGCGGTGAGCATTGTGCTTTTAAGTCCCGATGATGCGACCCGTTATTCCGCTAAGACGGACAACAGGATTAAGCGCCTTTCATAGAACCTATTAGAATCTAAGGGGAAAACCATGAGTGAAGCAATACAAGTCAATCCATCGGCACTAGAAGATCCTTGGTCGGTGCCTTTGTCAGAGCTTGACCCCAGTCAGCCCTCGGTTTTTCAAACCAACAGTCAATTTGCCCTATTCGATCGCCTTCGGGCAGAAGACCCCGTACATTTCCATGAGACAGGATTGTTCGGTCCTTATTGGTCGATTACCAAGTTCAATGACATTATGGCTGTGGACAAAGACCACAAACGGTTTTCATCGGATGCCGGCATCACCCTCACCGAGCGCCAAGCCGACTTTACGACCCCTAACTTCATCAGCATGGACCCGCCCAAACACGATGTTCAACGAAAAGCTGTAACCGGCGTGGTTGCTCCCATGAACCTCTCTAAGCTGGAACCCATTATCCGGCAGCGCGCTGTCACGATTTTGGAATCCCTTCCTCACGGCACGCAATTCAACTGGGTAGATGCTGTATCCATTGAATTGACCACCCAGATGCTGGCAACACTATTCGACTTTCCCTTCGAAGACCGTCGCAAGTTGACTTATTGGTCTGATATGGCCACGAGCGGCGAGCTGGCGGGCGGGCCCACCCCCGAGGCGGATCGACGGGCTGCGATGCTTGAATGCCTAGAGTACTTTCAAAGGCTGTGGCGCGAACGTGAAGGCGTCCCGCCCGAGGTTGGCATCGACCTCATTTCGATGATGGCCAATAACCCGAACACACAAGACATGGATCCCATGGAGTACCTGGGCAATCTCATCTTATTGATTGTCGGCGGCAACGACACAACCCGAAATTCAATTACGGGCGGTTTGTTATTCCTAAGCGAGAACCCGGATCAATATGCAAAACTCAAGGCCAATCCCGAACTCATCAACTCAATGGTCCCGGAGATCATCCGATACCAAACGCCGCTAACCTACATGCGACGAACGGCCCTTGAAGACGTCACCCTTTCGGGCAAGACCATCAAGAAAGGCGATAAGCTGGCCATGTGGTATGTCTCGGGGAATCGCGATGACGAAGTCATCGATCGACCCAACGAGTTCATTATTGACCGAGCGAACCCACGACATCACTTATCCTTTGGTTTCGGGATCCATCGCTGCATGGGCAATCGCTTAGCTGAGATGCAGCTCCGTCTGCTTTGGGAAGAAATTCTAAATCGCTTCGAGCACATTGAAGTCGTTGGCGAACCCGAGCGGGTTCAGTCGAGCTTTGTTCGTGGATACAGCGATTTGCAGGTTATCGTGCACCCCAAATAACCCTGTTTTGCGCGAATCGATAAGCCGAGCGGCCCACAAGCCCCTCGGTTTTTTGCGTTCTGAGTGCCAAGGGCTTTTAATTTAACTCGGCCTACTAAGGGCTTTTTTACGCTCTGTTCGCTGAGGTTTTTTAAGTAAAAGCCGCTGAGGGCGGTTATAAAGAGCCGCTGAGGGCTCTCTACTAAAAGCCGCTGAGGGCTCTTTACTAAAAGCCGCTGATGGGGGTTATAAAGAGCCGCTGAGGGCTCTTTACTAAAAGCCGCTGAGGGCTCTTAAAAAAAGCCGCTGAGGGCTCTCTTCTAAAAGCCGCTGAGGGCTCTTAATAGAGCGCCAAGCGGGGTTCGGTGGTGGAACGTGGCGCGGTTAGGCGCGCGCTGAGGCAATGATCTGTTCAGAACCGGTATAAGACTCGCTATGGCGCGTCTGGACTTGGCTCACTAGGTCCAGCGCGTGATCCAGGCACTGACCGCAATTGCTTGCCAATCCGAAATCAGCTCGTAAAGCGTCGACCCCCAAGCCACGGCGGGCGTAGTCTTCAACGACTCGGCTACTAATTCGATTGCAGATGCAAATAATCATTGCCCGATTCTAAATGAGAACGATTCGTAATTGCAACAAGTAGATGCGATCAGAGCTGCTGAGGATAACAACATCGGTTAGAATAGCGATTCACCGTAACAATGACCGGCGGAGCCGCTTATGAAGGTATTACACCCCGAAATTCTTGATTATCTGAATCAGGTATTGAAAAACGAACTCACCGCGATAAACCAATATTTTTTACATGCGAAAATCCTGAAAGATCAGGGTTTCCATAAACTTGCCGAAAAAGAGCGGGAAGAATCCATCGAAGAAATGATGCATGCCGATTGGTTGATGGAGCGCATTCTGTTTTTGGAGGGGCTTCCGAATCTTCAAGACCTCGGCAAGCTTCTCATCGGCGAAACGGTTGAAGAAATGCTCGAGTGTGACCTGGCGCTAGAGCACATTGGCATCCCAGTCCTGCGAGCCGCGGTCAGCTGCGCTGAGTCCCATGACGATTTTGTGTCGCGGGATTTATTCGCCAAGATCTTGAGCAACGAAGAAGAACACGTCGATTGGCTTGAAACACAACTCGGCCTGATTAAACACCTTGGTTTACAAAACTTTTTACAGTCTCAGACGGCCGCGAGTTAAACCATACAATGAGCGCAAGGCTTTATTATTCAGGGGATCAAGGCGCAGTTGTTTTGGAACAAAACGGTCTACCCGTTGACCAATACCCCTCGGCCGCAGCGCTCGTGGAAACCCACCTCCTCGGCCTGCTCGCAACCAACCTTGATCAACCTGAGCGATGTGCGGCATTGCGCGCCATATATCAAACGCCCCTGACAACGGATTAGCGTGGCCTTTTGATGCAATTGATCCACGTTGTGCACCAAACAACCTATACCTTTGATCAAGCCGTAACGCTGCGACCGCATCGCCTGCTGTTGCGACCGCGGGATGGTTTCGATTTAAGAATTCGACAGTCGGGCCTTTCGATCACACCGACACCGGCGCTGTACTGGCAGCGCGATGCGTTTAACAACAGTGTCGCGATAGCGGTGTTTGATCAACCCACCCTGCAGCTGGACATTGTCTCGACTTTGACGCTTGAGCAGTACCAAACTGACGGCTTGAATCTATCGCAATTGCTGCCCAATCCTGTGCTAGACCATGACCTTGAGCCCGAGGCAGCCGTGTTGCAGGCTTATCAAACAAGCCGCCTCGCGCTTTCCGATCTGCCCCAGTCTTTGACCGAAGGGCTCAGCCGGGCTTGTGCCGCCCACGAACAGTTTTTAGCGTTACAGGCCCTCTGCGCCGACATCAAAGCGGTCATTGCCTACCAAATTCGCGAGACGCCTGGGGTACAGACCTGTCTCGAAACGCTCGCCCTCGGCAGTGGGAGTTGCCGAGATCTCGCCTGGCTGCTAATCGAGGTGGTTCGAGGGTGCGGTCTACCCGCTCGCTTCGTTTCTGGTTACCTCCTAAGCCATCAATTTGAGCCTATTGATGGCGCAACCCATGCCTGGGTTGAAGTTTATTTTACAGACTACGGCTGGATCGGCTTTGACCCCACCGTTGGACGACCCACCGGCGCGCAGCACATTGCGGTGGCCATGGCCCCTGACCCCAAGTATGTCCCGCCCGTTTCCGGGGCCTACCTGTCAGCGCCGAATACCCGGGTCGATCTGTCGGTGAAAGTCCGCGTCGAGGCGCAACCAGCGGTCTAAGGGCGGAAAAGCGCTTCGCTTTCGATTCCCAAAAGCGCACCACCGCCTGCCGTAGACTTGACGGACCCAACGGCGACCTAGACAGCCCTTGCAATCAACACGGTTATCCCGGTGGCCTCACAAATGCTCAGGATGAACGGGTAAGCACATGCTTTATCGCAAATGGTGTTTTCAAGACTAAGGCTTTCAACTGGAACGAGGGATTAATCCGAATCCTGAACCCGTACCGAGACCTGCATCTGGCTGCTACTCGGCAATGGCCCAAATTGATCCATAATCGCAACCTCCGCTGCATCCCGCCCAATCGCGATCGCAATGCGCTCCCCCGACCCAAGACCCGGTGTTGCATCAAATGCGACCCATCGATTGCCGACGTACGCTTCACCCCAAGCGTGGACGTCTTGAGGCAGTAGGCCTTCTAAATAACCCACCACATAGCGCGCGGGAATACTAATGCTGCGCAACATAGCGATCGAGACATGCGCGAAATCTCGGCAGACCCCGGCATCATCCTGCATTGCGTCAAGCGCTGAGCGCGGCGTCGCACTCGTGCCAGGCTCATACCTAAACTTGGTCTGCACAAAGGAACAGATCCGCTCGATTTGGTCATACCCAGGCGAGCAGTCAGTAATGACTTCCCGCGTTATGTTCAGAAATTGATCTGCCTCGCAGTACCGGGAGGGCTGCAAAAAAGGCAACACTGCAACAGGCAGCGCTTGAATCGGCACAAAGTGCCCGACCCTCGTTGAACCATTAGAGATCTGCTGACCTTCGAAGGAGACCCGCAATGATGACGCCCCCTTAAGCATCAGAGCGCGCACGCACTGATTACCATGGCCATCTGAAAAGTGGGTTTCTTCAAGCCCGCCCTCCAGATCGAAGGTCAAGGCTTTAATCACCTGATCCGCGCCCTGACTTGGGACAAGTTTGAAAATCATAGGTGTATCGCAATCGAGAACGAGCGACAGTTCAGTGGTCACAGCCAGCAATTCGATCTCCAACGACAGCTTAAAGCATGAGTATAAGCATTGCCCACCGCCCAAGCCTAGGACATTAACCAATTCCTCAACATCCATCCCAGACAACGCGCGCCCCCAAAACCCAAATCATCATTTCAGGGTTTGCCGCGCCTCACGACCCTGTCAAAGTTGCGCCCTGCGCGCACAAACCGTGATGCCGAAATAACGTCTGGCCGTACTTTGAGCAGTTGCATCAAGCAGTGACTCAATTAGACTGAAGCTCTGGGATTGGGATTGATCATCGATGGTAGACAGGTTTTGGCGGGAATGGCGCGGGCTGCTGATATTTTTGGTCGTGATGGTGCTCTTTCGATCTGCGATCGCAGATTGGAACCAGGTTCCAACGGGCTCTATGAAACCCACCATACTCGATGGCGATCGCGTGATCGTAAACAAACTCGCTTATGGCCTACGCATACCGCTATCGGCCATTCGGGTAATGACCTGGAACCAGCCTGCTCGCGGTGAAATCGTGACCTTTTTTTCACCCGAGACCGAAGAGTTATTGATCAAGCGGGTCATTGGCATCCCGGGTGACCGTATTGCGTTGATTAATAATCAGCTCGAGATCAATGGGCAAATGGCCGACTACGCCATGCTGGCTGAAGATCAACTACCCGCCTTGAACGCCTATGAGCGGCATCGCCATCGTTTTTATTTGGAAACCATCAAGGCCTCGGTTCGTTCAGTCATGTTGCGGCCCTCGCCGCCAAACGCACACAACAATTTTGGCCCGGTTTCAGTGCCTGAAGGGCAATACCTGATGCTGGGGGACAATCGAGATAACAGTAAAGACTCGCGCTACATTGGCTTGATTGGGGCGGACCGTATAACCGGTCGCGCCCATACGATTGCGTTTTCAGTCGACTATGAAGATTACTACTTGCCCCGCGGCGATCGGTTTTTTCAAACCCTTGCGCAAGCAGACTAAGGCGCAGTGCCTTTAGAATCTGGTCCGGCGTCACCCTTTGAGGGCTGGCTTCGGTCCGCCTCGGGACCACCCGCTTGGTCATCCATTGGCGGCACGCGGTGTTCGGCATCTGCCAAGTCGTGGACGCCAGCCCGAAGCTGACTTAATAAACTTGACCCGGGCCGTTGTAAGATTTTTCGCAATAGGGGTGAAATTAAAAGGCCCGTCACCATGGCCGCCCCAATCAATATCAGCGAAAAAATAAACAAGACATAGACCACCTCGGTCTCAACGTCAAAAAACTCGACAGCGACCCAGATGAAGGCGCTTGAAAACAGCAGGCTCGAAAGAAATCGTGTCACAGTCATGGTCTTGTCCTTAGATCAGTGCCTTTCCCAAAAAAAGTCAGGCAAGATGGGCCGGGCCGTCACGGGTCAGGACGCCAGTTTAACCGGAGTTTGGGTCAGAACTGAATCCTGCTGCCGGCAAACGCGCAGTTCTCGACTTGCCGCAGTGCAGCAAGGTCTTTTGAGCCCGCTTTACTTCGAAGGCAGTCGACCCTACCCTAACAGACCTTCCCTCACCGCGCGCTGTGCTATGAACCTGCAACCAATTCGAAAGCAAACCTTTGAGGACATTGACTTCACGGCGACCAAGGTTGAGGGCTATCGATCTGACATCGAATTTGAGCAATGCATCTTCTTACGATGCTCCTGGTCAGGATCAAAGATAGATCAGTGCCGCTTTGATCGATGCCAGCTCATTGACTGTGACCTTGCATCTGCTGCGTTAACCCAGGTCACCTTTATCGATTGTCAATTTGCACGAGACGACCTCAGCGAGGCGACGTCCTTTCGCTTTGCTGCCGCCAGTGCGTCAAAAATCCTTCAGGGCAATTGCTCGGGCGTCGACTTCAGCCACAGCGTCTGGCATGACTGCCAATTCTTAGACTGTCGCGCCAGAGCACTGAACGCGAAAGGATTCTCGTGCCGTAAAACCATAAGCCCAACTGTTTGGGTCGATGCCTTCACGGCCGAACGATGTGATTTTTCATTCAGTGATTTTAGTGACAGCCAACTCGCGAGCAGCGAACTGATCGCCTGCAACTTTCAAGAAGTCTCTTTTTGCGCAGCTGACTTAAGGGACGCCAATCTAGCAGATTGTGAACTTGACAATATTGACTGGTTCAACGCGCGTCTCACCGGCGCCAACCTAGAAGACGCTCGCTTTAACTCTCTGGATTTAAGAACAATGGACCTTACAGGGGTTCGAATATCTCGATTTCAAACCGAGATGCTGACCAACCCGCTTGGGCTGATCATCATCGACTAAATCAAGTTACCACGACCGGAACGCGCCGCCGCGGTCAGCGTCGCCCACCAGTTTCTTTGCGTTGGCTAGTTCTTCACCTCGATTAGCTCAACCTCAAACACCAAAACGGAATTAGGCGGAATACTGCGCACGCCACCCGGGCCATAGGCCAGATCCGATGGGATCGTTAAACGCGCTTTACCACCGGCTTTAATCAACTGTAGGCCTTCGGTCCAACCTGGAATCACTTGATTCAAGGCGAACTCTGCTGGCTCACCCCGCGCAATCGAGCTGTCAAAGACCGTACCATCCAGCAGCCGGCCCTCATAATGCACTACAACAACATCCGTTACCGATGGCTTCTTGCCCGTGCCTTCCGTCAGCATCTCAATTTGCAGACCACTATCGGTCACGCTGACGCCCGCCTTGGCCGCATTCTCAGCCAGGAACGCGGCGCCCGCTGCCAGATTCGTCTCGGATTCATTCTCGGCCAAGGCCTGTTGTTCTGCCTGGATCATTTGCTGACGTTCCCGCACGATTGCCATCACTTGCGTTTGGGCGTCCGAGTCTAAGGCAGGCGGCACCGCAGACAAGGAGTCTTGCATACCTTGCAATAAGGCGCCTAAATCCACGTCGGGATTGCCGCCTTGCTGCAACATATTGCCAAAAGAATACCCAAAGAAATAACCGCGCTCGGCTTGCATCGTCTCATCCGGCGCAGGCACTGGTGCTGCGTCTTCCGCCCAAACTGATCCAGCAGTCATCACCGCTGCTGCCAAAACCAACGACCGACCCAACCCAAAAACAATAGACCCCATAACAACTTCCTTAAATTAACCGTTTTCGAACACATTAAAGGCGAGAGTATGGCATAGAAATCGAGGTTTGACTGATCAACTTATCGCCCTGAAGGACGTCTAAAACGAGTCTATCCGACTCGCATTTGCGTCTAAAAGAACATATCGCGCCGGGAAATTTGCCCACTTTGCATGCGCCAACAGTCAGAAGTATGATTCGGAGAAAGGTGTAGGCGCAACCAACCGGCTTTACCACAACCGGCGTACGGCCGACGCCCTAAACCCGCGGCGTCATATCAGACGAGCAGCACGCGCGATTTTGTCGCAACTATGGATTCACAAGGTTTTTTTATGTCGCATCTAGGTCAAAACACCCGAAACAGGAATCGTTTTAGCAAACGCCCCGCGCGGTTAGCACAAGCCATGCTCCTGATGGCTTGGCTTATCGCGGGCAACGCCTTTGCAAACCTGACAGAGCCTCAAATAGACGAGACCGCCGAACTCGCGCCGCTACCCGAGCACGAGGCCACAACCCGACATATCTTAAAAGCACTTCGCGAGCGCCACTACCTTTATCAACTCTTAGATGACGAAAGCTCAGCGCTCATTTTCGACGAGTATTTATCGGCTCTGGATCCCAGTAAGAGCTATTTTTCCGAGCAAGATATTCGCGCTTTCGAGCCCTACCGGCTTACCCTCGATAATGCCTTGCGGCGCGGCGACCTGTCGCCAGCATTTAGTATTTTCAATCGATACCAGACCCAAATAACCCAGCGCCTCACCTGGGTTGTCAGTCAACTTGAGCAAGGCGTTGAGCAGTATCAGTTTGATGTCGATGAAACCTTAGAACTGGATCGGTCTGAGGCGCCCTGGGCCAAGGATGCGTCGGCCTTAGATGACCTGTGGCGGCGACGCATCAAAAATGACGTTTTGAATTTAATGCTTGCTGACAAAGATCTCGCCGATATCTCGGATTTATTGCTCAAACGCTACCAAAACCGATTGAACCGGACCCAACAAACGCGTAGTGACGATGTCTACCAGGTCTTTATCAATGCGCTGGCGAAGACCTATGATCCGCACACCCAATATTTTTCCCCCACCACAGCGGAAAACTTCAACATCAATATGAGTTTGTCGTTAGAAGGCATTGGAGCCGTACTGTCTATTGAGGACGAATACACCCAAATCGTGAGTCTGGTGCCAGCCGGCCCTGCCGATAAGACCAAAGCGCTCAAACCCAACGACCGGATTACCGCGGTTGGCCAAGGCGATGAAGGCGAAATGGTCGATGTGATCGGTTGGCGATTGGATGATGTCGTTCAACTCATTCGCGGTAAAAAAGACACCATCGTTCGCCTTGAGGTTTTGCCCGCAAATGCCGTTGATGGCTTTTCGAGCAAGGTCATTCCGATTGTTCGCAATAAGGTTGAGCTTGAAGAACAATCCGCGCAATCAGAGATTATTGAGGTTGAAGAATACGGCAATGTTCGCCGAATCGGCGTGATTGAAATACCCACCTTCTACGTTGACTTCCAAGCACTGCAAGATGGCGATGAGAATTACCGCAGTACCACACGCGACGTTAAACGGCTTTTGAACGACCTCGAATCAGCCCAAGTCGATGCAGTGGTTATTGACTTGAGAGATAACGGCGGCGGGTCACTCCAGGAAGCAAAAACCCTAACCGGCCTCTTTATCGACCGCGGTCCGACCGTTCAAATCCGCAGCAAATCTGATCGGGTTGATGTCCTCAGCGATCGAGACTATCGCGTTGAATATTCGGGTCCGATCGCAGTCTTGGTCAACCGCTTAAGCGCGTCTGCCTCTGAGATTTTTGCTGGTGCCATTCAAGATTATGGCCGGGGCCTAGTCATCGGCACGCAAACCTTTGGCAAGGGCACCGTGCAAACCTTACAACCGTTACTGCGCGGTCAACTTAAAATGACCCAAGCCAAATTTTATCGCATCAGCGGTGAGTCCACCCAGCACCGCGGCATTATCCCGGATATTGCCTATCCGATTGACTATGACCCAGAAACCATTGGGGAGAGCACCCTCGACCGGCCCCTTATCTGGGATAAAATCACCCCTGCTGTGTATCGGCCTAAGGGCGATGTCGTTGGCTTTTTGCCTGCCTTGAGTAAACGCCATCAAAACCGGATGCAAACCAATCCGGAGTTTCAATACATCACGTCGGCTTACAACTACCGCCGTATGCGGCGCGAAATCAAAGCAATCTCCCTTAACGAGGCAACTCGGCGCGCGGAGCAAGCCCTTGCAAAAACCTTCTGGCTGGACCTTACGAATGAAAAGCGCGTAGCCCAAGGCCTGCCGGTTATTGCAGACCTTGAGGAACTCGAAGCGGCAGAGACGCTGGCCTCAGAGAGCACTGTTGTCGACCCGCTTCTGCCGCCTGATGCGCCGATCAAAAACGCCGAGGCCATTGCGAGCGAGGCTGAAAACGCCATTGTCGCGCAGGATGACGCCGCTGTGATTGCCCTCGAGCAGGCGAGCCCTACTGCGCCTGCTGAAGATGAGAACGCCCTCGCGGGCAATGCTGAAACAGACGAGGCTGCCTCCGAGGACACCCCTGAAGAACCCGACGCCTATGTCGTCGAAGCGGGTCATATCCTCGCAGATCTGATCAGCCTTCGGAATCAAACCGCGAAACAGTCCTCTACCGCCACGCCCAGCTGATTAGATCTGCGTGACAACTTGATTGAACGGCTTTCGGCTTATGTCGGGAACTACCGCACCCTCTGCTGGATAACCCACTACCAATAACAGAAATGGGCGTTCGTTTACGGGGCGGCCTAAGGCACTTTGTAAAAAACCCATTGGGCTCGGCGTGTGGGTCAAACACGCAAGGCCCGCCTGATGCAGCGCACCAATGAGGATACCGGTGGCGATTCCCACCGATTCTGGCGCATAGTAGTTTTTGGTTTTCTCACCCGTCTCATCCTGCGCAAAACGTTCTTGAAAAATCGCGATCAAGTAAGGCGCGACCTCCAAAAACGGCTTTTCCGCGTCTGTTCCCAAGGGGGCAAGCGCGTCGAGCCACACTTGAGAGGCCCGTCGGTCATAAAAAGCCCGCTCCTCAGCTTCTGCGGCCAGTCGGATATCCCGCTTCTTGGCGGGGTCTGACACCACGACAAAGTGCCAGGGTTGGCAGTTGGCGCCGCTGGGCGCGGTGCAGGCTGCTCGCACACAATCCATAATGACCGATTCAGGGACGGGATCGGTTGAGAAGGTGCGCACGGAGCGCCGCGCCGCCATCGTGACCGCATGCGCCGAGGCAAAGGCACTGGCGTCTTCTGGGTTCCTACGCTTAAAGACCAACGGCACAAAAGTCATAACATACGCTCATTTTCCTGATCGATTTTACCCACTCGCGCGGCACACTGCCTTCCCTTGGGCGGCAATTGCTTAAAGTCCGGCGCCTTCTTAGAAGCAGGCCTTCTCGCATCGGGATTGCCCGGATCGCTAAGGCCACGTCCAACGCGATCCAACTCTACAATGGATCGAAATGCTGTCAAACTCCGGACTGAAAAGAAAGCGGCTTGGAGACGACTTGCTCGCCTTGCCAACGCGCGGCACACTCCAAGCACGCAACCCTGCCCATTAATCCGGAAAACAAAAACCATGTTAAAGCATTTCACCACAGCCCTGATCGGGGCTGCAATTCTCAGTTACAGTGGCTCGAATGCCGCGCAAAATATCCAGCTCTTGTCCGCGCCCACAAACCCACTGCAGACCATCGCCATTGGTAGCTGCTTGGACACGGCAAAATCTTTGGCCATTCTGGATGTCATTACCGAGGCCAAACCGGATGTCTTCATCTTTGGCGGCGATAACATTTATGCCGCCGATGAATCGGACGACCCAGCGCTTGCGTCCCTGGAAGCCGCCTATGAGGACCTCGCCCGCGCACCCGAGTTTCAAAACCTTGCCCGCAACATCCCAATCCTGGCTACCTGGGATGACCACGACTACGGCTTGAACGACGCCGGCGGGGCGTTTGCCCATAAAGCGCAATCCGAGCGCTTATTTGAGTCTTTCTGGCAAATTGCCCCAGCCGATCCGAGCGTCTCTCGACCGGGTATTTATCGCGCGGTCATGATCGGTGAAGGCGATCAGCGGGTTCAAATCATTTTGCTGGATACCCGATTCTTTAGAACCGCACTCAAGACCCCCTGGATACCACCGCTGGTTGGACGCTACATTCCAACCGATGATCCCAAGCAATCCATGCTTGGGGGCGCCCAATGGCAATGGTTAACCGAGACCCTTAATGCACCCGCCGCGCTGCGCATCTTGGTAAGCTCGGTGCAGGTCTTAGCCGATGGTCACCAATGGGAAGCCTGGCGCATGCTGCCACGCGAGCAACAGCGTCTCTTGGCCCTGCTTGGCACGACCGCAGGGCAAACGATAATTGTTTCTGGCGACCGTCACCTAGCCGGCTTGTATCAAGCCCAAACAGGCGAGGCTGACGCTATTTTAGAAATGACCACCTCCTCGCTGAACCTGCCGCTCAGTCAAATTGCGGCGGTGATTACGGAGGAAACCGGCTCAACCCTGCTCGATTCGGCATTTTACGAGGCAAATTTCGGTTGGATTGCGATCGACTGGGCCGCTCGAATCGCTCAAATCGAGATCCGAAATGAGCAGAACGAGCCGGTGCGACAGCGCGCCGTGTCCTTTTAAGGCGCGCGCCGCGATCAAAACCGAACCAAAAGCCATGCGCGCTGCCCAATCAGCAGATCTAGATCCGCAATACGGCGCTCCAGACCTTCATGATTAAACGCTTTGGCCCAACCCTTGAGCGAGATAACGCATCAACTCACAAGACACCAACGACGCGGCGGGCCCTTCGATGGGTTTAGACCAAAAACCAAACCGGGTGGAACCCATCTTTACCCATCCGGCGCGGCTGACGGATGAATTTTTATCCACCCAATTGGGGCGCCCGGTCACGCTCACCGCCGTTGAGTCCCTGACCGATGGCCATATGGCACAGGTGCTGCGGTTATGGTTTACCGCCGAGGGTGAAGGACAGGACCCAGTTCAGGCAGAAACGGTGATTTACAAGGGCGCCGCGCTGTCCAAAACGCGTGATATCGCCACCCGCTTCAAAAGCTTGGAGCGTGAAGCCGCGTTCTATCGCGCGCTCGCGCCAAAGCTGCCGATTGCAACGCCCCATTGCTGGTCTATTGCCCCATCGAGTGAGGTCGAGCCCTGGATACTGCTTGAGGACCTCGCCCCAAAAGCCGTTTTAGCTCCGCCCCTTACGATGGACTCGGCGCTGACGCTACTGGCCAGCCTGCATCACAAGACGCGCGGAGACGCATTAGTACGGATAAATTTATCAAACAATATCAATGATTTGAACGGCTTTATTCAATCCCAAGATCCTATTATGATCGAGCAACTTTTAAGCGTCACATTGCCCGAGAACGCATCTTTACTACCGCCCATGCTGTCTGGGCGCGCAACGATCCAGAGCGACTTACACTATCCGGGGCCCGTTTTATGCCATGGCGACTTCCGATGGGATAATCTGAGCGCGGCAAAGACCGGCTGCCTATTGGACTGGGGCGACTACTGCATGGGCCCACCCGCCTATGACCTGGGCTATTTTTTAGCGACGTCAACACCAGACCGAGACCCAACAGAGGTGAACTTGATCACCTGGATTGATCACTATCTGGATGCAGTCAACGCGGCAGCGGGCGATGCGCACCCCACGCTGACCCGCGCCGGTCTGATTCAGGATGTTTTGTGCTTACTGCCGATCATTGCCTGGACCCCGGTCATGATGCTGCTCACCGCCGCCGAGTTGCCTGGCACCAAACACACTTACTGGAAAGCTGTGTTAACCCACTGTGAAACCCTGAGCGTGCAGCTGAGCAGGTTTTCAGACTGATCCGTCTGGAATCGATTCCGCGCCTCACATGATCAGGGCCGCAACACCTAAGGGATCAATTCCGGCGGGATACGCGGCGACCCGCTGGTATCGTTTATCGATGACATCGATGGTTGGTTGCCCCCTCTCCACCCGCCAGACACTCAAACGCGCAGGTATACCGCTCTCAATATCCGCAACGCTTCTTTGATCTAGGATGCCCCTGACTGAGCAACCATCAAAATCACGGGCGCCGCCCCTAAGACAGTCCGTCCTGGGCCGCTTGATAACTCTCAGGATTGCCCACATCAAACAACGCGCCCGGCATCCACCAACCTTCAACCCGTTGTTCTTGGCAGAGGGTTTCGATAAAGGAACCCGGTGCGTCCTTCGGTCGACCTTCTGCTAGATAGCTAGGCAATCGCGCCAGCGCCTCGGGGGTTAGCAGGTAAATGGGGCTGGCGGCGATATCGGACTCGGGGTGTTCCGGCTTCTCCTGGAAAGCAATCACCCGCTGCTCGGCATCGAGTTGCACGACGCCGCGGCGGCGCTGATCTGCTGGGTCCGAGTTGCGCCGAACCGCCAATTGACTAAAGCCTGTTCGCTGAAATTGCTGTAGCAAACCGTTTAAGGAAAACTCCAATACCGTATCGGAGGCCACAACCAGCGCCGGCGCGTCATACCCGATCTTTGACAACAACAGATCTAAATCACCTAGGGCGCCTAAGCGATTGTCCGCCTGGGTAGACCCATTGTTAAACAACTGTACTGAATGGGGGCTGCGCGCCGCCCACGCTTCAAACAGTGGATAAAACCGAGCATTGGATACCAGTGACACTTGGCTCACCAATGGCGAGAGCCCGTCGAGCAATCGGTCCAGAACACATCGGCCCTGAATATCCGCCAGGGCTTTGGGGCGTTCCCCTAAAATGCCTTGCATTCGAGTGCCGTAGCCGCCTGCCAGAACCAAGCACCTCATAGCGCGCGCAACCCGGCTGACGCTTCGGTCACAAAGGCCCAACACGGCTCAGGTGGAGCTGCCTCAAGACCGGTAAAATACCGCGCCAGCGCGGACAGAATCTCGGGGACGGCATCCGCCGCCACCAGCGCGACCACACAGCCTCTGGAGCCCGCGCCACTGAATCGAGCGCCATGGACCCCTTGCAGCGGCCAAAGCGCTTTAACCAGCCCAATCAGCGCAGGCGTGCCGGTTTCATAGTTCACAATCGAGCTTTCGCAAGAGGCTGACATCAGCTGACCAAAGCCCGTTGCATCGCCGCGGATCCAAGCCTTGCAGCCTGCCTCGACCCGGGCCATTTCCGTAAAATAATGTGCTGCGCGGCGACGACTGACCAACGAGAGTTGACCGGCAATGGCCTCATAATCCGCTGAATCAACGTCGCCGAGATAAGCCGCGGCTTGGGTCTTAGGCCGGCCCAACAGGCCCTGGATCTCCTTCGCGGCCGCATGGCATTCGGCAACCCGCTCATTAAAACCGCCGCCACTGGCCAGCGCCAAACGATGTCCGGAATGCACCACCAAAAAATGAAATGCCTCACCTGCTGGGTGCCGAAGGACCGTCTCACGACGGCAATCAAAATCCACCAAGCACCCTGGGGTTGCGTAACAAATCGCGCTTTGATCCCCCGCCCCACTCTGTAAGCCTAAAAATTCGTTCTCGACTTGCTGAGACCACTGGATCAAGCGCGCTGGATCGGGCGGCGCGCCTGCTGCCGACTGCAGCGCGCTGAGATAGGCCAAGGTAACCGCGGCGGAACTGGACAATCCCACCTCTCCTAAGTGCCCCGCCACGCTGATATCCAATCCTGCTGGGAAGTCTGTTTGATCCAAAACCGCAGCACTACCTCGTAAATAGTCCGCCCAGTCCCCTTGGGCAGACTGCCGCGCACCAATGAGGATATCCGCAACCGAGCCAAAGCCCGCGCTTTGCGCGCGCAGCCGCCGATCAGAGTTCGGGGTAAAGGTGACGGTGATGCCTTGGTTGGTCGCAATCGAGGCCACCCGACCCAGCTGATGATCGATATGGGCGCCTAAGGGCCGAATTCGGTAAGGCGAGAACAGTTGCTGGGCGACGCCAAGATCCGCCTCGAAGGCCGCACAGTGATCCAGGGCAAGCTGCTGGTGCTGCGCGCGGGTTAAGGGCTGAAGTTGCGGCAGCATCATAAGACCGGATGACTCACAGTCCGCCAGTGCAGGCCCCGCATCCCTTTCCTTGCCCGGTCGCCGCTCGCCATGGTTACGCGCGCGCCTCGTCGGCGATGACTTGCGCTGTCAGAGACAGCTCGGCCGCCTTGAAAGTGTGGTCCTGGGTCATCGCAAATTCCGTTCGGTTAAGGCAATCCAGAATCAGGGCGGCAAAGAACGGGAAACCCACCTTGCCCGTGACACGCTGACGATGCTCGCCCGTGTCATTGACCAGCAGCACCGTGTTATCGACCCATTCCGACCGCGCCAAATCAACGTACTTGCGGCATTCGATCATGCCTTCGGTACCGGTAATCAGCGTTCGACCGTCGCCCCACGTTCGTAGTCCCCCTGGGGTAAACCAATCCACTCGGCAGTAAGCCGAGGCCGCGTTGTCGCCGACCAAACTGACCTCGCCAAAATCTTCAAGCTCTGGATGGCCTGGGTTGGCAAGATTCGCAACCCGGGCCATGCTGATCGCTGCATCCTGGTTGCCGGTATAGGTTAGAAATTGCTCCACCTGATGACTGGCCAAATCACACAAAATACCGCCGTAGGCGGCCTTGCTGAAAAACCACTCTGGGCGGTGATTGACTGATAATCTGTGGGGCCCCAGCCCAATCACCTGCAAGACCCGACCGATAGCGCCCTGCTCGATCAAAAATCGGGCGTGCTCGGCAGCCTCGTTTTGCACGCGCTCGCTGTAACACACCGAATACTTGCGGCCTGTCGAGGCCACCACTTGCCGGACTGTCTCAAGTTGATCCAGCGTGGTGAAGGGACATTTATCCGTGAAGTAATCTTTATCCGCTTGCAGCACGCGAATGCCGACAGCCGCTCTCAGATTCGGAATGGCGGCCGCCGCCACGAGCCGCACGTCGGGCGCTTGTAAAATCGCGTCAAAGGTCTCAACGCGTTTGGCGGCAGGATCCAGCGCCAGCAGCTTGCTGGCCTTAGCCTCGTCTGGCTCATAGACATAGCCCAAGGTAGCGCCCGCAGCGAGGAGGTTCGACACCATACCAAAGAGGTGGCCGTGATCCGCAAAGGCCGCGGCAATCACAAATTCCCCGGGCGCGCAGACCGGTTTGGTTGGCGTCATAACCGGGGCGTAATCTTGACCTTGCTGCATCAGAAGCTACCGGATAAATCGTTAAGGGCGGCGACGACCGGTTGCGAGCGCGGTTTTTCCGCGCGCTGCTTGCTGCGTAGCCAGCGCCGGTAGCGCGCGGCGGACAAGGGCAACGCTATTTTTTGCTCGAGCGCGCCCGACAAGGTGAGCGCATTGGCCAGCATAAGCGAATCCAGCCCATCGGCGCCTGGCGCCAGGAGCTTTGCGCCCGACACAATGGCCTCACCAAAATTATCGAGCACCGCTTGGTGCTGCCCGCCCTGTCCTGCAACCTCAAAACGCCGCAGTTCGGTTTTCGGCTTTTGAAAGGCCTTGTTGTTTTGAATCGCCTCGGTGATCGGGATGCTGGTTTCCTCAATGAGAATGACGTCCTCACGGGTGTCGTAAACCAAGGTTGCCCGGTCCAGCACCACCTCCAGCCGGTTTCGGCCTGGCGCCTCACCGGTGCTGGTAACGAAAGTGCCCGTGACGTCGCCTTCAAACCCCAAAATCGCAGACACTTCATCTTCAACCCCAATGTTGTGCCAACGGCCAAAGCCGCAATTGGCAAACACGTGGTTCGGCCGGCCAAACATCCAGCACAGCAGGTCCAACTGATGCGGCGCCTGATTGAGCAATGCGCCGCCGCCTTCACCTCGCCAGGTTGCTCGCCAATCGCCACTATCGAAATAGGACTGCGCCCGAAACCAATCGGTGATGATCCAACTCATCCGCCGCAGCGGTCCAAAGGTTTCGTTCTTGACCCAATCCCGAATAGCGCCATAGGCCGGGTTGGTGCGTTGATTGAACATCAGCGCCAGAATTTGACCCTCGGCCTTTGGCACCTTGAGGAGCTGTTCGGCATCTTTGATTTCAGCCGCAATGGGTTTTTCAACCATGACGTGCAGGCCCGCCTTGAGCGCGGCACTGGCCAAGGCCACATGGCTAAAATGGGGCGTGGCGACAATCACCGCCGCGCAGACGCCACTTCGAATGAGCGCCTGGCCGCTGTCAAACACCTGCACCGATGGATCCGCCGCCCAACGCCCTCGCCGAGCTTCGATCACATCGGCAACCGCTGTCAGCACCATTTGAGGGTGGTTCTCCAGCCATTTGCAATGGGCGCTGCCCATATTACCAACCCCAATAACGCCGACTCGAACGCGCATCAAGATCCTCCAAAATTCTTAATAAAATCATAACTTTGCTTTAAACAATGGAATTCATCTTCACCATAACAGTCATCTTGCTCAACGAAATAATGCGGAACGTTATGAGCGGCTGCCGCGCCTAAGATCGCGTGCCAATTGAGGTTGCCTTGACCCAGCGCTGCAAAACAGCGCCGGTTTTGGTCATTCAATCGGAAGTCCTTTAGGTGCAGCAGCGGCATGTTATCCCCGACTCGAGAAACCCACTCAGCAGGATCGGCGCCACCGGCGGCGACCCAATGGGTATCGAGCTCAATTCCAATGCCGCGAGCCGGCGCGGCCAATCGCAAATGCTCGAGCCAGGGCAGTCCGTCAAACCATTGAAACTCATGATGATGATGGTGATAGGAAAAGCTGATGCCCTCAGCGGCTAAGGCTTTGGCGACTTGCTCGCCTTCGGTTAAGAACTGCTCAAGGCCCGCCAGTGACAAATAGTCCGCCGGCGGGATCATGCCAACCGCCGTATGCTGACACCCCAGAACATGGTGCTCCTCGATGACCTTGGCAAGGTCGGTCAGCAATCTCGGCCAAGGCGTGTGCGTTGCCCGCACATTGATCCCCAAGTCCCGACAATGCTGCGCCGTGCGCTGCACCGGGATATCGCCAAAGGCCGAGACCTGAATCGAGCGATAACCGATCTCGTGTAACTGGGCAAGCGCCGGCACCAGCTCGGCTTCGGTTTGGGTATAGCGCCTGAGGGTGAACATCTGCACGCCAAGATCGATCATGCGAACTCCTTAAGATGGCCTGATCCGCCAGATTAGGACGGTTTGAGCGCCTTCTCAACCGCATCGAACGCATTCTGAATATCCTTAAAGCGGGCTTCAGCGGCCTCCAGCAGCTCTGGTGGCAAGCCATCGGCCTGCACCCGGTCTGGATGGTGCTTCATGGCAAGCCGACGATACGCCCGCTTGACCTCCGCGAGGGTCATCCCCGGCGTGCAGCCCAGGGTTTCATAATGGGTTTCCAGCGGGATCGCCTCCATGCCCTTAACCTTGGCCTTTAGGCTCGCGTAGACCGACTCGCAACCAAAGAGCCTGGCCGCCTCGCTGAGCAGCCGGTCTTCTTCTGGATGCAGTTCCCCATCGGCGAAGGCCAGCATCGTCAGCAGCTCCATGAGCATGGCGAGCATCTGGGGCTGGCCGGCAAACGCGCCCTGAAACTGTTCGGCATAGTCCATAAAGCCGGCGCTGCCATCTTTCGCTTCATTAAAGATTTGAATCGCCAAAGCTCGGGCCTTGGCATCCAGGCGCAGATTCTCACGCATTACGCGCTCAACGAGTGCAATCTCGGAGGCGGACACTTGCCCATCGGCTTTGGAGAGCTGACCAAACATCGCAAAGGTTGCCGTAAAAAACACACTTTGTTTTTGTTCGAGCTGGCCAAGCGCCCCGCCGCCACCGCCAATCCGGTTGGCGAGCACGGCGCCCAGCACAGCCCCTATCGGGCCGCCCAGCATGAGCCCGACCCCACCGCCTAGTAATGTCCTCATCCAACTCATTGTGCGCGCCTTATTGGGTTGTGCATTGTGTGTGCCTTAAGTCTTAAGCCAGTTCCCCGCCGATGAGGCCGAGCAACAGATCTGTTTTTTCCTGCATGAGCTCGGGCAAACCCCGACTTTCAACATTTAACCGAATCACCGGCTCGGTGTTCGACATCCTTAGGTTAAATCGCCAGTCTTTAAAATCCAGACTCAAGCCGTCGGTACGGTCAACCACAGCGTCTGGCGTCATAAAGGCTGCTTCAATCTTTTTGATCACGGCCGCCGCATCCGCCACCCGGCGATTAATCTCGCCGCTGGCCGGAAAGGCCAACATTCGATCATCGACCAATTCGGCAAGGGTTTTGCCCGTTGCACTCATGAGTTTCGCAATCAGCAGCCAAGGCACCATACCGCTGTCGCAATAGGCAAAGTCTCGGAAGTAATGATGGGCGCTCATCTCGCCGCCATAGATCGCGTCTTCGGCCCGCATCGTTTCTTTCATAAAGGCGTGCCCGGTTTTGCTCATAACCGCCCGCGCCCCACTGGTTTCGGCGATATCAATGGTGTTCCAGGTTAGGCGCGGGTCGTGCACGATCGCGCTGCCGGGGTCGGTGGCCAGAAAGGCCTGCGCCAGTAGCCCCACCATGTAATAGCCTTCGATAAATCGGCCGTTATGATCAAAAAAGAAACACCGATCAAAATCACCATCCCAAGCGATGCCTAAATCAGCCCCAGCGGCCTTGATCGCTGCGATCGTTGAGCCGCGGTTTTCGACCAGTAAGGGGTTGGGGACGCCATTGGGGAAATGGCCATCGGCCTCAAAGTGGACCTTGATGAATTCAAAGGGCACCGCGTCGGCAATCAAATCAATGACAGCACCCGCGCCGCCATTACCGGGGTTCACCACGATTTTGAGCGGTTTAATGGCGTCAATCGGGTCAAGATACGCCAGCAATCGGGCTTGGTAGGCCGCGTGATGATCGAGCGCATGCACCTTGCCGCGGCGAGGACTTTCGATAAAGTCTTGGGCCTCGATCAGGGCTTTGATCGCCTGCAGCCCCGTGTCGCCGCTAATGGGCTTGGACTGCTCGCGAACCAGCTTCATACCGTTATAGTCTTTCGGGTTGTGGCTGGCGGTCACCATAATGCCGCCATCCAGGTCAAAGTGATCGGTCGCGAAATAGATCTCCTCGGTGCCGCACTCGCCAATGAGGTAAACATCGACTCCGGACTCGATAAGCCCTTCGGTGAGTGCTTCGGTTAACGCCGGGCTTGTTAACCGGATATCCTGGCCGACAACAACCTTGGAAGGTCGTAGCCAGCTGGCGTAAGCTCTACCCACATCCCGGGCGAGTTCCGGGTTTAATTGATCGGGAATGCGACCTCGAAGGTCGTAGGCTTTAAAACAAGAGAGATCCATATCGTGTTCCAGTGCTGCTAATGCCCGCTAGTTTACACCATCCGCGCCATCAAATTAGCGCCTGCGGGCACTCGATTTGGCGCCTTGGCTGCATGGGGCTGACGATCCTGTTCGTTGGGTTGGGGCTCGCGGCTTGCAGCCCCTCACCTTGGGATCAGGCGCAAACGCGCTATACCGAGGGCTTAGCGCGGACGCTCGATGTGCCGCTTCCATCTAGCGACCCCAGCGCAATCAAGGCGCCTGTGCCGCCGCAATCGGTCTCCGAGCCCGCGGCCGGCAGGACGTCCCCGCAGCCTGATCAGCAAGAGACTCGGGCCGCTGCGACGAATGACCCAGCGAGCCTCAACCTGCTGGATTACCTGCGCACCACGCCGTGCGCGCTCCACAGTTTGATCAGCGAGCATAACTCGAGCTTGGGCAAACTCAGCAGCGCGACAACCCGCCTGGTATATGACGTCAACTTTATCAATGCCAGCGATCGCTGCGTGACCCGCCTGAGCGCGAGCCATCCCGAGCTTGCCGGCCAACTCCAGCGCGAGGCCGATCGAAAGCGCGCGCAATTGCCCGATCAGTTGCGGGCCGCCCTACTTTATGGGCCAGAATTTACGCAATTTTGGCGCGCGCAATCTAGCCTAGGCCAATACCCCGAAACCCTGCAAAGTGACCTCGAGCCTGCCCTTAAGGCGTTGCTGTACGACGCAACCGCGATCAGCACCCTGGCATTTACGGGCACCGCGTCCGACTTGGACTTAGCCTTGGCCGCGCTGCGTTCGGCTGAAGGCGGGTTGCTCCTAAAAGGCTGGCTAGATGTGGCGCATCAGATGCAGGCGGCCAATGCCGTTATCGATACGTTCTTAGCCAAGCGCCCCCTGTGCTATAACAACCAAAGCAATCCCCGCGCCTTGCGCCTTAAGGCCCTCGTTGAGAACGTCTATGTTGGCCAACTGCAACCTATGACCGCGGCCCTGAACCGACGCACCCACGCCCTGCTGCCGTTGATTGAGGCCCTCGAGCGCGCCGTTGGCGCCCGACAAGACCCCCGCTATGCGGCGTTCATCAGCGCGCGCACTGATGTCATTGGCACGGCTCGCGCGCGCCTAGTCTCCCATACCGAGCGACTGCAGGACTTATTGGCCCAATGTCAGCTGGCCCCCGGCCAGGGTTAAATCTGGCCAAATTAAGCAACATGCGCGGGGATAAAACAGAAAATTATTGAAGACAGCTTAAGAGTCCGTTATCCGCGCTTTGCGACTGAACCATCACGCGCGCCCTCATCGCCGGCGCACTGGGTTAACCACCGCTGCGGCGCGCTTTACAAAGCGCGGCGCGGGATTAAAACCCGGCTGCCGCACCCATATCTCGCGGATCGGCAACACCCTCAAACTGACCCTCCGTGACCAAGATACTATTCGCCACACCGATGACGCCCCGGGCTTGCAGGGTATGTCCGCGGGCTTCTAAGTCGGCGATCACAGCGTCTGACAAACGGCCTGCTTCAAAATCAATCACATCGGGTTGCCACTGATGGTGTACCCGCGGCGCCGCCACCGCGTCAACCAGTGACTGGCCATGATCAACGACATTGAGAATCACCTGCAGCACCGTTGTGATAATGGTCGACCCGCCGGGCGAGCCGGTAATGAGCACCGGCTGATTGTCTTTCAACACGAGGGTTGGCGACATCGAACTGAGCATGCGCTTACCGGGGGCAATGGCATTGGCTGTGTTTCCGAGCAGCCCATATTGGTTGGCCTCGGTGGTGCTGGCCGCAAAGTCATCCATTTCGTTGTTCATCAGAATCCCAGTACCCGGGATGACCCACTTATTGCCAAAGCTGCTGTTCAAGGTGGTGGTCAAGGCCACCATCATGCCGTCGCCATCAATCACCGAATAATGAGTGGTTTGCTCGCTTTCCTGCCAAACCCCATGGCGGATTGCACTGCTTAGGCTCGCCTTATTAGGGGTATAGCTTTCCATGCGGGCCTTGGCGTAACGCGGGTCAATCAGTTTTTGAATGGGCACGGGATAGAAATCGGAATCTCCTAAATGCTCCGTACGGTCGGCATAGGCGCGGCGCTCGACCTCGGTCATCAAGTGAATCAGGTCAGCCGAACCCGGCTGCAACTGCCCAACGGGGTAAGCCGACAGCATGTTCAGCATCTGGGTTAACAAAATACCCCCGGAGGATGGCGGCGCCATACTGTACACGTCGAAGCCCCGGTAGCGTCCGTGAATCGGATCTCGCCACACCGATTCGTAGGCATCGAGATCCGTTTGCCGAATGAGGCCGCCTTGCTGGGCCATCTCATGGGTAATCGCTTTGGCGACCCAGCCGCTATAAAACCCCGCCCGGCCCTCGTCCGAGATCGCTTGCAGGGTTTTGGCGAGATCCGGTTGCGGCCAGGTGTCACCGGCTTTGTATGCCTTGCCGCCGGCGCTAAACTTTTCAAGCGACGCAGGCCGATGGCGAAGTTCTGGCAGCAGTTCTTGGATGCGACCCGCTAGGGTTTCCGATAACGCAAAGCCGTTGCGCGCAAGCGCTATGGCTGGCGCTAGCACGGTTTCCCGAGAGAGCTTGCCAAAGCGCTCATGCAAAACGAGTAATCCATCCACCGAACCCGGCGTGCCGGACGCAAGATGGCTTTCAAGCGACAAAGTCGAATCCAGCCGACCTGCTGCGTCTAAGAACATATCTTGGGTCGCGCCAAACGGCGCGCGTTCGCGATGATCGAGCGTAACCACGGCGCCATCCGGCGCCCGCACCACGGCAAAACCGCCGCCGCCCAAATTACCCGCCTCAGGGTAAGTCACCGCCAGGGCAAAACCGACTGCTACCGCCGCATCAACGGCGTTGCCGCCTGCCTTGAGGATCTGGGCGCCTACAGCGCTCGCCTCAGGCGATGAGGTTGCTACCATACCTTGACGCCCGACAGCCCGGGTTTCAGCTGAGGCTGCCATAACAACGCCCCAGGACAGGACGGCCGCGATCAAGGCCAAATGGCGGAACCGAACCAACCCTTGAACCCGAAACGGCGTGACAACACTGCGCGTCATATTTGTTTGCTCCGCCCCGCCCAGTAGGGCTCCCGTACGACCCGGCGCTGAATCTTGCCCGATGGCAATCGGGGTAAATCCTCAACAAAATCGATGGATTTCGGCGATTTAAACCCAGGCAGAAAACCGCGACAAAAGGTGATGAGATCTTCCGCCACGTCATCGCTTGCGGCAATCTCGGGTTTGAGTTGCACCACCGACTTCACTTCTTCCCCCCACTCCTCATTGGGAATGCCCACGGTGCAGACATCGGCCACCGCTGGATGCTTCAGCAACACATCATCGGTCTCTTGGGGGTAAATGTTCACCCCACCCGAGATAATGGTTTCGGCGCTGCGACCTGTTAAGAACAGATAGCCATCTTCATCAAAGTAGCCCATGTCGCCCAGGGTAAAATAGTCCCCGCGATAACTGCCCTGGGTCTTCGCTTCATCCTTGTAGTACACAAACCGAACCGCGGGCGCTTTGAAATAAATCGTGCCGACCTCCCCAGTCGGCACCGCCTCCCCTTCATCATTCAGGATGCGGTTATCAGCGCCCTCCGGCGCGCGCCCAACGGTGCCGGGTTTGGTCAGCCATTCTTCGGCATCCACAAAGAACCCGCCGCCGCCTTCTGTTGCCGCGTAGTATTCAAAGAGGACGGGCCCCAAATAATCCATCATCTGCTGCTTCACATGCACCGGGCAAGGCGCCGCGCCATGCAGTACATAGCGCAGGCTGCTGGTGTCGTATTGGGCGCGCACCGCCTCTGGTAGCGCCAGCACCCGATGGAACATGGTCGCCACCATATGGGTATGCGTGATCTGATATTCCTGCACGAGGCGTAGGGTTTCTTCGGGGTCCCACTTGTCCATGAGGACCGTGCCGACGCCCAAATTAATCGGCGCAATGATGTTAAAGGCCAAGGGCGCCGCGTGATACGCCGGGCCGGTGCACAACGCGCGATCGGTTTCAGGATTCCAAGCCGCCGCCACACTGGCGCGGGTCACGGTGTCGGCGTTGGCGCGATCGCCCGCCGCCACAACCGCCGGCGGCGTTCTTGGTCGAAACACGCCCTTGGGCCGGCCGGTGGTGCCCGAGGTGTACAGCATCTGCGCGCCGATTTCGGGATCCATAAGATTCTCGGCATCCACCCCAGCCAGGGCATCATCGTAATCGGCAAAGCCTTCAACTGCCCCGCCCACGGCCAGCGCGATATGCAACTGACCAGCATGATCCTGGAGCGCCAATTGCGCAGGTTCCGCGCAACGCACATCGGCAATAAAGGCCTTGGCCTCACAATTGCCCACAATGTACGACGCATTGTCGCCGGTTAAATGCCAGTTAATGGGCGTGACCCGAAAGCCGCCGCGCTGGCAGGCAAACAACACTTCTAAAAACTCCGGCCGGTTCACCAGCAGCATGGCCACCGAATCATCTGTACCCAAACCAGCTTCCCGAAGCCGGCGCACCACCTGGTTGGCGCGCGCATTTAATTGCGAAAAACTGCGGTCCCCAAATTGCGAGGCCACCGCCAATCGGTCCGGCGCTTGCTGGGCGTGATAGGCCAAGGTCATGCCGCATTGGGCCGCGGCCTCAAGACTGTTTAGATATTCCATACTTCCCCCTGTTGATTGGTGCTTTGATAGCATATTGGGGTTTGGGAAGCCAAGGCTTCAACAAATTGAGCCCCGTGCCAGTCATTGCCATAGAGGCCGCCTTGAAATAAGACCGACGCCAATTCCGAAACATGCGATGACCGGGATTCTGTTTTCGAAGACACAAGGTCTCACCGGAGCGATCGGTTAAGTTCCTCAGCTCGCTGACAACACAACCGGCGCGGATACTTTTACCTGGGCCGCCAGATCCTTTTCCCGAGCGTTGTTGACCGCTGGCGACAAATCGACAACCGTTAAGGCGCTCGGCAGGCGCGGCGTCATCATTTGGGTTAGGTGGTCTTTGGCTGTGGCCGGGTCAATCCAGGTTGCCACTTCATCGACCGTGAGCATCATGGGCAACCGATGATGATAGGCTTTGGTTGTGGCAGGCGCGCTCGTTGTGACAATGGTGCAACTGGTGAGCAGGCCATCGGGGCCGCGCCATTCATCCCATAGGCCAGCAAACAACAAGGCCTCGCCATTTTCTGCTTCAAAATACATGGGCTGGGATTGCCCGTTCTGCTTACGCCATTCGAAATAGCCACTGGCCGGCACGACGCAGCGCCGGGTCTTAAAAGGATCGCGATAGGCAGGACTGCTCGCCAAGGTCTCGGCGCGCGCGTTAAACATGCTGAACTTATGTTGGGGGCCAGTCGACCAATGCGGCACCAGCCACCAGCGCATTAACGCGGCGTTATAGCCAGAGGTTTCCGCGCGCAGCGCCAGCACAGGCTCGGTCGGCGCGACATTGCCGCGGGATTCGACAAAAGGCACCTCGCCCAAAAATTCCGCTAAGAACGCAACAATGGGCGCGTCAATGACATTTAACCGGCCGCACATGCCAAACCTCCTTTAAAGCTTTAAAGACCAAATCCTAACTTCACGCAGTGCGCGGGCCACACCACTGCTCATTACCAGGCGTAGTGCTTTTCGCCAAAGGCTGCCTGGATGCGCCTGCCTCGCTTTAATAACGACCTTGAGCCTTGCTCAATCTCAGCGGATCACAGCCCGCCGATTGCAATCCAAAATAGACAAACCCCAGAATCTCACCTAGACTTTCGCAGCTTCATACACTGCCTCTCAAACCAAACGAGGCTTGGAGCCCAGCATGCCACATGTTAATCATTTAAAAGATTTTTCCACCCAAGACCTAACGGAAATTTTGTCTTGGGCGCGCGCCATTAAAGCCAATCCCAATGACTTTCGCTCGGCGCTGTCAAACCAAAGCCTGGCCATGTTATTTCAAAAAACGAGCACTCGAACGCGCGTATCCTTTGAAGTGGCGATGACCGAACTCGGTGGCCACGCCCTGTTCCTGGATTGGCAAAGCTCGAACTTTATTCTGACGGATCTCGCCTACGAGATCGAATACTTGTCGCGCAACGTCCAAGTCATCATGGCGAGACTCCTCCACAACAGCGATTTTCTGACCATGGCTGCGGCCAGCCAAGTTCCGATGATTAACGGCTGCTGCGAGCGCTATCATCCCTGCCAAGCCTTAACCGATGTGCTCACCATGACCGAGCACAGCGACAAACCGCTCGGGGCGCTGCATCTTTTGTACACAGGGGTTCAAAACAATGTTTCGAATTCCTTGGTTTTGATGGCCGACCGGCTTGGGTTTTCACTGACCTTGGCAACGCCTGAACCCGAGGAGACGCAAGAAAGCTTTGATGCCGATTTGCAAGCGATGATCATGGATAACCCAAGCATTCAGCGCGTCGAGGACCCTCGCGACGCCATCGCCAGCGCTGATTTTATCTACACCGATACCTGGATCGACATGCAGTATTTTAATGATCCAACCAAGCATGCCGAAAAAACGGCTTTGGTTGCGCAAATGCAGCGTTTTCAGATCAATTCCGATCTTGTCGCCGGTCATGAACTAAAAATCATGCACGACATGCCGATTCACAATGATTATGAAATTACAGAAGTCGCGGTGCGTGATCCGCGTTCCATCATTTTTGACCAAGCGGCCAACCGTCTGCACGCCCAAAAGGGTTTGCTGTATTGGCTACTCGTCGCCAATACCTAAGGATCAGCATGGCTTGTTACGTTGTTGCGGATATTCTCATCACCGATCGGGCGCGCTACGCCGAGTACGAAGCTGGCTTTATGGCCATTTTGCTGGCGTTTGAGGGCGAGATTTTAGCCGTTGATGAACAAGCCTGTGCCCTTGAGGGCGCAACCAAGGGCCAACGGCAAGTGATTCTACGTTTTGAGTCAGAGGCCAAGGCCCAGGCTTGGTATCACTCGGATGACTATCAAAGCCTCATGCAGCACCGCCTAGCGGGCAGCGACGGCAACGTGATATTGGTTCACGGCTTAGGGTAGATCGGCAGGCGCATCAGCCCAGAACGGCCGCACTACCGGTCCGGGACCAAATCAGGGGCTGCCAAAAGCGCTTCATGCTGCTGCCACAACAATTCTGCCCAATGCAGAACAGGAACGTCTGTTCCCGCGCCCAGATGCATTTGACAGCCAATGTTGGCCGTCACGATCACCTCCGGCGAATGCGTCGTCAGCGCTGTGACCATCTTCGCTTGTAACGCCCTCGCTAATTTAGGTTGCAGCACCGAATAGGTTCCGGCCGAGCCACAACAGGCCAAATGGGGCCCCAATGCGACGACGTCGATCCCTGCCCGAGTCAAAACATCCGCCACATTGGTGACCAGCTGTTGTCCACTGCTTAGCGTGCAGGGCGTATGCACAGCAACCCGCATCGGCGCGGCCTTAATCGTGTGATCATCAAATAACTCGACCACGTCCACGATGCGAGCCGCGATTCGATGGGCCAATTCATGATCCGGATCACCGACTGGAAAATGGCTGGGATAATCTTTTAGGGTAACACCGCAACCGCTGGCGCTCGACACAATGGGCGCAGCGTCTGGTCCTGCAGCATCAAGCGTGTGCAGGAGTCGCCGCATGTCCGCAAGCCCCGCTGCATGGTCACCCAAATGATAGTTGAGCGCGCCACAGCAAGACTCTTTCGCGACCCGCACAACCTCAACGCCGGAAACCGCCAGCAGTTGTTCAACGGCAAGGTTCACGTTGGGGGTAGCGGCTTGCTGCACACAACCGGCCAGGAGTAACACCTGCTGCGGGGTTGGCTGCGTGATGACCACCGAGCGCGATGACCGCTTTGGAGAAAGCCGAACCGGCAGGCGTTTGGCCAATCCTGGCCAACGACCCATTTGGCGCGCGAGACTAAAAGCCGCAGCTAATAATCTCGGCAACCCTAAGCCGCGACGCAACAACCAGCGCCCGACTCGGCTGGTCACGCGTCTGGTCTGTTGCTGCTCGATGGCGCCGCGAGCAATATCCAGTAAATCCGTATAGGCCACGCCAGAGGGGCAATTGGTTTCACAGTTCCGGCAGGATAAACAGCGGTCTAAATGGGTGACCTGAGCCGCATTTACCTGCCCGGTCTCGAACATGTCTTTAATGAGATAAATACGCCCCCGCGGACTGTCGTTTTCATCACCCAGTAATTGATAGGTTGGACACCCATCGGTGCAAAACCCGCAATGCACGCAGCTTCTTAAAATCGTGTCCGCGCGCGCAAGATCAGCCGGCGCCAAAAAATTCGGATCAAGGTTTGTTTTCATGACACTGGCCTCAAACCGGGATAACCAATAAAGGCTCCATTGGGGTCGAGCGCGGACTTCACCCGCTGCTGCAGCAGGCCAACGCCATCGGCTCGCTCAGTTAAGCCCGGCAAGGCGCCTTCGCCTTGCTTGAACCAGGTAATCACGCCCCCATCCGCTGCACCAAGAGGCGCCGCATCCGAGGCGAACCACCGCAGAGCGCCGCCCCAATCCATAGCCACCAGCTGACCGCTGACGGGCGCATCCACCGCGCCATCCCAGCGCCATAAGTGCCCGGTATGCGCAAAGCTCAAATCCCGCACCACCGCAAGACCAGCGCTTGATACCGGCTGAAATCCTTGGCCCAGGGCCTGTTCAAATGTGGGCTTGGCCTGCTCGCTGCCTTGGTAGCGCACAAGAAGCGCGCCATCACAATAGGCACTCGCGCTTAAGCCTGCGAGCCTGCGCTGCGCTAACATGTGCTCTTGAGCAAGACTTGGATCACACTCTAGACCGTAAACCTGCACGACCTCGGGTATTGGCAGTACCTTTAACGCGACCTCGAGCATCAGCCCCAAGCTCCCACGAGCGCCAACATTGAGTCGCGTGATATCGTAGCCCGCGACGTTTTTCATAACGTCTCCGCCGAAAGCGGCGATCTCACCGCTGGGCAATATCAACTTCATACCCAACACATAGTCCCGAACGCCGCCGACATACGGCCGGCTAGGCCCTGCCAACCCGGCCGCCACCATCCCGCCAACCGTTCCCGCTGAACCAAAGCTCGGGGGCTCGCAGGGCAAATACTGCCCGGCCTCGCGTAAGGTCTCTTGTAGCTCAACCAGGCGCGTGCCGGATCGTACGCGAATCACCAGCTCATCCGGATGGTAATGCAGTATCCCATCATGCTCGGCGGTGGAGACCAACACCGCATCCGTCGCGGCCGGGTGCAGGAACCCCTTGGTGCCGCCGCCACCCGGCTGGACCACCTGCCTCTGACGAATTGCCGCGCGCACAACGCGTTGTAAGGCGTCACTCTGATCCATCTTAAAACCTCGGCAGCTCTGAATGCTTTTCAGCACCCTGATGGACATGCATGGCGCCAAATTCCGCACACCGATTGAGCGTTGGGATGGCTTTGCCCGGATTGAGCAAGCCCGACGGATCAAACGCCGCCTTTACAGCATGGAAAACCCCCAGCTCCAGGGACGTAAATTGAATGCACATTTGGTCGATTTTCTCTAAACCCACACCATGCTCACCGGTAATGGTGCCCCCAAAGCGTAAGCAGATCGCCAGAACATCAGCGCCAAAGGCCTCAGCCCGCTGGAACTGATCCGAATCATTGGCATCGTACAAAATCAGTGGGTGTAAATTCCCGTCCCCGGCATGAAACACATTGGCCACGGGCAACCCATAGTGCGCTGATCGATCGGCAATGGCGGCCAAGACCTCGGCCAAATGCCGCCTGGGGATCGTGCCATCCATACAGTAGTAGTCCGGCGCGATGCGGCCGACAGCAGGAAACGCCGCTTTACGGCCCAACCACAACCGGGCGCGAGCCGCTGCATCACTGGCTTCAACCAAGGATTGCGCCCCGGCCGCTTGCAGCACGCCTTGAACTGCCGCGCTGAGGGCTGCAATTTCCGCCCCGCTCCCATCAAGCTCGCACAGCAGCAAGGCTTCGGCCTCTAAAGGATAGCCGGCGTGCACAAAATCTTCGGCCGCCTGAATCGCCAGCCGATCCATCATCTCAAGTCCCGCCGGCAGCACGCCCGCTTGAATCACGGCGCTCACGGCGTTGGCAGCCGCATTGGTATCACTAAACCCCGCCATCAGCACGGTCACTGCTTCCGGCAGGGGCCGAAGCGCAACGGTGACCTCGATCACCAGCCCAAGCAGGCCTTCCGAGCCATGCAAGAGCGCGAGCAGATCAAGGCCATCTTCCCAAAGACCGGTACCACCCAGGCTCAGCACTTCCCCATCGGCCAGCATAATTTTTAAGGCGCACACGTTGTGTAGGGTTAAACCATACTTTAGGCAATGCACGCCGCCGGAATTTTCGGCGACATTGCCGCCAATGGTGCACGCGATCTGGGAGGACGGGTCCGGCGCATAAAACAAACCCGCACTGGCCACCGCTTTTGAAATAGCGAGGTTCGTGACACCCGGCTCAACCCGCGCCGTCATTTTGACGGGGTCGATCTCTAGAATACGATTGAATTTTGCAAGCCCAATCAGCAGGCCATCCGCCAAGGGCGTTGCCCCACCCGACAGGCCCGTGCCGGCTCCTCGCGCCACCATCGGGACCCCATGGGTATGACAAACCCGCAGGGTCTCTTGCAAGGCTTGCAAAGAATTGGGCAGCCCAACCAACGGCGGAATCTGCGCAATCGCCGTTAACCCATCGCTTTCATAAACCTTCCGACGGCTGGGGTCCTCGATCAACTCCAGGTCATCGATTTGACGTAAACTGCTTGTGATAGCCTCCGAAAGCATGCTGACCCACCATCTGTGCAATAGCGCATTATAGGGCCAACCGCCTCAAAGACCCAACGAACCGCGCTCTGGGATATACTGGCAACTTAAATTAGGAGCGTAATGTGAAACTCAACACGACCGATGAGATCCTTGAAGACTTCCGACAAGGCAAAATGGTGCTGATTCTGGATGATGAAGACCGAGAAAACGAAGGCGATTTGGTCATCGCAGCGGAGGTTGTCACCCCTGCCCACATTACGTTTTTCGCCCGCGAAGCTTGCGGCCTAATCTGCCTCACCGTCACCGAATCCCGGGCAGCCCAGTTACAACTACCCCTCATGGTAGACAACAATAACTCTCAGCACGAAACCAACTTTACCGTGTCAATTGAAGCCGCCGATGGCATCACCACCGGCATCTCTGCCGCCGACCGAGCTCGTACCGTGCGCACGGCGGTTGCCAAGAATGCCACCCCCAAAGACATCGTGATGCCCGGCCACATCTTCCCCCTCATCGCAAACCGCGGCGGCGTGCTCAGTCGCGCCGGTCATACCGAAGCCGGTTGCGATCTTGCACGAATGGCCGGATACGAAGCTGCATCGGTCATTGTTGAAGTCATGAATGAAGATGGCACCATGGCCCAAAGGCCAGAACTCGAGGTTTTTGCCCAAAAACATGGCATTCGCATCGGCACAATTGCCGATCTGATCGAGTATCGGGTTTTAAATGATAAGACTGTCAATGAAATCGACGTGCGCGACATCGACACAGAAGCGGGCACCTTCCAGCTGCACACTTATAACGACACGACCTCTGACGCAATTCATATGGCGCTCACCAAAGGCACGATCAGCGCAGAGAGCCCCTGCCTGGTTCGCGTGCAAACCATCAACACCTTACGCGACATTCTGGGCGCGACCCGCCCCGGCTTTAAGCAGTCCTGGTCGACGAAAGATGCGCTCGCAGCATTGGCCTCGGCAGATCAAGGCGTTCTCGTGATTGTTGGTCAACCCTACCAAACCGATCAAGAACTGGCGCAGATCCAGTCGTTTCCCGATATTCCGGCAGCCGATCGATCGGTTGCGGAATCGGGTGTCTATCGCGTCATCGGCGCCGGCTCACAAATCCTACGCGCGCTCGGTGTCGGCAAAATGCGTCTTTTATCAAGCCCTTCCCGATACAATGCTTTGTCTGGCTTCGGCCTTGAAGTGGTCGAGTTTATTGAAGCAGAATGAATCCTTAATGCGCAGCAATCCTTTGGCGGACGGTTAACCCATGGCACAATTATTTTCGGTGATGACGCAATCCAATGCTGCGCCCATGGAGCTCAATCTAGCCCGAATTCTGAGGACCAGTCTCCGTCAAACTGGCGGGGGCCAATTAGCTGGTCTACCCAGCACCCTTATTTTACAGGACACCAAAACGCGCCTTAAGCTGCGCCTCGTCGTTAATCCCAAGACCGGGATCACAATTTCCAGAGCCCGTAAAACAGAAACCGCGTTGGTTGAGGGCCTTTTTGACCCCTTTAGCGGCGAGCCGCCAAAATTTAAGCTCCGCGGCGCATGGCGAAAACCCCTGTTAAAACGCAGACTTACGCAACTCTTTCAACCTGCTCTGACGCCTTGGGAAACGGCCGCGGAGGCTTTTTATAAGGCGACCAGCCTGCTGGACCCGAACGAATTTACCATCGAAAGTTATAGCGAAGACACGGACATCCGGCACCATTGGGGTCATGGCCCAGAACGCGCCCTTATCCTTGGTCAGGGGGCAACCCTCAGTCACCTTTACAACGGTTATGCCCTCTTGATTGATGATATTTTAAAAGGTCGGATTCAGTGCCAAGCCAGCATGCGCACGATCGCGATCATCACCGATGCCACAACCGAGTACTGGATGGACCTGCAATGACAGACAAAATGTTTAAAGGTGAGGTTAACCTCGATCAATGGCTCGACCGGCATCATGTCAAACGCGTTCGGACGATGGCCACCGATCTCGACGGCTTTGCGCTGGGCAAATATTGTGCCCGCGAAAAGTTCACCAAGGGCCTACCCATCGGCCATAACCTCGCCGATGTGGCGCTCGGATCCGACAGCGAAAGCACGCCCCATTTGGGGTTTTGGCATTCCTTTCGGCGCAGCGTTTTGGGCGACATCGCGTTAACCCCAGATCTTTCAACCCTTGTTCCCGACGGCCAAGACCCCGACTTGGGCCAAGTCATTTGCGATTTTACGTTTTTAGATGGCCGGCCCATCTCGCTCTGCCCTAGAACAAAACTCAAACAGCAGGTCCAAAAACTCGATGACCTCGGCTTAAGCGTTAAGTGCACCTTCGAGCTTGAATTTTTCTTGTATGACAATTCCTTCGACGACGCCGAACGCAAGCAATATCAAAACTTGAGCCCGGTCGGCGCCTCGCCCCTACAAACCATTTACCTGCTGAAAGACTCCTTTCGGGCCGTCACCTTTATGAATCATGTCCTCAGCCGACTTGAAGCCTACGGCATTCCATGGGAAGCCTGGAACGACGAGAATGGCATGGGGCAGATCGAATTAAACCTAGTGCCTGCCGAACCCGTCGTGATGGCGGATCGCGTGGTGCGCGCCAAACAAATTATTTTTGAAACCGCCGTTGAACAAGGCTTATCGACCACCTTTATGGCCCACCCTCAGCCCGGGTTTTCGAACGGCATGCACATTCATCACTCCCTGCTCCGCGCCGGCGACCCGCAATTTTATGATGACGGCGCGCCCAAAAACCGTTCGCAATTGCTTCGACATTGGCTAGCCGGCCTGGTTACGACCATGCCTGCGACCGTCAGCTACCTGTGTCCTTCCGTAAATTCTTACCGGCGCTTGCGGGAGTTTGCAGCGCCGCCGGTCACAGCGACTTGGGGTGAAGAAAATAAATCAACCGGGATTCGCCTCATTTGCGACGGACCAAAAACAGCGAGGATCGAGCATCGCGTTGGCGCCGGCGACTTGAACCCCTATCACGCCCTCGCGGCGATCTTAGCGGGCGGGCTCACGGGTCTCGCGGCAAAGCAAGAACCCCCGCCGGAATTCACCGATTTAGCCTGGGGTATTCCAGCCAGCGTGGAACGCTTGCCCTCAGACATTATGACCGCGGCAAAAACGCTAGAGGCTTGCGATGCTTTAAAGCAAGAACTGGTCGCCGAGGATGTTGAATATTGGATCAAATCTCGGCGCCATGAATGGATGACCTTTCACCGCGCTGGGAATGACCCAGACAGCCCGGTACCGGGGCTCTGGGAGTTTCAACGATACTTCGCGGCGTCTTAGGTCACGGATTAGAGCGCTTTATCATGCTGGATGGCCTAGGCCCTGCAAAGACCTGACCGGGGTTTTGAACGGTCGACCGATGCGCTTATTGCCCCGTTCAGCCCATCGAGCAACAACGAGACCCCCGCGCCGCGGGTCTGATCAAGTGCAGCAGCGCCAGCCGAGGCGCTAATGCCGCTGCAAGCACCGCGATTCACCGATCGCCAATAACCGAATAAACCAGCACCTCACCAAGCTTTTAACGCGGGCGCCATGGGTCCCTTGATTCGATAACCGCGCTATTACCCGCTCTGCGCGCCAGACGATACTACCGTCTATGGGACCTTCAGAATCAAGTCGCCGGACTTAGGCGACCCGGTATTCCTCGATATCCACCTCGTCGATTTGGTCCTCCAGCAGGAACTTATCGGCGTAGTCGCGATACACCCCGCTGTCGAGGAAGAGATGATACAAATCTCGATCCATGTGATTGTCTTTTGCCATGAAGGACATAATGCGAAGGCTTTGTGACAACGTCTTTCGATCTTTATAAGGCCTGTCCGCCGCGGTCAGCGCTTCGAACACATCCGCGATGGCCATAACCCGTGCTTGCACCGACATTTGATCGCCGGTGAGCTTGCGAGGATAACCCGTGCCATCGATCTTTTCATGATGACCACAGGCAATCTCTGGCACCCGTCTGAGCGCCTTCGGCAGCGGCAGGTTCTCCAGCATCACCGCCGTTTGCACAATATGGTCATTGATAATGAAGCGTTCTTCATTGGTCAGCGTGCCACGTGAAATGCTCAGGTTATACACCTCACCCTTGTTGAACTTGTACTCGGGCACATCTACCTTAAAGCCGTAAGGGTTATCGGGGTCTGCGCTAAACGGTTGCACCTCGTAGGGAATGAGATGGTCTTCACGGTCCATTAAGAGCGGCTCAACAACCGGTAATTCTGGTGCGGGCGTCCGTTCGAAGCGTTTGCGCTCCTCGATGGAGATGCCCACCCGATTGTTCAAGGTGCGCGTCCAGGTTTGTTCCGCGATGGTCTTCACCCGCGCTTTGGCGTCGTCATCTAAAAACTCGCCGCCTACATTGGTGTCTGCAATAAAGTAATAGTCCGCATCAATTTCAGCGAGCCGTGCTGTCAACGCAGCCTGCAACGCGGCCGCATCGCCGCCAGCAATAATCGCTTTTAGACAATCGATTTCGGCATCGCGCTTGAGCACCTCAAACCGCACGCGCACCTCGTGAATGCGATCGGTGATGGTTTCGAGCTTGGTCGATTTGTCGACGACATACTCAGGGGTGACCACCTTACCGCAATCATGCATCCAGGACGCCACATACAGCTCATAGCGATCCTCTTCGGACAAATTGAAATCTTTAAATATGCCGGTTGTTTCGGAATTCGCAGCCTCAGTCAGCATTTGTGCAAGTTCCGGCACACGTTGGCAATGCCCACCGGTATAGGGTGACTTGGCATCAAGCGCATTGGCCAACAACTGAATAAACGCCTGCTGCAACTCGGTCATTTCCTTCAATAAGGTTGCGTTGTCCAAGGCCACGGCAGCTTGAGACGCCAGTGCTTCAATAATGGGCTGGATCCCGCCGTCAAAGGGACCCACCACTTTGGTTTCGGGATCCGTTCGGTTCAATAGCTGCAGGACGCCAATCACTTCATCGGCATTGTTTTTCATTGGGACCGTGAGAAAAGACGTGGATCGAAACCCTTTGAATCCAAACGCCTCATCAAACTTTTTGGTGCCCGTGAAATCAAAATCATCCGAGAGATAGACGTCCGGGATGTTCACGGTTTTTCCCTCGTTGGCAGCATAGGTCACGATGTTGTGCGTATTCGGCAAGCCTTCGGCATTTTTTAACGCCATGGGCGGCAGAGTCACTTCACCACCGGTGGTCCCGCCTTGCGCAATCTCGAGAGAGTTGGTTCGCACAATTTCGAATTTTAAGAAATCTTCATCGCGCAGGTACAAGGTCCCGCCATCGGCTTGTGAGATATCCATCGCTTCAAGCAGAATTCTTTCCATCAAGACCGTCGTGTCTTTTTCTGCCGAGAGGGCGATACCGATTTCAATTAATCGATTCGCCGAGCTTGAATCTGTGGTCATAGTTTCCTCATTAACCGGTTAATACTTAGGCCCAATAATGGACAATTTGCTGCAAAATGCAAAAGGTATCGCATCCAATACCCACATCGGGTTTCTGGTATCATTTTGCTTCAACTGGAGACCCTTATGGCTGTCGCAATCCCTTATGTTTACAAGTACGAGTTTGCTTATGCAACGCTTGAAACCGTATCGCCCCTTGTTCGCCGAATGACGGCGCGCAACCCATCCGGGTTTACGTTTAATGGCACGGGTACCTACGTGATCGGTCACGGCAACGTCGCGGTTGTTGACCCAGGCCCGATGATTGACGAGCACATTGCGGCGCTCAGCGATGCCCTCGCCGGCGAGACTATTACCCATATTCTAATTACCCACACCCATATGGATCATTCTCCTGCTGCGGCCCCGCTCAAACAGCTCTGGCAAGCACCCACCTATGGTTATGGCCCGCATGGCGCCGGTAAAATCGCCTCGGGCACGCCGATTGAAGAAGGTGGTGATATGGACTTTGTGCCAGATCATCTGATTCAAGATGGCCAAGTGATTAAAGGCGATGGCTGGACGATTGAGTGCGTGTACACCCCAGGGCACACCTCCAACCATATGTGCTTTGCACTCAAGGAAGAAAAGGCCCTCTTCACCGGCGATCATGTCATGGGCTGGTCAACCAGCGTTATTGGCCCACCCGATGGCGATATGACCGCCTACATGGAAAGCCTTGAAAAACTGCAGCAACGGGACGACCAGGTTTACTGGCCAACCCATGGCACCGCCATTCGCGAGGTTCAACCCTTTGTGCAGGCTTTTATCGATCATCGGCTTGAGCGCGAGCAGCAAATTTTAGCCTGTTTAAAAGATGGCCTGACGCGGATTCCGGACATGGTGCCCGTGATGTACACCACTACTGATCCGCGAATGTTCCCCGCCGCCGAGCGGTCTGTTTTAAGCGCGATGATTCGCCTGATTGACCAAGGCGTTGTGAGCAGCACGCAGCCCGTGAGTACTGCTTCTGATTTCCGATTAATGTCTGATTAAAACGATCGCTTGTGCGCGCCATCATCCGGGTGCGCCGCGGGGGCAAACAGGCATTTTTTACGCGCTCTGCTAGGGCGAACTCCAAAGGCCCTGCTGCCGCTGGGTTGCAACGGTTGATCCGGTCCTTAATGAATGCCAGCCCTTGCCTGCCTGCTCACAATCAAAACTGCGCCAAGCCCTACTGCAAGGTCTGAAGGCAAGTCTTCAATCAACCCAACCGAGCTGCACCGAGTAAGTGCTGCCCTAAGAACAGAAACCCCTGAAGACTTCAGCGCCAACCGGATCTGACCCCGGATCACCCTTGCGGCGCCTTCGCCTTACACCCCGGAGGCGCCCTAACCCAGCGCCGTGACCTGCTGCCAGAGATCCCCGGTTTGATCGGCCAACAGGGTTCGCCCAAGACGCTCCTGCCAATAGGCCTCATGGCCAAACGCATCACGCCAGGCCCACAACCTTCGTGTGAGATGATTGAGCCGGTGATCTCGGGTATAGCCAATCGCGCCATGCACCTGATGCGCGATCTCTGCACAAATACCGGCAGCCTCACCAATGCGGGCTTTGGCGATGGCCACATCGATACTGGCAATCTCAGATTGAACCATAAGCGTCTCAGCCGCCCGAGTACTCGCTGCAACCTGCGTTGCAAACACCGCTAACTGTTGCTGAATCGCCTGGAATTTCGCGATGGCCTTACCAAACTGTTTGCGCTCCAGTGCGTAGCCAACCGTTGCCGCCAGCGCTTCTTCTAAGGCGCCTGCCATCATGACAGACCGCATTGCCGCGCCCCAAACCAACACGGCATCGAGCTTCGCCTCATCAATCTCAAAGCAGGCCTGCGGTTGAACCTGGACAAACAAATCAAGATCATCACTGGGTTCACCCGCGAGATCCTTGCCTTGCGTGACCGCAACCGTTGCCGCTGGAATGTGGCAAATCACTGGGTCCTCGCCGCGCCGCGCCGCAACTAAGAGTGTTTGGCAATGCCGGGCAAATTTCACGCCGTGCACCGACCCCTGCAATTGACCCGATTCATTCAGGCTCACATCACCTTGTACGAAACACATCGGGCCCGTAGGCAAGCGCTGTTCAAGGCTTGACAATAATTGTCCCGCAAGCAGCGTTTCTGCCAGCGGTAGGGGCGCGGCTTTTCGACCCGCTTCTCGCAACACAACTAGGGCATCGCCAAACGTGCCACCCGCGCCGCCGAGCGCTTCATCAATACCAAGCGTTGTGAGGCCATTGTCAACCAGCAGCGTCCATAGCGCCGAGGGGTAATCGCCCTGCTCTGCTGCGTCAACGACGGCGGGACCGCAATGGTCGTCCAACATGCGGCGCGCCATCTCACCAATCAGCTGTTGTTCTTCATTCATCGTGCTACCTCAAGCCCAAACCACGGGCGATCATGCCGCGTAAAATTTCCCGGGTACCACCCCGTAACGTAAATGAGGGTGCGTGCAGTACGCATTCTTCAAGCGCTTGGGCCAAACCCTTCGGCACTTGTCCCGGCAAGTACAGGCGAACCACCTCCGGCACCAGGCGCTCATAGCTGTTACCGAGATCTTTAATGAGCGCGGCTTCCGTATCCGGCATCAGCCCGTTCTCAAGCAAACTCGCAATCGAGATCGACATCCGCCGCAGAACGACCAAGTGCGCCACCAGCTGACCATAAAGCCGTGCTTGGGACTCCGTCGCGTCGTTTTGCAGGCTTTTTCCAAACTCGGCCAGTACGCGAAAGGCACTTAAAAAGCGCTCAGGACCACTGCGCTCATAGGCCAGCTCACTCATGACCTGGGCCCAACCATTGCCGGCCTCTCCCACGACATGGTCATCCGGGACAAAGACATCATCGAAAAAGATTTGATTAAAATCCTGCTCGCCGGCCAAGTTATCAATACCCCGCACGGTGACACCATCGGCATGAATCGGCACGATAAATTGACTCATGCCTTCGTGACGATTTTCAGTTGCGGGGGCTGTTCGCACCAAAGTCACCATAAAATGGTTCAGGTGGGCATTGCTCGTCCAAATTTTACTGCCATTCAAACACCAGCCCCCAGGCACTTGTACGGCACTCGTGCGAATCGAAGCAAGGTCAGATCCCGTGTCGGGCTCCGACATCCCGATCGAATAAAAGCTTTCTCCGGAGATGATCCCGGGTAAGAACGCTTGCTTCTGCGCCTCGGTTCCAAATTTTAAAAGCAGAGGCCCGCTCTGCCGATCGGCAATCCAATGACATCCTACAGGCGCGCCAGCAGCCAGCAATTCTTCGGTCACAACATAGCGCTCAAGAAAGCTCCGACCGCCGCCGCCATATTCTTTTGGCCATGTCATGCCAATCCAACCTTTCGCCGCAAAGCGTTTGGAAAACTCGGGCGACGCGCCTGCATTAAAGTCCGAATTTGGATGCCAGTCCGTTTCGGCGTTCAGAAATTCCCGGACCTCGGTCCGTAACGCCTCGAGTTCACCCGGCAGTTGCGCGGGCGCAAAATTCATTCCTTGAAACATAGTTTGCCCTTAATCCCTTCTGCTCTCCATCGAACAGGTCTCTTCGTTGTGACGCTTTTTTAACCTTGCTCCGTCATATCCTGCGCTAATCCGCGCTGATAGATTCTATCCCAAGGCATTGCATTGCTGTCGTCCGGCGCCATCTTCCCGATCTGCCGACCGTCTTGGCGCCCCGCGCTTTCTGACGCCAAACTGCCGCGCCCAAAAGTTGCTTTGGGGGCTGTTATCTGCGGTTACCCTTTTGCTTTAAGCCCCAACCCGAATAGGTTCTACGACCCATGGCGCCCAACAGATGGCGCCGCTTGTTCATAGGCCTTCCTCATGCCTTCAGCAACCCGATCCTGTAACCAAATCGAGCGCGGGCCAAACCCATCAGCCAGGCGCCTTATCGGCTTGACCTTCAAGCATGACGCAACGCTCGACCAACCCGCAACGCGCAAACCTATTTAGGATGGGTCAAATCAGACAAAGACCCCATTTAGCCAGGCCTAAGCAGCAAAACTTGCGCGATCTTTTACACGGTTATGCCAGGCAACGATGTTGGCATTGTTTGGATCAATGGGTTGTCCGACCGATGCGCCAAATTCAAGGAACACGCAGAGCATAATGTCTGCCAAACTGAAGCGATCGCCACAGATGTAGGTTTTATCGCCCATTAAGCCGTCTAGCCATTGAATCTTGTCTTGCGCGAGCGCCTTTAAATCATCCGCCGCATGCGGAATGATGCGCATGCGATCTTTAAATATCGGCGCGCCTTCTGAAGAGCGAAAACCGTTGGCTAGGGGCTCAACGATTCCGAGATCAATTCTGCGAACCCACATTCTGGTTTCCACGCGCTCCTGCATCGTGTCGCCAATCAGGCTGGTGCCGCCTGCGTGCTCGGCCAGGTACTCGCAAATAGCCGTGATCTCAGACACCACGGCGCCATCATCTAGCATTAAGGCCGGCAACTGAGCCCCAGGGTTAACCGCTTGGTAGGCCGGCTGGCGGTTTTCGCCCGCCATGATATCAACCGTGTCTTGATCCATCGTCAGACCCAGTTCACTCATGAAAACCCGAACAACGCGGGGGTTAGGTCCGACAGAATTAAAAAATTTCATAACGCTTCCTTAACAATGAGAACCCCTTTTATACAGAAGAGGCGTCTTGAACTCCAGCGTGTTGGATGCGGCTTTGTTATTTGTTTTACGCAGCGGCATAATGCCTCAGCACTTTAAACAAGGACGGTTTGCTGGAGGTTTACGCCTCATGCGACTTTGACCTAAACCGTCTAGAGGACGCACCATCATCATGCATGCTACCGCTTCAACCCACCCTAAAACCCCTGCGCTCTGGCCGCTATTTGTAACCATCTCGGCCGGCTTTCGTGGCCCTTTACTGATGGCGCTACTGGCTATGATTGCAAGCTTTGCGCTGCTATTCACCGTACCCATGATTACTCGCTCGATGCTCGATCGCTTGACCGGTGAGGCCCCGGATGCCTATCTAACCTGGCTTCAGCACTTTATGCCCTCAGGTCTCAGCGACGATTATGCGTTGTATATGCAATTGGGATTATCCGGCATCCTGATTGTGTTGTGCACCGCCCTTGCCGGTTATTTTGTCTACCTACGGGGGAAACAAATCGCCGTCGCCGCGGAAGGCATGGCGCGGCGCCTGCGCGACACCCTCATGAACCATTTGAATCACCTACCCATCGCCTTTCATCATCAGGCCGATACCGGAGACCTGATCCAGCGCTGCACCTCAGACATCGAAACCTTTCGCGTGTTTGTGAGTGGCCAGATCATCGAGATTGGTCGCGCGGTGTTAATGCTACTGATCGTCACGCCGATTTTACTGTCGCTCGACGTCACCATGACAGGGGTCGCGCTCATCACGATGCCGCTCTTGCTGCTGTCGGCGGTGTTATTTTTCAATCGCGTGAAAGCAATGTTCTTAGAGGTCGATGAAGCCGAGGCGAGCCTCACCACCGTCCTGCAGGAAAACTTAACCGGAATTCGCGTGGTCCGGGCCTTTGCTCGGCAAGACTTTGAAGCCGAAAAGTTTGGCCGTGCGAACGCAAGGTTTCGTGATCAAAATCAACGCTTGATGCGTTTTTTAGGCTTTTACTATGGCGCCAGCGACATAGTCTGCCTGTTTCAAGTTGGCCTCATTCTCTTCGTTGGCGCCCATTGGGTACTCGCCGATGCCATGACGATTGGGACCCTTTTTGCCTTCATCACCTATGAAGGCATGATCATCTGGCCCATCCGGCATATGGGCCGGGTCCTAACCGACTCTGGCAAAGCGGTGGTTGCACTCAAACGAATGGCTGAGATTCTGTCAGAGCCAGAGGAATCTAAACTTGAGCAAGCCTTAACCGCCCCGCTGAACGGACAAATCAAACTCGATAGCGTGACCTTTCACCATCCGGGTAATCCACCCGTATTATCGAATCTATCCCTTACCATTGCCGCCGGTGAAACCGTGGCACTCGTGGGCGCACCTGGCGCGGGTAAAAGCACTCTGATCCAGCTCTTGCTGCGCCTGTATGATCCCCAGCAAGGCGCCTTATGGGTCGATGACTTTGACCTCAGTCAATTGTCTAGAAAGTCTGTCCGAGCGCAAATGGGCGTCGTGCTTCAAGAATCCTTTTTGTTTGCCGGCTCAATTGCCGACAACCTTCGAATAGGTCAAACCCAAGCAAGCCTTGCTGACATGACCGAGGCGGTCACAACGGCGAATCTACTGGGCACCATTCAAGCTTTACCGAATGGCTTTGAAGCGCTTGTCGGCGAACGGGGTGTCACGCTCTCCGGCGGTCAGCGTCAGCGCCTCGCCATTGCCAGGGCGCTATTAAAAGACCCAGCAATCCTCATTCTTGACGATGCGCTGTCCGCCGTAGATACCGACACTGAGTCTCAGATCCTCACCAATCTCAGACGGGTTCGCGCCAACCGGACCACCGTTATCGTTGCCCATCGGTTATCCACGGTAATGCAAGCCGACCGAATTATCGTTTTAGACCATGGCGAAGTCGCCCAAATCGGAACCCATGAGACTTTGTCACAAACACCCGGGATCTATCGAAAACTCTGTGAATTGCAAGGCCAAGTGCAACGAGATATCCAGCAGAGTCGAACCCCTGAGGGCAACCTGTTATGAGCGACGCCTTCTATGACGACGACAACTTCAGCGATGAGTTCACGCCCGACAAAGATTTAAAGCTGGGGGTCTGGACGCAATTACTAACCTATGCCCGCCGTTACCCAAAGGATTTGGTGCTGCTTGCCCTCTGCGCGGTCGTGGTTGGCATCGCTGAGATTTCTTTTCCGCTCGTGACAAGGTGGGTCATTGACGATATTGGCCTGTATGGCCAAGACATCGATCTGCTCGGTTATGGCGCCTTGTACGGGGTATTGTGTGTTGCCTTAGGCACCGCTGTGCTTGGGTTTTTATGGTTTGGTGGCAAGCTTCGCAGTCACATGAGCCACGACATCCGTCGCGACGGCTTCGCCAATCTGCAGCGGTTATCCTTTGCCTACTATGATGAACGACCCGTCGGCTGGCTCATGGCGCGCATGACCTCAGACTGCGAACGGTTATCGAATATTATGGCGTGGGGCATCCTCGACCTGTTCTGGTCCTTCACCATCATGCTGGGCATTTCGGGCGCGATGCTCATTATGGAACCGGTTCTAGGATTGATCATCCTGCTGAGCCTGCCGCTATTGGCAATCATCAGCCGCTACTTTCAGACCAGGATCCTGCGCAGTGCACGGGAGGTCCGGCAGACCAATTCTCGAATCACCGGCGCCTACAACGAGAATATCATGGGCGTTTTGACCAGCAAGGTCTTTGTGAAAGAAGCTGACAATCTGAATAAATTCGGCCGCTTGACCGATCGTATGCACGCGGCCTCAATTACGAATGCGGTGCAAGCGGCGATCTATCTACCGATTGTGCTAACCCTCTCAGCCCTAGCCACCGGTATTGCCCTCGTGGTTGGGGGGATTGAGTCGGCCTGGGGCCTGATCTCTACCGGGACCTTGATCGCTTTCTTAACCTACACTCGGCATTTTTTTGAGCCGATAGAGCAACTCGCCCATTGGTTTGCCGAAATGCAAATGGCCCAAGCGTCCGCTGAACGGGTCATCAGTTTGATCCAAGCTGAACCCGACATACAAGACAGCCAAGCGGTGCTCGACAGACTGGCGCAACCCACGACCCGCGGCGCCGAGCCCGATGCGTTTAACCAACCGATCGAGCGCATTACTTTTGAGGGGGTCGGCTTTCGGTACAATACGGGCAAACCCGTGTTGCACAATATCGATTTGGCGATTCAGCGCGGGCAAAGTGTCGCCGTGGTGGGCGCAACCGGCGGCGGCAAGACCACCTTGATCAGCCTACTGGCCCGGTTTTATGAACCCACTGCCGGCCGAATTTTAATTAATGATGTGGACTATCGCGATTGGAGCCTGCAGGCATTGCAATCGAATCTGGGCGTGGTGCTACAGTCCTCGCATTTATTTGCTGGCACGATTGCCGACAATATTCGCTACGGAGATTTGTCAGCAGACCAAGATCAGATTCTCGTTGCGGCAAAACAGGCCGGCGCCCATGACGTCATCATTGCGATGCCGCTCGGCTATGAGACGGTGATTGGTGAGGGCGGGTCGAGTCTCTCGGCTGGCCAGAAACAACTCATTTCCTTTGCTCGGGCCCTGCTCGCAGATCCACAGATCCTGATTATGGATGAGGCGACCTCATCGGTTGACACGTTAACCGAGGCTCGGATCGAACAAGGTCTGCGCGCGCTACTCAAGGACAGAATTAGCGTCATCATTGCCCACAGATTATCGACCATTCGCCATGCCAATCAAATTGTGGTCATCGATGACGGCCGCATCATCGAGCAAGGCAATCATGATGAACTTATTACGCGACGAGGCCGATATTATCACCTCTTTCAACAACAAAGTTTGAGTAATCTTTGGCAACAAGCCGAACCCATTAACGTGGAGCAACCTGATGGCATTTGATTGGGCGCTGCCCTACCCCGCTAACCGTCAGCCGGTTTTTGCCCAGAACATGGTCGCCACGTCCCAACCCCTCGCCACCGCTGCGGGTCTTGCCGCGCTCAAATCCGGCGGGAATGCCGTGGACGCAGCCCTTGCAGCGGCAATCACCCTAACGGTCGTTGAGCCCAACAACAACGGTATTGGCAGTGATGCTTTTGCACTCATCTATGACGGCAAAGACCTGCACGGCATCAATGGTTCAGGCCGGACGCCAAGCGCCTTAAAGCGCCGCGACTACCTCGGCCTGAAACGCATGCCGGGCCTCGGTTGGCACAGCGTGACCGTGCCGGGGGCTGTCAATGTCTGGTCGACGCTCTCCGAACGCTTTGGCCGATTACCCTTTAAAGCGCTCTTCGATTCTGCGATTGATTACGCCGAAAATGGTTATTTGGTGGGTCCCAAAAGCGCCTTCTACTGGCAGCATGCCCAGCGCACTTATCGCGATTTCCCGGAGTTTCAGGCGACCTTTTTTCCAGATGGCAGGGCTCCGAACATCGGCTCATTGGTTAATTTGCCAAAGCATGCCGAGACCCTCAAGGCAATCCGCGACAGTTTTGGTGAGGCCTTTTATCACGGTGATTTGGCAGAACGCATGATTCTTGATGCCAACCAAGCGGGTTACCCCTTAGCGAAATCAGATTTGGCGGAGCATCAAGCCGAATGGGTCGCGCCCATTTCAACGGCCTTTTCTGGCGCGCGGCTATTTGAAATACCCCCTAACGGGCAAGGCATCATGGCTTTGATCGCTCTCGGAATATTAGAGCATTGGGACATGACCCAATTCGAATTGGACAGCCCGGACGCCATCCACCTGCAGGTTGAAGCCATACGCTACGCCTGGCAACAGGTTGCGCAGCACCTTGCGGATCCAACGACAATGACCGAGCGCGTTTCATCGCTTATGGATCCAGAAACCTTGCGACAGGCCGCGCAAGCAATCCGGCTCGACCAAGTCCAAGGCCCACCACCCGCGCTGGGCGCGAGCCCCGATACGGTCTATCTCACGGCCGCCGATGCGTCCGGCATGATGGTGTCCTTTATTCAATCGAACTTCCGCGGTTTTGGCTCCGGGATCGTGGTGCCCGGCACCGGCATTAGCCTTCAAAACCGAGGCTCCGGGTTTAATACCCAAGCGGGTCATCCCAACTGTGTCGGACCCAGCAAACGGCCCTTCCACACCATCATTCCTGGCTTTGCCTTTTTGAACGACCAACCCTTCATGAGCTTTGGCGTCATGGGTGGTCATATGCAAGCGCAAGGTCATGTGCAGATGATGGTGCGTGTGATCATTCATAACCAAAACCCACAGGCTGCATCGGATGCGCCGCGATGGCACCTCACAGAGTCCGGTGACCTCGCCTTAGAATCAGGTTTTTCAGATGCCACCCTTGCGTCCCTGAGCGCTCGGGGCCACACGCTCAAACTCCACGAACCGGAACATCTCTTTGGCGGCGCCCAACTGATTGCCCGTATTGAGAACGGTTATTGTGGGGGCAGTGATCATCGCAAGGAAGGACTGGCCGCTGGCTTTTAAGCCACGCCCATTTTGGTACCCGTTATTCGCTCATCCAAGCAAGACTCAGCCATGGGACATAGGTAATAAAGGCGAGCGCGACCATGAGCACCGCCATGAACGGCAGCGTCGCGCGATACAACTCCGCCACGGGCTTTTTGAACCGATAACTGGCAATGAACAGGTTCATCCCAACGGGCGGCGTGAAGTAACCGATCTGCATATTTGCTAAGAAAATAATGCCCAAATGCACCGGGTGAATCCCAAACTGCATCGCGACCGGCACGATCAGTGGGATCATGATCACCAAGGCGGAAAAAATATCGAGTATCGCGCCCAGCAGGAGCAAAATAATATTGAGCAGTAACAAAAAGGTCAGCGGACTGGAGACCACCTGCTGAATCTGCTCGAACAACCATTGGGGAACTTCTGAGTCGACTAGAAAATTCGTGAACGCAAGCGACACGGCCAGTATCAACAAAATCCCCCCCACCATGACCATCGCTTCGCGGGTAATGCGCACTAAGGTCGAAAGCGTTATCTCCCGATGGATGCCCACTTCGACAATCAACACATACAAAGCCGTGATCGCGGCGGCCTCGGACACGGCAAAAAAACCGGAATAAATCCCCCCCAACACCACCACCGGCATCGGCAACTCCCAGCGCATCGCCCACGCAGCCTTTCGAACCGACGGTCTTGCCTCATCGACTGGGCGCGTAACCCCAGGTTGCGTGATAACGGTATACGCGGTCAGCATGATAATCATCAAGGCCGCGGGCATAAGACCCGCCAAAAACAGATCTTGGATGCTAAATTGCACGCCCAAATCCATTTGCTGCACCAACACCCCATATAAAATTAGCGGCAACGACGGCGCCAGCAGCAGCCCTAAGCTGCCTGAGGTGGTCACCAGCCCCAAACTGAAACGCTCGGTATAACCGCCTTGTTGCAGGGCTGGATACAGCAAAGCCCCAATCGCGACGATGGTCACCCCTGAGGCCCCCGTAAAGGCCGTGAAGAAGGCGCAGGTCACAAAAGCGACCAAGGCCAGACCACCGGGCAACCAACCCAGCGTCGCCGCGGTCAGGCGAACCAGGCGTTGGGACATCCCCGATTCAGCCAAAACGTAGCCTGCGAAGGTGAACAAAGGCAGCGCGAGCAGCATGGGGGTTTCAACGATGCGGTACATTTCAATACCGATGACGGTGAGCGGCACTTCGGAGATGAGGAACCCCAGCATCGCAGCAGCCAGGATCACAATGAACAAGGGCGAGCCCAGCAGCGCCAGTAGCATCAGACCGGCTGAACCCAGAAACCCCATTAGAGTGCGCCCTTGAAAATCACCCGCCGGGCTTTCTCCGCAAACCGCAGGGTCATCACCCCAAAGCCAAAAGGCAGGATCAGCTGGCACATCCAGATGGGCACGGGCCCGAACGCCATCATGTTATCTTCCATCTCGAATTGCACTAAGGTGATACAGGCATAAGTCGCTGCCCCACAAACCAAAACCGAGAACACCGCCACCGCACCGTCAAAATAGCGAATCAGCTTGCCCTGAATAAACCGTGCGAGCAGATCGATCCGAATATGTCCGCCCTCACGGGTTGCAACCATGGCGCCCAGCATCGCCAACCAAAGCACCTGCATGCGCAGATAACTTTCCAGCCAAATCAAACCAATATCAAAAAAATTTCGAAGCAATATCTGCATCACAGCCAAACCTAAGGTGCTCGCAAAGATCAGCATCAAGACGCCATCTTCAAACGCGGCGTAACCTTTGATAAGCCGTGGCATAACAGACTGATCAGTTGACGCCATACGCTACTGCGACTGAGCCCGGTAGGCTTCAAGGGATGCTTGGAACTGATCCAAAACGGGTTGGGAGACCTCCTCAGCGGCAACCATCGCAGCCAACGCCTCCACTGCGAGGGCATTCCACGCGGCCAAATCCGCAGTGCTTGGTTGTACTGGGGTCACGCCCTGGGCCAGAATCGCCTCGAACGCTTTGACGTTGTCTTGCCGATTCACCCCATCGATTTCTTTCATCAAGGGATCGAGATGGCTTGCAATAACCGCTTGATCAGCAGCACTCACCTTCTTCATTGCCCGGCCATCCACCGCCAAAACCGAGTAGATATACATGAGCGGCAGATCCATCATGTAATCGACGTGGTTGTGCCACTGCAGCGCAATCGCAACCAGCGGCGGCACAGCGACCGCATCTACCAGGCCCGTTTGTAGCGCCGCCAAGACGTCGGTGATATTCAACGGCACGGGGCTCACTTTAAAAAGCTTGACCAGTTGTTCGCCCAACGGATCGCCATCGGGGACCCAAACTTTTAAATTGGCCATATCCTCAGGCTTGGACACCGGCTTTTTTGACAACAAGTATGCAAAGCCCGTTTCGATCAAGGGGAATACATGAACGCCGCCCTGCTTAATCCCATCGATAATACCGTCGTCCATTTCGGCTCGAACGTGCTGTACTTCGTTTGAATTTTTAAACTGCAGGGGCATGTTGTAGATCTGAAGATCGGTGTAAAACCGAATGAGCGCGCCGGCTGCCAGGGCGCCCCCTTGCAGCTGACCAATACGCATTTTTCTGAGCACGGTCGAATCATCGCCTTGCACCCCGCCAGGATAAAGTTTGAACTTAACCCGACCTTCGGTTTCTTGATCGATCGCTTTCATTGCCGTGCGCAATTGCTTGATCCAAGCGAGCCCGTCCGGGGCAACCGTTGCCATCTTCAACGTTTGTGCGCTTGTGCTCGAGGCCGCGCCGACTAGGGCAAGACACAAAACAAACCCGCGTGTCAGGCGATTGATTCGGGGTTTTAGATGTTTAGAAATAATCATTGGACTCCATCATCAGCTGCTTGGCTCGTTCCTGAGCCAGGGTATTAATTAATGTTAGATTCGGCGCGACCGGATCGGCGGCCAGGACGCTGTTAAGTAGCGCATCATGCAATGTCTGATCGAAAACGAGTTTAGCGTATTGCTCGGCATAAACCACTTTTGCCATCAGGAAGCGGCCACCAGAATACGCAATCGCGCTTTCAAAGTGCGCTTTGCCCTTTTCTGGATTGCCGCCCATGCTGGCCGGCAACACCGTCTCGAGTCCGCCCATATACAAGTGCGCGCCGCCCTCATCGAACCCATCGGCTAGAACCAGTACGCGAGTCATCAGCGCTTTGACGCGGGCCAGTTGACCCACGGCCGCCCAATCACCGCTATTGGCTTGAATCCAGCCAGTCCAGGCTACGGCCAATTGATAAGCCGGCGCCACTTCTTTAAGAGAGATCGACTCAACGCGCTCAGAAAATGTCTCAAAACTAAGCTGAGACAGATCGCATAGCGTGACGCTTTTAAGACACGCCCCGCGGGCCGCATAGTCGAGCGCTTTCAGCGACAAGGTCCCGGCGCGTTCCGGCTCAACTAAATTGGTAAAGGCGCCGTTCAACTGCGCGGCGGCGAGTAACAAGTCTGGTGACGGAGACTCACCCATTACCAAACTATCAATCAAAACAAGATAAGCTGGAATGGCTTCCCGCACTGTTGCGACATCGTTTGATCCCAGAATCGCCGAGGACAGATTATCCGCAAATTGGCTCGTCGCATTGGAGACGATACTGGCGCAACCACTCACGCTGAGCAAAATACCCACCACGCAAGCCGCACGACTTGCTCCTAACCTCTCGAACCATCGATTCATGCTCATTCCCAGTCCCAATTTGTGCGCTTCCTCGCTCTTTATACCATAGTCAAACGACCGAGCCTGCTCATCCGCCGTCGATCCCAAGGCGCGGCAAGTATCCGGCCGTGTCAACGCCCTGCGGCCAAACCAACTGCTTTGGTGCTACCGGCATCCAAAAGATAACCGGCGTTATTTGGGGCAATGCTGTCGACAAACAGACCCTAAAGCGCACAACCCGAATCTGTTAACCGCACAGAATTCAGTCGCACAAAATTGCAATCTGTCCCGTCCTAGAGTTCATCTCGCACATGAAACCGCTCGTTCAGGGTGACGATCGATTTCTCACCGGTGCTGGCGGCCCGAAACCGACTGACGCTGGTATAGTAAGGATTAAAAAACATTTTAAGCGGCATGCCGAGTACATGCGCCGCCCAAATATTCACCACCCCACCATGACAGGTCACGGCGACCGTTTTGCCGCGATTTTCTTGGATAATCGTTTCAAGGGTCTCAACGACTCGCTTGGTAAACGCCTCAAAGTCTACGCCAACCATGTCGCCCTGCATTAACCGCAACCAGGCCTCGTAATTTTCTTTTTTAAGCTGCTCCACGGGGATATATTCGTTGGCATCTTGATCGTATTCGGCAACGCCATCGCGCTGCTCAATCAGCAAATCAAGGGTCTTCGAAATTGGCTCCGCGGTTTGAACCGCGCGCCGCATCGGACTGGAATACAGTCGGTGGATCTGCTCGTCTTTCAGATAGTCCGCAACTTGAGCGGCTTGACGATGCCCCTGCTCGGACAAGTTGGGGTCGGCAGCACCCCCATCAGAACGAATGACTTTTTCTGGTAAACCGTGCCGAATCAAGATTAATTCCATATTAAACTACTCTAAATAGAAAATTGTTTGGGAACAAAACAAACGAGCCGCGATTAACGCGGCTCATCCAGACGAACGTTGTGGTTTTGGGACTAAGTCGCCGCGATTGAAACCGAGTAAACACCCGCCTGACGGGCAGAGTCCATGACGTGGATCATGGTTTCGGTGGTGCTATCAGGATGGGGTTGCACGACAACGGGCGCGTCCGGATTTTCCGCATGCAAGCGCTCTATGTTGGCGCGAACCGCGCGGAAATCAATGTCACGTCCACGAATCCGAATTCTGTCGCGGTTGGTGATTTGCACCACGATGCTTTGTTTATCAGCATCTTTTACGTTTTGATTTTTGTCCGGACTGTTCACATCAAGACCGATTTCTTTTACGAACGTTGCCGTCACAATAAAAAAGATCAACATAATGAACACGACGTCAAGCATCGGGGTTAAATCTATCTCTTCGGTTTCTTCGCCGATGATCGCTCTACGTCTGCGCACATGGGTCTCCTTGTTTTCTGTGATGTTTAGAGTGTAATCACTCGGTCTTTCGAATACGACTGCTCGTCATCGGGGGTAATCATAGAATCATTAACCCCTCAAGACCGCCAGACCTGCTGGATCATATCGAGTATCGAATTGAACTACAACGCTGGGATTTGATTCTTGTCTCATGCAAAAAAGCGATGCCCTTTGCCGACGCTAGAGCGTTTTTTCGCTCGCGTTGACCACCTTGCTCACGGTGGTGTAGTGCAGGCCTAAATGCTGGCCTATTTCGGCCAATGTATAGTTGTATTCTAAGTGCGCGAGCGTAATTCGGTGGTTGCGCTCTGCACGACTCAGCTGGTGCATCCCTCGAAACAAAACGCGCAGCGACTTACGACGACCACCCAATTTCGGCGCCTGCTTTGCCTTGGCGGAATTAAGCAACAAGCTCTGCATTCGATCAACAAACGCATCGGTACCCAATAGCACTTGATGCGCGCGATCGTTAAGCGGTGACTCGAACGCCTGATCCGTCTCGACGAAGGCGCGCAGCGCGGCTGGGGCGAGCTTTGGCTTTTTTGAAACTTGCTGATAGAGATCATCCGGATGCAACATATCCGGCATGGGTTTTTGACCGATCAAAGCCCCATAACTGCTCTGCTCGTAGGTGCTTGGCTCTTTCGTCAGGCCCAAACGATTCGGGTTCAGCGCGGCATGCCGGCAGATCGGCAGCAGGAAACTTTCTTTTTCGAACAAAATGCTTTTGAAACGGCCATGAAATAATGGGCCTTCGGAATTGTGACGACGGTTGGCGTGCTGGGTATAAACGCCATTGAGTTGACGCATCCCTTTAGACAAGTTGGCTTCAGGCACCTCCACCACCAAGTGGTAGTGATCCGGCATCAGAACATAGCTTTGCAATAACCAATTAAATCGATGGACAACACTACTCAGCACCTGCTCAAACGTCCGATAATCCAGATCATCCTCAAAGGCCTTACGACCTTGGAGTGCCCTACCGGTCAGGTAGTAGCAAGCGCCTGGATACTCTATTCGGGGTGGTCGAGACATGCGCTCTGGGAAGTCCTTGCTCTATTAGAAACGGTTAACACTTTACTCAATATCATCGTTTGTCACGCGTTCATAGCGCCTGTCGCCTTGGCCCTACTGCGCCTCGCTATGCTGCGCTTTTAACGTGCAGCTTCTATGCTGCCTGATCCGGCGCTTTCAACCCAATCACCCCGGGTTTGGCCGGACACAACCCGGTTGCAAGAAGCCAACGCGGCCGAGCATCATAGCGCCCAAGCTTTAGGTCGGCAAGACTGTTTTCGATATTCTGTGCTTGACTCCTGCCAATTCGGGCCTGTACCTTGTTTTGCACTAACCCATTCACTCATTACCAAACCGGGAGGCTTTCATGGCCGTAGACAAATTCCCTATCGAAGCTGGACACATCATGATGTTCGCGCGCTCGATTGGCGACGCCAATCCGATCTATTATGACGAAGACTATGCCAAGGGCACAGAACCTGGCGGCGTTGTGGCGCCGCCCACCTTCGTTCAAGCCAGCGCACAGTTCGACCCAGACTACTTCCTGCGACCTAAAATTGGTCAGGAATGGTTCGGCTCAGCTAAAGGCCCTACCGGCATCACTCCGAAAGAAGGCGGTGGGAGCGGCGGCGGCAGTGGCGGCGGTTTACACGCGGAACAGCATTACGTGTATCACAAGCCGTTGGTTGCAGGTGACACCCTCACCGCAACGGTTAAACCCGGGAAAAGCTGGGAGAAGGAAGGTCGACGTGGCGGCAAGCTGATGTTCAGTGAATCGGTCACTGAGTATCGAGACCTCACAGGTGACCTGGTCGTCACCGCAACCAGCGTCGGTGTCCGCACCGAGCGACCCGCAACCTCATAATTGCTTAAGGAGCCTTTTCCATGCCTTTAAAACTGAGTGATCTCAATGTGGGCGACGTCTATCGCGAAGAAGTCTGCAACAATCTGTCTAGAACCCAAATCGTGCAGTATGCCGGCACATCCGGTGATTACAATCCGCTGCACTCGGACGAGATTTTCACAACGCAAATCGCCGGCTATCCGTCTGTCTTCGCCCACGGCATGCTGTCCATGGGCATGACCGGTCGCATGCTCACCAACTATGTGGGAGACGGTCGTCTTACGGCGTACGGCGTACGTTTTACCGCGCAGGTGTTTCCAGGCGCCACGCTCACAGCATCGGCCACAATCGACGCAATTCGTGAAGAAAACGGCCAACACTTCATAGACCTTTCAGTGTCAACCCAAGACAGCGAGGGCGTTGAGGTCATCAAAGGTCAGGCCTCTGCTCGCGTTGATGCCTAAAAGCCCATTAGGCGTCATTGATTTCGGCAGGTGCCCTCGTTTGAAGCGCCTGCCGGATCATCTCGCCCGTTAATATCTGCGGCAAAATCAAAGGGGTCTCAGAACCTCTGTGATACACCAAGTACAACGGCACCCCTACTCGACCAAAACGGGCTAACGCCGCCGTAATTTTTGGATCTTCAAGCGTCCAATCTGCCTTCAAATAACGCACGCCCAGTGCCTCGAATAAGTCTGTAGTGCCCTCGGTGTCAATGGCAACCACCTCATTGACCTTACAGGTAATGCACCAATCTGCCGTGAAGTTCACAAACACTGGCCCCTCGGCCTTTGCGGCGCGCAACAACGCCTCGGTATACGGCTCACTTTGGATCCCACCATCGCCAGCGCGGGCCTGTTCCGGGCGAGGCATAGTGGGCGCCAAGACCGCAATCTGGCTAATCGCCCAACCTGCCCCGAGTACACTCAATAGCAGCAATACCCGTTGTAACCCAGTCGGTTTAAAGGCTTGCCACAACCAAACGGCAAACACGACCAGCAACGCCGACAACGCCGTCAGAACAAAACCAAACTCGCCAGCTTGTTGAATCAGAATCCAGAGCAGCCAGATCATGGTTGCATACATCAAGAACGCCGCGCCTTCCTTAAACCGGTTCATCCAAGCACCGGGCCTCGGCAGGACCGCGAGCAGGCCTGGCGAATAGGACAAGAGCAACATCGGCAGCGCCATGCCAAGCCCCAGACTTGCAAACACCGTTAACCCGATGAGCGGCGGCTGGACCAACGCATACCCTAGTGCCGCGCCCATAAAGGGTGCTGTGCAGGGGGCTGCAATCACCACCGCCAGCACACCACTTGATAGCGCGCCAAGACGGCCCTTTTCGGGACCAACATTGACGCTGATGCCGCTGCCGATCGTATAAAAACCCGACAAGTTCAAACCCAGCAGTAAAAACAAGATGGCAAGCAAGGCGACAACGACCGGGGACTGTAATTGAAAGCCCCACCCGATCTGCTCACCGACAGCGCGCAGAACCATTAACACCAGCGCGATCAACACAAAGCTTGCAATAACCCCACAGGTATACCACCAACCCTGCTGGCGTTGCGCCTGCTGACTGCCTCCGGCCTCCGCCATAAGGCCTAATACTTTGATCGAAAGTACGGGGAAGACGCAGGGCATCAGATTCAAGATCATCCCACCGAGCAGCGCCATTAAGATGGCTTGGAGAAAAGCCAGCCCCCCACTGTTGTCATTTGGGGAGGGCACTTCAATCATAAAGGCCGCCGTGACCCGTTCGCCGTTGACCCATTCTTGAAACCAAAGCAAGCCGTCATAACGCGCACGGCTTGCATCTTCAAAGCCGACACCGAGGACAATCTGATCTGCCTCAACCACCGCCGTGGGCGCAACGGTAAGATCCAGCACACCTTCTTCAAACGGCAAAAAATAAAGACCATCGAGGCGGCTCAGATCGATACCCGGAAAATTTAATCGAATTTCAAGATCAGTTTGACTCAGCCAACGGGTCTCGCTGATCCCCGCTGCACGCTGGGGCAGCGGCAGTTGGTCGAACCGAACCTTCAGTTCTGGATTTAACGCGGCCTGCTCGACAACCGGCAGGGTCAGGGTCATGACTTTGGTTTCGGGTATACAAACGGCTTCGCACACGAGCCAGCGGCCTGATACCGTGAGTTCGATCGCATCAACGCCTACAAGGTTTTCGAAGGCGAGACGCTGGGTTAATAAAACCGATTCTTTATAGCCTAGGTTCACCAAGGGACCATAAGGAATGCGATCTGGAATGGGCCATCGAATCTTTGAACTGCTTTTAAGCCCTTGACCCGACCAGGTTAATGAAACGGGCTCACCAGAATCGCCGGGGTTGCGCCAGTAGGTGTGCCAACCTTCCGGTAATTCAAGCTCGACCCCAACGTCAAGGGCCTCACCAGAGACAATGCCACTGGCTGGCGTGATGATCCTGGCCTTGGCCATACCAGATGAGACCCAAACAGACTCCGCGGCTTGTACCCAAGGCGTCGCCCCGAGTAGCCACGCAAGGACAAGACCCCTTGAGATCAACCGCTGGATCACGGTCGGTAGCCCCAGGTCGCCGGGCCTTTGAGCGCGGCTAAACCCGGCTCTATCCATTGTGTCCATTGGCATAATTTAAGCCTTGTTTGCCTTGGGTCTATCAGTTCGTGCAGCGAAAAACTTTCCATTAAGGGGAATGGCGAGCGGCCCGCAAGGAGCTTTGCTTCAAGTTCTGCTCGGGTTGCCTCCGGATCCTCTGACGCTTCTATTTCACGCCTAAAGGCAACTGCGACGCCGCCTTGAACCGGCAAGGCACCTAACTCATACGACGGCCAGGCCAACTTGTAGGTATTCGGCGCAAAATGTGCAGCCGACGCGACGCCGAAGGCTTTGTGAATGGCGACGGTGGCCCAGGGCACCGTTGATTGAACGGCGGCCGCAACGGCGCTCATGCCATAACGAATGGTGCCTAAAGCTTCCGCATCCGGGCCAAGCATAAAGCCCGGCTCATCCAAGAAATTCACGATCGGAAGGTGGAAGGTTTCGCATAATTCCATCATCCGCTTGGCTTTTTGAGAACCCGACGCCGTCATGGCACCCGCATAGTGCCGACAATCATTCGCGATCACCCCCACCGCAAGCCCATTTAGCCGAGCCAGCCCAATGATTTGACCCCGTCCATATTTTGGTGCCAGTTCAAAAAACGACTGCGCATCAACCACCCCTTCTATCACCTTACGCATTTCAAAGGGCCGTCTGACGTCCCGGGGCACAATACTTAAAAGCGCCTCATCCGCTCGGTCAACCGGATCTTCGCAGCCTCCTCGTTCCGGCACCTCATAAATGCTCTGGGGCAGATAGCTCAAAAACTGGCGCATCGCCGCGAAGGCTTCGGTTTCGGATTCGACCACCGCATCAACAACACCACTTTTTTCATGAATCCGATACCCTCCCAACGCTTCTTTGCTGAGCCGTCGGCCAAGGGCGCGTTCAACCAAGGCAGGGCCTGCCACCATGACTTGTGACACGTCTTTCACCATCACGGAAAAATGGGAGGCTGCCAGCCGACCCGCTGGAAAGCCGGCCACGGGCCCTAATGCTGCTGAAACAACCGGCACGACCCCGAGGGTATCCGCGATCACTTTAAAGCGTGGCTCAGCAAAAACCGGCGAGCCGACGGTTTTCGGTCCGGATCCACTCGGCGCTGACACACTTCCGCCGCCGCCTTCGAGCAATCGCATCAGCGGGATCTTGTAATGCAGCGCCAACTCTTCGGCGTAAACGCTCTTGCGCAATCCGGCCGCATTCGGCGAGCCACCTTTTAAGGTAAAGTCTTCGCCCCCGACAACCACTTGCCGGCCCTGTACCGCGCCAAATCCAACCACATAGTTCGCTGGACTAAAATCCGTGATCTCCCCCGCCTCCGACTGGGTTGCAAATCCGGCACCGGGGCCGTGCTCGACGAACGTTCCAACGTCTAAGACCGCATCGATTCGCTCTCGGATGGTTAACCGCCCTTTAGCATGCTGAACCGCAATCGCCTCAGAGCCGCCCTGGGCTAACGCCAGCGCTTTTCGCTGCTCAATTTCTAGTACTTCTTTTTCCCAAGACATCGTCCAGCCTCCTAAAAACGTCGACAACGAACCGGATCCAATTTTGCAGATCCGCTTGCCGACACAGCATAAAACAAACGAGGCGCCCTTATCGAGTGAACGACCACTCGAATTCATACCGCTAATCCGCGCAAACCAACATTGGACTGCAAACTGCGGCCAGTCATCATTGCTTAAAAGTGGTACTGCCTGAACAATTTCAATCTTTTTTCCGTAACAGCCGAGACAAATCTAGCAAGAGCATTGGGAACATGCTATTTTCGAGCGAATCGAGGAAGGCAACCCTATGTGCGCAGAGCACATTGCACTCAAAAAAACTCCACCTAGCGTTTTATTCGTATAAGGACTCCATTATGCAGATTGCAGTTCCATCTGAATCCCTGCCCAGCGAGCGGCGCGTCGCGTTGATTCCGGATGCAGCCAAAAAATTGGTCCGTGCGGGCCTTGATGTTCATATTGAGTCCGGCGCGGGGCTGCGCTCAGGCTATGCCGATGCCGACTACGAAGCCGTTGGCGTGCACATTCAAAACGACCAAACAGCCCTGCTTGCTAGCGCTGATTTGGTTCTACGCGTTCGTAAACCGAGTTTAGAGGATGTGACAAAGCTCAAGTCTGGTGCAATTCATGTCAGCTACCTAGACCCTTATAATGAAGCGGGCCTGGTCGATGCGCTGGCAGCCGCCAACATCACCGCCATCAGCATGGAGATGATTCCGCGAACCACGCGCGCTCAAAAGATGGATGCGCTCAGCTCGCAGGCCAATCTTGCTGGCTACGTGATGGTCATTCTCGCGGCCCAACAGTTGGACCGAATTCTACCGATGATGATGACGCCCGCCGGAACCCTGAGTCCGGCGCGGGTCTTTGTTATTGGCGCGGGGGTTGCAGGATTGCAAGCCATTGCGACCGCCAAGCGCCTCGGTGCGCGCGTTGAGGCGTTTGATACTCGGGCAGTGGTTGCAGAACAGGTGCAATCGCTCGGCGCGAAATTTGTTGAAATTGATCTTGGAGAGACTGGCCAAACGAAAGATGGTTATGCCAATGCGCTGACGCCAGAACAACTCGAATTGCAACGCTTAGGCATGAAGGATGTCATCAGCCAAGCCGACATTGTGATCACCACAGCCCAATTATTTGGTCGCCCCGCGCCTAGAATTATTACGGCTGATATGGTTGCTGCGATGAAACCGGGTGGCGTAATCGTCGATATGGCCGTTGACTCCGGCGGTAATGTTGAAGGGTCAGAGCCGGATCAGACCGTCGATGTTAACGGTGTTTCGATTATCGGCATGGCCAACCTGCCGGCTCAAGTCTGCAAGGATGCCAGCCAGATGTACTCGTCAAATCTGGTGAATTTAGTCTCGGAGTACTGGGACGGTGAGACCAAGCATTTTAACTTGGATATGGAAGACGATATTTTACAAGGTTGCGTGATTACCCATGGCGGCGCCCTGGTGAATGCAGCAATTCAATCGATACGAGGTCAGGGAGCCTAAATCATGGAAATTATATTTCTTACCTTCATTCTTGTCTTGTCAGTGTTTCTGGGCTTTGAATTGATTTCAAAAGTGCCCGCAACCCTACACACCCCTTTAATGTCCGGTGCAAATGCCATCTCTGGGATCACCTTGGCCGGCGCCTTTTTAGCCGCTGGTGCAACCGATAATGACATGGCCAGCTGGTTGGGCGGCGCCGCCGTTGCGTTTGCTACCATCAACGTCATTGGCGGTTATCTCGTGACCGATCGCATGCTCGGTATGTTCAAAAGTAAGCGAGGGCAATAATCATGGATATCGCAATTTATACCAATCTTGCTTACATCGTTGCTGCGGCCTTGTTCATCTTCGGCCTCAAAATGCTGGGCTCACCCGCAACCGCTCGACGCGGTAACGCGTTCTCCTCGATGGCCATGCTGATTGCGGTCATCGCAGGTCTTATCGGCAGTCAGGCCGTGAGTTACGAGGTCATCGTTGTTGGCATGTTAGTTGGCGCACTGATCGGGACACTCTCAGCACGCTTGGTTGCAATGACCAGTATGCCCGAGCTCGTGGCCCTGTTTAATGGTTCTGGCGGCGCGTCCAGCCTGCTGGTGGGTTGGGCTACCCTGTATTACTTTGAAGGCGATGTCGTGCCGACCTTTACAGCCGCGACCATTGTCTTGGCGATCCTGATTGGCGGCTTGACCTTTACCGGCAGCTTGATCGCCTATGGCAAGCTGAGCGAGCGTATCAATAGCGCGGCATTGGTCTTTTCTGGTCAACGGGTTCTCAACAGCGCTCTTTTACTTGCCATCGTGGCTTGTGCCTATCTTTTCTGTATGGATCCCTCTGCCACCTCGGTTTACCTCTATGCCTTGCTTGGGCTGGCCTTGTTACTCGGCGTAATGGCCGTGATTCCGATTGGCGGCGCCGACATGCCGGTTGTCATTTCTTTATTGAACAGCTATTCCGGTATTGCAGCTTGCGCAGCTGGATTCGCAGTCGGCAATAATATTCTGATCGTTGCTGGCGCATTGGTTGGCGCCTCTGGCATCATCCTAACCAATATCATGTGTAAGGCGATGAACCGTTCCTTAGCCAACGTCCTCTTTAGCGGGTTTGGCGCAGCCAAGACCGCCAAAGCCGTTGAGGGCGAAGTCAAACCGATCTCGGTTGAAGACGCCTACTATATTTTGGAAGCGGCCTCGAATGTCTGCTTCGTACCGGGTTATGGCATGGCAGTTGCCCAAGCACAGCACGTGGTGAAAGAACTCGGCAAGATTCTCGAAGCCAACGGCTGTGAAGTTTCCTACGCGATTCACCCGGTTGCCGGTCGGATGCCGGGGCATATGAACGTGCTGTTAGCAGAAGCCGACGTGCCCTATGAACAGTTGGTCGAAATGGATGACATTAACCCGCGCATCGAGAACGTGGATGTTGCAATCGTGATTGGTGCTAATGACGTGGTCAACCCCAGCGCACGCGAGGATCCAGATAGCCCGATTTACGGCATGCCCATCATCAATGTCGACCAGGCGCGGACCGTGTTTGTTCTAAAACGCTCCATGGCCTCAGGATTCTCAGGTGTTGATAACCCGCTCTTCTTCGGCGAGAACACCCGAATGTTGTTTGGCGATGCAAAAGAAAGCATCTCGGGCGTTATCGGCGAATTTGGCTAGCCCGATACTGAGTTTAACGCCGCAGTAGAATCAAAGCGGGGATCTAGCGAGCAGCCAGATCCCCGCTTTTTTTTGGCATCAACGTTATTCCGACAGCACATCAATCGTGATGAGCGCGGCCGCGATCGGATAACCAAAAGCCATCGTGACCGGTGAAAACGTTGCAACCGACGCGATCATTGCTGCCGCATCCACCAAATCTAGCCCCCCTTGCACATCCTTTAGTTCCTCATCCATTAGTGTTCGCATGGTTACTCCTATATTGGTTATCTGTGGAGCCGCGATTTTGACCCTAAACCCTGTATCGAGAGTGCGATGACGCCGCGCTGAACGGTTATCACCAGCGCCGCGCGGCGTAGGTCATTGCTCTGCCCATCCGGCATCATCTCAAAATCGGAATGCCCCCTGCCGCGCGTGTTGCGTGCTACTATTTTGGCTTGAGTCTTTGGAGCCGCCCCTTATGACGTATGATCAAGACCTCGCCAGCGCCTTGCCCGACGCAATTGATCCGGTCGCCCTTGAGACCCTTAGGACTCGGGTACAGCAAGAAATCGAAACAGGCCTTTTGCCTTCCTCGCAATTTGCACTGGCCTATCGAGGCCAACTGATTGCTTTTGAAACCTTCGGTGCGGCCAGCAATCAAGCCCTGTACCCCATTTTTTCCGCGACCAAAGCCATAACCTCCGCTCTATCCTGGTTATCCATGCAAGCGGGCGCCTTGGACTTAGAGGCCCCTGTGGCCAACTGGATTCCCGCTTTTAAAGAAGGCGATAAGTCTCTGGTCACAGTTCAGCATTTACTAACTCACACCGCGGGCTTCCCCAATGCGCCTTTTCGGCCCACCGACTACTTCGATGTTGAGCGGCGCCAAGCACGCTTTCAGCAATGGCGGCTGGAATGGCCGCCCGGTAGCCGCTTTGTATACCATCCAACTTCAAGCCTCTGGGCTTTAGCCGAGATTCTCGAACAAATCTATGGCAGGGCTTTCGCCGAGTTGATTCAAACAGAGATCGCCGAACCCCTCGGCCTACCCGAACTGTTTGTGGGTTGCCCGAGCAGCGAACACCACAAGATCGTCCCAGTTTCACATGTCGGCGCACCCCCCACCGCGCAGGACTACGCCGAGCGAAAAATGCAACCGCCACCCGTTAGCGAAGTCACCGAGGCCGCCATCGATAATTTTAATACCGCCGACGTCAGAGCAGTCCCGACGCCCGGCGGCGGTGGGTTTATGACCGCGGCAACTTTGGCGCTGTTTTATCAAGGACTCTTAGGGTATTCCGGGGACTCGAGCGACTTTACGCAGGTCCCCTGGCAAGCCGAGACGCTGCTCAGTGCGCGCACGATACGAACTCACGGTTTAAAAGATCCCTACTTAGGGTTTGATGTTTTGCGAGGGCTCGGTATTGTGATTGCGGGCGAGAGAGACCAACACCTTCGCGGCTTTGGTCATGGCAGCACAGCGACAAGCTTTGGTCACGGCGGCGCTGGTGGCCAAATTGCGTGGGCAGACCCTGTGTCAGGCCTTAGTTTTGTTTACCTGACGAATGGTCACGACCGGAACCCTTTTCGCCAAGGTCGACGTGGGGTCAGTCTGTCCAGTAAAGCCGTCAACTGCCTCAGAGCCTAAGCCGATACAAGTTGCTTGCTCAATCAGCGGCGATACTGACCTCAACACCACAAAACTCCGCAACTGTGGAAATGCTTTGTTGCGGCAAGCGGCTTGCCAGGCTAAACCCCATTAATCCTCTGGGCGGGTGATCCGTCGCGCTCGAAAACCGCACCTCAGCACCATCGTCCATGATAATCACCGCCAACCCGCCCCGATACGCGACCTGCGTTCCGAGTAAGCCGGCCCAAACCGCGGCGGTCGCGCTCGGGTCATCCACTTCGATCAAACAGCTTCTCAAATCGCCGGTCTTTGCAGCCCGTTGCCCCCGCCAATCCGGGCCAGCCCAAACCCAATCATCCGCGGGCCGCATCTCATCGAAGGAGACAATGGCGCCACCCACATCTTTTGGATGAACATGAAAAGCCGATACCTCGGGCCGCTCGGTTTCCCAGATGATGCGAATACCCGCCGCCTCGACCCGCGCTCTGACCGGCGCTAAGTCGTCGACTTGGAACAAGACCATATAGCCACAATCACCGCCGCGCCGCTCAAGCATCCGCCCAGCCGCCGTTGGAATTGGGTCCTGCGCTAACCGGGGTGATACCACCTCGACAAACGAGTGACCGGTCGCAATCACCGTATTGTGCAACCCAAACTCGCCAACCCCTGGATCGGTATACGCGTGGGTTGCCCCTAACAGCGCTTTCAACGCGGCATCGGCTTGAACAAGGTCCCCTGCCACAACCGCCACTTGTCGTATCAACATTAGGATGCCTCCGAGTAAAGCTCGCATTATAGCGCTTGAACCGTACAATTGGGTCTCTGACGCGAACCTTTAAGAGATCGAAAGCATGAAGAAAAACCCCTTAATTCGTTTATTCAGCCTGCTGACGTTAGGCCTGTTCACAAGCCTTGCACTGTCCGCTGAATCCCCAACGACCAGTGAGAAAATCGCAGCCGCGCTCAAGGACGAACGCCGCTCACCAGCTGAGATCGATCGAGATAAAAACCGCAAGCCGCTCGAGACGCTCGAGTTTTTTCGCCTAAAAGACGATATGACGGTGCTAGAGATCATGCCAGGCGGCGGTTGGTATACAACCATTTTGGGCCCAGTCTTGGCCGAGCGCGGCCGCCTACTGCTGACCATCGGCGCAGAGCGCACCGCTGAGCGCCTGATCGGCCAACCCGGTTTTGAATCCACTGAACTGATTCCGTTTGATCGCTCGAACATTACCCGATCAACCACATCGCGGGCGATGATCATGCCAGCGTTTAGTCTCGGCGTTAAAAAAGTAGATCTTGCGCTAACCTTTCGAAATCTTCATAACCTAACCCCAGAGGCCCGGCAACACATGAACAAAGCGGTTTTCGACACCCTCAAGAAAGGGGGCTTGTATGGCGTGGTGGATCACACCCGACGACATATGCAAGGCGATTCCACTGAAGTTTGGCGCAGGCTTGATCCGGTTTTAGCCATTCAAGAAATTCAAGCCGCTGGCTTTCAATTATTGGATTATTCCGACTTGCACTATCGCCCTGATGACGAATTGCGTTATGAAGTGGGCCGCAAGTCGGTCACCGGTAACACCGACCGGTTTACCCTCTTATTCGTAAAGCCTTAACGGGAACCTAGCAGGGTTCGGGGCGCGTTGTTTCAAAACGCGCGTCCTGCGCCCCTATCGTCTTCAGAAGATGCCTCAGGTCTACCCAGGGACAGCCCTGCAAACATTCCGGCAGGCCTTCGTTTAGCCCGGTAACGCAGGCTTTACCAGCAACTTTAGCCCGCTTGATGCGCAAACCGCGAACGCCAATCACGACTCAGAGCGCTTTCACCGAGGTAGCCGCGTCCCGGGTTTCAATGCTGTAGACCCGCTCGGCATTGCGCGAGATCTCGCCCCAAAGACTGACTTTAACGCGCGCTTGATGGGACTCAAAGGCGGCTTGATCTTTGAAGCACTCAAATACCGTAAAGACACAGTCGTCCTCGGCGCTTTGGTTAACCTCAAACGCCAGACAACCGGCCTCCTGGCGCGTGTTTTGGATATGCTGAGCAAGGTGCTGCTGAATGACGCGGCGCTCTGACCGTGACACCTTGATATAACCGGTTAAGACCACAGCCATCGCCTCTACCTCCGACTTGATTTTTGGACTCGCTGATAAATAGGCGCGCGAGGTGACCGAAAATCTTCGCCTTAACCAGCCGCTCAACGCCATCACGCCCAGGCGTCCAGCGCCGCTTTACCGCCGTCACCATGACCCAAATTATCAATTGTGATGACATAACCCAATGATTGCATATCCCAATGATCACGAAGTCAGGTTTTCACCTGCTTAACGGCCTATATCGGCAAAAATGATTTACCTGGCCCATAACCCGCCCACAAAAAAGCCGGGCAATGCCCGGCTTTTTAAGACTAGGTTGTGCTCTGGCTAAGCGCCAGGGTCAAACCCGATGACCGCTTTGACGCCTTAGTACCCCTGAAGCACACCGTAACGATCACGATGAAACGCGCTGTTCCCCAGAGCATGTTCACAAACCCGTGAGCGCTTCATGAAGAAACCAATTTCGTACTCGTCTGTCATCCCGATACCGCCGTGCATCTGGACCCCTTCGCTACTCACCAAATTGTAAGTGTCGTTTAGCCGGGTTTTGGCAAGACTCGCCAGTTCAGCGATCTCGTCACTATCCTCATCCAAAGCCGCCAAGGCCTCTAAAACCACTGACTTAGACAACTCAACCTCGCAAAACATTTGCGCGGCTCGATGCTTCAAACCCTGAAATGACCCGATTGGGACGCCGAACTGCTCTCGAACCTTGAGGTATTCAACGGTTCGCTCAAAACACTCTTGAACGCCACCCAGCATTTCAGCGGCGAGCAGCACTCGCCCAATATCCAACGCTTTATCCAGTACCTCAGCGCCTTTCCCAGCTTCGCCAATCAGCTCGCCTTCTGCACCGTCGAACTGGATATTCGCCGCGTTGCGAGAATCCGCCATAATGGTTCGAGTCGTCGTGACCCCTGCGGCATTCTGGTCGACCAGGACCAGTGTGAGTCCATCTCGATCGCCTGGTTGCCCCGCCGTTCGGGCGACTACGACAATTTTATTGGCAACGTGGCCGTCTAGGACGAACTTCTTACCACCGGTTACCGTGTAGCCGTTTGCTGACTTCTCAGCCGTTGTTGCCGCGCCGTAGGGCTGATGATGCGGCGACTCTTCAAGCGCCAACGCGAGCAGTACCTCGCCACCGGCAACCTGCGGCAATATTGCGCGCTTTTGATCATCCGATCCGCCGTGAAGGATGCAACTGGCGCCCAGACCAAGGGTTGCAACCATTGGCGAGGCTGTAAGCGTTCGGCCGCACTCTTCAAGTACAACCCCCATTCCGGTATAGCCAAATCCTAAACCGCCAAATTCTTCCGGAATGCAAATACCGGCCCAGCCCAAATCAACCATCTGACGCCAAGTTGCGTCGTCAAATCCAAGCGCGCTTTTCTCATCGCGCAGCCTGCGTAACTGAGTAATCGGCGTATTGTTCGTGCAAAAATCTTTTGCAGCATCTTTGAGCATATTTTGCTCTTCGTTCAGCACGAGTGCCATGGCGTCTCTCCTCTTCCAAACTTGAATTACGGGTCCCGATCAATTGTAGTCATCTTGCTGCAGGTTGCACCTGCTACAAGACGTTATACAGCCCATTGATCGGCCTTCATTACACAGCGAACGTTGCCAGATGTCCAATATTTATCGTGCATTTGAGGCGCCCCAGCGGCTCGGGCCTGAACGCCAACAACAACCCTATCGAGCGCACTACCTGCCTGGCGCCGCGGTTCAACGAGCCGGCAGACCGGCCGCCCACGCGGGCACTCGCCCTTGAGCCTAAGCCGGTTCTGATCCTTCGCAACCCACGACCAACCTGAACGCCGCCTCAGACCCCGACCCCCTTCATTGCGCTTTGCTTGTCGCATTGCGCCAGCCCGCAACTGGCACCCATCCATCCAAGGATCGCGACTGGATTGCGTGACTTGTGGCCGGGCATGGATGCGCATTAGATCTATCGCAAAGTGCTCCCTTGCGAGACCGAATGACGAGAACCTAATTTTTTTTGGCCCAGACTACAGGCAAACCCAAAGCGATCCGCTATCATTCTAAGGGTTAACAACAGCACTCTGGGAAAGCACCATGCGAATGATTATTTATGGCGCCGGCGCGATCGGTGGCACCTTAGGCAGCCGTCTTCACCAAGCCGGATTCGACGTCCTGCTGATTGCACGGGGCGCCCATGCCGATGCCATTCGCGCCCAAGGATTACGCTACTGCAATCCTGAGTCCGAGATGACGCAACAGATTCCCTGCGTGAATCACCCTGATCGCATCACTTTTCGGCCTGATGACGCCGTTTTGTTAACGGTTAAATCTCAGGATACGCTGCAGGCCTTGACCGATTTAGCCCGCGTCGCGCCAAGCAGCATTCGCCTCTTCTGCGCGCAAAATGGTGTCCACAACGAAGCCCTTGCCCTGCGATTTTTTAACCACGTTTACGGCATGCTGGTGTTGTGCCCAGGCACGCATCTGACGCCCGGTGAGGTCATTAACAGCGCGGCGAATCCCGGCGGCCTCTTCGATACCGGCTGCTATCCCCAAGGTATTGATGATGCCGCGACAGCGATGGCCACCGCCCTCACCCAGGCCGGGTTTAGTGCGACAGCGGACCCCAATGTCATGGCCATCAAATATGCCAAACTGTTGCAGAACCTTGGAAATCCTTTGCAATTGTTATTGTCCGATGTTGACCGAATCAGAGAGATCATGCGGATCCTGACAAAAGAGGCGCTAAGCTGCTTCGCCGCTGCGAACATCGATTGCGTGGACGCGAAGACCTCAAGAGCGCGTTTTGGCGTCGTACAACCTGGGGAGGTCGCCAATGCGCCCAGAGGCGGCAGCTCGACCTGGCAAAGCGTGGTGCGTGGCCAGCAGCAGATTGAAACCCCTTTTTTAAACGGTGAGATCTGTCAACTGGGACGGTTATTTCAGATACCCACCCCAGCAAACCAGTTGCTTTTGACCTTATCTTTAGAGGTTGCGGCAGCGCCTAACGCCTTTCAAACCCGATCATCAGAAGCGCTATTAAAAGCCCTCAGCATGGCATAACCAAAGGCTCATTGGCCGCTCGCTTGGCGGCCCTTAACGGTATTTAAAATTCAGCCAGCCGATGCTGCAACATAAGCTGCGCCGCGCGCAGCGCTTGCAGCAAGCCCTCATGATCCGCGCGCCCCTGACCCACGATATCGAAGGCCGTACCATGGTCCACGGAGGTTCTCACAAAGGGGATCCCCATCGTTGCGGTCACACTGGATGAGAAGTTGTGCACTTTAATCGGGATATGTCCCTGATCATGATAAAGCGCCAGCACCGCATCGAATTCCCCAGCAATCGCTCTGTTAAAAATTGAGTCCGCCGGATAAGGTCCTCGAATATCGAGACCAGCCGCTTGCAACGTCTGAATGGCCGGTGCAATTTCATCGAGTTCCTCTCGCCCGAGCATCCCCGCCTCGCCGCCGTGGGGATTAAGCGCGGCAACCCCGATGACGGGTTTTGGATAACCCCATCCGACTAAATGCGCATGGGTTAATTTGAGCTTCTCGATGAGAATCGGCGCGCGCACGTACTCAACCGCCTTAGCTAAAGACAAATGGGTTGAGAGGTGCGCCACTTTTAAACCCTGGGTCATGAGCATTGTTGCCGTGAGCTGGGCCCCCGTCAGTCGCGCCAGAATTTCCTGATGCCCGATATCCGAGAGGAAGCCCGCTTGTTGAACGGCAACTTTATTAATCGGACACGTAACAATGCCATCAATGCGCCCAGCAAGACCATAACCAACCGCTGTCTCAAAATAACAAACCGACGCCGCACCACCCAAAGCCGAGGCCTCACCCCTTTTTAAGCCCTCAAGCGATTGGTCAAACGGATCCAGTAACTCGATGCCATAGCGGGCTTGCGCCGCCTCAGGTTGATCGATCAAATGAATTGGCAGGTCAAGGCCGGCTTCCTCCAGGGCCTGTTCTATGGGCGACAAAGAACCAACAACGAAGAGGTTGACGCTTTGATCGACCGGCAACGCGGCGAACGCCTTGACCAAAACCTCCGGGCCAATTCCGGCCGGATCGCCCAGGGTCACCGCCAATCTTGGCACGGTCATGCTTGGTCCAGAATATGGGCCGCCACAAGCTCAGGGGCTTGCATGGGTAGAAAATGCGTTAGCTCAGGCAGATGATAGTCTCGCCCATTCGGCAAAAAATCCGCAAGCCCGGGCCAAGTTGGCGACGAACTAAAGTCCATTTCTTGACGACTGTGATCCCGTTCTTGCGCGCGAAGCACTCGTACAGGCCGTGTGATCACGCCAATCTCCGCAAGGATATCGCGCCCGGTACTGCCCATGTAAATCTCGGCCTCCACCTTCGGCGGACAGGCAAGAATCAAACCCGGCCCATCTGGATTTGGCAAGAGTCCATATTCGCAGTAATCCTGCAGCACCTCGGCTTGCCAGACCCCGTAGGATCCTCTGCCCTGAAAGTTATCGACCATCGCTTGCACGGATTCGAATTGATTTTTCCGCCGAGCAACCGGATGCTGTCCCGCGTCATCGAGCCAATCCGCATGAACCGATGTATTGGCTGCATAGATCTCGGGGGACATAATCACCGGGTCCACCAAAACCAGTCTTTCAAAGGCGGCTTGATGATTCGCCGCCGCCACAGCAACCGCATGCCCACCCATGGAGTGTCCGACCCCAACGACTTGCTGATCGCCTAAGGACTGCACGAATGCGGTGACGTCTCGCCCGAAAGACTGCCAATTAAAAGGGCCCAAATTCTCACTCCGGCCATGCCCGCGCATTTCAAGGGACAAAATGTGCTCACCAGGCAAATATCTAACGACTTGATCCCAACACCTGCCGTGAAACCCCGTGGCATGCACGAGTAGAATGCTGGCTCGATTAACCTTGGGCTCACCCCATTCAAACCAACAAAGCTCAACGCCATTGAATTGACCTGAGTGAACCTTTGGTTGTGTGATTGTTGTCATGACCTACTGCTCTCTTTTGCTTAGTGCTTAGTGCTTAGTGCTTAGTGCTTAATGCTTAATTATGACGACTGGGTACTGGGTTCTACCGATTGTTCGCTTTGCTCATTGTCCTTTGTACATAGCCCTTTGCAAATTGGCGCTTGCACCCACGACCGCGGTCATGAAGGGCTTTGTGCGATCGCAGCGGTACTCGGTTTCTGCTAATTCCGGTCTCATTACGGTCGGTATCTACCGTCTGCCGTTTGCGTCAGCAGTCGTGTCCTAATGTGACCGCTTTTAAACCTGGCGCCCTAATCAAGACGCATCGGGTCACTTTAAAGCCCGCGCCCTTCGCCGCCCAAGATCCTAGCCCAAGCCCTTATTCGGCGCCCAGTAACCCAACGCTCGGATCACTCGAAACATGAGCAAAACACCGGCCATACAGGCCGCCGCGACCCATAAAGCGAATTCCCCGCCCATACTGACTGACAAGGCGCCGAGTAGCACCGCGCCAAGGGGCATGCCGCCCATATTCGCCAAAGAAAAAATCGCCAGTACCCGGGATCGATAGGCTTCCGGCGCGGCCTGCTGAATGAGCGTTCGACTCATGCTCATCGCCACAGCGCCACACATTCCCCACAGGGCCAATGCGCCCAGAAAGTATTCGAATTGGTTGACCATTGACGCAAGGATCAAGCACAGCCCACCGCCCAGCAAAGCAAGCTGGAAGCCCATTAACGGGTTACTTAAGCCGCCAATCTTCACTAATAGTCCGGTCACCAAAATCGTGCCGCCTACAAACGCGACAAAACACTGCGCGATTTCCGCCGCACCGGCGCCGTAGACTTCTCGCGCCACAACTGGCACCAACACCATATAAGCGCCGCCATATAAAAGGCTCATGCAAAACACGAGAAAAATAACCGGCCGCATTAAATTCGATGTAAACACCAGACGCAACCCTTCGAGGATCGCACGCCCCGCGCCGGATGGCGCGGATGAAACGGCCGTCTCACCCGCAAGCCGAGACATCGGCATCAGCTTAAACGCGAAAAACATGCCTGCGGCCATCACAATAGCCTGAGTGATGAGTAATGAGACGGCCCCGACCGACTCAGCAGCCCCGCCCATCAAGAATCCAATGACCTGACCGCCAAAGGTTAAACCCATTGCGATGGTCACACCCTTCTGCAGATCATCACTCGCAATCTGGTTCAGCATCCCGTCCCGCGCCGGTTGCGCGAAGGCGGTCACACACCCCATTGCCAGGGCATAGATCACAATCATTTGAAAACTCAGCGCTTGACTGTGAATGACGTAAGCCAGCATCAGCGCGGGTAATGCGGCAAGCCCATGACACACCCACAGAATTTTTGCCCGATCAAACCGATCTGCCAATAGACCGCCCGCTAAAATAAGGACGATTGCCGGTAACTGCAGCGCAAATTGCGCAAGCCCTAGCCGGGCCCCGGTCTCTTGCATCTCCACCACAATCAGCCAGGGCAGCAAGACGGTTTGAATCCCGAGTGGTGCAACAAAGCACATTAAGCAGAGCATGTACCAAAGGTAGGATCTTGAACTATTCAACGCTGGGACATCCTTCAGCCACAGCGCTAAAGACGCGCCGGTCAACGGCCCCTGGCCCGGTTAGAACCTCGCCAAAGCAGCTATAAATTGTCATTTTAGGCATGGTCTAAACTTTAAAGAGAGCATCATCAATATCTCTAAAGGCCTTGAATTCTATGGCATTTCTGGAAGGATCTAATAGAAACATGGTGCGCTGCTCACCGGCTTCACCTTGGAAGCGCGTCTGGGGTTCAATGACGAATGTCACCCCGCTCGCAACAAGTCGGGCCCTTAACGACTCAAATGCTTCCAGGGTCAAGACTACGCCGAAGTGTGGTACCGGGACCTCCTCACCATCCACCGGATTTGACGCCGTCGCGCCTTTCACCGTCGGCACTTCATGACACACCAGTTGATGGCCAAAGAGATTAAAGTCGATCCAATGATCACTTCGACGGCCAAGCGAGCACCCTAAAACATCTCGGTAAAAGACCTCTGCAGCACCCAGGTCGCTGACCCCAATGGCCAAATGAAACGGCGTCAACATAGCACTTTATCCCGTCAAACTTCGATAGACTTTAGACAGCTCATTCGGCAATTGGCTGACATCTTGGATGACCATATACTGACGATCCGGGCACATTAGCCGAAGATAGTCATGTCCAGACGGATCTACTGTTAAACAAAAAGATTGTACGCCCTGTTGCTTGGCCTCTGTGAGCGCCTTCATCGTATCATGGATGCCATATTGACGATCGTTGCGATCTTGACCGTAATCATGATCCTGAGGGTAGCCATCACTGATAATAATCAAGGCTTTAATTCGAGCTTCGGTTTGGCACAACTGCCTGGCCGCATGCCGAATCGCCGGACCCATCCGCGTACTCCGGCAAGCTTTTAACCCGCCGATCTTGGCTTTAACCGTTGCGTCGAGGGAATCGGTAAAGCGCTTACAAACGGTATATTCAACCTGGTCACGACCGTAGCCACTGAATCCAGACACCGCGTAATGATCACCCAACGCCTCTAGGGCTTGTGTCATTTGAATGACCGCATGCTTTTCAAGGTCGATGATCTTTTCGCCCTCTGGTGGCGCGGGCAACGGCTCATCCGACCAGTCAAAGTCATGGTAGACCTCAGGGGGCGGCGTGGGCGCGTTCGGGTCGGGCAAGCGATCATCGGTTGAGGCACTCAAATCAATCAAGAACAGGGCCGCAACATCCCGTCCCTGCCGGTGCCGCTCAACATAAATGTGTTCAGACGGCGTTTGACCTGCCCGGCGGTCAATCACCGCCTCTATGGCCTTTTCTAAATCCATCTCTTCACCATCGCGAACGCCGCGCACTTTCACCAGCAATTCCGGTTTGAGTCGACTGAGTTGGCGGCGAACCTGCTTCTGAAGCGCCGCATGATGTTGCACCGAGTCTTGATAATAAGCGCCATCTTCATCGGAATCATGAATCTCCATTAAACGGCACCACCGCCTGCGATAATCTTGAATGTGGTAATCCCACTCATCATAGTAAAAACTTTTAGGTCGAACTGCGGCCATGGGCGCGGGCACCCTGGGCGGACCATTGGGCTTGCCCCCCAACGTCGGCTCTGCCTCGCCCTGCGCGTCCGGCGCTTCGTCAAGATCGGTCATCAGCATCGCCTGGTCAGCCTCCACGTCACCGACGTTTAAGGTTTCCAACATCAAGTCTTCTGGGCTGACTTTCATCGACAGTCCGCCGAGGTCTTCATCCAGCGCGAGGCTTTCGTCGAGCTCGAGTTCGAGCAGCGGCAGATTCAACCCACCCCCCGAAAGGCTCAATCCGCGCCGATGATCAACCTGGGCCATTGCGAGCTGATCTGCCGCGGTTAGTGGCTCAACCAGCGGATAAATCATCGCTAACCTCGATAAAGTATCCTCGGGGGTGGCGCCTTTATGCTGAAGGCGCCCAATGAATTGCGTTAACTGCTGAAAGATAGGCTCTTGCGCGCCGACCTCAGGGACTTCTGCGCCGTCAAGGCTCTGCAGCAAGATCCACTGAAACGCACTTGGCGCCAAGGCCAGGTTTTCGGCGTTCATAATCGCCCTGCAGGCATGCTGCTTTAGGCGCTGAATTTGCCGATTCGTGCCTGGGAGACGGCGCGCCCACTGCCAATCAATTCTTGCGCCTTCAAGGACATTAAACAGCGCGCGGGCGCGTGGGAGGTCCTCATAGTGTAACAAGGCCTCCTCGATGGTCTTGAGATGGCGGAGCGTATGAAAAGTTTGATAGCCCAACTGATGCAGCAACGCGACTTTGTAAAACTCAAAATTAGCCTGAACGGTCTCAAACTTGGCATAGGTTTTCGGCAGAACAATCTCTAAACCGGTGAATCCTAGGTCCTCGATCTGTGGCCCCTCTATGTCTGCTGGCGTCACCAGCGTCAAAGGTCGGCCCGCAAGCGCTTCGCCATACAGGTTGAGGATCCGCATTTGGTCTTCGAGTCGCACCAAGCCCATCAATGCCGAGAGCTGATCCGTCGACTCGGCCGATTCCAATTTAAAATAGGCCCGACTGCGTTGCTGACTGCCCTGGCAGTGAACCAAACCATGGGTCAACCAAGCCCCACAAACAGCCGGTTGATCCAGCGGTAAGCGCTCGGCCACGCTCAACAATAAGCCTGCAAGCCAAGCCTCATCGACCCGAGCCAATAACTGGCTGAGTGCCGGTGATATCAGCAGGTCCAGTGGACACGCCAGCATGGCATCAAAAAAGGGTTTGAGGCCTTGTTGCTTGCGCGCCAGCTGAAGACAGATCGGCCACCAATCATTGAGAACGCTCATCGGCAACCGTTGATTCAAATCCACCTCTGAGGCGAGGAAATCGAGGCCGCTCTGAAGGCAATGATTTTGCAGGGCATGCAGCTTTGAATCGTTAATCTCTGACGGCCCGCGGTCCAAGAAGCGCACCAGCTCGGCCCGGCCCACATCAACCATTTGCTCTGCAAGGGCAATCCAGGCCGAAAACTCAAAGGGCTCTGCCGCGGCGAACCGCGCTTCACCAACCCGCAAAACGTCAGCCAGCAGATGCGAGGCAAACTCAAACCGCGCCTGAACCCGCAGGCCAAGCCCTTCAAGCAACCGTAATTGCGCATCACCCTCTGACTGCAGGGCCGCAATACGGACAAGCCGCCAATAGATTACGGCCGGTTCAAAATTAATCCTGGACAGTCTCAAGGCCGCTTGGCCTCGGTTCAACCATTGCGTGAGACCTTGCTGCGCGATCATGGTTTCAGACAATGCCAGAAACCCAGCCGCCGCCTCAAAACCATGCCACCCCGAATCCGCCAGTGCGAGGACCATCTGATCAAAGCGACCCTGGTCTTCCGCATTAAGGGTAAGGCGCTGCCTGACGGCTAAGAACTCAGCCGCGGTGGGCTCGTGCTGTTTAGCCAGCACAGCGTAGACATTATCTGACGCGCTGGTCATTTTATCCGGTCATCGTTTCAGCGAAAATGGCCTGCACAACGGCCTGCATCGCCGATTGTACGTCCGTATCATCAGATACCGCTCGGCAGATCGCCACATCGCACGCTCTGGCGGGCGCGACACCCGCCACCATCATTTGCCCTGCATAAATCAACAGCCGGGTACTCACACCTTCGTCAAAACCGTGTTCTCGTAGGTGCCGTATTTTTGAGCCCAACGTGGCTAACTGACCCGCGATCTCCCGATCGACTCCGCTCTCGTGCGCAATAATCTCGGTTTCAGCAGCAACGCTCGGATAATCGAAATCAATGGCGATAAAGCGCTGACGAGTACTGGTTTTCAAATCTTTTAATACGTTTTGATAACCCGGGTTATAGGAAATCACCAACAGAAAATTGGGATGGGCATCCAAAATCAACCCCCGTTTTTCAATCGGTAAAATACGTCGATGATCGGTCAGCGAATGAATCAAAACGGTGGAATCTTTTCTGGCCTCGACAATCTCATCCAAATAACAGATCGAGCCCTCTTGGACCGACCGGGTTAACGGCCCGTCTTGCCAAACAGTTTCATCCCCTTGCAATAAAAACCGCCCCACGAGGTCTGTTGCCGACAGGTCCTCATGACAGGCAATGGTTTGGAGCGGATATTCGATGCTGCGCAATTCCGCTGGCGCCTGCGCGCCGCGAAACAGTTGATAGGCCATATACTCCACAAAGCGCGTTTTGCCACAGCCCGTCGGCCCCTTCAGTAGCACCGGTAAGCGTTGCGCGTAAGCCGCTTTGAACAGCGCCACCTCGTCCCCGACGGGCAGATAAAAAGGCTCTTGATCAAGGGTTGCTGAGGGCGTTGTTGGGTTATTCATGATCCATTCCTTGCCACTGTGGGGGACGCTTTTCCATAAAGGCCGCAACCCCCTCCTTAAAGTCAGGCGTGCGACTCATTCGCGCTAATTGCTGCTCGCTGTAATGAACCGACGTCGCCACATCCCGATGCAAATCTCGATAAATCTGGTGTTTGGTCACACGCAGAGCGTCCGGGGCATTTTGCGCAATCAACTGCTCGGCGTAGGCCTGTACCGAATCGATTAGCGCATCGGCCTCAAAGAGGCCGTTGATAAGCCCCAGCGACAACGCTTCTTCACTACTAAATCGACGGGAACTCAACAATAATTCATTCGCTCGAGTTAGACCGATCATCCGAGGTAGCAACCAGGATAAGCCATATTCAGCCGGAAAATTCAGCTTGCCATGAGCGGTTGTGAACACCGCCCCGGGCACCGCAAATCTTAGATCTGCAAACATTGCTAGGGCCAATCCAACGCCAGCCGCTGCACCATTAAGGGCGGCAATCACGGGCTTGGTCAAGCCAAAATGATAGGCAAACGGGGCGTCAAACTCAGGCATCACACCATAGCCCGGTCGAGCGAGTGGATCCGGCGTACCCGGGTCATAACCGCCCTTGTCAGAATGACCTTTTAGCGCTTCAGCATCACCACCCACGCAAAAACTGCGCTGCGCACCGGTAACAATGACCGCTCGGACCAACGGATCTGCCTCAAGCTCCGCGAGCGCCCAGCGATACTCGGTATGCATTCGACCGGTCCAGGCATTATGACGATGCGGCCGATTTAGTGTAATCCGACCCACGCCCGCCTGACGCGTCATTTGAATAACCTTAAGTTCCATTGAAAAACGGCTCTGCTGCTCGGGTTAACGCCCCATCATACCCATTAAAAAAATGATCTGCGCCCTCAATCAGTTGAACTGATGATGGGTCAAAACGGGCTCCCAAGGTATGCGGCTGAGCAAAGGTATCAAGTGACCCGACAATAACCTGGCCGCTGAGCACAGCCTGCTCAGACAGGCTTTGCGAGCCCAAAGCCAGGACAGGCGCGATCAACAGGGTCTCAAGGTTTTGCCGGGTACTGGCATACTCCAAAACCGTAATCGCACCAAAAGAATACCCCAGCAATTTTGGCGTTACCCCCTCTGAGGCCTCGATATGATTGATCACCGCTGCAAGATCCTTCGCGGCCGTAGCAGCGGATTCAGTGTGCCCAACTGACGCGCCAACACCCGCTACATTAAATGCAAGGGTCGACAAGCCCAGTTGAACCGCCTGATCCGAGAGCGTTTCAAGCACTCGGTCATTTAGATTACCGCCATAGGCAGGGTGCGGGTGACACATCACGATGAAACCGCGCCCAGTCTCGACCACCCGGTTCATTTTGGCCTCTAGCATGCCCTGGGGGCCTGGAATTTGTAACATCGTTCTAATGGCTTGGCGCATCGCTCTTTTCTCCTGCTGGTCTCAACAGCTCATCCCGGGTCGTATCTTGTTTATGTTGCGTTTTGCCTTATATCCAACACCCCACCTCGGAATGGCTCCCTTTTGACCACCCGAGCGGCCGGATGAATGCGCCGTGAACCTGGGCGCATCAAAACTGGCTGAAGCCCTACCGGGTTCAGCTCATGAAGCCCTACCGGGTTCAGCTCATGAAGCCCTACCGGGTTCAGCTCATGAAGCCCTACCGGGTTCAGCTCATGAAGCCCTACCGGGTTCAGCTCATGAAGCCCTACCGGGTTCAGCTCATGAAGCCCTACCGGGTTCAGCTCATGAAGCCCTACCGGGTTCAGCTCATGAAGCCCTACCGGGTTCAGCTCATGAAG
>ENA-OWPI01000111-OWPI01000111.1-marine-metagenome-genome-assembly--contig:-NODE-111-length-116148-cov-11.604130_pt1 | contig 116148 bp, 69 predicted proteins | sample MGYA00238138_ERZ651775 | MGnify/ENA primary metagenome ERZ651775 (study PRJEB26906, sample SAMN06265043) | marine metagenome | isolation source: Helgoland LTER site | place: Germany:Helgoland, sampling... | reverse complement strand
GTTTGTCTTCTCGTCCTTCTTCTTTATATACAATGAAGCAATGCAACAGAGAGAGAGAGAGAGAGAGAGAGAGAGAGAAAAAAGAGAGAAAAAAGAAGAGAAAAAAAAAACAAAACAACGACCAAAAAATGAAAAAATCAAAACACAAGACCAAAAAGAGAGCAGACAGGCAGACCAAAAAAAAGAGCAGAGAAAGAGCAACTTTTGACGAGCACGTTCTGCGACACACTTTTTATATTCTTCTTTTCACCGAGTTTAAAAGGGGAGAGGAAAGAAAGGAGAGGACGCTTTGATCTTCATAACAACGCGCAAAAACACAGAAGACACGCGCGCGCGAAAAAGAAAGCGTTCGTCGACAAAACCACACACTTTTCTTCACCGAAACGAGAGTCTCTTTGAGGAGGAGGACGGGAAGAGGAGATTCGTGGAGCGCGATTTTGAAAAATTCGTGAAGCGGTGTTGAAGAAAGACCGTTGAAGAGGAGACGTTTGGATCTCAAATTCTCTCTCTTCTCTCTCTCTTTATATATTCTTCTGTCGTGAAAAAATATGAGCAATAACGGAAATCCGTTCCAACAGACCGGCGATGGAGGAGGCGGCGCGTGGGGCGGGTCGAACGCCGGGGGCGGGTCTTTGCAAGAAACGACGACGACGACGACGGTACACATCGACGACGACGACGAAGATTCCACGGAGTTTTCCAATCCGTTTGCACCACCATCAGGAGGAGGAGGAGGAGGAGGATCGAGCAGCACGGCGCCGTCACCACCGGCAGTAAAAAGCAGTTATAAGAACAGTAAGAAAGCGGCAACGGACGTGTACGAAGCGCCGACAGGGGCGGTCGCGAGAGATTCTGGGATGGACACGTTTGGCGCGTACGGCGGCGCCTACGATAACGCCGCCACGACGAATCCGCAACAACAACAACAACAACAACAACAACAAGAGAAAAGAGGTGGGGGTGGATTGTTTGGAGGTGGGTTTGGGTTTGGCGCGTTTGGTAGTAGCAGCGGTGGCGGCGTTGGAGGAGGAGGAGATAAGTCTTTAGCCCAGCAAAGGAAAGAACTCGAAAAGCGCGAGGGGGATATCGCGCGACGCGAACGCGAGCTCGCCGCGAGAGAAGCCGCCATGCGCGCTAACGGTGGCAGTGGAGGGCAACAAGTCAACAACTGGCCGTTTAAATTCTGGGCGATCGCGTACCACAACATCGACGCGGAAATTCCTTCCCAACACCAAAGAGCCGTGCGGATGTGTTACTACTCTTACCTCTGCTTAGTTTTGGCGTTATTCATGAACCTCTGCGCCGTCACCGGCGCGTTCTTCGTCGACGGCAGAGTCGTCTCTTGGTTAGTCGCCATCATCTACTTTCTCGCCGGCGTCCCCGGCGCGTACTTCATCTGGTACCGTCGCCTGTACATGGCGGCGAAAAACGACTCGGGTTTGAAATTCGGCTGGTTCTTCCTCATGTACCTCGGCCACTTGGCCTTCATGGTCTACGCGTGCATCTCCCCACCCGGTGGCGCCGGCGACCAGTGGTCCTTAGCTGGAATGATGGTCCTCAAATCCGCTCTGAACAAAGATAAAGTTTTAGGCGCGTTTTACGCCGTCGCGTTTTGTTTGTTCGCTTTAGACGCCGTTCTCTCGGTCGTCTCCATGCGGCTCGTCTGGACGAGCTTCCGAGCTGGTGGGCACAACGCCAGCACGGTAGGGGCGCAAATGGGCGCACAAGCCGCCAGTGGTGCCGCAGGCCGGTCCGCATTGCGCTCGGTCGTTTGATTTTTTAATTATACTATTCTACGTCGTGGACTACTCCGCACCGCATATTCTCTGCATTGTAAGAACGCCACAACAACACCTCAGAAAAAGAACATTTACGTGTTGCACTCGTCGTTCCACGAACAAACGACAAAAACGTCAAAATCGTCATGGCATCATCACCACTCGGCAACAACAACGACGATTTTAACAACGAGAATGAAAGCTCAAAGAAGAAACAAACCGTCTGCGTGATTGGCGCCGGCATCAGCGGTTTATCCGCCGCCTATCTGCTCCACCAATCGAACGCATTCGCGGTCACGGTGTACGAGTCCGAACCCACCGCCGGCGGGCACGCGTTGACGCGGGAGAAGTCAAAACACGCCGGAGAATTGGACGTTGATTTAGGATTTCAAGTGTTCAATTTGACCACGTATCCACACTTGGTCGGTTTGTTCGAGGAGTTGCGCGTGAAACACGAGCAAAGCGACATGAGTTTCTCGTTACAAAGCGAAAGGACGGAGTGGGGGAGTTTAGGATTAAGTGGGATCTTCGCGCAAAAACGGAACCTGATCAATCCAAAGTTTTGGAACATGATACGGGAGATTCTTAAGTTCAAGAAAGTAAAACACGACGTGTTGAGCGGCTCAAAGAAGGAATATTGGGAGAAGAAAACGTTGGGGGAATATTTGCGGGAAAACGGGTATTCGGATTACTTCCGCGACCACTACGTGTTGCCGATGTGCGCGGCTATTTGGAGCTGTAACGATAAAGACGCGCTCGGGTTTCCTCTGAAACCGCTGATTACATTTTGGGCGAATCACCACTTGTTGGAGATCTTTGAACGACCGGTGTGGAGGGTGGTGAAAGGCCGGTCGAAGGCGTACGTGGAGGCGGTTTTGAAGGCGTTGCCGGACGGGTGCGTGAAGACGGGGAGGTACGTGCACACGGTGCACAGATATTTCGACGACGCTTCGAAATCGAGAATTAAAGTGAAAACGACCGAAACTAAGAAAGCGGCGACCGGGGAGCAAACGAAGGAGAAGTTTGACCACGTGATTTTTGCCTGTCACGCGCACCAAGCGTTGGCGATGATTGGCAAAAACGCCACGGAGAAAGAGTTGGAGATTTTATCGAATTTTCGCACGACGAGGAACGAGGTCGTGTTACACGACGACCCGCAGTTTATGCCAAAAAATCGAAGCGCGTGGGCGAGTTGGAACTGCAAATCTATCGGAAAGAAGGGCGAGAACGATTCCGTGTGCGTAACGTATTGGGTGAACTTGTTGCAAAATTTACCTAAAGGCGCGAAGGACGTGTTTGTGACGCTCAATCCGACCGAGAAAATCGACGAGGAAAGGGTGGAGTTTAAGAAATACTTAGGCCACCCGGTGTTTAACGAGAACGCGATCAAGGCGCAAGAGGATTTGAAGAGTCGCTTACAAGGTGAAAACAACACGTGGTTTACCGGCGCGTGGTTGAGATACGGGTTCCACGAAGACGGCATACACTCGGCGGTGGAGATGTGCAAGAAACTTTTAGGAAAAGACGACGTGGTTCCATGGATGCCTAGATTTGACGTCGAGCCGAAACAATCTTTGCTCGGTTCAGCGTTTATGAGCATGTTCCAAACGATTGCCGGGAAATGGATGCCGCCGAATGCGAAATTGACGTTTACGTTACCCACCGGCGTTGATTTTTCCATCTCCGGGAAGAGGGACAAGAGTAAACCAGTCCCAGACGAAGTTCGTTTGACCATATTTAGCGAAGATATGTTCAAGCAGTGCATCACGAGACAGGACATCGGACTTGGTGAGGCGTACATGAACAACGATTTCTCCGGCGACGTGATGGCGTTTTTGGATTTGATTTGTTCCGGCCACCCGTCGAAGCAGGAAAAATCAAACAGGAAGAAAGGTTTGTCCAATCCAAAAAAGAATTGGTTCAACCCGAAAGAGCTGGTGGCGGCAATCTTGTCCATCCTTGGTGGCGCCGCGGAAATGGCCGCGCACAAAGCGTTATCGAACACCAAGGAAGGGTCGAAGAAGAACATCGAGTACCACTACGACGCCGGGAACGCGTTTTATTCCTTGTTCTTAGACAACACGTTGTTGTATTCGTCCGCGGTGCACGTGAAGAACGCGGACGGAACGCCCGCGGAGTTGAACGGCGACGATAACATGTACATTGATAAGCTTCTCATGAATGGCAACCGAGAAATGACGTTCGAGGAGAAAGAAATTCACCTCGAGCAATCTCAATACGATAAAATCGACGCCATGATTGCTCGCCTCGACTTTAAGAAAACCGATGAGGTTCTCGAAATTGGCTGCGGGTGGGGCCAACTCGCCATTCGCTTGGCGACAAAAATTGGGTGTAAAGTCACTGGGTTGACGTTGTCCAAAGAGCAAGCCGCAGAAGCGCGCGCGCGAGTGGCTAAATTGAAACTCTCGCACTTGATTGAAATCAAAATTCAAGACTATCGCGACGAGACGAACGTGTACGATAAAGTCATCTCGATCGAAATGCTCGAAGCGGTCGGGCACGAACACTTGCCAACTTTTTTTGAAACCGTTCGAAATTGCTTAAAACCAAACGGCACGTGCGCGATTCAAGTCATCACCATCCCGGATGAACGATACAAACAGTATTGCGAAACCACTTCGGATTTCATCCGCGCGTACATCTTCCCCGGCGGTCATTTACCGTCCATCTCCGCCATGAAAAATGCAGCTCCAAACGGATTATCCTTAGATTCCTACGACGACATTGGTTTACACTATGCGGTTACTTTGCGTTTGTGGCGCGAACGCATGCTCGCTCGCAAACAAAAGGTCTTCGACCTCGGGTACAGCAAACGCTTCGTGCGCATGTACGAATTTTACTTCGCCTATTGCGAAGCGGCTTTTAAACACGGATTAATTGGCGATTTACAAATGACCTGGAAACGCGATGGGTACGATTTAGACGCGTTAAAAGCGAGAGACGAAGAGGATAAATTGAAATCCAACGAAGCGGAGTTCTCTTGGGCCGTCTTCGCATCCCTCCTCTTCCTCCTCTTTCTCTTATTCGCCGTCTCCATCCTGCTCTCCACGGAACGCGCGAAAGAGAAATACACCGCGCTGATTCTCCCACTTCTTCAACGAAAAGGCGCGATAATCGATAACCCATTCGCAACAATCATCATCGCGTTCGTAGCAACCCTCGTCTTCCGATTTATGCTCCTGCGACGAAACATCGCAAACGCGCGAGAAGAGGCGAAAAAATTAGCCAAAGACCGTCTGGCGACGATGCAACGCGAAGGCGGCGGAAGACTCGGAGACGGGTACGCCGCCGCGTGATGCTACATTTAAGTGAGGGTTTCCTGTACATAACTTCGCACTCTCTCTTCTTACCTGCTACTACTACTAGGTATCGTTTTTGTATCATCATATTTATACCGTATAATAAAACGCGCGCGGGCGTTCCCGCGAGTATAAGAACATCCAGACCTTTCGATTGACGAATTTTGACGAAAGGGCAGCAAAATCCAACAATTTTTCCTCACTCGGAAAGCGTTCAAAAGTAACGCACGAACGAGAACTTAAGAACGAGACCACGTTCGGCCGAGACTCGATGTCGTCGTCGAAAGTCCCACCGACTTTTACGACTTTTGTTCAGACGACGACGACGAACGTGAATGTGAACGTAAACGCCGCTCAACATCGTACCACTCCGACGAGTGCGCAAAATTCCGACACGAATCGAATCTCCTCCACCAACGACCAAACCAACGACGAAAGCGCTCATCGTGGGGTTAAAGTCATCGTCGGTGAGCTGAACAACAAGTACCAACTGGTTCGAACCATCGGTCGAGGCGCGTACGGCCAAGTGTACAAAGGCATCGACGCGTCTTCGAAGAAAGTCGTCGCGATAAAAGAGATTTCTTTGGCGGGCGTTTTGGAAAAAGATTTAACGCTCGTCACAGGGGAGGTGGACTTGTTGAGTTCTTTAAGACACGAAAACGTCGTGCGGTACATCGAAGCCATTCGGGACGACCATCACTTGTACATCGTTCTGGAGTATTGCGAGAACGGGTCGTTAGCGTCCGCGTTGAAGAGTTTCTCGTCGTCGAACAGCATTTCCGGCGGGATTGGAGGGGTTGGACCGTTTCCGGAGAGTTTAGCCGCCGTGTACGTGTTTCACGTTTTGAAAGGTTTAAGATATTTACACGAGCAAGGCGTGATTCACAGAGACGTGAAAGGGGCGAACATTTTATGCACCAGGGATGGAGTGGTTAAATTAGCGGACTTCGGCGTGGCGACGAAAGTGAACACGGCGACGGCCACGGGTAAAGTTGGCGACGTTTACCAGAATAGTAACGGGGATGATAATAACAAGAGCAACAACACTAGTCATAGCAACGTCGAGATAGCGCGGTCTCCGAATGTAGAACTACTGAGAACGAAAAGAGAGGAAGAAGAAACGGCAAAGCTCGTTAAAAGTAGGAGGTCGCAAATGGCGCTGAAGAATCGTTTGTCGAAGGAGAATAGCGGTAGTGATGCGAGCGGTTTGTTCGACGGCGGGAAACCGGCGCCGCCGAAAAAGAAGGAAAAAGGTGGGAGACGGCAGTCGCTCGGGTCGCCCGGAAATTCACCGAAAGGAGGAGGTGCCAAGGAGAATAAGAACAATAACGGCGAGATGCGTTTAAATGCGAGCAACGACGTTACGTTGGAAACGCCGCCAGCGAAAGGCCTTTTGAGATCTCCCGGCAGTAACAACGGCGGGTCGCCTTCCTCACCTCAACAGTTCAGCGATAATGTCGTCGGTTCGCCGTATTGGATGGCACCGGAGGTTATCGAAATGACTGGCGGCGTTACTACCGCAGCGGATATTTGGTCCGTTGGTTGTACGTTGATTGAGTTATTGACTACAAAGCCGCCTTATTTTGATTTAGCGCCAATGGCGGCGTTGTTTAGAATGGTCAGAGACGACATACCGCCGCTTCCAGCTTCGGGTATTTCCAAACAGTGCGAAGATTTTTTGAGACAGTGTTTCCGAAGAGACGCGTCGACGCGACCGACTGCGAGGGAGTTGTTAAAGCACCCGTGGATTGAAGACGCTCGAAACGAGTTAGCTTCGACTTGGCTTCCGAAAGAAATCAGAGACGCGCACAACGCTTTAATAGAAGCCGATAATGAACAAGAAGGTAACACTAACGCCATGCGAATTGCAGATGGACTCGCTGGCGCGGTAGATAAAATGGTAGTCGACGTGGAGTACAGGGATTCCATCTACTTTTCCTCGGAACGACCGATATCGACGATCAACGCGAATGTCGACGACGAAAAGAACAGCGCGGATTTGCGGAGATTAAAGCTCGAGAGACGCGAATTAAAGAAGAAACTCCGAAAAGAAGGCGACGAAAAACCGGATTTGAAAAAGTTAACGACGATTGATCGCGCGACGGCGGCGCTCATGGCGGCAGATGCGGTGTTAGATAACGAGAAGAAGAGAAACATACAGGATAGCAGCGAATCGGATTCGAATCTTTCCTCGGACGAAGAGAGCGATTTCGATGACGATAAAAACGCAAGCGCCGCGACAGACAGAGAGAGCGGTGCGAACGGAAGCCGACCAGGATATAAGCGAAACAACATGCGCATAGACGTGAAAAGTTTGCCACCGTCGGTTACTGCCAGCGATAGAGGGACGCTCTTAAAAGAATGGCTCGATATTCGGAGTGGACGGAAACTGGCGGGAACGGCGCACAATATCAACAAAAATCACAGGTCCTCCGCTTTTCGCACTTCGGCGGATTCGGATAACGAAAGTTCCGGTCCGTCCACGCCAAAGTCTTACATAGGGACGCCAGTCTCTCAAAACGGTGGCGAGCATCTCAGAGACGACCAGAGCTCTGATCAACAAAACAGAAGCAGCTTTGAAGACGACGGTGAGTTTGCTTTGAACGGCGCGAAGCTCTCCGGCAACGCTTTACTTCGCATCAATCGCGGCTTTTCGCGTTCGAGTTCGTTTGATGATTTATATGGGTCGTACGGCACGTCGCAATTTGATGAAGCGCACATAAACGACGCGTGGGAATCGCTCGCGTCGGCAATGGACTTGAAAGACAACGGTGCAGTCGAAAGAGCCGGGATATCGGTGAAAGATTCCATGGAACGCTACCATCTCATGTTCGATGGAAGCGGGCATCCGATCATGGAAGAGGCCACGCAAGGATATCACCAAGAAAATGGTACCACCGCAACAAAACCATCAACAAAGACGCACGCGACGTCCTCGCTTGATGCGGTAGAATCGTACGGCACGTGTAAAGCTATCCCCTCGCGCAGAGTGCTGGCGTCCGTGGCGGATATTTTGTCCAACGAATCGCCGGAATACGATCGATCGAGATGTGTCGCACTCGAAGCGCTCGTTTTCGCCATGCGTGCGGCGGATCAAACGAGTCGAATCGCGTTAGCTAGTGCACTCGTCGCTTTAGATGTGTGTAGATTTGCCAGTGCAGTTGCCGCGAAAGACTTTGAAGTGTCTTCTCGGAGAGCGAAGATTGCGGCTTTAAACTTATTGGAATCAGTCGCTAAGTGTCAGGTACCCGCGTTTTCCGCCATCGCGCCGAGTGTTGCGCCCGGGATCGCAAAAGCTTTGTCCGTCGGATATTTCGGAGAATCCGGTAAGGCGTTGACGCGAATAGCCGTCGATTGCGCTCGGGCCGCCTTTATCCCTCCAAAACCTCGCGAAAGAATCCAAGCGGTACGAATGCGCCAGGCGATGGTATCTTTGAAGAGAAAATTGCAAGACCGATCGCGTTTCGACGATAAAGAGTTACGAAACATCGAACGCGAAATTCGTCAGTCGGATATGGAAATCATAAAGGAGGAAGCCGCGCAACTTGACGCGACGTGGGCGAACGTGCGGGCGTTGGCCAAAGCGAACGTCTTTCCGCATTTGGTGCAAGCGTTGGGTCAAACGCACTTTGGCCATCTCGAAGAGGCAAAAGTAGCAAACGAAGACCCGGCGACGTTTACGTCCTCATCGACCGTAACGAACGAAAAAATTGCTGATTTCATCGCCAACTTGTTGAGCAACCAGGCGATGACATCGAAAATGCTTTCCGAAGGGAAAGGTAGCGCGGCCGAAGCCGACCGCGAAAAGAAGGACAAGGACGAAGACGACGAGAAGAAGAAAAAAAACAAAGACAAGTCTACGAACGATGACAATAAAGACGGGGGTAACGACGATGACGATTCAGACGACGACGAGTACCTCGCTTTATTGGAGCAAAACGCCAAAAGAACCGGGTTCAAATCTTTCGATACGCAAACGAAAAACTTGCTCTGCGACATCGGCGTCATCCACGGCTTCTTGGCGCAAATCTGCGTCGTGTCGAAGAAAACCAGAGAAAAATTGGCGAAAACGATCGAGTCTTTGACGGAAAATGCGGACACTTTAGATCGATTACAAAAGTCAGGATGCATTCCCAAACTCGCGCAATTGATTGAAATCACGTGGAGAGAAGACAACGACGACGATAACCAAATCGGTTATCTCGGTTTCGACGCCGAACGCGGCTCGAAACGCGCCGGGGTGATCAACGTCGATTTACTCTACGAATCTGTCGCCTGTAACGGTCGAACGCGAGCAGCGGCGTTGCGAGCGATTCGAAATCTGTGCGTCGCTTCAAAATCCTACCAACAACAAGCGGCAACGTGCCACGCGAGTTGGGTTCTGTGCGAAATCGCCACGAGCGGCACGGAAGCGGAAAAAGACGTCTGTTTGCCTCTCTTGTGCAGCTGCGTTTCCGCGTCTCGAGCGGCGAGAGAAAAGTTGGTAAAACACGGCATCTTAGACACGCTCGTCTCCGTCATCGATCAAGAAGGCAACTGCGAACGCAAAATTCTCGCTTTACAAGCCTGCGTCGTTTGGCTCAACGCGGAACCTTGGGAAATCGAAGCGCGTTTACTCACCGCGGACGCCTTGGACGTCTTGGTCCTCGCCTTTGCGTTTTCCAGGAAAAACAAAAGCAACATCAACGGCGAAAGCACACTCCACGCGCTCGCGAATTTAATCGGTGAATCCAGCCGCCTCTCCCGAGCCGTGAGTGAACAGAAAAACGTCGTCACATCCGTTCTCGGCGTCGTCCTCGACGAACCTTCCGTTCGAGCGCCCGCGGCGACCGCCGGTTGTAAACTCGCCGGTTTAAAAGCCATGGGTCACATACTCGAACACGCGGACACACCGAGAGATATCATGCGCACGCACGATTTGAAAACAAAGTTAGAACGCTTGGCGAGGAGTAAAACTGAAGTCATCGTCGCGCAATTGACCGATAAGTTGATGCGACGGTTGAATATTATTTAATATATAGAATAGAATAAAAAGAACCACCACCACCCGGAATAGAAAAAATAGTAAGGCATCAGTTTTAGGGTTTCACATTTTGGGGTTAAACACGATCTGATCGGATTTTTCCTTCTCGCGCTCTCTCGCGTTTCCTTTCCGCACTCTCCGACTGTCGATCAAACGAAAAGCAGATCACACAAACATCTAAACATGTTCCGGAGAATCAGCGTCCAAGCGGCCCGCGCGGTGGTGCAGGCGTCGAACGTTTCTTCCTCCTCCACCTCTTCTTTAAACAACGCGTTGAGACATTCGAATAAAATCGGCTCGAACTCGTCGTTTCCCCAACACCACCAACAAAAAGCTGCCATGGCGATGAGCGCGGTCGAACTCTCCTCGTTGCTCGAACAAAGAATCTCGAACCATTACACGGATTTGAACATCGACGAAATCGGGCGAGTGTTATCCGTCGGGGACGGCATCGCGCGCGTGTACGGGCTGAACAAAATCCAATCCGGCGAAATGGTCGAATTCGCCTCAGGGGTGAGAGGGATGGCGTTGAACCTGGAAAACGACAACGTCGGCGTGGTGTGCTTCGGATCGGACACGACGATCAACGAAGGCGACATCGTGAAGAGAACTGGGTCAATTGTGGACGTTCCGGTTGGGAAAGGGATGTTAGGGAGAGTCGTGGACGGTCTCGGGAACGCGATCGACGGGAAAGGCGCGATCGCGGATGTGACGCAAAGACGCGTCGAGTTGAAAGCGCCGGGGATCATCGTGAGAAAGTCTGTGCACGAACCAATGCAAACCGGGTTAAAAGCGGTGGATTCGTTGGTGCCAGTTGGTAGAGGACAAAGAGAATTGATCATCGGCGATAGGCAAACTGGAAAGACGGCTATTGCGATTGATACGATCATCAACCAAGCGAGCGTGAACAACGGCACGGACGAAAAGAAAAAGTTGTATTGCGTGTACGTCGCGGTTGGCCAAAAGAGATCCACGGTTGCGCAGTTGGTGAAGACTTTGAGCGATAAAGATGCGTTGAAGTACTCGATTATTGTCGCGGCGACGGCTTCTGATCCGGCACCGTTGCAGTTTTTGGCGCCGTACTCCGGGTGCGCCATGGCGGAATACTTCCGCGATAACGGCATGCACGCGTTGATCATCTACGACGATTTGTCCAAGCAATCTGTCGCGTACAGACAAATGAGTCTTTTGTTGAGAAGACCGCCAGGACGTGAGGCGTTCCCAGGGGATGTCTTTTACTTGCACTCGCGTTTGTTAGAAAGATCGGCGAAAATGTCCGACGACGTCGGCGGAGGCTCCATGACCGCGTTGCCGGTTGTCGAAACGCAAGGCGGCGACGTGTCGGCGTACATTCCGACGAACGTCATTTCCATCACGGATGGCCAAATTTTCTTAGAAACTGAATTGTTCTTCAAAGGTATCCGACCGGCGATTAACGTCGGTTTGTCCGTCTCCCGCGTCGGCTCCGCCGCGCAAATGAAAGCCATGAAACAAGTTTCCGGTTCTTTGAAGTTGGAATTGGCGCAATACAGAGAGGTTGCCGCGTTCGCGCAATTCGGTTCCGATTTGGATGCCGCCACGCAATATTTGTTGAACAGAGGCGCGCGTTTGACCGAAGCCTTAAAGCAAGGCCAATACGAACCGATCCCGGTCCAAAACCAAGTCGTCTTCATCTACGCCGCCACGAAGGGTTACTTAGATAAGGTTCCGGTCAAAGACATCGGCGCGTTCGAAGCCGGCTTGATGAAACAAGTCGACGCCTCCATCTTGGAAGCTATCCGCACCGAAGGTGTCATCTCCGACGCCACCGATGCGAAGTTGAAGGAATTGTGCGCCAAGTTCACCGAAGGCTTCTTGTCCGCGTAATTATTATATAAAAGTGTTATCTTTGAGAGAGTGTTATTATAAGAGAGAGAAGAGTTTTGTGTTATTCAAGAAAAAGAAAGAAGAGAGAGATTTCATCAAATTTTTTTTTTCGTTCGTCGAAAAAATGCATGTGTTTTTTTTGTGTCGTTCAATTAAATTCTCTTCTTTTCAAAACTTATCTCAAAAGTTCACTTGAAACGAGCGCACAAGGAGAGCACTCTTTTGCCGCATCGTCGTCGTCCTTTTAAAAGTCTTTCTCTCGCTCTTTCGAGAGAATCTCTCTCTCTCTCTCTCTCTCCGCGTTTGTCTTCTTCTTCTTCTTCTTTGTTAAGGATTTGAGGAACGGTGTCGCGCGTTGAGAGCGAGCAAAAGAAGATATGAACGCGCTGACGTCGATTGCGTCCACAGTCACGACGCGTCAGAGATGTTGTTGCGTGAGAAAAACAACGACGCAGTTTCCGAAGAATGCTTTCGTTCGAGGAGGCGCGAGGAGGGTGTTTACGACGACGGTATCGTCGTCGTCATCAGCAGTAGCGGCATCAAAAACGTTGGAAGAAGAATACGTCCAACACGCGGATTTGTACGACGGTTCTAAACAGACGCAGTTGTTCTCTGGTTTACAGGGCCGAGCGTTGAACGCGAAAGGAAAGGAGTTTCCTTCCATGGCGCAAGTGTTAGCGAAGATACCGAAAGAATGTTTTGAGAAAGATACGGGGAAGTCGTTGATGTACGCGGGGATTTCGACGGCGATAACGTTCGCAGTCGGCGTGGCGGCGTGGGCGACGTTGCCGTTTACCGTGTATTATTTGCCGGCGTGGATCGCGTACGCGTACGTGGCTGGGACTGCGGCGACTGGGTGTTGGGTTGCCGCGCACGAGTGCGGACACGGTGCGTTTTCGGATAACCGAACGATTCAAGATACAGTTGGGTATATCTTGCACTCGTTGTTGTTGGTCCCGTATTTCTCGTGGCAACGAAGCCACGCGGTGCACCACTCGAGGACGAATCACGTTTCGGAAGGGGAAACGCACGTACCGGCGCAAATGGGCAGCGAAGAGGCGAACTTGACGTTTGGTTTGAGAAAGACAGTCGGGAAGACGTTGTTTTCTGCGTTGAATTTAATCGGCGTGTTTGTGTTTGGGTGGCCGTTGTATTTGTTGATGGGCGCGAGCGGCGGTCCGGTGCGAGGGAAAACAAACCACTTTGTGCCGAAAATGGGCGCGAGTGGTAAGCACGCGTTGTTTCCGGGAAAATGGGAAAACAAGGTGTGGTACTCAGACATTGGCGTGGCTTTGACTGTTGGGGCGATGGCGTACTGGGCGATGCAAACGTCCTTTGCGACCGTGTTTGGTTTGTATCTGGCGCCGTATTTGTTCACCAACTTTTGGTTGGTTTTGTACACGTGGTTGCAGCACACGGACGTGGACGTGCCGCATTTTGAAGGCAACGATTGGAATTTAGTCAAGGGGGCGTTCATGACCATCGATAGGCCGTACGGGAAGGTGTACGACTTTTTGCATCACAGAATTGGGAGCACGCACGTGGCGCACCACATCAACCACACGATACCGCACTACAACGCCGTGAAGGCTACCGAGGCGATAAAACAAAACTGGCCGGACTTGTATTTGTTCGATCCGACGCCGATCGCGCAGGCGACGTGGAGAGTTGGAAGCGAGTGCGTGGCGATCGTCCGAAAAGGCGACGAGTACGTGTTTTCCAACGAGCCTTTGCCAAAGTTGGCGTAAAAAAGAAGAGAAACTGCTGCTTTACGCGCACGCTTGTTTTAATAATGGAATAAATAATAAATATTACCGTCTACTCTTAATCATCATTAAATCCGACTCTCACTCGATATTATTAATCAAACTTACGCGACGATTAACCCGTTCGCCGCTTCGCAATCTCTCGCGATTGATCTCTTCATCAACGGCGGCAACCCGAACGCATCCGCGTGCGCCATCGTAAAGCTCGCCTTCTTCTTCTTTCCGCCTTTCGCTTGCGCGCTCGCCTTCGCCGCGGCTCTGTCGTTCAAAGACTTCTCGATCGCCTTCCAAAATACCGAGAACACCATCGATTGCATCACGTTGGTCAACATTCTCGTTTGTAAACCTCTCCCGAACAAACCCTTGACGCCATCCTTGGCGATGATTTGTTTCACGACGTCCCCGTACCCTAACGACGCGTCCGCGTTCGTTTGCTTGACCGTTTTCACGACTCTCAAAGAGTTTGAGACGCAATCGGATACGATAGAAGCTGTGGCGCCAATCGCCGCGTTTCTGGCCAAACCAGCCGTACCGTCCATCTTCGGCACGTTCGCTTGCAAATAGTTGAACGTGGCAAACCACGGGTAGTTCCCGACCCAGTTCGCGGCAAAGTTCGCGGCTGCGCCGGAATACAACACGCCAACCCCACCTTGTTTCACCTTGTTCTTCAACAACTCCAACGCGCCCGAACCTTGCACTTGCAACGTCGTCTTAAACGTATCCACCGGCGTCAAGAAGATTCTCCACGAGGCCCCGCCGGCGGAGGCGAAACCAGTCATCACCGGCACCGGCATTTGCGGATAAAACGCCTCCAACGCGGCCAAAATCCCGGTGTTTGCCGCGGTATCGCCAAATCTGGACATTGGATTTTGAATAATCGCGTACGGCAAACCTCGGTAAAATCTCTTAATGCCGCCTTCTTTATACAACGTTTTCAAGGCGTTCCCTAACGTCCCGCCGTTGGCGTACTGGTAGTTCATCGTCGTTCGCATCCACATGAAAGACCCGACTTGAATAACCCCGGCTGCAAACCCGGCAACGCCGCCTCGAAATGCTTTCTGCGACGCTTTTTTCATCACTTCGCCAAAGTTCACTTTCTTCGGTTCTTCTTGCTTCTTCGCGGCGAGGTTGGAGATGGAGAGGTTCGGGAGCTGAGTCTTTTGCCCTCGAATCACGACGGCGGTTTTGCGTTGCGTGGCCATCTTTCTTTTATTCTTTCTTTCTGCGGAGGAGGGTCACGCACGAAGGGTGAGCGTTCGTTGCGACGAGAGAGAAAAGTTCTCGTTGTCAGGTCGTTTCGTGATGTGATACAGCGAAGGAGGGTGCAGCAGTCTTCAGACCAAAATTCGATCATCGTGTCACACATAGTAAAAAACGATCCGAAAATTGAATCCGTTCGTTTCCCCGAACACACAAACAAAAAGAGAGAGAGAGAGAGAGAAATAAAGAGAAGAAAAAGAAAGGGAGATAAAAAACGTCGTCGTCGTGTAAATCGTCGTAAAAGTCAGGTCGCGTTGTTTTTACCTCGCGTGTGTGAGAGAGATATGTGTAAACCTATAATGTGATGATGAGTGAGACAAAGGACAGTTGGAAGAGAAAATACGTTTTTTTTTCTGACTGGATACTTAAACCCTAAACAATGCATTTTTTTTCCCCCTTTTTAAAGTGTCGCGCGCTCTCTCACATTTCCCTACAAATACAGCTCGTCTATAATGGTCAGACGACGAGAGAGAAGAAGACAACGCGAAAGCGCACAAAACCCGGCAAAGTTTTCGAACGAGAAGAAGGAGGGAGAAGACTTTAAATTTTGTCGAAGAACGGATGACGTCGAAGAACGAAACCGAGAGACGGAAGAAGAAGAAGAAGAAGAAGAAGACGAATGTGATTGCGTAGAATTGTCGAGTCAGCAGCGATGCGTGAACAGCGCGAGTATCGCACACACGGCGAGACGATTACGTCTCCCGTTCGTGCAACAGAAACGCTCCTGGGATTGCGGCTTAGCGTGCGCTTTAATGATTTTAAGAGAACTCTCGAAAGGCTTTGAAGAAGAGAAGAACGCGGTTAAAAAAGTGCACCTGAGAGATTTGAAGGCGTTTTTGAAGGGTGAAGAGTCGGTGTGGTCGATCGATATCGCTTTAGCGTTGCGCGCGTTCGGAGCGAAGAGAGTGCATTTTTACACCACGGAAATAGGCGCGAAGAGGCAATATAAAAACGAACGGTTTTACGAAAAGACGTTCGAGATGGACGCGAAGAGGGTGAAGAGGGCGTTTGCGATTGCGAGAGAGAAGGAGAGCGGGATCGAAGTGCGATTGGTAGAAGGCGGGATGAAAGACGAATGGATGGAACGAGAGGTTGGGGAGAAGAGCGAGAAGATGTTAATCGTTCTGGTGGATAAGATAGTGTTAGAGAACGGGTACGACGATGAACATGGCGCGAATGATGAGTTTCGCGATCATCATCGTTCTCACAATGGATTTGTCGGGCATTACGTTTGCGTCGTCGGCGTTAAAGGCGACTCTTTTATAATTCAAGATCCGGCGCGTCCGGAAGTCGTGCGAGTGCGCAAAGACGTCTTGCACCGCGCGCGAAAATCCTTTGGCACGGACGAGGACTGCATTGTCGTCGATAGAACGAGTCCGAATAATAGGAAACAAAAAGAACGATTAGACTTAGCTGCGATGTTGGATGCGACTCGTGTAGTATCGAAAGTAACAAACGATAGGAATTTTGAATATTAATGCGATACTTACTACTACTGCTGCTGATGCTGCTGCTGAATGATCTAATCTATATCTACTGTATATCTACCCGCCGACGAAACGAAATCGTTTTCGAGTGCGTGCCCTCGCGTTCGTACGTCGTGTCCGATTTGCCCAAATTTTTGACTTTTTCCAATTCGCGCATGACGAAACCTTCGCGTTCGTAGAGTGCTGGAACATCGTCTTCCTCTCCCTCCTTTTCGTCGTCGCCGTCGCTTTGATCATCACTTTCATCCTCTCGACCAAACGTTTGCTTACTGCCGCATATCCCTCCTTCTCCTTCTCCAATCAAAATGTACTCGTCAAACGCGGCGTGTTTACGAATCTCCCTCGTCCAATCGATCTGAAATGGCATCCACGATACGAGAGCGATGCATAACGTATCAGAATCTCTTCCTTCATACTTCTTTCCAATCTCTCTTATCGCCTCGCTCGCGTCGCGTTTCGTCACCGACGCGTCTTTCGGTGCCGAATCGCACGCGAAGTATTCCAATCTCGTTCGTTCATCCGTCCATTCTCGCACGAAGGCCCGAGCGAACGTCCCATCCCTCGCGCCGAGCTCTAAAACGACCACCACTCTCGTTTTCCCGATCTCCTTTTCCATGCATCTCTCCTTGATGTGTTGCACCACGCCTCTGACCAAATCTCTCGTAAATACCTCGTAATGCTTCTTCTTCTTCTTCTTCGCCGCGTCTCCTCCCACACCGTCCAGGAAACGTTTCCATCGTTCGCACCGTTCGCATTTCTCTCCGTTCGCGCACGTGCCCGTGGTGAAATCTATCTCGCAGTATCTTTCGCTCGAATCCTCGCACTTCGATCCTCCAAACAGGCCAAATTGAGAGATGATTTCCTCTCGCGACGGGAGCTGTTCGTCGTCTTCTTCTTCCTCAGAGGATTTTATCCTTAACGGTTTCCATTCTTTTTCCTCCCAGTGCGGATGCAAACCGCATCGTTTACGTCGTCGATGATGATGCTGTTTTGCCTCGAAGAAACTTCGCCACTGCAACAAAAGCGACGCTTTCGCTTCCTCGTCTTCCCTTTTTTCTTTAGTAACGTCTGTCGTCCTTTTCCGTGTTCTCTTTTCCGGCATTAAAAATCTCGCGTGTCTCGCGTGTGAATAAAAGTGTGGTTGTGGTTGGTTCTAAAACAACTAAATACTAGATTTTAGTACACAACGGCGCCCAACTGGCGCAGCTTTTCGCCGCGCTCCGTCGGACTCTCCTTCTGGGATCGTCTAAAAACGCGCGACAGTTCTCGAGGACTTCAAACCGACACGGGTAGATGGCGTTGAACGGTAAGGTTGTACCGCACTTGGCGAGCGTGCGCAACGCGCGAACTTTGAAATCGACCGAGGCGGACGGGGATTTGCACGCGGTGCATAAGGCGAGGAGGAGTTTGCTCGCGTGCTTTTCCGTGAGATGCGTGTCTCTGTCGTAGGTGGACGGAGCGTTGAAGAAGGCGGAGGCGATGACCGAGGCTCCGGTCGGGATCGTGTCGGATGTTGTCTCTTTCGTAGAAGTCGTCCTCGTTAACACCGTCGCCGCGCAGGAGAGGAGGACGTCGCAGTTCTCGCCGCTCTCTAAAGAGGAAGCGACGAGGGCGGATGAGCTGGAAGCGAGAGCAACTATGGCGGAAGCGATGTGAAGAGACATCTTGTTCTGAGCGAGTTCGCGAATTCCTTTCGTCGTTTCCATGACGTACCGTTGCGCCCGCACCGGTTTGCGAAAGCCGTGGTCGAACGATCGGAATCCAAGAAGAGATGTTGAAAGTGAAACGAGTGGTGAAGAAGAAGAACTGCAGAGCAAATGCGCGAAGTGCCCTATCTCATCTTCCTCTTCGAACGCATCTCCGCGATTTTTCATCTCTTCCTCTTCGATGGCTCGATAAAAGGCTCCGGCGACGTGTTTCGCTCTCGCGTCCTCGTCGCCTTTGAGTAACAACTCAAGAAACGATGCCGAGACGAGTTCAAGTTTAGCCGTATTCAAAGCCGTTTTCGCGCTCGGTGAAAATAGAAGCGCTCTGAGCAATACCCCGCTCGTTTCTTCGTTCTCAAAAACCATCTTTTGAACGTTATGTTTAGAAAACATTGTCTTCTCTTCATTCGGGAAGAATCGATCGAGGCCTCTTTTGTGCACCATGGACGCGAGCGAGTGCAAAGCCGCTCGTCTCTTCAGACTCGAATACGTATCGTACGGCTTCGTCGCGCACGCGACATCGACTAATCTTTGCGCGGTCAATTTCAACAGCTCGTTATTCTCGTCCGATAAAATGACCGCACGCGCGCCGCACAGACTTGCGCACGCGTTTTCGAAGTTCCCTTTCGCTTGGCCGAGTACGATGGACGCGCACAAACCAACCAACGCGATTTGCGCTTCGGAGGAGGAACACGCCATCGTAGCGCACGCGAAGTTGGAGTTCATTTCGGGTATACCGAAACCAAGCCCACCGAGCACGAGTCTAGCGCACAGCTCCGCCGAAAGCGCGTCTTCGCTCATCTTCACGTCTTGGGGGGGTTCGCCCGGCGCGAGGATGATTTCCTTCTCCAACGCTCGTCCGCGCAAACAGGCGAGTAAACAGTCCGAAGCGGTGGTCGTGCGTAAACGCAACGCGGGGTTTTCCGCGATTAATTTTGCAAGCCCACCGACAATATTCTCACGAAACGATCGTCGTCCGTTGATGTTCGTGTCTTTCTTGTTTGTGGTCACGATCGCGAGACAAAGTTCCAAAGCGCGGCGGCGGCGATCGGCGTGTCCATTGGATTCATCGAAAAGCGCTTTCTCGATTAAATTCGATATCGTTTGGCCAGCGAGTATTCCGTTCGATTCCTCGGAGTTTATGGCGACGACGAGAGCGTCGTTGACGCGTAATCTTCGGTCGTCGGCTTCGTCGGCGAGCGTTGGCGACGAGCTGTCATCTTTGTTCTTCTCCTCCTTATTACTAAACACAATTTCTTCATTCGATGCCGTCGTGGCAACCCAAAACAAAGCTTCCAAGACATCCGCATATGCTTTCTTCGCGTTCGCATCCTCAACTTTCGAAAACTCTGGGAACTGGAGGAACGCTGAAGCGCACGCGATGGATAACACGACGCCGTCGTGGTCTTTCGTTTTACACGTAAACGAGCGGAGTCCAGAAACGAGCGTATCGCGAAGAATATCGCGCAATTCGCTTCCTAATATTTCTTCTACGGAACTCTTTGATGAGGATGATGATGAGGAGGACAGGAGCGCGGCGTCGAGCGCACCACCAATCGTTGGCGTGATTAGAACCATTGCAATCGAACGCCAATGCGGCATGGAATTATTTTTCGCATCCTCTTCATCGTCTCGAATGGCGCCTAATAACTTTTTCAGTTTTTCGCTCGCGGCAACCTTCGCCGCGGCGACGTTCGCCGCGGCGGCGGCACCGAGACACCGTCCCGCGACAGCCGCTGCAACTCTCGCGGTTGTTTCAATCTCGTCGCTTCTTGAATGTTCTTGGTGTTGCGTTTTGTTGCACCCTCCCCCACAACACCCGTTGCCTTCGTTCTCTTTTTCTCCGTCCACCTCCATCGCGTTTTGTTCTGTGTCACTGTCACCACCGCACTCCATCGCCGTCGGCACATCTTTGCTTCGTTCCTTCTTGTGCGCTTTATACGCTTTGAACGCTTGCTCGCACGCGTTTATACTTTGATCGTCTAACGCTAATTTCAAAATCTTCCTGGAAAACGTCGAATTTTCGTTCGCAAACAACCTCGCCGTCGCTCTTCGCACCGGTTTCGACCACTCCAAATCTCTCGGAGAAATGACGCACAGACGCAACCGGGACCAAACATTTTTACAGATTTCATCCGTCGCGATGTCCTCGTCTGGCCAACTCGAACCCATAGTTTCGAGACAATCGATGGCATCTGCGCAAGCTTCGCCCGAGACTGCAGTAGCAGCGCCTTCATTTTCGCCGCCGCTCACAACGCTTTCCAACACGTGCGGTATCGCAAAAGGCGCGTAACAGTTCGTCGCGGTCATCGCAATTCTTAAACCACTCGCTAACTCTTCCCTCGTTATTTTCACGCTATCGTTTTGCGGCGGTTTGAAAGAAATAGGAAAATACGCCGCGACAACATCGTAGACTTCCTCGCAGTTGGCCACGAACGCTTGCGCGCTCGTTGTCGTGGTCGTACTATCCGCGGCGTCTACGACATCTTCTTCAGCTTCGTTGAACGCTTTCGGCAGCTCTCGCCACAATCTACACAAAGCTAACACGTTCCTCGGATCTCTCTCCCCGTCGCAATTCGCCACGATGCTCTCCAATCTCCCGACGGCCTTCTTCTTCTTTTCGTCTCTTTCGTTCGCGCTAATGTTATTCTTATTTTTCGACCCTCCGTCGTCGTCGTCGTCGAAGTCGCCGCCAAGCACGGTCGCTCGCGGAAACTCCCTCAACAACTCCTCTAAAACCGCGTATACTTTCTGTCGATCTCTGTGCGCTAAACTCGGCGCGTGCACGTGCTCGAAAAGCTCTTTTATCGAGCCATCGATGCATTGGTTAATCATCGCCGCATCTTTATATCTCCTTCTTCTACTACTACTGCCGCCCTCGTCGTTCACGCGACTGTTCACGACTCTCTCCTCCTCCTCGTCATCAAACGTCATCGCCCGTTTCAAACATCTCAAACTGTGCGACATCCCGTCCAACCCGTGCGTTAACGTGCACAACTCTCTCAACTTGCTCGCGAAAAACTGCGTCAACAGTAAACTCTCTCTCACGCGTTGTTGTTGTTCTTCTTTCTGCTGCTCCGTGGTTTTAACGCTCACAGACCGAACGCATTTCGCCAGAACTTCCGTCGCTCTCGCTCTCACCGTGGTGTTTTCGCTCGTTAATATCGCGTCCATCTTTTGTAACAACTCCACGACGCAGACGGCGTTCGATTGGATTCGATGGAGGATTTCCGTCGTCGCGTCGTCTCTTGTTTCTTGTTCGATTTCCTCTCGAAGATTTCCAAACGAATCCGAGGAAGACGCGAGGAGGACCAACGCGCGCAGATCTTCGTTCTCCACGTGTATTCCGCTCATTTTTATCTTTGTCTTCTTTGTCTTCCTCTCGAGGTTTGATTTGTGAAGCGTTTTCAACGCGTAAGAGGCGAGTTGTTGTTCGTTTGAGTTTAGTATACATTTTTACATAACACGTCACCATGTTCTCACTCTCTTTCTATCTCTACATCTACGTCGCCCAAAGAATATAAGTTCTTCGCGAAACTGCTATTTATTACTACACAAACTTCCCGGTGTCCTCGTCCTCGTCGAGTATTTTGTAATCCGACAAGCGGTGTCCGTTCTTGTGGTGCGCGTCCGGGTTGGTGATTTTAAAATACACAAACGTCCCCAACGCGCCTATAAAACACAAAGCGACCACGTGCCACATCCATTTCTGCACGCACTTTTCGTATCCCATCCTTCGTAGTTTCCTCTCCGAACTTTCCATGTCCCGTTCCATGCTCGTCGCGGCGGCGCGCGCGGACAAGAGTCTGTTTTTCTGTTGCGAGAGCGATTTTAAAATCGTCTCCCCGGCGTCGTCGGTTTCGGTGGCGATTTTGTGTGCCTGCTCTAACGTTTCCGATAAGTGGTCCGCGTTAGATACGGAGGCGATTAAAACGTCTCGGCGGAGCTCTTCGTTCAAGACTGCGAACGCGTTGTTGTTGTTGTTGTTGTTGTTTCTCCCTCCTCCTCTGTTTGATTCGACGTCTCCTCCGGAAGGAAAGAGCAACTGTTGGTGTTGTTTGAAAGAAGCGCGGTCAGTTTATTTGAAAGAGGAAAACGAGCAAAGCAGGTCGAAGAGAGAGAGAGAGTAAGAGAGAGAGAGAGAGAGATGATGACGTTGTTGTTGTTGTTGTTGTTGTTGTTGTTGTTGATGTAAAATTCCATTCCGCGGGCCCCCGAGAGAGACATTCATTCTTCCCAAGAAAGAAGAACATTAAACGAGAAGAGAAAAAGAGAGTCTCAAAAGAAAAGAGAAAAAAGAAACGCCACAAAGCGTACCGGCGCGTTCTCATCGACATAATGTTGTTGCATTTTGACCGCCCCTTCCTGCGTGTGGTGATTTATTCGCAACAAAAGCAGAGCAAAGAAAGAGACCAAGCGATATAGTGATTCTCTGAAGAAGAGGGAAAGAAAAAAAACACCGAGAGAGGTCCCTTTTCAGAAACGTAATGTTTAGGGTCTTAGCCGAAAAATTTTAATTTTGCCAAGTCAGCGTCTGCTTTCTTTCTTTCCGCAAAATTGATACATTTCGCCACTGTATCTACCCACACTGTATATATACCCAGTTATTTATTCACGCGTCATCGAACCACCGAAAGGCGTTGAGGAGCTCTGTCTGTCTGTCTCTCGCGCGCGAACAACGGAGTTGTTCTTTTTTGTCTCTTCTGTGTATTCTTCTCGATCGTATACTGCATAAAATTATATAACGAGAGAGTAAAAACAGAGGAGGGGGAAAATAAGACACCGGGTGCAAAAAAGAACAACGACGTGATTCACGGCATAATAACAACCCCGCCAACAGAAGACCAACGAAGATGTTCTCCTTAGAGCGTCTCCTGATTGCGTTTTCCGCCTTTCTCGGCGACTCGATTTCGAAAACGCCCAAGGTGCACGTGCTCGTCTGCTTGTGCGCGTTTGGCGTACTCGCGGTTGGTATAGTTTTGGTCGAGATCGAACACGACGTGTTCAAGCTTTGGGTACGGTTTCGTTCTCGTTATCATCTCGTCTCGAATGAGATATTTTTCTCATCGCGTTGATGATGATGTTTTTCTCTCCTCTTTCTCTCGATCGTCGGAAAAAAAACTCGCGCGACAGAAACAAAAACGCGCGCACACGAGACAGAGGAAAGAGTTCGTTCGACGCGTTCTCTCGTTCTTTCCTTCTCTCATTCAAAACGGAGGAGGAAGAGGGAATCAATTTCCCCTCCTTTTTTCCCTCATCTTTCCGGTACTTTGAAGGAAGCAAAAAATCAAGATTTTTTTTTCAGATTGAAGAAAACACTGATGACATTTTACCTTTTTCTCTCTTTCTCTCTCCTGCGCGCGCGCGCGTGTGTGTATAAACAGGTTGACGACAGCACGGACATCCACGATCAAATGGACTATTTCGAGGACGCGTACGGTTTTGCGCGCGTTCAATCGTTGATATTAACCGCGAAAGAAGGGAAGACACTGGCGTCGAAAGAAGCGTTCGCGGAGATGGAGCGGTTGGAAAAATGGTTCGTTTCGGTGGAGTACGACCACGACGGCGCGAAATATTCCGGAAAGGTGAAATATGAAAATTTGTGCTATAAAGTGGTGGATACGGCGGACGAGACGCCGTGTTTCCATTTAACGCCGTTGGATTGTTTTAAGCAAGGGATGCAAAGCGTCCCGGGGGTTGAGAATAACACCAAGTTTTTGCCGTCGTACTCGGCGAGACCGGATTTTTCGGACCAGACGCAGTTTGATTTTGGAACTGATTTTACCAAGGCATTCATCGACGATGCGTGCAAGGAGTGGTATAACTTGCAAACGCCTTTGAAGATGATTTTTGGTGGCACGACGCACGAAGGGGAAGGGGAATCGGCGCTTGTGACCGGCATCGGCGGCATGCGCAACGTGTTTGCCACGCGGTCGGCGAAGAATCTCGCCGAGAAAGGCGTGTTAACGACGGAGTGGCTTGACAGTGGCTCCGTGGAGACGGATATCTTAGGTTGCACGTTGGACGTGACCGCCAATGATTGCTCTTGCGTTGATTCGTTCGCCATCACGTCCGTGACGTCGTACGGGTGCATTCCGAGTGGCTCAAATCAACCCGCTTCGTGCTGCGATGGTTTCATGAAGCCATTTTCCACGCACCCGTGCGCGAAATATTTGTTCCAAATAAACCCGTCCGCGGGGGCTATTGGAAGGTCGGTTCTCGAATCGTGTCAATTACCGGCGATCGATATGGGCACCTCGAGCTGTAATTTACAACCGGATGGGACAACAAAGTATCTACAGCCGTACACCGGGTACGCGACGCCGACGGCGACCGAGTGTCAAGTTATCATGGAAGATGCAGAATTGACCGCGGCGTGCAACGATTTCGATAATTCGTACGAAAGCGCGACAAAGTGTTGCGCGATGGTGTACGACGCGTCCAAACAGATGTGCCACTGCCGCTACTTGGACGCGCCGGTGCAGGCCTATTTCACTACGTTTGGAGAAGACTTTGAGACGTACGCGGGAAAATGTCTCAAGGACAACGAATCGTACGAGGCGTGTCCGAACGTGTCACCACCGCCGTCGCCACCGCCACCGGGCGTGGGGTACACTTGTATTGCCAACATGGAACCGTTTTTAAATGCTTTGGCATTGGCGCAGATGGATGAAACGAATGTGGAAAATGCTATCGCGATGTGTGGTTTAGCGCAAGGGTATTACGGGAATTATTGCATGGATGACCCTACTGTTATAGCAACCGTTATTGCAAACCCAGCATATGGAGCTGCTATTAGTAGTGCCGTTAACGCTGGAGTATCCGCTAATTGTGCTACGGGAGGTATCGCCGTTCGAGCGCATACCCCCGATCAAAAAACGCAACACGAGACGTGCGCGAGTAATTACGACGATTACCAAGGCAAGTGCTACGTTGTGATTGGAAAAATGGGCGCTAATCCGCCCATTAATCCGACAGCGGCGGAAGTCTTTGCTTGCTGCACCGCCGCGAACGTCATGGCGCTTAATGCATGTCCGTGCGTCAATGTGGAGGACGGATACGGCGTCGACAGGTCCATCGCTTCGACGAATGACATCCGACTTGACTTTATTCTTAACACACCAGTAAGCGGTTGCGTGGCCGCACTCGGTGCTGATTTTACTGCGAATACGTACACCTGCAACTCGCCGCCGTCGCCGCCGCCGTCGCCGCCACCGGGCGACCCGAAGTATACGCTACCGAGCTCGACGAGACACGCGGTGGACGAATCCGAAGCGGAATCCATCTTAGAAGGATGGGAAAAAACGTGGCTGGATGGCATCGAAGATGCGACGAAAGATTTTGAACACATCGAGGTGTCGTGGTACGCCTCTCGTTCTCTCGAAGATGTCATTAGCGACGCCTCGAAGTCGGCGTACGGATTCGTCGCCATCGGCTACGCTTTGGTGGTTGTGTTTTGCTTCTTCTTCTTCATCAGAGGTCTCTCTGCGCAAAGCGGGAAACCCCCGGGACCTGTGCCGGCGATTTTAGCCACCATCGTGTGCATTCTGAGCACGGCAGCTTCTCTTGGATTTGCCGCGTTTTACGTCGAAGCTGGGTTGAAGTTCAACGCCATCACGTTGCAAGTCGTGCCGTTCCTCGCGCTCGGTCTCGGCATGAATGATTATTTCGTGTTTGCGAAATACGTTGGGATATGCCACGGTGAAAGCCCAAAAGGGTCGTCCGCGCGATACATAATCAGGAAGGCGTACAGAAAGGCGGGTGCGAGCATCACGGCGAGTTCAGTGACAAATTTTGCAGCGTTTTGTCTCGGCGCGATCACGCCGATTCCAGCCGTTCGCGCGTTTTCCATTCAAGTCGCCATGACTGTCGTGTGTAACTACATCGCCGCCGTGGTCATTTTTCCGTGCCTTTTGCTCTTCGATCTTGAAAGGCACGTGAACGCGAATCCCGACGCCGTCGGTCAGCGTGCACGTTTAACAGCGAAGAGTGAAGAATCGAGCGGTAAAGACGGGTTTTCGTGCATCAGATGTATGGGCGCGCTAGCGAGCATCGTCTTTCGGATGACGTGCGTTTTACTCTCGGCTGGATTTTTCGCATTTTGTGCCTCTGGAATCGACAAAGTCAATTTAGGCTTAGATCTCGAAGATGTCGTGCCTTCCTCGTCGTACATTTACGATTACGCTTTGAATACGAGAAACTATTTCGCGACCTACCAAGTGTCGCTCGTCTCGTCGGGTATTGACTTTGCGACCACGACAGAAAATCAAGCGTTGCTCGAGCACGATTTTGTCACGGCGCCGAACGTAAACGCCGACTACGGCTCGGTAAACTACCTGCGATATCTTGCGGACGAAACGACGGGGAGAGTTAACGCAGGGGAAGTCTGCAGCGAGAATACAGTTTGGCTGTACGATTACATCAACCTCAGCGACGAATCGTTGGAGAGGTGCGCGTCTATCAACGCAGACGCGATTTTAAGTGATTCCGATAAAAAGAAGAAGTGCATTCGAACGTGCATGAACGCAGAGCCGCAAATGGCGTACGCACCGACGACCCACAATCCAACCGTTACGAGTGCTTCGCAGACGTACAGGTGTTCGTACAACGCGACGAACAATCACTGCGTGTGCCCGTGGCGTCAAGTGTATAACCCAACGTTGTACAATACAAACTTGCAAACTTTTCTCGACGGAGGCGAGAGAGGTCAAATTTCGCAATCGCTGATGATCACCAACTCTACGCCAACGAGTGTTGGGCACACGACCATTAGCGACGTGCGCGCCCTCTTTTACGTGGAGGATGTGTTCTCGTTGGAAGACAAGTTAAATCACATGCGCAAGGCGCGAAAGATTGCCGAAAATTCTAAGCTCGCCACTGAAGATGGTGCGACGGTATTTCCATTCGACTACGCTTTGTACGCTTTGAACGAACAGTATCTGAACATAGAAAGAAACACTCTGCGCGGTTTAGGCATTTCCGTGGCGATTGCCTTTGTCGTCATGTATCCGTTTGTGACCTCCCTATGGCTGGATGTTATTTTGACCTTTGTGATCGCGGTGATTCAAATCGAGCTGTATGGTTTAATTCATTGGATTGACTTAAAATTAAACGCGGTGACTATGGTGAATTTGATCATGACGGTTGGTATTTCGATCGAGTTTGTCATTCACGAAGCTCGCGCTTTCGCGGAAGCGAAAGGCACGAGACCCGAGCGCGCCGCTCAGGCGCTCTCGGAAATGGGACCGGCTATTTTCGCGTCTGCGTTCACGACGTTCTTGGCGGTACTCCCGCTCGTCGGCGCAGATTACGAGTACTTCCAGAAATATTTCTTTTCTATGTACGCGATGATTTTATTTGTTGGCTTGTTCAACGCTCTCGTGACGCTCCCGGCGATATTATCTTTCATTGGCCCTCCGGAGTTGACCGAAGACGCCGTTCGCGACTCGGAAGGTGTTCTCGACAGAGAAATGGTTTAACACGAGAGAACGAGAGAATAGGAAAAAACGAAATAATTAAGATAATATAATATGCGCAGTAATACGCACGTATAATACGCAAGCGCGCGCGAGAGTTGTTGGTATATATAGATTTTTTACGATGACGATGTGTATGAACGCAGTTAGGCTCGAACGAGTGATTTAAAGAATACTAATAAAACAACTCACACAAATAATCAATCAATCGATGCCAAAAATAAGCTCAATCAATCTTATCTATTCTCTCTCCTGTTTTCAAATCTTTCACCTCTATGTCGCCGACTTCTGGTCCCTTTCTCAACTTTTCCTGTTTGCCGTCCTCGCGCAAACGCTTGTCTATAGATTTACAAATCCTCTCCACGATCGTCTCCACGCTCGCGCCGTACGCCTCGTCCTCTTCCCCATTCACCGAAACCGCAATGTCGCACTCCGCGTACATCTTTCCCCTATCTCGCCACAATGACTGTATCTTCTCTTCAATTTTCGTAATCTGCGCCTCTTCGTCCTCCTCGGAAAGACACTCCTTCAACAAAGGCCTCGCGCCGACGCCGTCTTTATGCACCCGCCTCGCCAACGTCCTGTGGTCGCCTTGTAAACACACCGTCACGCCGTTGTGCAAGTGCATCCAGTTATTCCTCACCGTCACGATGCCCCCGCCAGTGGATACCACCACTCTTTTATACGACGCCACTTCCGCTAATATCGCGCTCTCTGTCTCTCGAAACCCCTCCTCGCCGTCTTCCTCGAATATCTCGTGCACTTTTTGCTTGCATATTTGTTCAATCAACTGATCGGTATCGAAGTAGCCGTACCCTAAAGCGTCGGCGAGTTTTTTACCCACCGTGGTTTTCCCGGTCCCCATGAGACCGAGGAGGAATACCGAGGAAGACTGGAGCGACTCCGAGGTTTTGTTGTCGTCGTTCGACGACGACGACGCAAACGCGACGAACTTTTTTCCTCTTCCAATCCTTCTGCTGCCATCACGCTCAACAACGCTTTGAGAAGAAGATAAAGAAGAAGAGCTGCGAAAAAAAAGACATCCTCGACTGCTCCTACTGTTGCTGCTGCTGCTCGTGCATTGCGAGGAGGACGCGGTCCGGAGGACCGACGACGACGAACAGAAGGAAACACCGGCAGTCATGGTTGGATGATTTTGTGGATAAAACGCAACACTTTTCGAACTCTTTTTTTGTGTTGCACTAAATTTAGGGCTTTAAACCCTAATTCGAGCAAGTCCTCCCTTTTTTTTGCAAGAAAGGAGACAAAGAGAGGAAGGAAAAGAAGCGTCAAAAGAAGAGCAAAACATCTATCGCATCATCATGGCTTTGATTGTCGGCGACGATTTCCAGCACATTTTGCGCGTTTTAAACACGAACGTCGATGGACGCGAGAAGGTACGTGAAAGAGAATTTGTTTTTCTCGTTCGCGTCGTGCGCGTTTGCGCGCGCGCGAGATTGAAATTCAAGCCCCGCTTTCACATTTTTTAGCCCTCGTTTCCTCCCTTTTGAGAGAGATCCAAAACCTGCGCATTTGTGTTTGAATGGACGACGCTGTTTGGAGAAACAAACTCGCGAGTAAAATCGTTCGCGTCGCGTTCAGAAAGTATTTCCGCGCGCGAATGCGTGCTTTTGGAGCGAGTGGCGCGTTCGCGTGGTGTGTTGCGGCGCCGAGATGGCAACGAAATTTCCTCGACATTTCGAGCACCACCAAACACGAAGAGCGAAAAAGGGTCCAGAGAGACCAATTTTCCTCTCCGTTCCTCGCGTGGTTTTCGATCACCGAGTTCTCTTTTTCTCTCTCTTTTGCGCTCTCCCTGGTGTTTATGCCGTTTACTATTGTTACTCACACGCTTGCCTTTCTCACACATAAAACAGGTCATGTACTCTCTCACGAAAATCAAAGGCATCGGGCGTCGATTTGCCAACATCATCTGCAAGAAGGCGGAAATCGACATGGGGAAAAGAGCCGGGGAACTCTCCGCGGCTGAACTCGAATCGTTGATGGTTATCGTCTCCAACCCGAGACAGTTTCGCGTGCCGGATTGGTTTTTGAACAGAAAGAAGGACGTGAAGGACGGTAAATATTCGCAATTGACGTCGAACCAGTTGGATACCAAGTTGAGAGACGACATCGAGAGGTTGAAGAAGATGAGAAACCACAGAGGTTTGAGACACTACTGGGGGATCAAGGTGAGAGGCCAACACACGAAGACGACCGGGAGAAGAGGGAAGTTGGGCAAGTAAAAGGTGAACTTTTTTTCGTAGTCAAGACTTAGAGAGAGAAATACAGAGAGAAGATGCGAGCGAGAGAAGCGCGCTTCTCGACTTAGACTTATTTGTAGTAGATTCCTACACAACTATTTAGCATTATTACACAATTTACAACAACAATCTGATGTTTTTCTATTATTCTATCTGCTTCGCGCGAAAGCTCTATTCTCTACTCGTATACTATTATACTGTGACCGAACGCGTCCGGTCTCTCATATAAACTCCTCCTCTTCTCCCTCCGGCGGCATCGGGAAGCACAACTTTAACCGAAACGCATCCGTTCCGCTCAAATAATACCGTCGCAACCGTTTATCCCGAATAAACCCCAAGTTCTCGTACAACCTCAGCGCCCCTGCGTTCGTGCTCTCCGCCTCTAACACGCACTCGTCCGCGCCCATCTCGTGCATCACTTCCAGCGCTCTCTCCACGAGCATAGACCCGAGTCCAACTTTTCTCATCTCTGGTGCAACCACCAACATCGCCACGTACCCTCGAAACGACCCTCGGTGGTCGTCCAACTTACACACCACCGTCCCGATGCACTTATTCTCTTCAGAATCGTACGCGAGAAACGTCAGCTGTGGCCACTGGTTTAAGAAGTATCGGTACGTGAATATCGAATACGGTTCGCTGAGTTGCTGTTTAATCAGAAGGGAAATTTCGGGAAGTTGTTTGTCCTCGTCCGTGTATTGCGTGAAGGTTATTTTCGATACTCCTTCTGATGTCTTTGAACGAGACGGGATGCAAATGGTTTCGGGAGGACGGAGAGGTGGGATCGGAGGCGGTGGGCCCGGTTTGACCGGCATGTGTTATTGTAGCGTAGGAAAAGGAGTTTTGTGCGTAAAAAAATGACGAATTCAAGGGGACGAGTGACTCGTTGAGAGTGGTGTTGACTGGTATCGTCGTATCGACGAGAGATATCGAGAGATGTTTTCGGGTTGTTCTTTTTACAACAAATCTCTAACTCGAAAACTCACCCTCGCTTTCCATCTTCGCCAACACTTTGAGTGTGGTTTCTTCGACAGAGTCGCGCCAATTTTGGAAATCTTTACGCGCGGGCGCCCAGTATCGACCTCGGTTCGGATTCGCTTTGGCGGCGCGAGCGAGGACGTCTTCTTTGGGCGAGCTTTTCGCGTCGGCGAATGATGCTTTCTTCGAGGAGGCTTTTTTGGAGACGGCGTTGAGATTACCCTCAGCAGCGTCGTCTTCTAAAGACTTTTCAAAGGCGTAGTAGCGGACCCACACGTCGCCGTCTTCTGGGCGTAACGTGGCGGCTCTGTTGAACCAGGCGCGGGCTTTGTCTAATTTGCGGTCGTTCCAGAAGAGGCGCGCGACGGCGCAGACGACGTCTGGGTCGTCGTCGCACGCTTTGAGTGCATCCACAGAACGAGCTTTGCGCTGCGGGCGAGGCGCAGATTTGATGGCTTCGGCGTGGAGAATACCGGACTTCGGACACTCGCGAAGGGCTCTCGCTAATAACGCGGACGCGGCGGTGTGTTCGCCGAGCTGTTTCTCCACCGCGACGGCTTCGAGCCAAACCTCTGGAATTTTCGGGTTCTTCAATCGCGCCTGCTCCAACGTCGCTCGCGCTAAACCAAACTTCTTTTCCAACACGTCCAATCGCGCTTTAGCGATCCACATCGGCGAAGAGTCTGGACATTTCTTTAATCCTAAATCGTATATTTTTCTCGCCTCGGCGTACTTCTTTTCTCTCTCTTCGAGTTGACCGGACATGATCCAGAGTTTCCAAAACTTCGGGTGCAACGCCCGGCCTTTCTTCAACACCTCGCGTTCTTCCTCGGCGTCGTTCATTTGTCGAGCGCACACCGCAGATTTCATCCACACGCGAGCGGAATTCGTCTTGTCACCGCCTTCTCGATTGCGCGCGTTTTTTAAGAGTAAACTCGCGCGTTCCAACTCTTCGTTTTCAAATTCTAACTTGAACGCCGCCAACCAAATGTCCTCGTTTTCTGGGTTTGCAGAAAACGCCTCCTCTAATACCGTTCGCGCGCCCGTCACGTCGCCTTGTAACCATCGCTCTTTTGCCGCCATGAGCCACAAAATTTCCTCGTTCGGAAGTTTCGTCGTCGCCTCTCGTAAGACTTGGTCCATGCCTTTGAAATTTTTGCAATTCTTCTCCAGCGTCGCGGCGTCGATCCAGATTTCCACGTCTTCCGGAAAAACCTCGATGAGTTTCTTACGAATCGTTCGCGCGACTTCAAACGAGCCATTCTTTTCAAACTCGGACGCATCTGCCGCGTACGTGAGCTTTTGATCTAATTCGTCCACGTTTTCGCCAATGACCGCGTGGACAATCGCGCGACACGTTTCCAGCGATTGCGGCTCGCTCTTCTCGCACGTCTCGGCTTCTTTCATCCATAACTCTCGGTCAATTTTCACGTTCTTACCTCGCAAAGACTTGATGGCCCGGTCGATAATTTTTTGACACATTTTGCCGTTCCCGTTGGCTTCTTCTAACCGCGACGCGGTGACCCAAATCGCGCGTTCCGTCGGTAACGTTTCTCTCGCTTTGTTCAAAACTTTCCTCGCGTTGTCGTAAGACTCTAATCGAGCTAGCGCGAGCCATAACTCGATGTGTTGTGGACAGCACTCCGTGGCTCTTTGCAATAACGCTCTCGCGTCGTTCTCTTCGGATAAATCTACCAACGCTTTCCACAATCGGACAGAATTCGGAACGTTTTCTAACGCTTTCCTTAAAACTCTTCTCTTGCGATCCTCGTCTTTTTCCGCTTGCGCCGCTCGCATCCAAATCGCGACAGAGTTTGGCAACGATTCAACCGCCGATGCTAATATCGCTTTCCCTTGATCAGATTCCGTGCCGTGTAAACGAGCGGCTTCGATCCACGCGTCTTCGCTTTTCGGGCACGCCTCGCACGCTTTCCTCGCGAGATCTTTCGCCGCTTTCAATTTCCCGGCAATCTCTTCCAACCGAGCTGCTGCGATCCACCCGGGCGCGTGCTTTGGGTTCGTGTTTATCACCGACTTTAAAAGCAAGCGCGCTTTCTTAATATCCGAAATTTCCGCCGCCGAGTTAATTTTCAACGACGACAGAGAGGTTAAATACCCTCTCGGATCGACCGTAGATGACCCGTTTTGACTATCTTGCGATTGTTGTTGCAAACCGTCTAATTTCAATCCCAATCCTAAACCTCTCGCCTCCCCGACCGCGGTTAAATCCGTGCTCGTTCCATCACCTCCTCGCTCGTGATCTTCGTCCGTATTTACCGTCTCTCGTTCTTTCAACGCCGCCGATAACAACGTATCCGGCGCCGGCGTGAAACGTTCGTACGCCTTTGACTTCTTAACGCTATAATCTCCAATCTCTGGAATCTGATCCCACTCTTCCTCGCTCACTTCGCTCAGTTTCCTCTTCAAATCCGCGAACTGATCTTTAATCGTCTTATCTTTCACCCTATCGTTCTTCTCCTCTCGCCGTTCGCGTCGCATCTTTTCCTTCTTCGCTCGCGTCCTCTCGTCCGGCTCGCAAAACGCGTCGACGGCGGCCCATATCCGATCCGCTTCCTCGTCGTCCTCGTCGTACGAGCCATCGTTTTTATCCTTGGCGAACAAACCCGCGTCGTCGTTCGTACCTCTCCTTCTATTCTTTTGGTCGGTATCATCGCCTTCGTCTTCTTCCTCTCCTCCTCCTCCTCCACCTGCTCCTCCACCACTCACCAAAGTCACTTTCCCAGCGGCGGTTTGTTTCACCGCGCCACCTATGTCAGACCGAGTGGTAAACCCAGTCGCGCCTCGGCCGATGCCGGCGACGTAGTTTGCGGGTGGTTTTTGTTTCAGAAAGTCCAGGCGAGAGACTTGAGGCGGTGGTATTCCCGCCATAACTTACGACGAAGAGATTTCCCCACGGGGAAGGATTTTGAATTCTCTCTCGCTCTTTCTCTCTCTCTCTCTCTCTGAAGACAGTCGGAACGGGTTTTACAGACGTGAAACGAGAATACGCTTTCCCCTCGACGCTACCGCGCGTATCAAACGCTTTTTACCGTAACAGGCGCTCGAGCGTAAACTCTTCTCTCTCTCTCTCTCTCTCTCTTCTTTCCAATTGGTTCCTTTTAAAAGTGAAGGAAATGTCCGCACTTTAATCTTATTAATAACAACGATATACACACGCAATGGTCGAAGCAGGAGCCGCAGAAGACGACGAGGAAGAAGAAGGCGAAGTCGTTCACCTCGCAAACGGAGCGCGCGACGAAAACAACAACAGAAACACCATTAACGACGGCGAAGATGACGACGAAAATGATGTCGTCAAAGTGTCCAACGGAGACAAAGACGAGAAGGAACACGGCGAAAGGTATTTCGGCTCGCTCGCGAAGGAAGGGAAAGCACCACCGGGGACGAACCCGTTCGCGACCAAAACGTTTGCGAGTGATACCAAAGAGGATATCAAAAAAATGATCGAAGACGCGAAAAGGCAAACGGAAATGCAACGGAAAGAACGAGAGAAGATCGAATTTGAGGAACGAGAGAAGGAACGTTTAGCGGCGGAGAATCGAGGGTTGAAATACGTGCCGAGAGCGAAAGCAGGGGAAGGAGAGGAAGGAGGAAAAGGAGGGGACGTGGTGAGAAGGAAAGTCGTTCGAGCGAAACGGCCGGGGGGGATGTCTAAGAATGATGGCAAGGAGGACGGAAACGAAGCGAAGACGCCGAACGCGTTCGCGAGCTTAGTCTCCGGAGGCGTGAAGAAAGCGGTTGACGAGAGTAAGAAAGAAGAGAGTCCGCAAAAAGGGAGCGTTTTTAGCCGTTTGAGTAAGAAAGGAGGAGGAGAGGAGGACAAGACAAAGAAAGGTTCTCCTTCGCCCGAAGCCGCCAAACTCGCGCGAGAACAACAACAACAACAACGACAAAAGAGCGAAAACAAAGACCGACCAGGCCTGGCGCTTTTCCCAGGCCTCGCCAACTTCAAAGACGACGAGAACAAAAAACCGCCCCCGAAAGGCGGCGCGGGCGTCTTCAGCGGCTTCGCCGGGTTCGCGCCGAAACCATCGACTTCGAAACAACAATCACACCGCGGCGGCGGCGAACCGTCGTCGTCGATTTTAGAAGAAAAAGAAGACGAAAATTCGAAACCATCGTCTTCGTTCAAACCGTCCGCGTTCGCCAAAGAGCTCGGCATCGCGACCAGCCTTTCGAACTTTGATCGCGACGACGAGAAGGAAACGACGACTCGGCATTTTAGGCGAAAAAAAGACACCCAGTTTGCCAAAGAACTGTTCTGAAGAGAGAAAGAGCTTGCCAATTAGGATGTAGAACCCTAAATAAGAGAAACCCTAAAGCAAATGTTCTTCCTTCGACCGCGCCTTTAGAGAAATCACATCCACACTTAAACGCGCGCGCGCGGGGCGTACCTCGTCGCCTTTTTGTCTCTCCTCGCATCGCCGTCCTCTCTCTCTCTCTCTTTTTGTTCTCTCTCTTTTTGTTCTTTCTGTCTCAAAAGAGAGAGTAAAGAAAAATGATGACACCGATCGACGAGCGGCAGCCTTTGTTGCTCCCCGTCGTTGGCATCGTCAGAGAGGACGCGGATGGTGATGATTTAAATGCAACGACGGGGAAACATCACCAAACGCCCGGAGGAGACGACAGAAACACGACGACTCAAAGCGCGAGTAAACCCGCGCACGCGATTAAAAAAGTCCTCCTGATAACCCTGTGCATATGCGTGCTCGGGTTTTTGGCGTGCGTCTCCCTGGCGTCGCTGAACAAAACGAACTCGTCCGGGAAAACATCCAACGGGTTAGGGAAACGCATCAACGAGAAGAATCTCTCCTGGAGCGCGGACGAGAAGATGGACGCGGTCGAACGCGTGACCAACCCGGGTGGGAGACGGTCGAAGAAGAAAGATTCGTCTCAAATCGCGTCCGGTTTTTCTTCTGTGGCGACGAGTTCGAGCAGTTCTTCTGTTTCGTCGTCCTCGAGTAAAGATTTGATATCGAAGAAGAGCAACTCGAGAGGAGGAGGAGGAGGAGGAAACAAAGTGCGCTGGGAACTCTCCGAGTACGCCTCGAAAGACGGGAAGCAAGAGAGCGAAAGGAAACAAAAACAGGCGAATTTAGTCGAGGTTCTGAAAGAGAATCAAATCGTCAACGAGGATAAAGAGTACGAAAAGCCAAAGAGGCGAGAGCAGAGAATACCAACGGCGAGGAGTGGTAGCAGCGGTAGTAGTACTCCTACTACTCTTTCTCCTCCTCAAAAGGGAGAGAAGAAAAGCAACAACAACAACAACGTCGATTATTTAGGCATGTCGTCGAACGAATACGCGTGGGAACCGCCCTCGGATTTACCGGAAAGTTTTGACGCGAGAGAGAAATGGCCGGAGTGCTCGGAATTTATCGGCGAAGCGTGGGATCAAGGCGAGTGCGGATCGTGTTGGGCGATTGCGCCGACCAAGGTGATGAGCGATAGGTTGTGCATCGCGAGCGGAGGCAAAGTGCAAGAGCGATTGGCGGCGTCGGAGATTTTGTCGTGCGGTCAGTTGGTGTCGGAGTTTTCATTCGGGTCGTGCGAAGGTGGGATGCCGGACGACGCGTACGAGTTCGCGAAAGAGTTTGGTGTCGCTAGTGGTGGAAAGTACGGGGACGAGAAAGGGTGCGCGGCGTACCCGTTCCCGCCGTGTCATCACCCGTGTCACGTGCAGCCGACGCCGGCGTGCCCGCTGAAATCGGACACAGCTCAGTGCCAAGGCGATTTGGACGAACACACTAGAAATGAAGTCGCGCAGCACATCGATAAGTTGATCCACTGTCCAGACGGTGATTACGATTGCATGGCGAGGGAGATTTATAACAGCGGACCTGTGTCCTCGTATGCCGGGACAATTTACGACGAGTTTTACGCGTATAAAGACGGGGCGTACAGAACGAGCGCGGATTCAGAGACAAGAGGTCGATCACACGGTGGGCACGTGATTGAGGTCATCGGTTGGCACAAAGAATCAGACGGGACGTACTCGTGGAAAATTATCAACTCGTGGTTGAATTGGGGGAAGAAAGGCCACGGGCGAATCGCGGTCGGGGAGTTATCCATCGGCGACTCGGTCGAATCGGCGACGATGTTAGCGGATACGAATGTTGCCCGGTGATTCAATCACGGATGGGATTTATTGTTACTATATTATTACTTCCAAATCATTAAGATTTGGAGGATTTAGCGGGATTGTTTTGTTTGTATATGATTTAAAACTTCAAATATGCGTTTTGATTTCTAACTCGTGCGCGCGCTCTGCTCTGCTCTCTTTTTGTATTTCATTCATTTCTACCCGACGTATTACGATTAAACTTTCAACTCCTTTCCCTTCAAAGCGGATACGGAGAAGGAGAAATTCGGCGCGTCGCGTAACCGCTCGATCAAAGTTTCCCCCAACGCTACGCTCGGCGTTAAACATCCGCCCATTTTCAACCCCGGCGCTTTATCGGATAAGCTCAAACACAAGGCGGCTTCAACCGCGAGCGCGGCGGTACCTTTATACCCCGGGTCCGCGTTTTTAAATTCAAAGTGCGCCACCCTCGGCTCGACTTTGCTGCTCGCGTCGTTCTTATCTCGTCCGTGTCCAACGACGTAAACGTTGGAGTACCCGTTCTCTAAAATATCCTCGTTCGGTCCTTGGCCCGGCGCAGGTAAGACCGTTTTTCTCAACAACCACCTCGTCGGCGGAATGGCGAAGAGAACCCCGAACGTTTTAATCCCTCTCGCGCCCCAATTCGCTTTGGATTCGTCTTTACAAAAATCGCTTTCGCCGTAACTGAAATCCTCCGCGAAACACGCGTTCTCTTTATCCTTATCGCGGAGTAACGAGTAACTCCTCGCGACGACTTTCGAGTTAATTCCGGCCATAATCGACGGCATCGTGTACTTCCCCGTCGCCTCGTCCAACCTCGCGTCGCCTTGCAAACGCCAATTCTCTTTGATCTCTCTCTTCAACGGTCTCTCTCCGTCTCGACACAGCTCCGGAACGCAATAAAACGGATCCCCCATCTTCTTCAAATCCGCCATTGAGTTCTCCGCGATGACTCCAGCCGCGCTCGCAATCGTCCCCCCGCTCACCCCGCCTTTACTTTTCCCCGCGTGCGCTTCCGCTCTCACGCACTCGAACCCGTCCGCTTTGAACGACTCCGCCACCGCCCACGCGCCTAAATCCCACGGTATCGAGTCGTACCCGACGCAATTCACCACGCACGTCTTCTCTCTCTTCGCTTTCTCGTGTAACTGTTCCACGCATTTCCGTATAAACGGTGGTTCTCCCGTGATGTCGCAATAGTGCGTTTTCGTCGCCACGCACGCTTCGGTCAAAGCGAAGCCAAACTTGGCGAACGGGCCGGCGAAGGATAAAACGACGTTCGCTTTCTCGGTTATTTCTCGCAGTTCTTCCGGCGTAGAACCGGCGTACACATCGACGGAACGACTTTTGCTCTCCTCGCTCGTACTTTTGTTCGCGATTTTTTGCAGCTTCTCCAAGTCTCGACCGGCGAGCGCGTATCGAACGTTGTCGTCTTTCTTCGCCAAGTACTTCGCCGCTAAGGCGCCGGTAAAGCCAGTCGCGCCGAACACGATTAAATCGTACGGTCTTTGATGCTTACGATCTCGATCCCGCGCGGTGGTGGTGGTATCACTCTTTTGCGCAGCACTCGTGCTCTTAAAACCAGCAACACCAGGTTTCGTTGGCATCATCGCGCGCATAATACGTGCAACGTAAAGCGTCAAACGTTTGACCAATTCCGGATTGGATTTCCCCAAAAGTTGTGTGCACGTGTCGACTGCAAGAATCACGCGACGACTGCTCTCTCTGCGTACATCATGCGCTCCTTTTCTGTGCGATAGTATACGCGTGCACACGTAGAGATGTCGTCGTCGTTCGTCCGACGAGGACGACGGTTTCAACAACAACAACAGAACCAACACCAATCGGAGCGAGAGACGACTTTACGCGCAACGACTGAAGTGGACGACGACGAAGGACGACGACGCGCGCGACGCGAAGACGCGAAGATCTGTAAAGAAGAACACGAAAAGAGGAAACTAAAAAGCGAGTTCGAAAACGAAGAAACGACGACTAAAGCGCTGAACGGCACTCGACCGGGAGCGCACGGGGTAGGCGTTGGCGGCAGTCGAGTAATTTCCACCGGCACGGAGGATTTAGACGACGTGCTCGGCGGCGGTGTACCTCTGAACGGCGTGTTCGGGATCTTTCTCGACGATTATTCAGACGACGAGAACAGAGGAGGATTCGGAGGAGCTGAAGCGGTGGCGAACGTGTTCGCGAAACTGTTTCTGAGCGAAGGCGCTTTGGCGTGCGAGCAAGCGGGGTTGTGGTTGACCACGGACGACGAAGGTGCAGACGACGAGAGAGATTTGCGAGAGACACTTCCGAGGATGACGACGAGGAGAAGCGATACTAGTACTGGCGAAATGGATGGGGAAATTAAGAACAGTAAAAACGATGGAGGTGAAGGCAAAGGAGGAGCCGAGAGCGCCGCCGCGCGCTCCGGGGAGGATTCCGAGAAATCTTCGAGCGGCGACGGGTTGAAAATCGCGTGGCAATATCGACGGTATTTGGAAAAGAGTAAGGAAGAGAAGGAGAAGAGTGGTGATACTCGCAGTCGTGGCGGTGCTTTAAATAGCGAAAGTAAGAAGAAGAAGAAGATGAAGTTGCGCGCGTTTTGCCACGATTTTGACGTGACTCGAGCGCACTCGAACGAAGAGGCGATGAATATTTCCATCGACGTGGTTCAATGCGACGTGAGTCGGAATAACATTCGGAAGACGTTCGAGGCGGTCAAAAGTTTTGGGAAGAAACTCGTCGAGAAAGATTCAGTCGGAAGAATAGTTATTCAACCGCCCCGAGCGTTGCTCGATGATCCGTCCAACGCAATCGTCTTCAAAAACTATCTCGCGCTTCTTCACGCGGTGAAAGGTTTCATGCAACGAGGCGATATGGTACACAGAATGGCTTCGTTCGTTTTGTTCCCATCGAAACAGTTGTTATCGATGACTAAGTTGAGTGATTTACGGCAAACGTGCGATTGTTACGTTGAAACCTCATCCTTGTTAAATCCAGAGTTTGGTTTCGATGAAAGGGCGACGGCGATTGAGTCGGTATTGCCAGAACCGACCATCAATTGCATCGCATTGTTGTCGCTCGGTAAAAAATGTTTTCCAGGTGCATTAGCCGGCGGGTTCGGAACGGTGGATTCAACGTTTGCGGTGCAAAGAAGAGGAAAGAAGTATGCGATTAAACCGCTGGCGCAACGCCCGGAAGACCACGATGCCAACAACGAAAAAAAGACGAACGGTAGCGGTGGATTATGTAGTAGCGGTCCGACTGGAATTGGAAGCGAAGGGCCTCTAGACTTCTAATAATTTTAGTAATAGTAACAACAACAACGACAACAAGACGAAGGCAAACGAGTAGTAATAGCAAATAGACGTATCGTTGTATTAGCAGAATATGTTTAGCAGCTTTCGCGGTAAAATTATAAAATTACAGTTTGACATCAACTCTCCCTCTCTCTTTCTTTCTTTCTCTCGCTCCGTGTGCGTTCTACGCGCCTAAACTATCCAACAAATACGCCACCGAGGCCAAGTGCCCTCCCAAAACACACGCGGTCGTCCCGGCTAAGATTCCAATCGCCGTCGCGTACCTCATCCTCCCCGCGCCGAGAAGCGACGATTCGTCCTCAAACGTCACCCGTCTCCTCTTACCACTCGACGGCGGTGGCGGCATCATCGTCGCCTCCTCCTTGCCGCCGAAGGAAAACGAAATCTTCCTCTTCCGACTGCTCGGTCTTTTCGCCGTCTCACTGTCATCGTCGTCGTCGTTTCCCTTCGTCTTCTTACTCGTCGGCGTTTCCTCTCGAGCGCTCTTCTTCTTCTTCGCGGAACTGAGCACCGCCGTCAATCGATCGAAGAAGCTCACAGACGCGTTATTATTATTCGTGTTCTCGTTCTTCGTAGTCTCGTTGTCTTGCATCTCTTTCTCTTCTTCTTCTTCTTCTTCTTCTTCTTCTTCGATGTTGTTCTCGACGTCCTCGTTCTCCTTCTTCGTCTTCGTCTTCACCTGTGTGGTCGTTTTGAGTATCGAACTCTTTTTCTTCTCCGTCGTCGTCTTCGTGAGAGATGGTGGTATCGGCAACACCATCACATCTTTTGCTCCTTTTCGTCGTTTGCTTCTTTTGTCCTCGTTCTTTCCTCCTTCCAACACTCGCTCGGTCTTCTTCGTCGTCTTGGTCTTCTTCACCTTTGCGTCGTTGTTTTTCTCCTCCAACGGGGGGGAAATCTGTTTCTCTTTTGTCTTCTTCTTCTTCGGCGGCATCTTTAGTATTTCTGTCTCTCTCTGTCTCTCTCTGTCTCGTTCGTGCCTGCTTTTGTTGCTTTTGATTCTTCCGACGAGACTCGCGCGTTTCTTTGCTCTCTGATGACAGTAAACGCGCGTTTACAGAGCGAATCAATGAGGAAAAGAGTTCGTTACAACACCGGTGTTTTCTCCATTCTTTCTCCGCGCGTACGCATCAATCGTCGTCATGTCGGACAACCAAGAAGACCAAGACGAGGAGGTCTTTGGTGAGGACGACACGGACGTTCGCACGAGCTCTCGGTGGGAGAAAAAGAAGGAGAAAAGAGAGGAGGAGAAGTATGCACTCTCTGAACTCATCGGGATCGGTTCGTTTGGGGCGGTGTACAAAGCGTCCATGATGCGAACGGAGAAAGACGAGAAAGAGGACGACGACGACGAAGAAGTCGCGATAAAGATACTCCCGTTCTTCGACAACAACAGTAACAAGAAATTAACACCGATTGAAGACGAAGAGAACGACGACGACGCGTTGATGAAACAACAAAAAGATGGCATGAGGCGAGACATCGAGAAAGAAATCGAAGTCTTACACGCGTCCAAGCACGAAAACGTGACGAAATACTTCAAGTCGTTCGTCACCTCGAACTGTTCGCAAGTCTGGATCGTCATGGAATTCTGCGGCGGAGGAAGTGTGCGAGACATTTTGAACGCGTTTTTAGTGTCTAAAGTGGTGAATAAAGGGTTCAGGGAGGATGTCGTCGCGTACGTCTGCTTCGGCGCGTTGAGCGGATTGCAGTATTTACACGAGAACGGGAGGATACACAGGGACATCAAGTGCGGGAACATCTTGTTGACGAGACGAGGGGAGGTGAAACTGGCGGATTTTGGAGTGGCGACGCAGTTACAAGAAGGCGCGAACGAACGCGCGAAGACGTTTGTTGGGACGCCGCATTGGATGGCGCCGGAGGTGATTTCGAGCGAAGGCAATAATGGTGGCGGAGGAGAAGAAAAAAGCAATAGCGGTACAGACAAAAGGAGCAAACAATTCTCGAGATCGTCGTCATCGTTCGCCCAAGGGTACGATGGTAAAGCGGACGTGTGGGCTTTAGGTATCTCCGCCATCGAAATGGCCGAGATGCATCCTCCGCGACATGACGTGCACCCCATGCGAGTGATCTTTCAAATCGCCGTGGACGCCAGCCCGGAGTTGAACCGCAGGGGCGAATGGTCCTTAGCTTTTCACGATTTTATCGCGCAAGCGTTGAAACGAGATCCGCGAGGCCGAGCGAGCGCGCAAGCGCTGAGACGACACGAGTTCTTTAAGAATGCAAAGATTAAAGCAGGAGGTGATTGGCGCCTGGCGAGGCGAGTTTTAGTCGAAGAGTTGATTCCTTTGGGAGTATCGCATAAGAAGGAAAAGTTAGAGGAAAAGTACGGCGGGTTGGATCCAAACGTCGACGCATACATGACGCTTTTGATAAAAGGTGCCTTAGGTGGAGGGGGACAACGTCGATTGTCACAGTACAGTAACAAAGAGGGCTCGGATTACTCGTCCTCGGATACGTTACGGAAAAGCAACAGCGGCTCGGATATCAGAGATTACGGCACGATGATTTATAGGAGCAATCGATCGGTCGGAAGCGTTGGCCGGAACGCGAAGGAAGATAAAATGTCGAAAACACACGCGGCACCGCCGCTGGTTCTCTCGTCTTCGTTACCTCACAAGCACCACCACGGAGAGAACAAAACGTCGGCGGAAATTTTATCCGCCGCGCTCAACGACCCGTCCATTCTGAATAAAGTCAACGAAGACTCCTCGACGGGAGAAGCATCGACCTCTCTTCTCGCGCAAGACCAGCTCAAATCCGGCTTGCCGATCGAAGAACTTCAGCGAATGGTTCTAGGCCGCGACGAGAAAGAAGACGTCGACCGCGAAAGACTTCGATTAAAAGCCATAAAGAACTTTCAAAAAGACGCGCTCCTTCGCGAGTGCTTAGAGTTTGCCAGAACGAGGAAGACCGCGGACTTAGGCGCGCACGACGTTAAAGATCTCGCCTTGGTCGCGTCCGCCGCTCGCCAATTCTTCAAACTCTTTGGATTACTCGACGATAACGAGAGATATAACAATTCAGAAAACTCGGACGACCTCGAGAGCGAGGACGAAACCGAAGACGCCAAACGTTTGTTAGACCGAGCGTCGGACATCAAAAAAGAACTCCACTCCAACTCGCATTCGCCTTTTGATTTTTAATACTAACACTCGTACTAATAGTACGATAGCACGTAGTAGCAGATTGTAATAGCAGTAGCAAAAGGAGTAGTAGACTAGTCGCAGCAGAACAGTAAGAGCGAGAGCGATAGAAAAACTTTCTTTGATGACTGTCCTTTCATCCCTTCAAAAAATGAGCAAAAATCAACCACAAAAACAACCACAAAAAAGGTCAAAAATCATCACTTTTTCCTCCTCGTGATCAGATTCTCATTCATATTCGTTGCAAACGAAAGCTTCAACACGAAGAACACGCCGCGTTAAGAAGAAGAAGAAGAAGCAAAGATGATGACGCGTCGTTTTCCTTCTTCCCTTTTGTTCCTGGTCGCTTTTTTCTTCTCTGTCTTCTTCTTTTGTATCGAGGATTATGTCGTCGCTTTCGGGGAAAGAATTGAATCCTCCGGGCGCGAAAATCACAACGAAGAACGACTGGTAGAAGAAAGAAGAGGAATGAGAAACTTGTTGGGACAAAAAGACCACTCGTATAAAATTCACGAGAAAGTGCCGCTATACGCGAACAAGATTGGCCCGTTCCACAACCCGTCCGAGACGTATCAGCACTACGATTTACCGTTTTGCTTACCAGCGGATAACCAAATCGGGTACAAATCGGAAGACCTCGGCGAAGTTTTGGAAGGCGACCGAATGGTTGGCACGCCGTACGATATTTCCTTTCGCGTGGACCGAGATAACGAATCGTTGTGTAAGAAGACGTTGAACTCGAAAGATTTGAAGAAGTTTCGTAAAGCCGTGAAGGATGATTATTACTTTCAGATGTATTACGACGACTTGCCGATTTGGGGGTTCATCGGGAAGATCGAGAAGATTTTGAGGCACACGCACGGAAACGGGCCGGAGTTGAGGTATTATTTGTTCACGCACGTGCATTTTGATATATCGTACAACGGGGATAAGATCATCGAGATCAACGTGAGCACGGATCCGTTGAGGACGGTGGATATTACGGACGGCGACGAAGTCGTGGTTGAGTTTTCGTATTCCGTGAAATGGAAGGAGACGAGGATTCCGTTCGAACGCAGAATGGAAAAGTATTCCAGGTACTCGTTCTTGCCGCAACACCTGGAGATTCACTGGTTCAGTATTATCAACTCGTGCGTGACGGTGTTGTTATTGACGGGCTTTTTGGCGACTATTTTGATGCGCGTGTTGAAGAACGATTTTATCAAGTACGCCAGAGACGACGAGACTGGAGAGGAACAGGAGGAAACGGGATGGAAGTACATTCACGGCGACGTTTTCCGCTTCCCGAGACACGCGAACTTGTTCTGTGCGGTCATCGGTACCGGAACGCAATTGCTTTTTATGGTCTTGTTTGTATTCGCGTTGGCGCTGGTTGGCGTGTTTTACCCGTACAATCGAGGCGCGTTGTTAACCGCCACGATTGTATTGTACGCCTTAACCAGTGGGATCTCTGGTTACGTCGCTTCGAACATGTACCGACAAATGGGCGGTGAGAAGTGGGTGAGAAACGTTTCTTTGACCGGGTGCATGTTTTGCGGACCGATGTTTTTGATGTTTTCGTTCTTGAACACCGTGGCTATCGCGTACAGAAGCACGGCGGCGTTGCCGTTTGGTACTATTTGCATAATCGTCGTAATTTGGGCGTTGGTGACGTTCCCGTTGACCGTCCTCGGTGGTATCGCCGGTAAAAATTCAAAGAGCGAGTTCGATGCGCCGTGCCGAACGACGAAATACCCGCGCGAGATTCCCAAGTTGCCGTGGTTTCGCGAGGCTATTCCGCAAATGATGATGGCTGGTTTCTTACCGTTCTCGGCGATTTATATCGAACTTTATTATATTTTTGCCTCGGTTTGGGGACACAAGGTGTACACTATCTACTCGATCTTGTTCATCGTGTTCATTATTTTAATTATCGTCACCGCTTTCATTTGTGTCGCGTTGACGTACTTTCAGTTGGCGGCGGAGGACCACGCGTGGTGGTGGCGATCGGTGTTTTGCGGAGGAAGTACGGGGATTTTCATTCTCGGGTATTGCTTTTATTACTACGAAGCTAGATCGGACATGAGCGGGTTCATGCAAACGAGCTTCTTTTTCGGGTACATGAGCATTATTTGCTACGGGTTCTTCTTGATGTTAGGGAACGTTGGATTTAGAGCGAGCAGTTTGTTCGTCAAACACATTTACAAAGCCATCAAGAGCGATTAAGAAGAAGAAGGAGAAAGAGCAGATACTACTATAACTAATAAAATACATACTACATAGCCGCTACAACAATTCATACGTTCGTAATCATCTGCGCGATCGAGAGGCTCGCTATCGCCGCGGTTTCTGTTCGTAAACGCAAATCGCCTAACGAAATCGTTTCGCACGTGTCCATCAATACTTTCATCTCGTCGTCGTCAAAATCACCTTCGGGTCCAATAATTATCAGACCGTATCGTTCTTTCGTGATCTCGTCGTCATCTTTCAAAATATCTTCTTTCACGCCTCTTAACTTCTCGGCGAAATCCGCTCCTCCCGCCGCCGCCACGAATCGACACGTCGCCTCTCGAAAATATGTCGAGCTCACGAAATCGTTAAAATTCACCGGTTTCTCGATCCCAAACACGTGCGCTCTCAGCGACTGTTTCGATGCTGCCAAAGCAACGCGTTGCCACCTCAATTCCTTCCCGGTCTCTTCATCCTCCTCTTCCTCGTCCTTCCGTCGTTTACTCCGACCAATACTATTATCGCTACTACTCCCGCCTTTACTCGCGTTCTTCCCGCTCGCCGACGCCGAGCCAATCTTCCCGCTCCGACTGGTCAGTAAAGGCACCAACGCTCTTCCGTTCAACTCTGTCAACTTTTCAACCAAAACGCTCGACCGTTCGCCTTTAATCCCAGCGCACGCGCACACCACGTCCCATTTCACACGTCCCGGAAACGGATGAAAATTTTCCTCCTTTGAGCTCATCATTTCAAACGTTGCATCCGTCCTTCTCGAATCGACATCGACCAATCGCGCGCGTTTCACCCGGCCTTGCCCATCGCACACTTCGATCGCATCGTCTACTCGTAATCTCAGCGATTTCAACGCGTGCCTGGAATCTTCTTTAGACAAAGAGAAGTTCGATGTTTCGAACGTTTCCGGTCTGACGTAAAACCGTTGGAGTCGGAGCGTTTGCGCTTTTCGATTCGCGTTTACGTTCTCACTTGTTGTTCCATTATCAGAAGAAGATATAGAAGAGAAAACAAAAGACCTCCTACTCTGCAAAATTCGCATCGATCGAAAGGAATGCATCTGTCGATCAAACGTGAGGGTGAAATGTCGTATCGCCGACGATGAAGTCATTCTTTGTGTGACGAAATGTGAGGAGGATTTAATTGGATAAAATTGAGGAGCGAGCGAGGTACAACGAGCGAGGTACACGTAGTGAGTGAAAGAGTTCAGCGCAAGACCCGCAACTACTAACGGTTAATAAGGAAACTACAACGACTCTTATAAAACGCATCTTCTAAAGTGCGAAGCAATTTCTGACTTTAGGGGACGCCCCGCGGCGCGCTGAAACGAACGCTCTCTCTTCTCGCTCAAGCGTCAAGCGCATACGCATACGTACTCGCGGCGGCGAACATTGTATTTTACAGCCCTTCGATGACGACGCTGACACCACTCGCGTACGCTTTCTCCTCTCTCTTTTTCTCCTCCTTCTTTTCCTCCTCTTCTTCTTCTTGATCGTCGTCTGCTTTTAACCCTAGCATTTCTCGAAACGTCCTTCTTTTGTTCATCTTCGCCTCTCTTCGTTCTTCTTTCAATTTCTTCTCGAATTCCGTGGCGGCTTTTTTCCGTCTCGTGTTCTTTCGCTTCCGAAACCCGGTGACGAAGTCCACGCGTTTGTTATTGTCAAACGTGGCCGTCCCTCGGACTAAGGTCGTCGATTTGTGCCTCTTGATTTTTGTTTTCTCTTCTTCCTCTTTCTTCGTCTCTTTGTCGTCGTTGGTCTTCTTCTTCTTCTTCTTCTTTGCCGCCATCGAAAGACTCTCTCTCTCTCTCTCTCTCTCTCTTCGTCTCCTTCTCCGAAGAAACAGCGAAAAGAAACGGGACTCCTCCTCCTGGTGTGTACGCGTTTCCGTCCTCGTCTCGATGCCAAAGTTCGTGTGTGTATATATACGCGTGCGCGAAACTCTCACGAAGAGTATTCGTCCGTGTGTCTGTTCTTTTTCCCCTAAAAGTCGTTACAACGAAAGGGGGATTTCACTCTTTCACTCTCACTCTCTCGACCACGACCGGCGCTTTCGCGAACGTACCTTTCTCTCCTCCGCGTCTGTCTCTCGCTCTGCGCGCGAGCTGCTCTAAAAAACAGTCGAAAGCGTCAAAACTCGTCTTCTTCGTAAAGAGAGAACGCATAAAAAGCAAAACAAAAATGGCGAACAACGCACCGGGGAGGAGAACCACCCGAGCGCAATCATCCGCGGGGAAGAAGACGAGCAAAACGCCTCCTAAGAGTCCTCCTGTGAGTACGAATACGAAGAATACGACGAAGAGAAAGAAGAAAGAGGAAAAGGAGGACCTGTTACAAGTGGAGGAAATCGCGAAGAGAGTGAAACGAGCGTCGATTGAGACAAAGGAGGAGGAAAAGGAAGGAGAGAAAACAAAGGAGAAAGAGGAGACCAACGAGGAGGAGTACGCGTACGCGGAGATCAACTCCGTCTTGAAACGGCTACACTTTGAAGCGAGAGAGCGAAGGCGGACGAGCATGAGTCCTTGATGAGAAGATAACAGAATGATATGAACGAGAATGATACTGATAACGATACCATTCGCGACATTATATGAACGCACGTAGAAATAGCAATGTAGGTGTAGAGTTGATGTAGGAATACGTTTTAAATAAAGCGGCGGTGTTTATAAAAATACATATTATTACGCGCCATTCGTTTAGCTTTTAAACGCTTTGCGGTAAAGCGTCGTCGTAGACTTGGTCGATGTCTTGTATCCTGGGCGAGATGGGAGGTTTCCGTCCCATGCCGTTCGCTTTGATGGAAATCTTACCGAGGTTCGGTTGGACGAAATCACCAAACGCGGCGCGCGGGGAGCGCTGGGTTGACTGTTCGTTGTTCTTTGTCGTCGCGCTACTCGTCATTTCGTCTTTACTTTTGGATTTGCCGAGGTTCGCCAAGGCATTCGCGCTTATTGTCGTTTTGATGCGAGACATGACGGATTTCCCGCCACCACCACTACTCGTGTTCGTAACATCCGTTTTAGACGGAGGACTGCTTTTCTCCATGGCTAAACCGGCGGTGTTGACTTTGCCGCCGACGTACGCGCTGTCATCGGTAGCGGCGTTGGAGTTTTTCTTGGACGAAGTTCTTCGGACGCGATGCGGGGAAGCTTCGTTCGATCGCCTACCGCTTCTGCGACGGTGTTGTTGTTGGTGGTGGTCGTCGTCGTTGGAATCGTCGGAGTCGGAGCGATTAGAATCATCGTCAGAGCTCGATGCGTATTCGCTATCTTTTGGAACAAACATTGGATCGATGTTACTCTCACCAGTACCGACGTTACCTATGTAGTTCCCATGCTCGTCAAACATATCGATTTGTGAATCAAGCGCTTGGGAATTTTCCGAACCGAATCGAAGGTGCGAGGGCAAATTCCCTTCCGATTGGTTCGAAAGCATCGAGCGCGTGTCCGCTTGAGAGTGTTTGTCTAGGTCAAAGTCGTGTTGGCGCATCTTCTTGTACGCTTTAATCGCCGCACGTTGCGCAAAGACATCGGAAACTGGCGCGTAGGCGTTCGGTTTGCTACTACCGCTCACGGTGCGGTAGTTATCGTGCCCGCCGCCACCGCCACCGCCACCACCACCAACTCCGCCAGCATGTGAAGACCCATCGGGCTGTTGATACACTCGACCGTCCGTTTGGAACGAGTGCATGATTTCGCGCCCGTATACAGATCCTGGCTGCGACTGTACCGTGCCTAAAGCAGTTTGACCGCCTCTCGATTTCGGCGCCGAAGAAGAAGCGCTCGCTTTATCTACCGCTCGTTGTTGTTTCGATTTATTCGACGATTTAACCGCGCCTATTTGTAACAACAAGTCGTCTTCTCCGTCGTCTACCGACGATGGCGCGTTGACGATGACACCTTCTAAAGGAACATCTAAATCCACGCGCGCCGCCGCGGATTTCTTCTTGCGCAACGCCTCCTCTTCCTTCGCTCTTTGCGAGGCTAACAAACCTTGCTTCTCCTCTCCGCTCGCTTTCGGAGGGCGCATGCGTAAATGCTTCTTCAAATTTTTTAAATTCATTTTTTTCTTCGTCACCGCGGTCACCCCATCTCGTTTGATGTCGTGTTTAATGATTGAAAACTGCTTCAAAATGTTCACCGTGGCGGTGCTCGAAATCAAACCAGCGAATCCGATGCACAACAACATCACCACGGAGGTGAAGTAAAACTCGCTAAACGTTTCTTCGACCGTCCAGGCGATGATTTTGACGCAATTCCACCACGCGGTGCACGAAACTGCCGTCTCGAAAACTGCCACCGCGAACGGCGTGGTCGATTCATCCTTATCGCCTCGGAAGGTTTTCCTCAGCGGTAAAGTCAATCCAACAAAACATCCAGCAAATTTCGCCGGTAAAGTCGCTAAATTAGCCAAGAACGCGAACGCAAAGTTCGTCAAGAATCTATTCTTCTCGCCCGGTAACGGTGGCGTCGCTTTCAAAGCGAACGCAAGATCGAACAGTCTTTCCGAAAGACACGGCAAGATGTACACCAACCAAATCAAAACGTTCGCGTTGACATTACCTCCGACGTAAGCGGCGTTGCCGAGCCAAATTTCTTTGAGAAATGCCGTCGGTAAGACTAATAAACACCAAAAAGACAACAGAGTACTCAACACTTGGTGCGTTAACCCATGAAACGCGGCGTACTTCTTCGCCGCTTTCTTTCGCGCGCTGGTTGCGACGTCGTTTGTTTCATTCTCGTCGATACCCGGCATCATCGCGCCGCTACTCATATTCACGCCACTTCTTGATGCTACTGATCTTTGAGCATCGTTCGTAACGACCCAATTGGCTTCTAATAAACAATTTACGGCGTGTTTGTGCGTCAAACTCGCGTAATTTCGATGTTCGTAGTATGTCTTGGCACAATAGTTTGCGAAATTACCGGGCACACGAACCGATAACACTTCTCGTCGCGAAGCAGACGGTGACGATTTTGAGCTTAGCGGTAGCGCAACTTTCAGACCGTGCAACCACACGCGCATACCGGCATCTGCTACAGGTACGGCGCCGTTCACGCGAGTATCCCAGCCGCCGATTGTTTTCAGCGCGCTCGAAGCGAACGCCGTTCCCGGAATGGCGTTGGACAACGCGCATCCAGATTTTTCCGCACATATCGTAGTCATTGACGTTTGTTTCGAGCATCTAGCCCGAACACCAAACCACGTGTTGGTTTGTAAGTTACTATTCTCAAATCTCGCGTTCGGCACGACGCACGCGATGCGCAAATCTCTCGTTTGTAAATAACCGCCCGCGGAACCTCCGTACTTCTTCTTCATCGAATTCGACGCCGCGGAAGAGGACGTATTTCGCACGTAAAACGACGGGATAATGTGCTCTAAATACTCCGGGTCTGGCAAATAATCTTTCGTAAAGGGTACGATAATTTCGGCGCGCGTTTTCAATCGTCCTTTTTCCAGCGCGTTGCCAAAGCTGACGATTTTGTGCGACCTCTCTTCTCGTCCGCTCGAGGACGCCGTTCCACTTTCACCTTGTTCTATATCGTTCCTTTTATTGTTACTATTATTATTAATACTATTACTGCTATTACTGTTATTGCGCGTCATCTCATTCGCTTTCAAATTCCCGCTCGGCGTCCGAAACAAAGACCCGCCGCTCGCACTACTCGTCTCGAACTCGCTCACGTTGAACACGTCGCACATGACGCCGCGTTCTCTCCATCTCGCCGCACACTTCACCGCCGCGTTCTCAAACGTACTCATCCCCGCGGTAGAGGTGGTCGTGTTATTACTGCTCTCATCCATCGTTCTCACCGAGCTTAAATCGAGCACGTGCACTTCGAGTAAATCTCTCGGCCAATGGACGAAACACAACGAATCGATGGATTCGGTCACCTGATCGTTGGCGTCGTTGGCCCCGTCTATGACTAATTGCAAACACACGGACGGGAACACGTGCGGGAGCATCGGTCTTTCCGGGTATAAATAAGCATTTTCATCATCCTCTTCATCTTCATCTTCCTCTTTCTCTTCTTCTTCCGTCTGCTCTGCGATGATGTCGTCGTTATTCTTCCGCTCCAATTCCGTTGCGTTTCCCCGAATTCTGCTCTTCCCCCGTTGTTGTGATGATCTTCTTTTTATAACGCCTCGCGTCACCAACGCCTCCCTCGCGGCTTCAAAACGCATGAGACCGTTCTTAAACCATACGACGTACAAACAAAACAACGGGAAATGGGTGAACGCGACGAGGACAGTAAAGGTAAAGCCGGAAAAGAACGTCATGATGATGTGATTTTTTGGTCCCCAAAGAGAGGGGCAGCCTCGTTCTGAGGGAAATGTCGCACAAAAATACTCGTAAATATCGCGCGCGGTGAAGGACTCTCGCATAAGAGCGCGCTTCGAGGTCGTCGCTTCTGAACGAACGCGTAAGTGTAAAGAGGGGAGAGATCTGTTTTATCTTCCTCGGTGATCCCGAGATTTGCTTTTAAAACGTATTTAATTCCTCTTTTATGAGGCCTGTGTCTGTAACTTTATATCTTCTCGTTTGCTCTTCACAACACGATTGGATCCTTCGCGGATGCACCGGGGGGCGCGCTCCCAGGAGGGGCGAACTCGGCGAGCATGATGCGCACGCCTCGATTAACCACCTCCAATTTCGGTGGTTCTTGATACTCGTTCTGATCCTCTTTTGGAATATTAAACAGCGGACCTTGTCTTTCGTTCAAAAGCTCGGCTCTGCCGGTGGGTATGCCGCCGATTTGGAATTCGACGCGTCCTTTACATTTCTTCTTCGCAGAAAGGAAGCCGTCAACTTTCCAAGCGACGAGGTCGTTGAAGTGCCCCAGGGGCAATCTGAACATGTCGAAATCGTACTCATCTTCGACCTCCTCTGGAGGTTCGGAGAAATATAACAAAGCCAATTCTTTCGTGTTCTGAAGGCGCGGCGGAAACTTTGAGCGACGAGTCTGGATTGCATGACCTGGGTTGATGTTTAGACGCTTAAGCATAGGATACGTATCTTCCCCTCGATCAATTTCGGGAGTAAAAACCTTGCGCCCAGCTTTACACGCGAGCAATAGCTTGTTCATCTGTGTGGCCCCAAAATATTCGTACTTATCACACTCATCACCATCACCGTAGTAGCAGCGAGTCAAAAAATCTGATTTTCTCTTTTTCGTCCACATGCGACGCGTTTCTTCGTTATCGTCCCATTTCAGGCCTGGAACAGCGATCGAGTAGCCTCTTCTAACATACTTCAAGAGACGTTGCACGTAAGCCGGCGTTCGCTTCTCTTCCACCATTACGTTGCATCGGGTTCGCAACGCCAATGCGGCACGAACCGTACACTTCACGGTTTTCCCGTTGTAGTAAAATCCACAACAGTCTACATCAAAACACTGTACCACTTGCGGCGCGTCGTCGTGGAGACGCAAAATGACAGAGACATTTCGATGAGGAAACGCAAAAACAAACGTCACCGTGTGTTGCGTTCTCAAGACGCACGGTTTCGTCGAGGGCGATTTGCACCCTTTTTGATTCTTGGCGATTTCAAAGAGACGCTTGATCTTCTCTCGCGCTTGCGCGTCGGACAAACCATACAAGAACAGATCTATGTCCGCGTTTTGGTTAGACAGCGGGTGTAAATTGGGCGTCAAGGCGTGTAATACCGCACCCCCTTTGAGAACGAGAAGAAGCAGTCAAAGGTCAGTCACATCAAATAAAGAGAAAAAACGCTCGATGTACCTGCAACGACGACGCCTTGCCAATCGAGCTCGGTAAAACCTTCGAAAAATCCGCTGGAGATTTCGTTAAAGCGACGTATGAAGTCTGCCTTCGTGACGACGAGTCCATGAACGACTGGTACGGTTGGCTTGTCCTAAAGAAAACGTATCAGCTCGTATTTTTGTATCTAAGAAAAAAATATCGCTCACGTCTTCAAACAAAAACGAAAGCTGATCCCTAGCGACGTCTCTCTTTTGAAAGACGTGCTGATTTTTCACGTCGTAGACGTCCAGTATGACGTCGCCGGCCTGTTTGAGCGCGTTTTGCTCGTCTTTGTCTGCTTGTGCGTTCATCTTTATTTCTCTAAAGCTGTGCGTGTGTGCTCTTCTTTTTGAAGTCGTTTGTTTTATTACATGAAGCTATTTTCTCGGCTATTCCCTGGGAGGGCCCAGTTTAGAGGGAAAGGGATTTTTCGATTTCTTTCTTTTTCTTCCTCCTCCTTTGTCTTGTTCCTCCTTTGTCTCGCTCCTCGAATGACTCTGTGAGTATCACATCCTTCTCCTCGTCAAAGACGGCGCCGAGAGTTTTCAACATTCGGAGAATCCTTTCCGCTCTTCCGTCGATGAACAGTTTCTTCTTTTTCGATACTTCTTTCATTGTCTTGCTTTGTTTTTCATGTTCGAGGTGAGCACAACGAGCGACGTTGCCGAGCGCGTATCCGTCCAAATACGGCCTCTCGAGGAGGAGCGATTGAAACTCTGGAATATCGCGGAGGTTTTGCTCCTCACTTTTGTCGTCAACTTTGTCTTCTTTTCCTTCTTCTTCGTCGTCGACGTCGTTGTTTTCTTTGGTCGTTGTTGTTTGCTCCACTGCGGTAATCACAGCCGTCCATGGTAACAGAAACTTGAAATGTTTCCGCGTGAACATTTTCTTCGGGAACCTTTTTCTTTCTGCAGAGTAGTTTTCGACGAGTTTTCGTTTGCAATATTGGCGGTATGCCACCGCCGCGGGGACGAGCATTTCCTCGAACCGAAACTGGTCGTCGTCCCAAACAAAACCAAGCAATGCTAACGTTTCTAATCTTTGCGGTTGGTGCAAAATGTACGTTCCTTTCGCGCGCATGTCGTTGACTTTCACGCCGAGCGGGAAATCTTTCAAATAAGGTTTGCGTAACGCCTCGTTCTCGCTGCTCTCCACATCCACTCCATCCACGCAGTATTTGTGCGGCACGTTCAAATGACCAAACTTCTCCTTGAACAAAACTAATCCGGGCACAATCTGCTTCTCAAAAACGAACTCGTCATTGTCCCAAACAAACCTCTCCCCGGTCTCCGCGCCGACCGCGTCCAACGCCTTCAATTGCGCTTCGGTTAAACTCGCTCGACCGCGTCGAACTCGGAAATTGTGCACCGCGCGACCAAATGAACGCGGCGTCTGCTCTTCCTCCTCCTCCTCCTCCTTTTTCTCCTCCTCCTCCACCTCCCCGTCTTTACTAAACTCGTAACCTTTTGGCACGTTTAAATGTTTGAACTCGGCGTAAAATCGTCGCAATCCCGGGACGAGGACGTTCGATATGAATTCGTCCTCCTTCAGTTGTTTCTTTGTCTTTCTCTTTGGTTTTACAGTCGTTTCAGCCGTCGTCGTTGCATCATCGAGCTGCTCTCGCTGCTGTTCTTGCTCAGCTGCTGCTGCTGCTGCTCCTCTTCCTCTGGCAAGAAAGGTGCACGTCGAAAAGCAAAATCGATTTCTCGAGGTATTGCCGAGCTGCTCACGTCGAAGACGTCCTCCTCCTTCTCCTCTTCCTCTCGTTTCGTAACTCGTCGACGGTATCGTCGATCCATATCCTCGTCGTCGCGTTCGTCGCGCCTCCTCCTCCTCCTCCTCCTCATTCGTCCTGGAGAAAAAGTGTGAATTTCCCCTAATACTACTAGAAGACGAAAAACTCCCCGCGTTGATGATGTTGCGGCTACCGTTTAAAAGGAAAAGACGTGATGATGATGATGATGATGATGATGATGATGATACGAGATGCCCCCCGATGATGCGCAGAAGCGAGGCACGATTTGAATAATGCATCTGTTATATTTCTCGCGTGTATACGCGAGAGAAAGTTTTGACGAATTTTTGACATCAGCGGAGCGAAAGAAAAGCAGATTTGTATATTCCGGACGCGCGTGGAGGATGGCAAGAACTTTTAAATAATCTCTACTTTAAACTAGTAAGCTATACGCTGCAAGAAGCGTTCTTCATTTTCGATCTCGCTCTAATTCGCGCGTTCACAACGCATGTCTATGTGTACATATGCATCATCGTACTCTTTACGCGGGGTAAATCTGTCTAGGCATTTCCGGCGGCATCGGTCCTCGATCGGTCGGGTACCCGACCGCTCTCTGATACCACCGACTCCCGTCGAGTTCCACGTCCACGTTCAAATGCGAGTGACCAAACACGTGGATGTGCTTGATCGTGCTGTTGTAATCGAATCTGCCTTTTTTAAACCGAGCTGCTGGGCTGCTTCGACCGCTCCCGGGGGTGGATTTACAATCGCACTCGTCTCTTAACGCGAGGATGTCCTCGCCTAAACTTTCGCTGCCGACGACTTTTTCGATGAAGGGCGTGCCGTTGAATAAATCGGGGAGAGGAACAAAATGGCCAAACGTCGCTAAAAACGCAACCTCGTTACCGCAATCGACGGCATTTACGTCGTCCTCGTTGTTGTTACGAGTAGTATTCGATACTCTCAACGACTTCGGTAAGAAACTTTCTAAACTCATTTTCCCTAACCGTCTCCAAAACTCGTCCAACGTCGCCGGGTGCGAATTTCTTTTATCCTTCGGATCTCCGATAGCCGGTGGCCAAATGCACGCCCCGTCAAAGTGCACCTCCATCTGCGTAAACGGCCTAGTTCCACCTTTAAACGTCTCCGTGTACCAACTCAACATCGGTACCACCAATATCCGTTTCGTTTGTCGCATGCCTAACTCGTTCACCCCCTGGTGCGTAAACACCGTCGGCGTGCACCGAACGCCGATGCTCGTCACCGCGTCCATGATGACCACAAACTTATCCACCGAATCTCCCATCTCCCCTCTCCCCGGCGACCATAACTCGTGGTTCCCCACGCAATAAAAAACCTCCTGATATCGCATCTTAAACAGTTTCAAAGCGTCGATGACTTTTTGCACGTCCGTCGCCACGTCGCCGGCGACGAGTAAAACAGTCCCCGGTTCCGGGTGCGAGCAATTTTGACAAAATCGAACGACCCAATCTTTATTCGCTTGCATGTCCGCGTGCACGTCAGACGTGGCAAATATTCGCCAATACCTCGAACCTTCTTCTTGGGAGTCATCATTTTGCCTAAACTGCTGCTGCTGCTTGTCACCGCCATTGGTATAATAATACTCATCATCATTCGTCCTCAAAGTCACCACGTTCGCTTTATTATTATTATTATTATTACTATTATTATTATGATGATGATGATGATAATGATGATTTAGCGTCGTCGCGTTGTTCGTATTCCTACTCGATGATGATACGCAGTTGTTCCCGGTGTCGGTCAACCGTTCTCGTTCTTCTTCCACAAAAGACAAAGACGATGATGATGATTTCCCTCGTAAAGAAGAAGAAGAAGAAAAAGCGTCGTGGTTTCGTTTCAGCGCGGAAAACGCGTACTCCAAAACCTCCTCTTTTGTCCGGTTATCCTCGTACGGCACGTTTGGTTTCAAGTACGGCATTTAGTAAATCGGTAGTAGTATTCTCTCTCTGATGATGAGGTAGGAGTAATATAGGTGTAAAGTAGTGAGTGATTTCTGCAATGGAGACAAAAAAAAGAATAAAATTTAAAAAACCGCTTTTTTTTTCGAGCGTTTTTTTCGCCTCAAAACACACAAGTCCTCGTCAGAAAAAGGGATATTATATACATCTGAGGAAATATATACGCTTCATCGTCGGAAGAAGAAAGTGAGTGAGAAAGAAAGCGAGAGCAGCGCGAAGAGGGTTTTGTTCGTTTTGTATAGCGTTTGCTTTTTCTTTCCTCTTCTTCTTTTTTATTCGTAGTAAACGAAGAAGCGATCTAAAGCGGGCGCACGATGCGCGAGTGTATATCTACGACTGGGTGCCTCCTCCTCCCGATGCTCCTCCTCCTCCTCTGTGTCCTTCCTGACCTGCGAATGGTGCTGATGGTGCGAGGAGCGCCAGTCGTCGTCGTTTGCGAGCGACGATTTCATGCCGGGCAAACGTCGAAGTGCGCGTACACCGGGGTGACGAGTGCAGGGGCGGAAATTCGATTCATAAACGATGAGGAAGACGACGAGACGGTAAAGGCGACACCGGTCGAAGTGGTGGAAAACGGCGTTGGCGTGGTGGAAGTAGAAGTGCCGTTGCTGGCGCAGGAGTACGTTTTGGGGATGTACGACGGGAAAGCGAAGACGTACAAATCTAAGACGAAAGTGACGGTGGTTTCAGACGAGGATGGAGAGAGTCTAGACGATGTCGCTTCGACGAGGAGTTTGGTACGAGTGGAAACGGATAAACCGTTGTACGCGCCGGGGCAGAAAATCAAAATCCGAACGCTCGTCGCCGATATCGAGAATACGGCGTTGATTAAACAAAAAGATGGAGCGACGGTGGCGAGTGTCGAGGTGAAGGACGCGCTGGAGAGAACGATTTTTAAGAAAGCGGACTGCGCGGTGGATGTTTTTGGCGTGGCAACGGCAGAGGTGGCGATAGCGAAAGAGCAACCGCCGTTCGGTTGGTGGACCGTGAAAGCGGAAGTGGAAATAGACGACGACGGGTCGAAAGTTGTAGGCGAGACTGGATTTAACGTGGAAGAGTACGTGTTACCGTCGTTTGACGTTACTTTCGACGCGTCGAGCATGCCTTTGTACGTGTTAGCGTCGAAAAGCGCGAATGAGTTCTCCGGAAAGGTAGAAAGCGCATACACCTACGGGAAAGCGGTGGAAGGAAAAGCGAAAGTTATCATCAAAAGGCCGAGCACTTCGAATTATTACTACGGTGGCGCAGTTGGTGGTGATGTTGGTGGTGGTGATTTTGTGGCAGTCGAAGAACCCGCGTTTAAGCCGCCGGATGAATGGGATTCGAGCGGTAGTAGCAGCGGTAGCAGTGGTTATCCGAATGAAGTTTCAGACATTCTGTACGAGTCGAGCTGGATGACTTTATACGAGGGATCTGCAACTTTTGTGGCGTCAATTTCAAAATCAATGCTAGATCAGCAATGGTCGCGAAATTTGGAAGCATACGCTATGGTTGAAGAAGCAGCCACGAGAGAGATTCGAAACTCGACGGTATTGATTGTCCCAATCGTCCGCGAGGCGTTTACGCAACAAACGTCGATGATTTACCAGTCGCCAGCTTTAAAACCAGGGTTACCGATGAAGCACACGATTCAACTCGCTTCGGATATCCCTGGTGCGTTCAGTGATACAGAAGATCTTGGAACCTTGGACTTTACGCTGAATATAAACAAAATGAATTCGTACTCGTATTCTGGTGATTCGAACGCGCAAACAATTTCCACGCGAGTCTCTTCCTCCGGCGCTCTCGATATCGAATTCGACGCCCCCGCGAACGATCTCTCGTGTTGTGCATCTTACGAGGACGAAACAAACTACTTTTATGGATCCTCGCAAAAGTGTTGTTTGCAAGGGGCGAACGTGCAGCTGGTCAAGAACGCGGCGTCGAGAGATGTCGTGAAGAAGATACTCGCATCCGCGAGCGACGATATGTCTACGACGGAACTCGACGCGCTCGTGCCTTACTTATCGGTGTACTTTGCGAGAGATACTTCCAGTGCGAAGGCTTCGGTTGAAGTCGTTGTTATCAATGCGAGCTGTGAGAGCGCTGAGGCGTGTCAGTTCACGCTCGCGTCTTCGAGAAGTGATGTCGCATTCGCGTACGCCGTCGTCGACGCGGAAGGCCTAGGACGCGGTGTTTTAGAAGCGGGCACAACTACTCTCTCTTCCACTGAAACCGAAAAAACAGTGACAATGACGTATGGCAACATCGCATCCACTTTGAGCGCGGCTGTTTCAATCGCCGTATGGTCACTGAGCGGAAGCGTGTATAGTGAAACGTATCTCGCCGGGACAACTTCGGATGTTTTCTTGGTCCCCGGAACGAGCGTCTCCGTGGAAAGCGAAAGCGAAATCGCGTTTCCGTATGACATCACCATGAACACTAACGTTTCGGAAACGAACGTCGTTGCAACGGGCACAGACATTACATTCACTATTATCGGCGCGCCTGATGGCGCGCGCTCGTACATTCTCGCCATCGACGAAGCTGTCGTGATACAAAGCGGCGGGAACACGTCTGCTTTAAAAGCGACGACGTTTTTGTCAAGCGTGTACGATGCTAAAACGAACACTTTGGATGCGAGCTCGAATACGTGGCCATGTGATGCAACGTATAACGATAACGATATCAAACTTGATCGCGTAACGATTATATCCACTGCTGAGATTGCGAGTTATTGTGACCCGTCGTCGTCGAGTAACGGAGGATTTGGAGTCGGAATGCCGGAAATTGCGTTTGGTGCCGATATGGCCATGGACGACGGTGCCGCTGGTCAGGAAAGTACAACCAACAAAGCGGCAACAGATGTGGATTCAGCTTCATCCTCGCCTACGGTGCGCACACTTTTCCCGGAAACTTGGCTTTGGGAATCGTCTGATTCAGGTTCGTTCGAATCAACCGCGCCTGATTCGATTACAACGTGGAGCATAACCGCGTTTACCTCGCACCCGACGCAGGGTATTTCCATTTTGAAAACCGCCTCGAAAATGACAGTGTTTCGCGAATTTTTCATCTCGCCGAAAATGCCGTACTCCATCTCGCGAGGTGAAACCGTCGAGATTGTTCTCGCAGTTTTTAATTACTTGAAAGACCAAGATATGTCGGTATCAGTTTCCGCCGAAGACGTGACATCGGGTGAGGCTGTACAAATTGGCGATTCGAAAACGATCAACGTTTCAAAGAACAGCGCCGACTCTATATCTTTCGAAATTTCTCCCACGGTACTCGGAAGTATTAAACTCCGATTTTCCGCCATAGGAACCACGACGACGAGCACAGATTCAGATTCGAAAGAATATACAGATGCGGTCGAGAAGAGTATTGTCGTGAACCCGGAAGGAGTGTTCAAAACGACGACTGTTTCGAAAGTTTTTCGTCGAAGTGCGGAAGATGCGTCGGAAACATTTACTTTGAACGCATTTCCGAATGGTTTGAGTGCAAACGCGATTGTAGATACGTATTCGAGTTTCATTACCGTCGTTGGCGATATCATGGGTCCATCGATTCAAAACATCAACAAGTTTGTCCAGATTCCCATGGGCTGTGGTGAACAGAATCTCTTGTTACTGGCACCAAATGTGTACATAGCCGAGTACTTGAACTCTGCGAATAAACTCACAAGCGCTTTAAAAACGGAGCTTTCAAATAACGTCATCATGGGATATTCTCGAGAGTTGACGTATTTTCACCCATCCGGCGGTGTTTCTGCGTTTGGACCACAAAGCGACAAGTCCGCATCGTTGTGGCTCACGGCGTTTTGTTCCAAGGTTTTTGCGTCTGCGAAACGCTCGAGCGAAAGTAAAATTTTAGATGGTGTTTCAATCGACGCGACTGTTTTGAAAGGCGCTGTTGACTTTATAATATCTACTCAAGGCACGAACGGTGCGTTTTCAGAGCCCGGAGTCGTTTTACACTCCGAAATGCAATCGCAATCGGGAGATAAATTCGTTTTATCCTCGTATGCCGCTTTGAGTTTGATTGAAACGGTTGCATCGATTGACAACCCTTCGACGAAAACGAGCGCGCAAAATTCGATTTCAAGCGCGTTAGAGTACGTTGCTTCTTCCTTGGATTCAGTTAAATCCGCCGCGATCGCGAAGGAACCGAGCGCTGTGTATTCTGTAATAGTCTCCACGTACGCCTTCGCCTCTGCGTGCGCTTCGTTATCGACGCACTGCGATTTGGCGAATTCTTGGATAACGGGCGTTCTCGAGCTAATTGGAACAAGTGAAGTGGACGGCGCTACATCTTACGGCGGTGTCGGTGCCAGTAACTCTTTAAGGATTGAATCCACGGCGTATGTCGTTTTAATCTACGCTAAAATGAGCGATTCCGGGAATAACTTTTGTTACTCCGCGTTGAAATTTCTTTTACAAAATAGAAACGAGTTTGGAGGGTACGGGTCAACTCAGGACACCGTGGTTGCTTTAGAAGCACTGTCGACGTATGCAAAGCTTACGAGAGAAGCGAGTAGTTCTGGGTTGCTCGTGTTGTCCTTTCCAAACGAGGTTGGCGCTCCTTCGTTCACAGTGGACGAGTCGAGTTTCGATACATTCAACACCGCGCAAATCGCACAAAGAGGTACGGAAACGTTTACAAATCCGAGCGTTTCGGGTGATGTTTCAGGCTCGGGAGTTGCGGTTGTTTCGTATACCGTTCGGTGGTACGAAACCGTGGATTTGACGGAGGATACCTCGGATGGATTATTCACGATAGATGTGACGACACGCGTTGTCACGACGAAAATTTCATCTACGAATAGAAAAAAACGAAGAAGACTTTTAACGCCGAATTACTCACCAACATCGACGAGCAGTGTGGAAGATGCTGAGATGTTGCAAATGAAAGTTTGCGTGAAGAAGACGGAAATAACGAATGGAGCGGATGGTATGGCACTTTTGCGTGTCCCGATGTTTTCCGGTTTCCAACCGGTCGAGTCGTCCATCGCCAACTTAGATCCGGAAAGAAAATACATCAAACGCGTGGAGGTGGATCCAATTACGAGCACGCTTTCTTTATACATAGAGAACTTTCCATTGAATTCGAACGATAAACTTTGCGCCACATTCGATGCTCGAAGAGTCGCGGAGGTGAAAAATGCGCAAGACGTTCCAGGAGCGCAAATTTCCATGTACTACCAGCAAGACAAATATCGAAACGCCGTGATGAAATCGACCGATTTAGAAGTTGGTCGATTCCCGGAGGACGATGGGGGTGGCGGTGTCAAGGTTGAACCAGACTCTGCGTTTGGATTTCGAGTCACTTTCATTTTAGCGTCTGTCATCGCTTTAGCTCTTTTCGCGATGGATTAAAACAAAACGAGGGGTTGTTATTCTCGATGTATCTCTCACTTTTAATCATGTAATAACAAAACTAGTATTATACGCTTGTCATTAGCTCTGTATTAATGATATTCTTCTGTACCAGGTACCATGGTACCACGGTACCAGGTACTTTATGCTCCTCTCTCTCTGTCTCCTCACACTCTCCTCACACACACACACACACACACTCTCTCTCTCTCTCTCTCTCTCTCTCTCTCTCTCTCTCTCTCTCTCTCTCTCTCTCTTTCTCTCTCTTTCTTTCTCTCTCTCTCTCTCTCTTTCTCTCTCTCTCTCTCTCTCTCTCCCTCATATATCACTCATTCACTCATTCATCCACAGACACTTCCTTATTAAAACATGATGTTGTTCATAGTATAGATTCGCGCAGACGGAACAATCTTGAAGCAGTCGTCGCCGTCCGAGGATCCGCTTGAATCCTCGTCTACAGCGGCATCGTCGTTCACCTCCACGACTCTCTTTTTCATCGTCGTCGCCTCTTCAGAAGGACACTTGGCGCACAAAGTCTCGTCGAAAATCCACTGTCCCCACTCGAACTTCTTCTTCCTCATTTTGATGCTTTCCGGCGTCCCGCCAACTTTTTCCCACACCAAGTAATCGTGGACGTTATCGAAACCGTTCTCGCGCGCGATTCGTATGACTTGGTGCGTCGGTGCCAACCCGGCTTTCTTCCTGCACGGTCCGCAGTTGCAGCAGTTATCGCACCCGTCTCCGCACGATTTGCGACATTTCGGGCACTCCCAGCACCCACTCGCGACGGCCAAATCGATATCCTCCCCGTGCCTGTTTCTCAAACACATCCCGCAAAACTGCACCGGCCTCGCCGCTTCGTTTTGGCACTCGTACCCGGTGCACTCCACGTGCGTTTCCACCGTCTTTTGACGACACCAGTGACAGGTCGTGCCTTTCTCCGAATCGTACACGCGACCTCCGACGGAATACACGCTTCGTCTGCACACTCTCGTCGCGCTTCTTTGCGACCGCTGCTGATTTTGTTGCTCCTTCCTCTTGCGATGCGCGTCCTCTTCCTCCTGCCCCAACAAAATGGACCGATCTTCGGCGTAATTGATCTTTCGCACGACTCGAGACGTTCGTCGGCGTTCGCTTTCCGGTATACACTCTTTCCGCTTTTGCTTCTGTGTATAATTTTGTTGTTGTTCGTATTATTAAAGAAGATATAACACACGCGTCAGTCAAAGCAAAGAGCGAGACAGAGACAGAAAGAAAGAACAAAAGAAAGAGACAGAAAGATGAGACGAATGCGAGGAAGTCCTCTCTCGTACCTTTCTCGGCGTCGGCGTCGCGATCGGTGGAAACATGCTGGAATGTTTCCCGATGAGATTTTCCAATCCCATCTCTTTCATCCGTTGTACATTTTTCGCGATTCTCGCTTCGCGTTCGAGCTCGAATTGCGACAAGGGCGTCGCGAAAGAGTTATTATTAATTGGGGAGGTTGGCGAGGATGAATTATTTGACATGGCGCGATTTTTAGTATTATTACTACACGCTTATTAGTAGTATTAGTTGTAGAGTGATGATGATGATGTGGAGAGCGTTCCCGTGGGTTTTTGGCGGGAAAATGTTTTCTGCTTTAGGGTTTCATTTGCTACCCTAAATGTATTGTGTCCGAATCAAGAAGGAAGGGAAAAACGTTCGTCGTAATATTCCACTGCTCTTTCAGTCTTCCAGAGCGCTCTTTGAGCCTTTCTCGGTTCTTTTCTCCCTGAGAACTACGGAGGAAAGACACTGCCAGCGAGCGACACAAACAGAAGAAAGTACTCTCATCATGCCAAAAGGCCCGTTCGCGAGCTCGGTCGGCGTCGGCCGCGCGGAACCGGAGTGGGCGAAGTTGAACAAAGTCGATGGGATTTGTGGACGAGATGTGATGCACCAATCCGGAGAGAAAACGGAAGCGCCGTTAAAGTTGGAGGATGAAATCACGAGCGGCGAGTGCGAATCTCTGATCGTTCCGGAAGATGGAGGTTTTGATTTGTTAATCGTGGGTGCCGGGTTGAGCGGGTCTGTGATCGCGGAAAGGTGCTCGAAAGAGTTGAACATGACGTCTTTGATTCTCGATAAAAGAGACCACATAGGAGGGAACTGCTACGACTTCGTCTCGGACGAAGGCATTCGGTGCTCGAAATACGGCGCGCATTTATTCCACACGAATTTCGAAAGAGTGTGGGAGTACGTGCAAAACTTCTCGGAGTGGATCCCGTTCGATCATAGGGTGAAAGGACGCGTGGAAGATGAAAATAAAGAGTTGAAATTGGTTCCGATACCGCCGACGAGAGAGACGGTGAACGCGTTGTTTAGCGCCAACGTAAACACGGACGAAGAGATGCAAAAGTGGTACGACGAGCAACGAGTGGTGCCGAAAAGTGAAGACGGACAGCCGAGGAACGGAGAGGAAGCGGCGCTGAGCAGAGTCGGGCCGCTCTTGTACGAAGCCGTGTTTAAACATTACACGAAGAAGCAGTGGGATAAATACCCGGAGGAGTTGGACGCGAGCGTGTTGTTGAGGTTGCCGTGTCGGACGACGACAGACGATAGGTACTTTTCCGATCCGTGGCAAGCGTTGCCGAGAAGAGGATACACTAGAATTTTCGAGAACATGTTGTTGGGCGACGAGAATATACAGATTCGGTTGAATTGCGACTTTTTTGAGTTGAAGAAGTCGAACGCGTTGCCGAAACATAAGTTGGTCGTGTTCACGGGTCAAATAGACGCGTATTACGCGAGTTTAGGGATGCCAAAGTTAGAGTATCGATCGCTGGAGTTTGAAAACACGTACGTCGAGGAACCAGAAGATGGTTATTACCAAGAAGCTATGGTTGTAAACTACCCGTCGTCGTCGGTGCCGTTTACTCGCATCGTCGAATACAAACACACGCCGAATCAGCCGAGCGAACAACCGTTGCCGAGAGGCACTTTGATTGCGAAAGAGTACAGCACGGACGTCGGGGAACCTTATTACCCCGTACCGAATCCAGAAAATAGAGCTTTGTACGAAAAATACGCCGCGTTAGCCGAGAAAGAGAAAGGGGTGTGTTTCGTCGGGCGATTAGCGAGTTACAAATATTTCAACATGGACCAAGCCATTTTGAACGCGTTGGAGATGTACGATAACATGAAAGAAAACGGGACGTTAGAGCCGAAGAGGAAACCGGAAGATTTCGGACCCGGGGATGGACCCAAGTGATTAGATATTTTAAATAATATGTATTAAAAGAGAATATTTAAAAACTTACGGCAAAAGTGCTTATATAATAAATTCCACGTCGGCAAGTCTCTCCTCCATCCCTTTTTCATCACGCTTTACAATTTTACAATCACAAACAACAAACCAAACAACAAAACGCTCACAATCAACCCACCAATGGCTACAGCCATTTCATCCCTCGATTTTAACGCAAATCGTCGTTCACCGCACGCAGGACACCTCTTCTCTTCCGCCCACGGGCCTTTCGTGCCGTCGTACACGTACCCGCACCCTTGACACACCCAAAGTTTCCCGTCGACGACGGCGTTCGGGTTCGCCGCGATCACTTCCGCGGACGGTCTCGAGCCTCTTTCCGGTTTCCCCGCCATGGCGATGATGTGCACGCCTCTTTTGTCTACTCGTTGTTTTCGTCGTTGTAATTGTGCAGTTTTGAGTGCAACTTTGGTCGAATTCACCTGCTTAAAAAAATGTTAAAGTCTCGAACAGTCAGTGTCTCGTTCTTTTTTCTCTCACTCTAGGGAAACGTGAGGGTAAAATTCCGAGTCATATCTCATCGTCATCATCATCATCATCATCGACCGTCTCGCCGATATGTGCGCGCAGTAAAACAATGCTCGAAAAGACACGCACGCGTCTCTGATACTACTCGTTGTGGTCGTTCTTTCTGAGGCGTTTGACGAATACTAAACGCATCAGAATCACGCGCATAAACATATATAAATCAACACAAAATTGGACGTTTTGATGACGACGACGAGGTTTTGATGAGCGATGATGGACCCCGCGCAGGTCTACTCACGACACGCGCAGATAAAAAAGAAAGAAGAAACGAAAAGGTAAGAAGGGCACAAAAGACAAAGCGCACCTTGGTGTTGGTGTTCTTGCGCAAAGAAACCGTCGTCGTCGTCGGTCGAGCGACCGACGGGACCAGAGAGGTGGATAACGAGAACATATTTTGGTTGAAACTCCTTTTTTGTGATGAAGCAGAAAGATGAAAAAAATGAAAAAAATGAAAAATTTCTCAAACTCTGATGACCAACAGATTTTCCTTCTCGTATGCAATGAAAAGCTTTGACGATGATGTGTGAATACGCTTCTCTCTGTGTCTCTCTTTGAAAAGAAAGCAGTTTTCCCCGCATTTTGATGCGCGTTTTGGTGGAATCTTGACTTTCAATGCTAGGATTTAAGAAATATATGTATACGTATACTCTGGCGACGACGTTTTGGTTTTCAACCGCCCAAACCGCGGAAACTCTCGCGTCTCTCGAGCGCTCTCTTCGCGAGTCTTTGAAAGATTGATTTGACGTTACAACCGGTTTTCGCGTTCGCAGATGCGACGAAACTGGAGAGTTCTGGTGAGATGCTGAGATGGCTCCTCGAGTCTTGGGAACCTTCGGTGGTGGTACTCTTTGAGGACGACGACGCGGTCGTCGTCAGTCTTCGATCGAAAGCGTCGAGCGCATCGAGCGAGCGCTCGAGGAAAGCGTCGTCGGGTTGAAGTTTATTTTTGTCGTCGTCGTCGTCGTCGACAAAGTCGTGGACGCACAGACACACGCACGGTGGAAGTGAGCGTCGATTTTGTCGTTTCGCGGAGTTCACGTACCGCGCGACTTCCTCGAACCATTTCGACTGGACCAAACGCAAAGACTTGTTCAAGTCCCCTCCTCGGTTATTCGCGACTACAATCAGAAAAGCGTCGATGTCTCGACTGGAATCATCGTACGTCGCATACCGCGCATCTCTATAGCAGTCGTTTCCAGAAAAGTCTGTGATGCAAATCTCTAAAGATACACTTTCAGTATCGTTACCATCGTCGTTGTCGTTTAATTCCATTCGTTTGGCGGCGTAGTCCATGGCGACCGTTTTCGCCGGATTCCGAAAAGGAGGCTGGTGACCGCGAGAGGAAGGCGAACGGTTCGTGCAAAACGACGTCACCAAAGCCGATTTTCCGGCACCAACGTCTCCGAGAACGCACACGTGCATCCGTTTTCTCTTCTTTGTGGACATGAGTGCCATACGAGTCATGAATTCTTTACGAATATATCTCTGTTTGGGTCTGCGCTCTTCAAAATCTATTTTTAGACGGCTGCGCTCGAGCGACTCCGACTATCATCATCATCAATACTTTTACTACTATTATTAGTATTATTAGTCCCCGCTAACGCTTTCATCTCTTTCCGTGTTTTCGCATTTATCTTCCACGTCACCGATATTCGCATTCCAGCGCCGTAATCTTGCCCGACGCTCCACACCGCCGTCAATATCGAAACCACCGCGATCCATTCGAAGGAAGCCAGTATCCTATAATTGCGGTCGAAACCGCCCTTCGGAGGCATGCGAACCACCACAAACATAAACATAGAAAATGCGCCTATAGCGCACGCTATGCTTTTCACCCACAAATGTTTCTTCCTGTACGCTTTCGATTGCAAAAAATGCACGCCGCCCGATGCTTCCTCTCCTTCTTCTTCCGGAGTACACTCCGACGCCGGCTCGAAATTCTTATACATCTGATACGTCAACATGCACACCCACAACAAAGCTCCGCACAAGAATTGAAACGCGCAGAACCCGTGTATGTATACATTCTCGTTCTTCTGTACGCTCGCTACTCCGGCTAAACCTATCGCCGCTATCGCCCCAACAAGACGCGTTCTCTTCGCGAATCTTTCCCACGTTTTCGTATCCGTGTCGAAGAACGCTCGCACGAACGCCTCTTGAATAAACGCGAAGCCGAATAGAAAAACCGCCGCCTGTAGGTAGCAATACAAAGGTGGTAAGAATAATATCGTCTGGTCAATAAGCAAGAGCAATCGATGCAACAAAAGATACAACATAATAAAGCGAAACATCGACGAAAATGAACATCCATCGACGACTTTGCCATCGCGGCGGTCAAACGCAAAACACCTTCACTTACCACGTTGATAAAAAATCTCGAAATCCACGTTTGAGGATCTTTCGTAAACGTATCGGAGACGATCGGTACGTCGTATATGGTGTCTCCTTTTGCCGCCGCTGCGATGTAGCACGTTATAATGGTCAACGAGACGAAAAAAATGGCTGCGTTGATGACGTCTGATGCGCGTATCTGTGTAAAGAATAAGAGTAATAAAACAGTTAGTTGGGGGTGAAACGAGAGACAAAAATTGGATTAAATTCTTTTAAAAGCGCGAACGACAACATCACAAGAACGAAGCGAGGCGAGAAAGAAAGAAGTCTCACGTTGATGAGCAAGTCGTAGTTCGGTTTCGACGCCACGGGGGTGTTACTGTTCATTATTTTGTCTACTCTTTTATACACTTTTTTTATGCCGCTTTTTATTATCTATTTTTGCTCTAAACTCTCATGCTTTCTCTTCTTCTTCTTCAGATGGTATTTCGTAATACTCGCAACATCGAACGTAATCCATGGCCACGTAACTCGCCAATGCGATTAAACACACCAGAGCGAAACGAACGTGTGCCAACGACCCTAAACTCACAATTAACTGCGACGTGGCTAATACGCCTAACGAAGGGAAGAGCGGGACGAACGGCGCGGTGAACTGCGTCTGAGTGTTCGGCGCGTTGCAAAAGCCGTTCGTTTGAGGAAACGTTTTGAGGCCGTAGAGATGGAAGGAGAGGATGGTGTAGCACACGGCGATGGCGGAGAGGATTTGGAGCACTAGTTCGAGTTCGTACGTTACCGAGAAGCACAAAGAGAGACATGCGATCAAGAGGTACAAGGCTCGCGAAAGCGCCGGCCATCTCGCGTTCATGTCGTCGAATCGAACGTCTTTCGGCGTGTACCTTCGAACCAAAAGCGCGAGGTTGACTCCGCAGAATATCGTCAACGTCCCGATGGAAACCATTTGTGCTAATATACCGATATCGAACACTAAGGTCAAAACGCCCGTCAGAGCCCAGGTTAAAATGCTCGCGTTTACCGGCGTCCCGTACGTCTCCGAAACGTTCGCGATGCATTTCGGCATCAATCCGTCTCTCGCCATCGCCATGTATACTCTCGGCTGTCCAACTAAACATCCCAACAGAGAAGTCACGATACAAAAGATAGCCCCGCAACTGACAACCACTGATGCCCACGGAATGCCGTTCTTTGTAAACGCGACGGAAAAAGGTGCGTCCACGTCTATTTGTTCGTACGACACCATGCCCGTGATAACGCCCGCCATCGCGCAATACAAAATCCCACTGATCGCTAAAGAGCCTAGAATACCAATCGGTAAATCCTTGCCTGGATTTTTCGTTTCCTCCGCTAAGGTTGCCACCGTATCAAACCCGATGAACGCGAAGAAAACCACGGACGCGGCTGACATGACGCCTTGCCATCCAAACTCCGGAGGAATGAAAGGCGTGTAATTATCCACGTCGACTTCCGCGGACCCGACAATAATCACAAACGCAATCGTTGCCATCGCTAAAGTAACCACCACGAATTGAAAATTCTTCGTTTGCTCCATCCCGCGAACAATCGTGAGCGTCATCGCGGATACCAATAAAAACGCGCAGAAATCGAGTTCAATCGCGTGTTCGATGATCTTCACTCGCATCGCGTCCGGCTTCAAACCGAACAGCGTCGCGAGATAACTCGTAAACCCTCTCGCGACTGCCGCCCCACCCACGGTCAATTCTATCGCTAAATTCCACCCCGTAATATACGCGAACACTTCCCCGAACGTAATCGAGATGAAATTATACGCGCTCCCGCTCGTCGGCGCGCACGTCGCGAACTCGCTGTAGCACAACGCCGTGAACACGGACGCGCACATCGCGATCAGGTAACTCACAATCAACGCCGGTCCTGCGTTTTCTTTCGCCGCGGTTCCGGTTAAGACGAAAACTCCGGCGCCGACGATACCACCTACGCCTATGACGACCAAATCGGATGCGCTTAAGACTTTCTTTAGACCTCCATCCTTCCGCGTTTTGTTGTTCTTCTTGAACACGAAAAGTCTCTCGGATTTCAATCGCAACGCGCGAACGATGAATTCGTCCAAGCGAGTGAATCGTACCGCTTTCGTCCCGATGTCTACTTTCGAGTCCACGTAGTTCCTCTGAGCTTTTCGTCTCGACGACGATTTTTGAAACGACGACGACGACATGTTGTTGTTTGCGTGTTCAGCGCCGAAAAGTAATGCGTTATAGGATATATATATATGTGTGGTGCGCACAAAATGTGATACATGGGTGTTGAACTTTTGCTTCAAATTTAGGGTGTTGAAAACCCTAAACCAAGGTGGTCAAAAAGCGCCCAAAAGAGGCAACCCATTCACGTCATATTAATTACATCGTGTGTACGAGTAAATTATAAAATGGCAGCGGTTCCGACGGCAAACGCGAGAGCTTTCTTATTGGTGCGCTGCAATTAATGCATTCTTTCGATGATATAGTCGTTTTTGAAGATTTGTTCTTTTTTGATCATCGCTTTATTTTCTCTCTCGCCCGGGTTTTGTGTGTGTTGTTCTTCTTTGGTTCGGATCACCATTTTGGAATATCTTTTTGTGTCCTCCCTGTAATGTGCGCGGGAAATGCGGTACCCGTGATGGATGTGCTCTCGTCGTCGAATTCGCGTCGAAAGAGGAGGCGAGATCTTAAAGGTTTTATCATCCTCGGCGTTGTTTCGCTGCTTTTTTTTCAGAAAGAAGCGCTTTCTTTTCCAAAGGGAGAGAGAACTCTTCAACTCGGTTTTGTGAGATGGAGGAACTTTTAACGAACCTCTCTCTCTTTTAATACTCTCTCGCTTACTCTCTTACTCTCTCACTCTCTCCAAAAAACAAAACAAAACAAAACAGTACTTGGGCAAATTCAAACCGGATAGCGGCGGATTCGAAGGCGACTTTAAAAACTACGTCCCGAAGGCGGTACCAATCGCCGCGAAGCATAAGACCGGATACGCTTCGATCCAACCGTTAGCGGATGTCTACGGAGAGCAGAAGGCGCACGACGTGGCGGCACTCTATAGCTTTCCGAACAAAGCCTCTTTCGACGGATGGTTTGACGATTATAAAGTCTCTGGTTTAGCAGAGATGCGACACGGGTTGTTGGACGGTCAAGTGACTTCCTACTACTCTATGGCCGGGGAAGATGTCGATTACGATGCGTTGACGCACTACGTCGTGGCGAACAAAAAATTCGCGAGCGCCGAAGCCAAGGAAGACTTCCAAACCAACTACGGATCGAAAATCAAAGATATCGTCGCTCAAACCAGTGGTTGCATAATCAAAGCTGGCCCGTTCACCCCGGAACAACGCGAAGGGTTTCATCAAGAAGACGCGGACGACATTCAGCTCACCATTTTAATCGGTTTTCCGAGCGCGGAGAAGAGACAAGCTTTCCACGACATCCAAAGCGAAAACGGCATGAAAGACGTCCGAGAGCGCACGTTGGTCGGACCGTTGTATAACATCGACGCGTTGCCGAAAGATCATCCCGCGTTTGTCAGTGGTTCTCCCTTTGAGAGAAAAACCATGTAATCGATGATCTGCGTTGTACATATTTAAACATATTTTTCCTTTCTTTTTGAGAGAAGCGACACAAAATTAGGTAAAATGACCCCTTCCTCTCCCTCTCGCTCTTCCTCCTCCTCCTCGTTTCCGTCGAACTCGAAACCGTCTCTCTCTTTCGCGCTCGCGTTACTCCGAGACGCGGCATCGGTTTTGGAGTTTCCAATCGCCAGCGCTTGCTCGGGCGTTTATTTTTACCGCGCGTTTCTCAAACAACAACAAAATGGACGACACCGATTACAATCGCAATCACAACGACGACGACGGGGAGGAGGAGGACAAAATGTGAAGCATTCGCCATGGTTTGAGCTCGAGTGCATCGTCACGACGTGTTTATATTTAGCCTCGAAAGTGGAGGATACCGCGAGGCGAGTTTCGGACGTGTGTAACGTCGTTCGGAGATGTCGGTTGCGGTTGCAAAAAGAAGCGGGGGAAGAAGAAGTTAAAGAAGAAGAGAAAAAGGGAGGTAGCGAGAACGAATCGAACGAGAACGAAGTCATCGTTGTCGGGGAGAGCTATTACGAGAGGAAGGATGTGATTTTAGAGTTGGAGAGGGACGTTTTACGCGCGCTCGGGTTTCAGTTGCATCGAACGCCGCAGCCGCACAAGTACGCTTTAGCGCTCGTGAAAAGACGGTTCGGGGAGGAAGCGAAGGCGGCGACGAAAGTGGAGGTGGCGTTGGCGGAGAGCGTGAGTGTGATTTTGGAGGCTGTTTTATTTGGAGATAATTCCGACGTGGACGATGGAGAGAAGGAGGTGAGCGAATGGGAGGTGAAAAGAATCGCGGTGGCGGCGGCGGCTTTGGCCGAAGAGATGTGCGGCGTGAGAGTCAAGCCGAAATGCGCGTGGGAAGAGTTGTTAGGTTTAGGAGGGATGGATGTTCAAGGAGGCGACGACAAGAACGGAATAGATCCAGAAAGAACAATAACAGCAACAACAACGAATGGTAATGGGTGTAAGGAAGTTATGATCAGAATGCGCGAGGACGTAAAAGTTTTGAAGGAAGCGTGTGCGAAGTACGAATCGCTTATAGAGTATAGTTGAATAAAGGTAAAATATTAGGTAGCTTTTTTAGAAAAGAATATGGTACAGTAGGCTAGTCCATTTTTAATTCCCTGGTTTCGCCTGCGCGTTCTTCACGTATCCGCTGTCGGCTTCGCGGAATCCCATGTATCTACCCAGATACACGTCTCGCAACAATCCTCGCAACGTGCTCGGGTAAAACGGTTTGGACAAGGTTCCGTCCATTCCTGCTTTTTGAATCGCGCTGACGTGTTCTGGGCCAACATTCGCGCTCAAACCGACAATCAAAGCGCTCGCGGGTGGCTCTTTAGCCAACTCGCCGTTTTCAAATTGTTTTCTGGCTTCGCTTTCCATCTCACGAATGCACACGGTCGCTTCGGTCCCGTTCATTATAGGCATCATTTGGTCCATAAAGACAACGTCGTACGGTGGAATATCTCCTGTTAAAATTTGTTTGTACGCGTCGCAGGCAATCTTGCCGTTGTCCGCGATGTGTGTAGTAACATTACACGCCGCCATGGAAACCGTGGCGACTTTTTGGTTCATCAAGTTATCTTCGACCAGCAAAACGCGCATGGACGAAATGTCCAAATCCCAATCGGCTTCGTGTTTCAGAGAGTCTTTGGGAGGAACTTTTCGTTTTTGCTCGGGAATTTTCAATCCCGCGGCGGAAATGGCAGCGTTGGGTTTATCGTCTATACCAGCGCCGCCATCGCCCATTGCTTTCGTGGAATTCGCGGTAGCGTCTCCTTCGACGCCGATGAGTTTTGAGGAGACGTTTCGAAACTGCCCAGACGAGGCAGCTTCAAAGCTTTGTCTCGCGCTTCCACCGCGACTCCCATCCCCACCTAGTTCTGGACTTTCCGGTCGGGCCGCCATACCGTAGTTGATTCTGGAATCTGTGCCGTCGTCTGCGAATAACCCACACAAACGTCTCACGACTTTGAAAAATTCACCCGGTCGCACCGGCGTCATGCACGTTTCGCGTCGTTTCGCAGATTTTAAAAAGTTTTCTACATCCTTTTCGGAAATAGAGGCACGGGGTCTTCCTCTACGGTTCAAGTCGTTACTTTCTCCGTGCTCAAACCGGCCTTTGTTGATATCGATCAACTGCGCGGGCGAGCCGAATATGCACATGGAATGGTCCATGTCGACGAAATCGGCGATATTTTCCATCAACGTTTCCGTGTAGGTAAATACCACCGGTTTAATCGTCGAGTCTTTTTCAATCGCGATGAGTTCCTCGAGCGTACTTTGAATCCGTCCTTGTGGCGCGTAGAACGGACTAACGTCTAACGTCAACACGTTCTTATCTTCAATCCCGTAGCACTCCAATAAGTTTAACAAAAAGCTACGGCGCGGGCCGCTGTTTTCGCACACCACGTACAGTAAATCCTTCGGCAAGTGCGTGACTTCTTCACCAGAGGTGGATGAAAACGAGTTTCCATTCGCGCTGCCTTTCATTCGTTTAAATGATAAAGCGATTGTAAACGTCGTACCGAAGCCCTCCATGGATTTGAACGTCACTGTGCCGCCCATGCATTCGACAATCGCGCGCGTGATGGATAAACCCAAACCGGTACCTTGTTTCCTCGTAGTTGAATCATTCGTCGGTTGCGAAAACGGAACAAAAACCGTGTGTTGTTTGTTCTTAGGAATTCCAACGCCGTTATCTTTGACGTTGAATTCTATGTACACTTCGGACGTGTCGACTCGGCCGTTCACGACGATGTTTACGATCCCTCGTCGTTTGGTTTCTTCCTCCGTCGCGGAGTATTTAATCGCGTTGTCGACAATATTCACCAAGCACTGGCGAATGCGAAAGTAGTCGCCGACGATGTTTTCGCAGAACAAATCAGGTGGATTAACTTCAAAAAATATATCCACGTTCCGTTTAAAACTAGTCGATCCTTGTTGCGAGATGTCCATGGTTTGCGAAAGCAAATGTTCCAACGTGAACGAATCTTCGGACAAATCCAAACCGTGCTTCGCGCTTTTATTCGCTTTCGTCTTTCGATTAAATTTGGCGTAGTCCAACACTTGGTTAATCAATCCTAACAAAGCTTCCGCAGACGTCAATGAATTTTTAATTAATTCGCCGCTAAAATTGTCCATGCTCCCGTTTTCCACGGCCAAAGTGTTGAACCCGATGACTGAGTTCAACGGCATTCTCAATTCGTGCGTTATGTTGTAGAAAAAATCTCTCTGAAACTCCGTCAACAATTGCAACTCCTCTAACTCGTCCTTTGCTTTACCATCAATCACTCGAATGTTCCCTTGACACAACAGATACGAATATGCCGATTTTGTGCACACGTCTGCGATTAAATACCACTCGTGTTCGCTCTGAGCGGAGATGAAATTAAACTCTTTCGCTAAAAACACCGCAGGGAAAGAGCTCCAGCATATCGACTGCACAACTCCTAGCATAAAAAATCTCAATCGATCGTCCTCGTGTTCTAACTTCGTCGTTAACTCGTAAAACAAATTCCCCATATTATACATGACGAAGATAAAACACAAAAACGACAGGGACAAACTCAACCACCACATGTTCCCGCTGACAAAGTGACACAAAATGCCAAACATTAACATGAACTCGTCTAAAACGACCGACAAATACATCGCTTTCCTTTTCTGCCCGTTCTCCGGGAACGAAACTGCTTGCAGTTGATACGCCAAAACGATCAAAATCGGTGTCGTAAACATCCACTCCAAATGTCTCAATATGCTCACCAAACTCCCATCCGCGCCGTTCATCAACACATCCTCCCCGTAATACATAATCAAATGCGCATAAAACGCCACGCACGCGATATACGTCACCGTCGCGCTCAGATTTCTCCTCGGTGAATTCGGTGTCCACGTCACGTCGTTCAACCCGATGAGAATACACGTGCTAAAAATGACGATGGCGGTCAGCGCGCTCGAATCGCACACCAAACTCAACCCACCCGCCGACGACGAAAAATCCAGCCCTGCGCTCCCATTGTTGAACCCAAAAAAGTTCTTGATTGAATTCATCATCCGTTCGTAAAAGAAGAGCAACACTTTCACCTCCTCCGGGTTCTCCGCTAACGTTTTCCGCGTGATTTCAATCACCACGTCGAACCCAATCGTTAACAAAATCAGCGTCAACGGCGAACATCCCACGCCGTTCACGTTGTCGTTCATCCACCATCGATAGTACTCTTTTCTGCGTTCAATAGAATCATCTCCCATCTTTGCATTCTCAAAGCCATTTCTGTCGAATAATTCTTTGTTGTTCGTCTTGTTCTCGTCGTCGTCGTTGCGACCGTTATGCGCATAATTACCCTTGTCCGTGTCCGTCCCGTTCCCGAACAAAATATCTTCTCGATCGACGCGCACTTGATCGGTTGGAGACTTCGGGCGGTGTTTGGTTCGTCTCCCACCACCACCACCATTACCACCACCCGATGATCCTCCTCCTCTGGCGTTGTTCGCGTTTGTCGGCATCGTTTTGTGCGGTCTGTGTTCGGGGTAAAATGCGGCTTTTGAGACGAATTTTATTAACGAGGTGAACGGCTTTTTTTTCTCAATTGAAAAAAAAAACATTTGATTTTTAAAAAACGAAATACTCATCACATAAAGTGGTGGAATAACGCGACGGAGTGAACTTGAGAGAGAGGGAGAGAAACGAGATCGCGTTTTTTTCTCTCTGTGCGTGTGTCTGTGTGTCTGTGTGTGTCTGTGTGTCTGTTTCCTTTCGTATCTTGCTCGCTCTTTTTTTCTTTCATATCTCTTGGGATAACAGAAAATGACAACAATAGCGGAAAAGCACTTGCGCTCGGTCATACCGAAACCGAGAGACTCGGACGAGGAAGATCCGAAGGTGGAGTTGAACGAAGAAGGCGAGGTTTTGAACATCGAGGCGGTCACGGAACGGTTGGCGACGGATTTAAAGTTGACCGAATTCGCGTTGAAAGATATCGGAGAAGGTGAAGGAGGAGAAGGAGGGGACAGAACGGATTACGACGGAGACGGGATGGCGAAAAAATACGCGGAAGCGAAGACGCACGAGTGGCGTTCTCTTCTCGAGTCGTACACGTTCATGAATCTCGCGAAAGGTGGGAAAGATGGATCGCTGATTGGCGTGAATACGATTGTCGATTTGGCGTGCGGCGAAGGGCACTACACGAGGTCGTTGAGGAACGCGTTTCCTAGAGCGACTAGAGTCGTTGGCGTGGATATTGCGGAAGAGATGATTGCGATGGCAAAAGAGAAGGAAAAGAACAAACCGATCGGGGTAAAATATATCGTCCAAGACGTGAAAGAGGAAGCTGGAGCGAAGGACGAGGAACGCTTCGATCTCGCCACCGCCGCCTGGTTGTTGGTGTATTGCAAATCCGTGGCCGAGTTGAATGAGATGTGTAAAGCGGTTGCTAATTACGTAAAACCTGGCGGGAGGTTTTTGACCATCATCACAAATCCGCAGATGGCATTCGACTCGGAAGGGACGCCAACAACGGTACTTCCCGGGGAGACGCAAACGAACGTTTTATCCCGATACGCAAAGTACGGATTTACGGTCACCGTCCCGAGTGAAACACCGCAAGAAGGCGACCCTTTTACATGGTCGATTAAAACAAGCAAAGGACCATTGGTTATTGTTAACTACTACTTACCTCGAGGCGCGTACAAAGAAAGCTTAGAGAAAGCCGGGTTTGAGAAAATCAAGTTTCATCCTTTCGAGCTCGATCCGAAGAGCGAAGGTTTCGGGAAAAACTTTGCCATCTCGCCGTTCTCGCACTTGGAAGACGCGGATTCGAACGACAAGAAGGAGTTTTACCAAGAGTTTTTGGATTATCCACCCGCGCTTTGCATCGAGTGTTGGAAGAGCGGCGGCGGGAAGTGATGGGGAAAACACACAATGCCGCAAAATCTTCGCGACGGAAAGAAAGAAGAAACCAGCAGCCAATCGAGAGACGTTCCATTTTTCAACGCATAAAATACAGTCGTGTACAAAGTCTTCTTCACAAAACAAAACTTAATCTACTAAACTCAATACCTACAAAACTTCGCGCGGATCAATACACTCGTCATCGTCAAGAGTCAAAAAGAGGCTGGCAATAACAGCACTGCACGCCGCTAAAGCACGCCAACGTGTTCGTCTCCTTATCGATGACCACAACTTTGATATCGTTCTTAATCGACACGTACTCCTTCCAATCGCGCTGCATCGGTAGCGAACAACACCCGAACGGATACGTGTTCAAACTCCAGCACATGATTTCGCGAGTGAATTTATTGTAACTCATTCCAATCGGGCATCCTCTCTCGCCGCCGCAATACACGCAATAGTGCACGTAACAACCACTTTTTGGCAAAGCCGAGGAACTCTTGATGCCTTTGGCCAATCTGTGCGATTCTTTGTGCGTCAACACTCGTCGGAAATTGAAGCGCGGCAAATCGTCCACATCATCGTCGTCATCTTTGTTCATCGATTTAACCGCGTTCGGTGGAGCCGTGTGTGCCGTCGTCTCCTCCTCCTCCTCCTCCTTTTCTTCTTCTTTTTCTTCGGGAAATGTGTCGAAGTTTTTCTCGGGAGTAGAGGACGAGGACGAGGACGTCGCGAGCGCGCCGTCGTCGAAATCGTCCCCGGACGAATTCGTCGGTTTTTCCAGAATAGCTTCTTTGCTCATGATGATGGTTCTTCTTGCGTCCAGAGATCGACCGACCCGACCCGACCGACCGGGGAGATCCCAAGAAAAGTTTTTGAGGTCTCTTTTTAAAATATCTTCGACTCATCAAAAACTGATGAAAAACACAAAAATAAAGGTCTACGCGTGTCTTTATCAAGCGGTACAGTACGTGTCTTTTAATAATATTGATTATATGTCGGCTAATGTTCGTGGTATATACTCTCTCTCTCTCTCTCTCTTAACTCTGAAGCACGGCGAGCGGCGAGCGTGTGTATTTTAATGTTTTGTTTTTTCCGTCGCGTATTTTTCTTCTCTCTCACTCTCTCTCTCTCTCTCTCTCTTTCTATTACGTGTGTATGATGTTATCTCTTCTGATCAAATGTACGCATCTGGCGCCATTTGCTCTTGCGCACTTCCGTGCTCTTCTAAATACTTGCTCGCTTCCTCTTTTACTGGTTCGTTTCCACACAAGAGCGCGTGTTTCAACGCCTCCGCGAACGCCTTCTTCGCCTCTTCCTCTTTCCCGCCAATCTTCGCTAAACACTGCCCTTTAAAATTATACGTCGTGCTTAAAATTTCGCTCGTAGAATCTAAACTCTGCTCTAACTCCTCCGCCACTTTCAACTCTTTCAACGCGTCTGCCCATTCGTTCATGTTCATGAACGTAAACGCCAACCTATTCGCGCTCGCGGCTTGTAAATCTTTCGACTCCAACTTGGAAAATTTCTTCACCGCCTCTCTGAAATTTTTCAACGCGTCGATGTATTCACCCTCGTTTCTATGCAACTCCGCGAGCGCGGCGTGTAAATCCCCGGCTCTGCCGTTCAAATCTCTCTCCAACGACTTCGGTAACCCTTTGGCGCCAAAATGTGGCGCGCACAAATCTAAACCTTTTCGTAAACAATTTTTCGCGCATTCGATGCCTTGTTTTTTATCCGTATCTGAAGTCCCTTCCGTCCTCGCGCTTTGCTCGTACGCGTCCGCTAATATCCTCAACGCTAACCCGTGCACCGGTGGTGGCGCGCCGTATCGTTCGCACAACTGATCCGTGCTTTCCATCATCTTCTTCGCTTTCTCGTACTCGCTGTTGCGTATCATCTCCTCCGCTTTGCCGACGGAATACATGACGATGACTGGGACTTGTTTCGGGTCGACGCCTTTCGAGGTTTGTGTTTGTTGTGATTGTTGTGCGTCCATCTTTTATGTGTTTATATCTGACGCAGCGATTTTTGCGCACTCTTCTTTACGCGCAGCGGTTCTGTCTCTCACTCTCGTTCGAGCGGAGCTTTTAATACGACTCAGTCGTGTAGCGCTTAAAAGCAGCGTTAAGGTTTACCACGAATACGTGGCTTTTTTAGCCGTCGTAATTGGAAAAATGACCTCGGTCTTAAAACCTCCTTCTGTGTTCAGATGATGCCAAACGACGATGAGTGCGTCTCAAAAGCAACAACTGTAGTATTACGCACCGACGAAAGACGTCTGATTGATTTCAATGCCAGAGCGAGAGCGTGCGCGTGATGTGGTGTGAGGAAGTGCAAGTGCGGGAAAGTTGTTTGGGTTAAAAGTGGATAAACCCCGAAAAAAAGGAGGAGAAAGAGGCGTAAAACAGAGGGAGGAGAGAGAGAGAGAGAGTAAATAAATAAATTTTCTACGCACATCAAAATCATCATCAATAGTAAAATTACACGTTCGTGGATCCTCCTCCTCCTCTCAATCCACCTATGGCGATTGGCGCGCCCGGACCGGCTAATTCCTTCCCTTCCTTCTGGCTACCGTTCGCCACCGCGGCGGCTTTTTCTCTCGATTCGACTTGGGCGTACACGACCATGCCGACTAACGCGACGGCGATGCCCATCAAGTTTCGCCCGGTCGCTGGATTACCGATGACGGTGAAACCGAAACCAAGGACGAGCATGGTTTTTAAATGGCCCAAGACTTGGTAGGTGACCGCGTCGCATTTTCCAATGACTAAAAAGGTGGAGAAGTTGACCGAGACGGCGATGCCGCACGATAACGCCGCCCAGAAGAGAACGGGGACGGACCACGTGACATCGAACGGGGTTCCACCGACTAATTGCGCGTCCAATGGCAACGCTATGGTCGCTAAAATAGCTGCCATGTACGGGGACGCGGCGTATAAGAGCTGCGTGCTGCTCACTTGGAATTGTTTCGTGTAATGGTTTGTCCAAATTTGGGACACGCACGTCGTGATAACCGCGCAGACGGACATGAACGTCCCGAGACCGTTCAATTGCATATCCGTCACCGTAGCAATCCCCACACCGAGTAACAAAATGCCGAGCGCACCTTTAATAGAGCTCGAATACTTCTTCCCGTAATAAATCGTGTGCATCATCACCGTGCACGGAATAATCGCCAGCTTCGTCATCTGATAAAACCCGACCGAGTTAAAGCCCAAACTCAAGTTCAAAAACGCGATCGAAATCCCGTTGATGCACGAAAACCTCAACAAAGCTTGTCGTTCGACTTCTTTCGGCTCTAAAAAGTTATACTTCGCCGCGAACCGTAACGCGACCGCGGTGACGATCATGTGCATCGCCGTCAAAAAGGTCACGTATTGAAACTCTAACGTCGAGATTAAATACTTGTTCACGATGACGATGGACACCGAGGAGACGACCGAGAGCGTCAACGCGCCAACCACGCTTAAATCTTTTCCATTCCCATTTGCCCCGTCGTTATTCTTAGTACTCTCCATCGAAGAAGTAAACACTCGGGAAAAAAACGACGCAAAAGTTCTTCTTTTACTCCGGTCTTTGATTAAATCCGAATCGTAAAAAAGTGACGAATTAGTATTCGTATCTTCTTCCCTCTTTAGTATTTCCCCGACGTCTAAAGAGCTTATCGCGATGTTCACGTCTTGTTCTCCTCCGGTTCTTCGCGAGTGCATAAATAATAACAACACCGAGCAGCAGCAGCAAGTAATAAAACACTCAGTTATTAAATGTTTACTATATATGCTCTGCGTGTGTTTCTGTTGTTTCGTGGGTTGTTTTTTTATCCCAAAGCACACGATTTTTGAAGAAAATTCGTGGTGCTCCTTCCAGTTCTTTTTTCTAAAACATACACCCTAAATATCTTTTTTTTCTTTTGATTCGTTTCCTTTTCGCACGAAGCGTTTCTCTCTGTACACACACACACACACCACTAATTGTTGTGCTGTTACGTTTGCGCGAAAAGCTGCGACGCGCATCTAACTTTGGTGGTGAAAAGTCGGAGTGGTGTGGTCGAGCTTTATTTTACGCAGCTTTGAATTTTGACCACCTGCCATCATTTATTATACGCGCACAAAACAAGAGAGAATCAGTTTTTTACCTCAGGGAGGATTGGTTTGGGGGACAACGAACTTTTCTCTTCTTCTCTTTTAGAAAAAGAAACACGGGCCACTGCCATGGCGACATCGACGACGACGCGTTTTTCTGCTAAATCGCACAACAACGAGAACGCCATCTCGTCGATATTCATCGTCGCGCCTCGAGGAGACGTGATTATCAAGCGCGAGTATCGAAAAGATGTGCCAGAAAATCAAGCTGAGATTTTCTTTCGTTTGGTCAAGTTCTGGGGAGCGATTGAAAGGAACAGAAACGAAGACGGTGGTAATGGTGGTGTCATCATCGGGAAAGAGAACGAGAACGAGATTAACGGTGTTGGTGAAGGAGGAGGCGGGACGATGGATCACTCCGCGCCGGCGGCGTTTAACGACCAAGGGGTAAATTATTTGCACGTGAAAGCGAACGGCGTGTACGTCGTCGCGACGACGAGAGCGAACTGTTCGCCGTCGTTTGTTTTGGAACTGTTGCATCGAATCGCGAAAGTGATCAAGGATTATTGCGGGACGTTGTCGGAAGATGCAGTGAGGAAAAATGCTATTTTGACGTACGAATTACTCGATGAGATGGTCGATTACGGGATTCCGCAGTCTACGAGTACGGCGGCGTTGGAGAAGCACATTTTTAACGATCCGGTGGTGGTTTCGGAAAGTACGAGCGCGTTAGGCGCTTTAGGAACGACTGGACGTCTCGCGATTCAAAAGACCTTAGATATGAGGACTGGAATTGATGGCGTTGATAGAGCGATTGGCACGGCAAAGACGGCGGTAATCGACGGACAAAAATCGCAAACGTATAAGAAAGCAGCCGGAGCGTTTGATAAAATCTTGTCCTCGAAAATTTCCAAGAACTTAATGTCCAAAGTAGACGACGTTTTAGCGAAAGGTGGTAGCAATAGCGGTGGTGGTCAAAGCAACAGAGACAGTGGCAGGGATGTTAGAGTGTCCTCGTCTACAGTTCCGGGTTCTGCGACGAACGTCTCCGTCGCCGACGACGGCGCGGGCGAGGCTATTTTCGTAGACGTGATCGATAAACTCAACGTCGTTTACGGTCGCGACGGGGAATTAGTCAACGCGGATATCGATGGGTGCGTCAAAGTGCGTAACTTTTTACGAGCGGCAAAGGATACCAGAGTGCGCGTGGCTATGCCGGAAGATTTAGAAATCGGCGGTCGCGAACGTGCGAATCGTCGCGCGACGAGCAGCGGTTTCGGCACAAACATCGACGACTGTAACTTCCACGAGACGTGCGATTTATCCTCTTGGGACGAAAATAGAACGGTTTCGTTGTTACAACCACCTCGAGGGGAGTTCAACTTGATGAATTATCGCATGTCTGCGAGCGATTTCACGCCCCCGTTCAAGGTGCAGTGCATCATTGACGACTCGACACCGTTTCAAATTAAGATTGAAATCATCGTCTATTGCGATTGGCGAAGCGACGTGCGCTCCTCGGCGACGGAATTTTCCTTCCCGCTCCCCAAGGCCACACAAAACGCCACTTTCACGTACGACCAAAACGAAGCCATCGGTGGTGGCCAAACCGAGAGCAACGAACGCGCGACGTCGGAAAATCAACAACAACAACAAAGAACCCACCACGCGATGTACGACCAAACTCGAAGATGTGTCACCTGGCAACACAAATCCCTCAAAGGTCAAACGCAAACCAGTTTACTCGTCCACGCGAGTCTCAACCAGCGTAAAGTAGGGTTTGAAACGCGGCGGGAAATCGGTCCAATCAGTGCCCAGTTCTCCATCCCAAGCTTAAACTTGAGCGGCATGAACGTTCGATATTTGAGAGTCTCCACCGCGGAAACCGGCGGCGCGAGCGATAAGAGCGTACAAAGGTGGGTTCGGTATAACGCGAAAAGTAACAACTACATCTGCCGAGTGTAGAAAGAAGCAGAAACTACTTGATACTCTTCATAAAAGCGTGTGTTATAGCATTAGAAGACATACATAGAGCAGCACAATGTAAAACACATTCATTCGCGTTTCGTAGGCATTTTATTTTGACTTTTGTTCTCCTCTTTTGCAAAACCAACAAACTTTTTAAAATCGTCAAAACAACTTTTCGAGATATACACACAAACACGCGCGGGTTTACTCGCAAAAAAGGGAGTGAAAGATCCTTTGCGTACTCGTCAGAGCTTTAATGCCGACAACGTTCAAGCGCCCGGCGCAACGCGCCATCGATCGCGCGCGCAGTCGCGACGACTCGCGGGAACCTTTAACAACAACTGAGGGAGAAGACGAAGAAGATTTCCCCAAAAGCGCAACGAAACAACAGAAAGTAAACGACGACGACGCGATGAAACCACCATCGAGAACACTGGTCGATGTGCAGCCAAAACTCGTCGAAGATGATGAGATGAAAATGATACCGAAGGCGCACGTGATTAAAGAGTCTCCGGTGAACAATCGAGAGGTTATTCGAGACGTTTTGCAAAGAGGCAAATTACCTCTAGTTTTAGATTTGGACTCCACCCTCTTGCACTCGGTCGAGAAGACGAAGTTTCTCTTTCCAAACCCGGGCGAGAGCAATACGAGCGAGGAAGAGATGAAGATTATAAAACAGGCGCAGAAGAAAATTGAATCTCGTTTAGAATCGAGCCCGGATAAGTTCTTTTACGTCAACGACCAATACTTTACGAAAATCCGCCCGCAAGCGAGGCGGTTTTTGAGCGAACTTTCGGAGATGTACGAGCTGTACATCGTGACGGCGGGGAGTCAGGCGTACGCGGAGGCGATCGCGAACCAAGTTTTAGATCCGCTCGGGAAGTATTTTAATCGAGACGTGAATAGAATCAAAGGGATGAAGCAATGGAACAGCGAGGTGAACCAATGGGTGGACGTTCGAACAAAAATCGTAAACGACGCTTTGGAAGGCGCGGAATCGGTGACGATCGTAGTAGAAGATAAACCGGAGATGTGGGACGGTGAGTGCGCGGTGATGCAAGTGAAACCGTATTATTACTTTCCAGAGTCGTTGGAAGAATTGAAACTGTCGCATTTCTATAACATGACGGACGAATCCGAGAAGAACGATTCCTATTTGGTCGATAACATTTTACCTCGATTGAGAAATGTTCATCGAATGATGTTTCGAGAAGCGGTGCCACATTTTTTACAAAACGGAGGCAGCGCGGACGGACAGTATTGGCCGTGCGTGTCTGAATTGTTATCGCTCGAGCGCAAAAGTATCTTGCGAAACTGCTTCATCTGCTTTACGAACGTGTTCAAAATCCACGAAGTCCCGAAAGATTCCCAGATTTGGAAAGAGGCGAAAAATTTAGGCGCCACGGTCCAAGAAACCTTCATCGATAACGCAGATATCGCCAAAAGAACCGAATCTATAGTCAAAGACGACCGCACGACGCACGTCATCGTCGGCGAGCACGGTAAAAGAAACAAGGCAACCGGTTTAGTCCTCCCGACGTCGAAAATAAACCAGGCGAGACGGAACAATCGACCTTTGGTCGATTGTTCCTTCATCGCCGAAAGCGCGTATTTATGGAAACCGGCGGATGAGAAAGCGCACGAAGTCACCAACGTGGAGACGCAAACGGTAAAAGTCAAAGAAGGAAAATCATCTGCGAAAACCTCGGTGGTAAAGAAGAGCCGATGATCGTAGAAGAGTAATGCGCGCGTGTAGTAGCTTATTTAGCTTTTAAAATAGAGAGTAGTTTAGAGAGATGTCATCGCGTTGTTTGCGCTTTAATAGGTTTACTATTACTTCACACAAACTCCCCTAATCAGTCGTCAGACTCTCTTCACAAACTCTACACATGGAGGAAACCACCGTCGCGGCCAGTCGCGGCGGAACCCCCGTGGCGCGAGAAGGAGGGAACCAACGATCCTCGAAAATCCAACCTTTGGAGATTCCCACGCACTCGTCGTCGTCCACCAAGGAGGAGGACACCATCGTCGTCGTCGTTCCTCAACGGGAAATTGAGCACCAAAACGTCTCCGAGACGAACACAAATGTGGAACACGCTTTGAACGTATCCTCCGAGCAGTTGTTGAGCGCGAACAGCAGCAGCGGTGGAAAAAGAGAGCGAAGAAGAGGAGAGAACGGAGAGGACGAAATGGAGGAAGACGAGTCGAGTTTACGATCCCCGCGAAGTCCGAAAGCGTACGCGCAATCCGGCGTAAAAGTTGGCATCGAATTCGCCAGAAGCGTGAAAGTCGTTTTGTTCTCGACGAAGATTTGCATTTTGCTTTTGTTCGTTCCAATTGCGCTGGCGTTAGGCCACGCGGGAAAGAATATGTCTCCCGGACCGATCTTCTTCTTCTCGGTGTTGGCGATCGTTCCTTTAGCCGAACGTCTTGGGTTCGTGACGGAAGAAGTCGCCGCGCATACGAACGAAACGTTGGGCGGATTATTGAACGCGACGTTCGGGAACGTGACAGAACTGATCGTCTCTTTAATGGCGTTGAGGAATGGAGATACGCGGTTAGTGAAACTGAGTTTACTTGGGTCGATATTGACGAACACGCTGCTCGTGTTGGGCGCGAGTTTCTTTTTTGGAGGATTGAAATATAGCGAGCAGACGCACAACAGGAAAGGCGCGCAGTTGAATGCCGGTTTGTTGTTGTTGAGCGTATTGAGCTTGACGCTACCGAGCGTGATGAGCGAGACGTCGATGAGTGGGACGACTGAAGAGGAGAAAGAGAGGGACATATTGAGAGTGTCGAGGGTATCGAGCGTGTTCTTGTTGGCTGGGTACATGGCGTTTTTGGTGTTTCAGTTGAAGACGCATAAGCACATGTTCGTGAGCGAGAATAAAAACGAGGACGGAGGAGAAGAGGATCACGAGAGGAAAGCAAAAGAGGAGAAGAAAATAAAAGCGGTGAGAAGGACCGGCTCGACAGAGTCTATGTTCAAGATGAAAACGAGTTCGATGGAGAATTTACGAGCGACTTTAAAGAACATGGCATCGTCGAGTAGCAATCCGAAGCCGATACTAGCAAGAAAAGCGGAAAGAGAAGACGACGAAGAGAGTGGAAGAGGTTCAGCGGTGCCACAGCCTCCGGTGTCTCCAATTCCAGAAAACGCGGTGAAAAATAGTGGTGCATTAGATATTACCAACGCAGGCGGTGGTTCGAAACTTGCAAAATTACGTTGGCAATCCGCGGTGAAAGACATCGCGCAGAAGAAAGAATTGAACATGCTGAAATGGGGGTCCGTGTTGACGCAAGTCAGCACCCAAACTCGAGTCAATTCCATGCAACGTAAACTCTCGCAATTGAACAAGAAACTCACTGAAACGCTTTCAGGGAAAGGTGCTCGAGAAGATGATAAGAACATCTTGTTTGGTTTCGAACGCGGGGACGAGATGGCTTACGAGCACAAAGACGATTCGTTGACGAAAGTTTCCGCGATGATTTGGTTAGCGGTGATCACTGGGTTTATTGCTTCACTTTCCGACGTGCTCGTGGGTTCCATCGACGGCGCCGCGCATCAATGGGGTGTACCCATGGCGTTCATTGCAACGATCGTGTTACCATTGGTTGGTTGTGCGGCTGAAATCACCGCGGCGGTGATGTTTGCGAGAAAGAACAAGATGGACATTTCCATCGGCGTTGCAATCGGAAGTTCCACGCAATTCGCTTTACTCGTCATTCCAGTCACCGTTTTGATCGGATGGATGATCTCTGTCCCGATGAACTTAGATTTTGGTTTATTTGAATCCGCGAGCTTATTAGTCGTCGTTTTAGTCGTCAACGCAAACGTCGTAGACGGCACGTCGAATTGGTTAAAAGGCGCCATGTTGTTGTGCGCGTACGCGTGTTTAGCAACCTCAATATGGTTTCAGAAGTTCTAGTTGTGGAAACATTATCATGATCATATAGCGTTAATATCTTTGGTTGTTTTACATTACAATTTGTATTATATTACTTTCTGCTCTTACTCTTTTTACTCTCTCTCTCTCTCTCTCTCTCGTTCTCATCTATATTTTACATTCTTTTTTGCTTCGCGTCCATGAGATATTCTTGCGGGATATTCTCCAACGGTGCCGTCTCCAATAAATAATCGAGAACTTGAATCTGCATTTGCTTCGCAGTCGACCCGTCGGACGCGTTCTTCATCGCCTCGGCGATATCCTCTTCCTGAAACCCCCACTTGGCGAGCGTTTTCGTCGCCTTTGCCTTCGCCTCCTCTGGCGTTTCGTTCTTCACTGGTTGCGGTTTCGGTTTCGGTTTCGGTTTCGGCGTAGATTGTACTTTCGGCGCCGGCGGAGGCGGTGGTGCTCGTCTCGCCGGTGGGTTATTCGGTTTCGTTGGTTTCGGCTTACTCTCTACGCTTCCCATCGTCGATTGCGCCGACGCCGCCGGAGCGCTCGCGTTCACGTACTCTTCCTCGACTTCCTCCTCCTCCTCGTCCTCCCAATACTCCTCCTCTTCCTCTTCCTCCCAGTTCTCCTCTTCGTATTTCACGTAATTCTGCGCCCTTCTCTGTTTCCTCTCCTCCGCCAAAATCTCCAGCACGTTTTGCGCGCCGCTTTTCCTCTTCGCCTTGGTCGTGTTGAACATTTGCGACGGTTTATACATCGTATCCGCGTCTTCAAAGTACGACTCGTCGAACGAGCCGTAGTTCGCCCAGTCTTGGCTGAATCCACCACCACTTCCTCCGGAACCTCCTCCTCGGTCTCCCGAACCTCCTTTTTTCTTCGTCGTTTTCTTCGCTCTGGGAACGATGGATTCAAATCGTTTTATCGTCCTTCTCCTCCCCGAGAAGCATTCATCATTCATCACGGTGCAGGCAGAGGAAGACGCCGTCTTCAGCGAGAATGCAAACATGTTCGCGCGCGTGTTATTATATACCAAACGCGTATCTGTGTGCGTGTGTTTCTGCGTTTATCAACAGAGAGGAGGAAACAACAGAAGCGCGCAAAGTGCAGAGAGAGAGATACGATGGGGGAGATATTAATGATCTCTCGATGGATAATCTTTCTCTGGTGTTTTTGCGGTGTAAAAATCTCTCTCAAATTTTTTAAAAGAGAAACTCTCCGTTGACTGCCCCGCCCCAGAAAACGACCATAATTACGAGGCAAAAGAGTGCAACAGGTGGTCAAACACCAAGAACATCGAGAGAACAAGAACAGAAGAACAAAAAAAGGAAAAAAAGAAGGAAAATCACACAACGAACGTTTTTATTATTCGACACATCATCTTTCACACCCCCCAACAGACACACGAGTTCTTTCAACAAAGAGACTCTTTGACTTTGTTTTGCGAAACGAAGAAGGAGAAAGAGACCGCACATAACTTAAAAGAAGTGCACGTGTATATATTCAGCTTTGCAAAAGAGAGACTGCTCTTTGTCATCAAAAACACATCAAAATCATAATCAGCACATTTTTGAAAATCCAAGGGGAGAGAGATGAGCAACACTGCGAAAGAGACGACGACGACCGGCAATAATAGTAACAAAGAGAAGAAAGAAGAGAAAGGCAAAACGATGGAAATGGTGAAATCAAAAGCGAACAAGATTATTGACGACGACGACGATAAAGAAGAAGAGGATGACCTCCCGAAACCTCCGCAATTGAAACCGAAAATGTTCATCGCCCCGATCGTCCTCATGGGAAGCAAACGCTTAGGCATCGATTGGAACGACGAAGAGACCAAGACGAAAATCCGGATGGCGTTTACAATTTCCGTGACCTTATGTTACGTAGTCATCTTCTACATGTACAAGCAAGTGAAAAGGAAGGAGAAAAAATTGAGCGAAGATACCGTGGAGGTTACGGCGAAGGACCCGTACAACAACGGCGAGGAGAAGAAGGAGACGTTGACGTATTTCGAACACGATTTGAGAGAGGTGAAGAAAGCGGGGACGAGCCAGGCGTTCGGGTTTTTGATGACGTCGGTGTTGCATTTTTATTTCAAGTTGAATCCGCCTATCGTGTTGCAATCGATCATGTTGCCGCTGAACATGATGGAGACGCCGGCGTTTCAAGTGCACGTGCTCGGAAAAGACGGGAGTTCGAATAAAAAGTTGCAAAGGCCGTGGATGCCGGAGGAGAAACCGAACCCGTTCGCGGATTTGGCGAAAGTGATGAGTCCGCCTCCTGCGGAAAAGAAGAAGTCGGAGAAGGAGGCGAAGAAGAACGGGGAGAAGGAGGACGCAAAGAGGAAATAATACTATATATATAAAGAGAGAGAGAGAGAGAGAAAGAAAGAAGGAGAGCGAGCGAGGGAGATTTATTTGTATATAACATACTCACTATATTTTACTTAGTAACAATAAGAATGCCTATCGAAACACCTATCGAAACTCATCCCCGTCGATGTCAAAATCGAAAGTTTTAAAAGCTTTACTCAGCTGTCTATCAGGATATCGAGCAAAATCTCGCATTAAGATTCCAACGCCTTTTTGCCCGATATGATTCATATTATTACCCATCATTTCGTCTTCGCTGCATCCGATGAGTTCGATGGCCACCGTGGCGTCTATTTTTGTCGCAACCTCGCGAAAGCACAGTTTTGCGTGCGCTTGCGCCAGTCGAATGGATGATTCCAACGCGCGCACGGTCGCTCGTCCTAATTCCACTCTGTTTTCTGCGACTTGCCTGCGTCTATTTTGGTAGTGCGCGGAGAGCATTCTTTCCGCGTCTTCGTCCAACGTTGGTTCAAATCGCGATTTGACAAATTTGATGTATTTTTTCACGCGCGAAAAGCTCCAAAGAGCGGTGGATTCGTCAAAAAATTCGACATCTTCGGCGGTTTCCTTTTCATCGTCCTCGTCGGAATCTGAGAGTTGATCGTCACCGAATCCTTTTTGACTATAACTTCGGTAGCGATTTTTGTCATTTGCGGGAACGTACAGTTCTCGATTGTTTATGTTTATGTTGTTGGCGTTCCCCGCGTTTTGACTCGCGCGCCATCCGTCAAAGGAGAACGGTTTCTTTTGCGCCGATGCGGACAGCTTCAACCGCTTATTAATGGTACCGTTGTTATTGTTATCATCCACTTCTCCGAGTATGTGCGACGCGACGCGCTCGTCCCACTCTGGATCTCTGGCATCTCTCAGGACTAAAACGACATCAAATCGAGAAAGCAACGGGGGCGCCAAACCGGTATTCACCGCTAAACTCTCTCGATCGTCAAACGTGCCTCTTCTAGGATTCGTCGCCGCAATAACGCTCGTTCGCGAATTCAACGTGGCAATAATCCCAGCTTTAGCAACCGATAACGTTTGCTGTTCCATGGCTTCGTGAATCGTGGCCCGCTCGTGTTCGCGAATACCGTCGAATTCATCTACGCAACACGTGCCTTTATCGGCGAGGACGAGCGCGCCAGCTTCGAGACCCCACTCGCCGGTGGTGGCGTCTTTAACGGCAGCACACGTTAAACCAGCAGCAGTTGAACCGCAACCGGTGGTAAACACGGACCGTTTCGCTAATCGACACGCGGTTTTTAGCAACTGCGATTTACCTATACCCGGATCGCCGACGTATAATAAGTGCACCTCGCCTCTCACTTTCGTTTTCGTCTTGACATCCTCTCGAGCGACGCCACCGACTAAGGCGAGCACCATGGCTAACTTCGCTCCAGCCATACCAAATACTCGCGGGCAACACGATTTCAATATGATATCCCTCGCTCGCAACGGATACTTTTGAGCGCTCGTCGATTGCCAAAACTTCTCGAACGACGCCTTCATCTCTTCGTACTCTTGGTCGTCCTCGACGTCGTTCGTTTTCCGGTCGCCGGCGTTTCCTTCCTCGTCATCAACGCTCAAAACGGTAAGTGAGTTACAATGCGCGACGAGCTCTATTTCACACCTTCTATCCCGACTGGCTTTCAACCATCGTCGACGAATCACGACGGACATGAGGAGTTCGTCGCCGCACTTGACAGCGTCCACGAGGTCGTCTTTTAGGACGACGAGCAAATGTTTTTGCGCACCGCCTAAATTCGCTTTAGAGCGTAAACCAATCGCTCGCAATTCATCGTCGGAATCAACGTCGTCGTTTTCTGAGTCGTCTTCGGGGAAGTATTTGCGTGCTATTCGTCCCGGTCGAGCGGAGGCGTCGTTCCCCGAATGCGCTAATTTTTGCGCGTCCGCCTCGAATCCATCATCGTCGCCGTCCGAATCGCTTTCTTCCTCATCTTCCTCATCTTCCTCGTCTTCGCATATTTGCACGCAAATCTCTTGATAATCTCTCGCCACCGGCATTGTGCATTCCACTCGACGAAACGTTCGATTCGTGCACGCTTTCGTTTTCTTACTCAATCTCTCAGAGTCTGCGGCGCTGTACTTCTCCATCTCCGCCGCGCTCGGACACTCCTCCGGCATCGTCGGTTCTGGCCTCCCATCCTCCAAATTCCTCGGCAACAAAAACCGGTGACCGCATTTCGCGCACTCGTACAGCGTGTCGCTCTCGAACGTCTTCGTCAACCCAACTCTGGTCACTTTCGCCTTCATCGTCCACATGCGACCGGCGTGTTCGTTCTTGACGTACCTGGAAATGTTCAAACTCGGAAAGGAGCTTTTGAACCGTTCAAAGTCCACGCGAACGCGAACGGTTTGTTTCACCTTGTGCCTTCGCGCGAATTCTTTCATTTTCTCGTCGATGTCTTCCTCTCCTTCAAAATCATCTCCTCCGCCTCTTCGCTTCTCCGCTTCCAACTCCCTCCTCAAATCCTCCACCATTCGCACTCTTACAATCTCCTGCGCCGCTCTCGCCGCTTCGTCCAAAACCCCCATAGACGTCGTCGGTCGCGCTAACACCGCGTTCGCTAACTGCGGCAACGCGTGTGCGAATTCAATCGCGCACACGTGGATGGAATGCGGCGTCCGAGTGTCCGAATGTTTTAAAATCTGTCGCAACGCCTCGAGGTGATGTTGGACGAGAAATTGTTCGAATCTCTCCGCGAGTGTTTTCGGTGCTGGTTGTTTCGATGCGTGCAAAGCGAAACCAGACGCAGGAGGAGTCGCTGCTACCATTCTTCTTCCTCTTTTTACGACGCAGCAAAGGGAGTATTCCTGCGCATTGTAAACAATAAGGAGAGCGTTTTTGAAGAAATTTTTACTTTTAACCACTTGAGTAAAACTGAGGCAAATTTTGAATTTTCAGCGCGGAGTATGAATACGATGACAATGACAACGATGATGTTTCGGTTTCTAATTCGCGCAGTCGAGATGATTTCTCTCTCTCACTTTCTCTCTCTCTTATTCTCTGTCCTAAATTTAGCTAAAACCAAACCCAAAGCAGCACTCGCTGATGGCTTTGACCAGTTTCTCTTTCGTCTCTTCTTGACTGACGTATTTCGGCACGCGCAAGGTGAGGAAACACGTTTGGGCCATGGGTAAGTGTTTGGCGGATTTTTGGTCGTCGAAGCGCAGTTTGAAGCGTAAACCGCGGAACCCGGTGTGAGGGAGCTTCCGAAACGCGGTCCAGAAGTGTAACAACGCGTGCTTTTGCTCCGAGTTCATGGATTTGACGGCGTCCCAGAACCATCGCGAGCGCGTTTCGGCGGCGACGACGCCGGGAGCGGTGGAGTTTGGCGGTGGTTTCGGATCGTACGTGGTCGCTTGTTCCCAAGCGGCGACGTCGATGTCTTGTAAACCGCAGACAAGGAGTTCCAAGTCTTCGCACTCCCAACTGCTCACGAGTTCGCGCGGGACGACTTCGTCGAAGCCGCTCGTAAACGCCGCGAGGTTGACCCGAATGTCCTGGTTAGATGTAATAGTATCGCTTTCGTCGATTTGTAACGACGGCGAGGATGAAGACGACGGCGGCATACCGGATGTGTTGTTGATTGGTGCAGTTGAACACCGCAACATGCACTGTTGCGCGTATAAATCGACGTATTCACCACGGTTGTGCTCGTCGACGAAAACGTTCGCGCCGCCGGGTAGGAGTTCTTTCACTCTGTTCGGATCCGCACGCGTCGGCGCGGCGATGGTAAACGCCGGCGGGTCCTCTTTCACCCAGCTGATTTTGGGATCATTCCAATCACACGTCTTGATTGGAAGCAACGTGCGCTTAAAATCATCGTCGACTTGCGCTAACAACTCCGCCTTTAGCGGTTTGTGCAAAAGCGCTTGCCACAACCACGGGACTAACGGCAAATCCGCGGTCTTTTCGTTGGAGATGAGTAAACCGACGATACGCCCGGCAAAGCGTGCGGCGTGCGGAGAACAATCAGAACGAAGCGTGCGCAACGCACCTTCAAATGAAGGTGGGTCGTCGTTATCACCACCACCGTGCATGGCACTCAACGACATCATCGAGTCCGTTCGTAAAGCCTTAGCATTTGACCACGAGGTGAACACCGCTTCGCTCGGTCCCACTCGCGTCGGATGTCCTTCCAACAACGCTTGAATCAAAACTGTCCAGGCTTCTCTCGCAACACCATTTCCAACACCGTCCTCGCTATCAAACGAGCACGTAAATGTTCTCCCTAACAACGGACCGATGGCATTTTTAATTGCTCGCCACGCGTCGTCGCAGGGCATCGCGCGTCGCAACTTTGCCGAAATGTGCGGCACGTTCCCGTGCATGTCTCTCAACAGACGTTTCAAATCGTTCCTCAAACGTAACACACGAAAAGATGGGGGAAAAACGACATTTGCCGCGCCAACTAAATCTAAAGAGCTTCCAAAGTAAAACATGTTCGGCGCAATACATTCTAAACAACTGAACGATCGCTTCCAATTGGCGTGATGGAGAAGGCTTTCAAGAATCTCTCGTGGCGATTCGAGGTGATGATAGGACGCGTGCACGGTGTCACCTGCCCCATTCGAGTCGAAATTGCGCAACTCAATAGCAGCGTGCAAGAGTAATTGGATCATATCCACCAGCTGTTGCGAAGGCGAGTGCACCGGGAACTCCCCGGAAAATTCCCCTAAGAACTTAGATTTACCTATCTGTTGTAAGACGCCGCGGATGCCGGAGTTTTCGCCATCGAGGGCCCATCCAATTCTCGCGAGCGGTTCAACAGCAGCGAGCAGCCCGTCGCCACATCGCTCGAGCGAAGAGAGGACGATCTTGAAGAGATGCGTTGATGATGTTGCAGTCGCGCTGTCATGCGCCGACGCCTCCATCGCTGACCGTTTCGTCGGAGTGCTGATGTTCTTCTTACGATGCTTGGTTTCGCGATAAAGATCGTCGTCATCGTTATCGATGAATTTATCTAGATACTTCGCGTCGACGAATCCAGCTTCGCCGTGCGACCATGTCGCGACAAGCGCAATCAAAAACCCGAATCGAATGCCTTTGCGCGTATTCTTTGGATCTCTGAAATCGAAATTTTGTACCGATTGCATCTCCGAGCCCGGCGCGGGTCGCTTTCTGCTCTTCTTGATCTCGCTTGAAGCAGAATCGTTCGATTCTTTCTCAATCAGCGCGTCAATCGGGGTTTCACCCGCCATCGTCCGCTTTACGGCGGCGGTGACTTCGTTCGCCCAAGTTTGGCACTCAAACAGACTCGTGATGATTTCTTTCGGGAGGGTACTTGTTTTCGCCGTTCGCAGCGCGTTGCGCCAGCGCGGATCGGTTCTCGCTTCTTTCGTTATGAGACGCGATAGGAGAAACAAAACACCAGAGACACCGTCCATTGTTTGTTGGCTCACCGTTTCCGTTTGCGCCAAGGCGCTCAGCATCAACGGCGCACCTTTCGCTACAGCGATGCCCCAATTATCGATATCATCACCGGCGAGACCCGCGAGGACGGCTTTTCTCGCGACTGCTCTCGAGCGCATTTTCTTGTCCGAAACGATACTTTCCTCTGGAATTTCATGCAAATATCGTTTACCGCCAATGCACCAAGACATGAGACATTCGCCGACGTGCGCGAGCGTTTTCCAGTACTCTTGTGACAAAATGCTAGGCGGTTTCCCATCGTTCTCGACAATAGACTCGAGCGCGAATCGAACACACGTCGCCGCCCCTGCGCAAAAAATCGCCCCAGGGTGGCCTTCGACGTCTCGCATCTTTGGGCTATCCGAACGCAAGCCGTGTAAAATGCAGTGAAGCATTGGCACACAGTGCAAGCCTAAACCGCGAACTAAGACGACCATCCAACGACCGGATTCAGGAATGAGTTTCGCCAATCTTTCCGCTACTGGAAATCTTTGGGGATAAAAGTCCGGCGTGATGAACGTGGCGTTTCCTAGAAGCTCCCAACGCACGATGTGTTCAATTAGACGTATAAACATCGGCGAGCGCGATTTCCAACGCCCATCCGGTGGTGGACCAATCGAGCGAAGTTTGCGAACGAGATTTGTGACTGTATGCGTCACGCTAGCAATATCAACCGGGTTCAGATTAGGTCTGAACACACCCGCGCGCGGAGTACCTAGTCGAGCTCTGTCCGAAGGTATGAAAGGGGAGTGTAAATCCATGACTCGACCAAATCTATCATCGCGCATCCGCATCCCTTGAGAGCGTTCATGTGTGGATCTTTCTCTTTCCTGCATCCATTCTCTAGTTGCTCCTCTTGACCGAAGGATGGTGGCAGCGTCAGAGAGCGTCATATTCTCCCTGCGACTGAATATACCCGGAACCCGATGCTCGGAGGTACGGTATCGGTTCGTATCGCGCAGAAGGGTGCGCTCTAAGCGCTCGTTTCGGTCTCGTCGTTCTCTGTCTCTTCTGTCTGTATCGCGCGTAGCAGTCATTCTCCAATCGAATTCCTCGCGTTCCTCATGCTCACGCTGGGTATCTACGTAGCGCCGATCCCATCGCTCTAAATGTTGCAAGAGTTCTTGTGCGCGACTTCTCGCGCTCCCAACTCCGGTTGTGCTCAAAATGCGGAGTCGACGCATTCTCTCCTCGCGTCTTCGCTCACGTGAGTCGAATGCTGGGTCTGCTTCGTCGTTATCATCATCGTCGTCGACGTCGTGTTCTTCATCACCATCCTCATCATCCATAAGCATCGGAGGAAAACCCGCGTACGGATGAAGTCGAGCACTGTGTGCATCATTAGCTCGCGCCATAGCACCCCGATCAAATCTATTCAAAATGGTATCAAATCTATTCGCCGGGGGGGTATCAAATCTATTCGCACGATTTGTTCTCCTATCAAAGTCTTCTCTTAATCGCCTCGAATTCGCTATAACATCTCGGGCCGAGTTCAAAAAAGCACTATCGTCGTCGTCGATGTCGCCGTCGATGTCGTCGTCATCATCGTCGTCGTTGTTATTGGTAATTGTATTGTTAATATTCCCTGCGTTGTTGTGGTTGTGGTTGCCTCCGTCGCTATTCTCGCCGCCAATTTCACTACCACTCAACACTTTCAACGGTGGCGTCGAAGGTATCCACAGACATTCCCACGTCAGTTCGACCGGCACGCGATACTCTGAGCTCGGACGGGTTGGTCCATGAAACGATTCGTGGAGTTGCGTCAATGCGTGTGGCGGAAGCTGCATCACAATCCTTCTTCGTTCCTCATCATCCTCATCTTCTCTTTCCCCAGCCGCGTATAACTTTCTCAACTTTGAATCGTCCGACGCTAACTTCTGTAGGAACGACATTGTCAGCTTTGGCGTCACCGAATCTTTGCTCGAACATCTCCACTCATCTCGCAACGCGCACAATTCCACGAGAAATTTCGTCGCTTTCTCCGGATGCGTCAAATTCGTTTCGTTTAAACTCGTTCCTATGATGCCAAACACGTAGTCCATGCAGCTTTCTGCGCTCTGCACCAAATCTAAACCTAAGGTAGACCCAAGATTGCCGCCTGTTTTCTTCTTCGCATTCCGTCCTTTCTGACCTAAATCGTAGAACTTACCTCCGATTTCCGAGCCGTGTGATGCTGCTTTCAAAATCGGAAATAAGCCGAGCATCACGCGATTGCTAAGATTGACGTGCACGTACGGTAAATCCAGTATCGAGCACCCATACGCTGGATATTGCATGAGCTTAAACGGGTCCAAATGGTTTTTGATGTAGTCCAAATGTCCAGTCGCTTCGCGTTCGCACGCGCGCAGCTCTTTCAAAATTTCAGACGCCGTATCGTTTGACGCAAGCTTCGGCATCGAGGAGGACAAAAGTTCGTTATCTTCTTCCCCTTCCACTTCGTCGAACGTATCGTTTGCGTTTTTCTTCCCGATCGCGTGCATCCACGCCTCGAACGCTGCGATAACTCTAACTAACTCGTTCCCGATTTTCAAAGCCGGTTCTGACACCTTCGCTAAATGTTGCTCGCACCTCTCCAACAACATCTTCTTCGTCCACGTTTCCGCTCGATCGTACGGCACGTCGTTCGCGTTCAAAAACTCCCTCAACTGATGTTCCGTCGCATACTCTCTCCACGTCGGCTCTACTTTTTGCGGCACCTTCACGGCCATTTTTTTCTTCTTGCTCGTCCTCGTCGTCGCGTCCTCGTCAACCGCCCCGCCGCCGCCTTCCGAAGAAGAAGGAATCTGACGATTCTTCTTCGCGCTCTTCGCGTACTCCGCCAACAACTCTTGTTGTTTTTTGACAGGTTTACCCCCAGACGCCGTATCTCGAGCTAACTGCGCGATGTAACTCGCGATCCCGGCTCGAGCGTCTTCGTTCACATTCTCAATCAAACTGTTGAATATTTGGTCCACCCTCGCTCGAACGTTTCGGTCCATGGTAGTATTATCCGCGGTAGTAGTATTCGAAGGCGTCGTCCCTCCTGTCGTCGTCGCAGTTCCCGCAGAAGTCGTAAACGTCGTCGTCGTCTGATTTTGCGCTCGTCGTCCCCGCGGCTGCCCCTGTGGTGCCTCCTCCGGTTCTTCTTCTCCCTCTTCGCCACCGCGAGGAGTCGTAGTAGGGGTAGATCCCAAATCCTCCTCTTCCTCTCTTTCTTGTTGTGATTGGTGTTGGCGTCGTCCTCGAGAGGACGAAGCCGCCGCGCTGCGCTTCTGTTGGCTTCCTCGTCGAGAAGACGACATATCGAGAGAAAGAAAGAGAGAGAGTGTGTGTGTTTCAAGTCTTCTTCTTCTTCTTCTTCTCCGTCCTTTCTCTCTAAATCTTCCGTTATCTTTTAACTAAATTCCCCCCACAGCACACGTGAACGACGAACCCGTTGGGAAAAATAGCAGACAACGCACTCTCCTTGACTCTCTGACTCGCACAAAACCACCAAAGAAAAAGAACTCCTCGACCACCCTCTCTTTTTGCCGTTTTCGTCGTCTCTCGTTTGTACCGCGTGTGTATGCGGGAGAGTATCACTGCGCGATAAAACCGTGTGTGTGTATATCGCGCGCGCGCGAAAGAATGAAGAATAGATAGTCGCGTTCGAGGAGAGCAGACTTTTTCTTTTTTGACTGCCAGACGGCCCTCTTTCGATGCATTTTTGCTTCATTTTTTTCCTCAGACTGTCCGACGAAAGACAACTCGAAAGGAAGCGTAAGCACTGTTACGACGACGACGACTCCTTTTATTCTCTCTCGTAAAGTACTCTCTCTCTCTCTCTCTCTCTCTCCGACGAGTGCTGTTATATAACAAAGAAGAATGTCGACTTTGAAAGCCTCTCGCGCGGACAACTTCTACTACCCGCCCACGTTCACGCCGACCGAAGGTGGAGGTGATGGAAGATTTAAAAACACGCACGGCGCGCTCGGGAAACGAAAACAAAGTGGTTTTTTAACGGTACGGTTTGAAGCGCCGTTTCCTATGCGATGTTTACACTGCTCGAACGCACCTTTAATCGCGAAAGGCGTGAGATTTAACGCGAGGAAAAGTAAAGTTGGGAACTATCTGTCCACGCCGATATACTCGTTCGTGATGTTAAGTCACCGGTGTTGTAATAAAGAGATTGAGATTCACACGGACCCGAAAGGGGGGGAATTCGTGTGCGTGCGAGGGGCGAGGCGAGCGCACGAGAGAGACGTGTACGTTCCGGACGACGTCGAGGTGAAAGGAGGGAGAACTATGGAATACGCTGGCATCGATGGAGTTATGGTGGAGAGAGGCAGTGATATCGATCAGATGAGTTCGCTAGAGAAGGAAGAGAGAATGAAGCGGGAAGGGAAAGAACGGTTGTCGAGATACGCCGAGGATCGATTACGGGCGGAGGAGAGATGGAGTTCAGACTACGAAGCAAATAAACGGTTGAGAAGGAGTAATCGGGAGAGGAGGAAAGACGAGAGAGGGAGGGACGACGAAGGGAGGAAGATGGGGTTTGCGAGCGGGGAAGATGGTGGGGTGAAGTTATTGCCGAGGAGTCGCGAGGATGACTTGAGGGCGAAAATGGCGATGGCGAGGAAGCGAGGACGACGCGATACCACCGGCGTGACAGATGCGGCCGCGATGAGTCGGAAAAGAATCAAGAATGAGTCCATATTCAGCGCGAAAGCGAAAGCGAAACCGAAGAATAAACGTTAGTAATTATTAATATTAGGAAGTGTAAAATACTACACTAAAGCGGCGATAAATCGATGTCACGAATTAAAGAATACCATCTCGGTAAATCGCTCTTCCCAAACGGCGCCACGTTTCGAGGCAAACCGTTTGTACCGATGATATCTTCCATCAAATCCGTTCGCGTTTCAAAATCCGTGCGTAAAACCGCCCCTCGCGTTCGGCAAAAGAACTCCAAGTCTTGCTGAATTTTCTCGCTCATGCCGGCGTGCGCGTGTTTGTTGTTTTTCGCCGGAACGATGAACATGTCAACTACATCGCCGGCTGTGAGTCGACCAGAACCGCTAAACAAGATGCGCTTGCCTTTTTGGCGCACGGTAAAAGGCGTGTTTTCCACTTGTTGGGTCTTCTCGTTGTCGACTTCGATCCAGGTCAACTCCGACGGGTTCGACGGGTCCACCAAAGCCGCTTTCTTAGCACACTGCGGTTCAATAGCAACCGTCCAGCTGACCGCTTTCGCGACGTCGATTTCTAATCGAATGGTTTTTTTATCTGGCCCAGTACCAGTTCTACGCAATTCGGGCATTTCCGACGCCGTCATGTTATTCGCGCGCATATCCGACAAGATAGGTTTTGGGTTATTGACGGATTCGTAATAGCTCAAATCGTACCCACGAACGATACACGCACGGTCTGTTTTCATGGTCACAAAATCAACCGACTCCGTGCAGTCACCGCCAAAACGCGTGTTTAAGCGGAAGTTTGTGAACGCGGAATATATGCGATGGAACATGTGTTTGTGTCCTTCAGCTTGCTTGCGTTGAATCGCGCGCGAGTGGATGCTTTTCAAGCGCTGATCATTCTCTATTCGCAGCTGTTCTCTTCGAGCGGCCTTCGCTTTCGCGTCTTCGTTATCGTAACCACTCTCTTCGCCATCTGTTGTCGTGCTTTTGTCGTCGTGCTTTACATCCTTAACCGTTGCTACAAATGTTGACGTAGGCAGTGCTCGCGGCGGGTCCACCAACAAATGTAAGTTGTCGCGCAAAGCCATCGCTACTGGTGCTAAACTCGATCCAGCGCCCACTCTCGCGAGCGCGATGAAATCAGAAGTCACGTAACTGTGCGCATCAATGTGTGTCACGTGCGTCAAGATGATTGGTTGTGGTGCGACGGCAGTAAATCGGATGTTTTTAAACACGCCACACGTGAACGTCGCGAAAAGGAACATCCCGAATGCGACGACCATGAGTTTATACGTTTGCCTTTCCTTCAATGTTGCGCCTAAGGATATCACCGGGACAGAAAAAAACATCGCACATGCGACAAATCCTAAAGCACCGCCAAGAAGTCTATCTAAAGTGTAATACACGAGCGGATGTCCATCGCCGAGTGTTGGATCGGCGCGCGATTGCACCGCGGAAAATGTCGCCACCGCTCGAAACAAGAGCGGCGTGACGACCCATATGCACGGAATAGCGCACAACATGGCCAAATATTGGTTCGGTGATGTCGTCGCGAAAATATCTAATTCACCTTTAGAATTGTGACCGATCAATTGCGTCGTTGTTTTTCCCGCCTTTGCAGCGGCGGCGGTAGCGGCGCTGTTTGAGGAAACCGTATCGTCGTCGTCTTTCTTCTCTTTCACCTTGTTGTTTTCTTCTTCATTGTTTTCTTCATTTGGGACGATGGAAACGCTCGGCATGAAATGTAAGAAACCACTTTGCCGAGCAATCACTGGTGCAAACACGAAAACCAATTCATACATTGCTAAATTCGCGAGCCAAATGGTGGCGTGGGAATCCGTGCGTTTCCTTACCGCCCACGCTAAAACAGACGTGAAGAACGTCTTACCGCTGAACAAACACCACTTGATGGCGTTTTCAGTCGCATATCGATCCCTGAAGGCGACGTCGATTGGAATGAGGTGCCAATACAAGAAACCAGAGGCTATGTTATACCCAAATATACTCCCGATGCATCCGAATGCACCCGCGAAGAGCATAAAGAATGCGGAGTAACTACCTAGCGGCATCGCTTCGCCGACGAGAAAGGCGAGGGTGAACATGGTCATCGCGCCAAATGCTGTGCCCATGAATATAGCAAACAAAGGGATAACAAAACCAACCAAAGGAATGGCAATCATCGCTTTGAAGATGGTATCGATGGCGAGCTGCCATATCTTTTCGCTCTTGCTTTGAATCTTCTCAAAGTGCGCACCAAATGCGTACTTTACGACGAAGAACATCGAAAACGCGCTGAAGAACACTAACGAGCGCAACGAAGCTAACGTGAACGGTTCGGTAACGATTAACTTTGTTTTCGCCAGAATAAACCCCGGTCGAACGTACCACGCGTGTGATTCCACGCCTTGACGCAATGAAATATCTGGATTCAACTCGGAATCGACGTCGGCGAATTGGTCGCGTTTTTGTAAGAACGCGCCAACGAAAGCGACGATGTTTTCGCCACTAGCTTGCGCGCTCCCACGTCGCATGCCTTTTACTCTATCCCTCGACGTGTGATACACGAACGATCGTTCTACAAACGCTAAATCAATCACTGCCGCACCTTTTTCGTTGTATACTCTCCCGTCCGTTTCCGAGGGGATCACCCCGGATCTAAAAATTTGTCCGTACACGCTCGCCGAGTTTGGATACGGGACACTTTCCGCCCACGTTTCCAGCATGCGTCTCTCAAACGTTTCTCCGTGTATACCTTTTTCCGTCTTGAACAGCATTTGCGGTCCTCCACTTCCCATGGATTCTAAATTTACAATCACCGACGGTTTCGCGTTCTTCTGTCGAAACCAAGGGTGTGACTTCATCGTCGCCGTCGCGCCGATTAATCCAACTTCTTCCGCGGTTAAGAAATGAAACACTATCCCCGTCTTTGCCGGTAGAAAATTTCTCGTCTCTTTGTTCGTCGCCAAACTCGCCACGTTTTCTAACACTTCTAAAGCAATCCCGCAGCTTGCCGCGTTGTCTGACCCGCCCGACGACGTCGACACCGTATCCACGTGCACGGAAATCGCAATCACGTGCATTTTGTTATTTATATCGTTGTTATACGGATCGTTGACGTCGCCTTCGTATTCGTCTCTGTCGTGATACTCCTCCTCGTCCTTCCCACCTTTACCACTACTAAACGAAACGGTGTCTCTCCGCCGTCGCACTCGCACGGAAATAGACCTCAAGTTATCGTACCTGTACACGTCCGATATCCCCCACTTCTTCTTCTTCGCGTTGTCGTTCGTCTCCTCGTTCTCTTCGTCGTTCGCTCCCTCGCCGCCGTACCCACCTAAGTTCGTCGTCCTTGCACGACCACTCCTCCTTTTCGGGTTCCTCGTGATTTCGTCCGCGTCTCGTTTCCTCAACCCGCTGAACGCGTCGTCCCGAATTTCAATTTCAATCTCTTCGCCGCTCGCCTTCGTCGCTGAATATTTCTTCTGAATCGTCTCCACCCTCCTTCGAATAAACTCAAACGCGAGTTGTTCGCTCTCCGTTCCAACCGCGCGAGAGCCAAGCTGCTCTATCGTCGTCGCCGTCGCCATCGCTCGCGATTCGCTAAATATAAACGGATTTGAGGACGATGATGCGCTCAAAGCGCGCGGTAACTTGCGGTCGAACGTGACCGAGAGCACGCAGAGGATGAGAGAGAGGACGGTGGTGACGAGGAACGCGCGGTTTTTCTTGGGGGATGACGGTGATAATGTATACGAAAAGAGATGCGCAGTATTTTGCGGTGGTTGTTGTTGTTGTTGTTTCGGCATCGTCATCGTCGCAACGTGTCGTCCGCGTCTTCTTTGTCTTCTTTATCTTTACCTCGCCGTCTAACACCGCAGACAGAGAGAGGTCTCTTTTTTGCGCGCAAAAATGAAGAGAAATCCCTTGTTGCTCGTATTTCAAGAGAAGGAGAAAAAACAAGTAAAAAACCACCAGTCACGCGCGCGTATCTTCATCTCGCATTGGTTTCGCTCGAACAGAAAACGAGCGCAAACGTAATAACGCTCGCGTAACGTTTTGCATCTTTGAACGCTGCATTTTCACGGATATATCTCACACTCACGCGGCACAGAAGATATACAAACACGAAAGAATACGAGGGGAAAGGAGTGAAAGGTCCACAAAATTTAATTGAAGTCAAAGTATTTTTTTCCCCTACTGCGGGTGCTCTCTAAAATATTCGAATATAGGTTTGTTCTCTTCATCGCGCCTCACGCGCACGCGCTCGTCGTTTACGTCGCAAAATGCAGCGCGCGCGCTCTTTCCCGTCCGCTTTCGCTATAATTCCGTCGCGTGAACGCAAAAGTTAGTACTGGTCTCTCGAGTTTTGGCGGGGTTCCAGGTGCGCGCTTTGAGGACCTAAAATTAGGTAATTTTTAAGCGTTGACTCTGTCATTTAAAACGTCTTTGGTTTGGCATCAGAGAGCAGCGCGTCGGGAGAGGTACGCGTACATGTATTCCGCGAAATCATCTTTCGAGCGTTATCGTCCTCGTCGACTCGTCCGAGAGGAAGAGGATAAGGATGAAGAGGAGAACAACGACCACGACGGCCCTTTTGCGTTCGTGACGAAACCTACTCGGTTGAGAGAGGACGAGGACGATGAAGAGGAAGAGGAGGAGATTTTCTTGGACCACGACGAAAGCCACGATGAAGAAGACGACGATGAAGACGAAGTGGGAACGTGCTCGACAACCTCTACGGTTCTCTTGGAAAAGAACCGAGAGCTCGATGCGATCGCGATGAAATTGCAACGAACGATTTTTGAGTGCGAAAAGACGACGAAACGGTTGGACGAACGCGAGGGGATTTTGTTGCAAGCGCAGGAGAGTTTGCATCGCGATTGCACGAAATTTGAGAACTTTGCGAGAGAGAACGAACGAAAGATGCAGAAAGCGATGGAAAGCGCGAAGGAGAGTAAGATGGAGCGCTGGGTTTTAGAAAACGAGGTTCTCGTGGCGTTGAGGAGGGAGGCGAGTTCATTCGGGCGGCGGAGGAGACGGTGCGAGAGGAAGAATCGGGCGTTGTCGAGCGTGTTGGAGTTTCTGAGAGCGTGTTGTGGACACGGAAGACGCGAAGACTCGTCGTCAGATGGAAGAATAAGTTTTGGGTCGACGTCGGCAGATTTAGAGACTACTATCGCACCGAGCGAAAACGAGGACGAGGACGAGGCGCGAGGCGGCGGCGACGGCGATGACGGCGGTAGGAAATTTGAAGACATTGCCGATATTCTTTTCCGACACGCGACTCTGAAAGATGTGAATGATTCTTTACGCGCGAGGAAGGAATACGCCTCGAGCGCTTCAGAGGAGGCGTTCGAGAAGTTCTCGGAACATAAAAAAGTTATCAAAGAAACTATAGAGAGTGAAAAATCAGCCGTGTTTACCTTGCGCGAAAAGCAAAAAGAGACGACAATAGAGAGCAAACGAGAGATCGAAACGGCCAAAGCGCAAATCGCAAAAAGAATGATGACCGAAAAGTCTTTGGCACTAATATACGCGGCGATAGATAATTTATCCAGTCGGTGTAATCTTTCTTGCCCTGAAGCGCAAAAACAAAAAGACCGGAACGTTCTCGTTGACCCCGAGGACGAAGAAAATACGACAGTCGCCACGACCAAATTCACTCAAGCACACATCGATTTAGAATTTGTGCACTCGCGCGCAAAGGTTCTGAATCAGATTATTTATTCCTCAAGTGCGAATGTATGTAGTACCGTTGTTGCATAAATATGTATACACTTCAAACTATTCTGTTTCTTCTTCTTCTTCTTCTGTTTCTTCTTCTTCTAAAGAGTTCGACGGCGTCAAGCAGCTATCGAAACGCACAATTTCAATTTCATCTCCTCGAACGACCCAACCGTTCTCGTCGGATTTTGGCATTTTCGCGGTAAAAGTAAACGGTGAGTTTCGTTTACCCGCCATCAACGCCCGCAACGCACCAATCGCAATGGTTTCCGAGCGGCTTCTCAGCGTTACGTCCGTGTTTCCGTCCGAAATATCTTCCGGTTTTTGAAAAAATACCAAATCGGAAACGAGCGAAGGTGGGATTTTACCTCGAATGCAATCGCCTTTAGCGTCTTCGAGACCCAAAACGAGCGGTTTGAACACGCACTTCGTTCTCGACTTGTTGACGTTGGCACTCGAAAGTTTACCCGCTGGACAGTGTTTGCAATACTCGTACACGTCCTCTTTGTCTTTGTGGAGTTTGTTCTCGCAAGTGGCGCATGCCACTTGGACGAGTTCACTCGCGATTTCCGAAACGCTCTTCGTGCCGTTTTTCAATCCAGGCACGCGCATGACGCCATCTGCGGATAAGATGGATTTCTTCGCGCTATTCGTTATGGATTTCTTACGCTGCTTTCTTTGGCACTCAGCTGAAGACGACGATGGAGATGACCGCGAATTCGTAACGTCGCGTTCAATTTCCACGTATTTTACGACTGCTTTGAACTCGACGAACGGCGGTAACAGTCGACGCCTGTTTGTCGTACCATCTTCGTACAAGACAGGACGATTGATGACGTTCGCGTTATTATTATTCACGCTTTCAAACATCTCCGCGATGGAGTGCGTCGTGTTTTGCGTCTCAGTCATCATCATCGCGGCGACTCTCTTCCTCGTTTTCGACAACAACATCTCTTTATGTTTCTTTTCCATCGCCGCTTTCACACATTCTCTGCGTTTCTCTTCGACGACCTCTCGTCCGTACACGCGTTCGTCTTCTTCGTCGTAATTATCCGTAAACTCTTGAAAAGTTCTCTCGTTGATGTCTTGGAATATTTCGGAGACGTTCTCAACTTCAAAGCTTAACCTTCTGTGTGTTTCGCCAACCACCGTCATGACTTTCCTCGCGCGCGGATCTTTGTTCGGATCCAACACTCGAACGGTGGAAATCGTGTCCACGAAAACGAGCTTTTTCACGATTTCTTCCGAGGAACCGAAGTTGTCAACTTCGTCTTCTTTATTGTTTTGCACACAACTGCGGTTCGTTTTTCGTTCGTTTCCGTTCAAAACTTCCGCGATTGCAAAGTCTCTCAGCTCTACGCACCTCCCGATTTTATACACGCTTTCGGCCAAATCCTTCGCCTCGCGTTTCGGCGCCGCCGATAACGTCGCCTCGATAAAGTTCGTAAAATCATCACCCGGTCGCTTACCAAGTGTTGGCGATTGATCTCCAATGAGCATGTTATCAAAACATGCCAATCTATTTAGCACCTGCGGCGACTCTGTCGGTTTCGATAAAGTCAGTCGTCGTTGCAACAACTGCTCGTTCCTTTGTCGATCCACCGGTCGTCTCGAAAGCGTCAAGACCGGCCTGACGTACTTCCCGTTGAACGCGTCACCGAACGAGGACTTGACGAAGGAAACGTCCAAAATAACTCCAACGTACTCTTCCAATAAAGTTCTCTTGAATCTTTTCACAAAGCTCGTTCGTTGTTGTTGATGGTGCATCTCAAACTCCTCCTTTTCTTCCTCCTCCTCCTCCTCCTCCTCCCCCGCTCTCCTCTTCGACGACGCGCGAGGAGGCGGAGGACGAAAGCTGGCACCCAAGAAATCCATCCTCTCTTTCAAATGGTACAAAAAAGACATCTTCTCCCCGTACACCCACGCGCACACGGTCAAAACCGCATCCCTGGTCGCGTTATCGTCCGTCGTGCCGAACTTTCGATGTACAGGAACCACTCTCTCGCGCATCTCCTCGATCGTTTTGTTCCCGTAAAACGCTTCGCGCCTCACGATCGTTCGAAACACGCCAGACGCGTTCTCACCACTGACACTAATTTCCATCTCGTTCTTGAACGGATTGAACCTCGCGTGGGCGTTTTGCACTAAAACCACGTCCCCGACGTGAAGCGTTTCGATGTTTCCCGCTCGTTCTCGCCATAAAATCATGTTTACGTTCCCGTCGTCGAACGTGTGATCGCTGACTTTGAGTTTACGAAGCGGGATTTCTCGGTTGCTTTTTTTGGAGTAGACGGATTCCAACGCGGAGATGTGATGGATGAAAACGATTAAAGTGGAGATCGGGTACCGATTCGCGCGAGTATTCACGGTCTCGTCGTCTGAAGCGATTGGTTTGACGAGAGATTTCACGACTGAGAGGGTTGTTGGTGGCATGTTTCGCTCGTTTGAGTGTACTTTATGTGCGTTGGAAGAGTGCGCGTGAATCTGAAGAATTTTCCCCTCGTACGTAATTTGTACGCACACTGGAGGGTGCCCACATTCACTGAAATGGATCAAAAGAAAACAGAACGCGCGAGACGAACGACTCGGCGATGAAGCAGAAAGCAAAGAATATCAATATTGATTATATAGTTTTTTTAAATACAACGGATGATGATGACTTTTTTAACACAACACGTTTCTTTCTTTCTTTCTTTCTTTCTTTCTTTCTTTCTCGCGGCGTGGCGTAGCGCGTATACGTTTTTATTAAAGCGCGGCGCTATCCCAACTCATTTGAATGGCTTGCATCAACTTTTCGTGTAACGCGGAACTCGCCGCGACGATGCCCCGATCCAATTCCAAGTACCTCCCTTTACTGAAATCGAGAGGCACGCCACCGGCGTCTGAGACGACGCCGCCGGCTTCTTCGACGAGGATGACGCCGCCGGCGTGGTCCCACACCTTTTCTCGGTATTCAGCTTTCGGGAATTTCATGAACACGTCGGCGTCGGCGCGAGCGACGGAGCCGTATTTCACTTGCGAGTATATCCGCAACGGTTTGGATTCGATGCCCAAGTTATCCGCGACTGAGGCAGTGAAACCTTGACTGGAGTTTGCTTTCATCACTGGCTCGCAAAAGCGCGCCTTCCGCGGGTCAAACGCAGACGACACGTGCACTTTCGTTGGACTTACTTTGACATCTGGTGACGTCGGCCACATCCAGCACCCGTTTCCCCTCACCGCGGTAAACACACACCCTTTATACCAATCCGTTTTCGCACTCGAACCTCCAGCCAACATTTTCGACACCGTCCTCGGCGAAAACCCGTAAGAATACGCGTCGTTAAACTCCAAAACGTCCCCGCTTTTTGGCATGTTCGGACAACCCATGGCGCCTAAAACCAACTTGCCTTGGTCCATGAGCGCCAACGCGATGGCGTACTGATCGCCTCTCACGAACCCAAGCGTCCCATCCACCGGGTCTAAGATCCAATGCCTTCCTTCTGGACCTCCCTCGCCTTTCCCTTTATCGATTAACGCCACCACGTCGTCGTCGGTCAACTCTTTCGCCTCAGGATAAAACAAATGAATAGCCTCGTTCACTAAAATCGTAATCTTCCCCAAAACTTCCTTCCCGTCTTCGCCACCATTCACTAACGCGTCCGCGTCTTCTTCCCCGAGAAACTTCATATCCGGTTCATCCTGCCCTATTCTCCACGCGATGACCGCTTGCGCCGCGTAATCCGCCAACGTCACCAACGATTTATCCCCTTTCGTGATGGACTTTTCATCCATCCGCATCAGTTGCGCTTGCACTTTATCGCAAATCGTGGACGCTATGCGCACGGCATCCAACGCGATTGCGTTCTCCCTTTCGTATTTCGTTCCTTTCGCGGGTATTTCGTTGGCGACTTGCGTCGAATCCTCCGCCGCAACAGCCACCGACGAAATGAACGCTTTGTTGTTCTTCTTCTTAACAGTAGCGTTGGGTGATCTTCTCTGCTTCTGTTTTTGCGCGAGGAGGTTGTTAAACGCTCTTCGTCCGTTCTCGCACGTCGCGCTCGTCGTCGTCGTTCGCGCGTTGTTGGTTCCTTTCCACGCGCATCCTCCTCCCCGCATCATCATCAAAGAAGCTTCCGACATAATACCGTGCATATATATTCTCTCAACCGCAACAAATTAAAACCCGAGACGATCGTAAAGAATAACTCTCTCTCTCGTATCTCTCTCGCTCTTTCTCCGCGTCGTCGTATCTCTCGCGCGCACGCAAACGCTTCTTCAATCTTCTGAAGCAACACACACGAACGGGAGGAAGAAGAGAGAAAAAAGCTCGCGTTTGGATAAAGTGGCACAAATTAGGGTTTGACCCTAAACGTGAAAACTGTGACGACACAGTTGGTTTTTTTTTTCTCCGCGTTTTCTTCAATTTTTTTTATCCCCCTATGTGTGTAATACTAACGAGCAGAGATGATGTTGTCTCTGTCTGAGATGTGTTTTAAAGTCTGTAGAACGTGGTAACTTTGTTCCAACGCGCATCATCCGTTTCGCACGATGAGTTCTTCCGCGACGACTGCTTCTGCTTCTTCGAACGCGAGAGAGAAAGGCCGAGCGCGTTTAGATGCGTATCGAAATCAGAAGAGGAAGAAGAAGAAGAAGAAAGACGTTGAAGGAGGAGGAAAAGGAGTCGCGTGTTCGCCTCCTCCTCCTCCTCCTCTCGCGGCGAGCGGCGTCGTCGATGGTGGTGGTGACGTCGAAGAGAAGACGGTTCCAATCGTTGGGGTGTGCGACGATGATAAAAAGTTTCCACCGAATGAAGAAGAAGAAGTTAAAGAAGAAGAAGGAGGAGGAGGAGGAGAGATGCGAATTGAAGACAACAAAGCAGGAGGAGAAGCGAAGACGGAAATACTACGACACGAAGAGGATGCGCAAAAAACGAGAGGGACGTTTATGGAAGAGGCGCGAGAGAGCGAAGAACAACATCGACAGAATCTCCTGCTGCTCGAGGAAAGAGAGGAGGAAATCGAAGCTTTGCGAGAGAGTTTGTTGGAAACGAACGAGATGTTGATCGAAGAGCGTAAACGCTCGGAAGAATTGGAGGAGACGACGAGAAAAGCGGGATTAAGAGCGACGACGGCGGAGGAAACTTTGAGAGCGTACGCGAGCATAGTGCCGGAAACGAGAAGTAAAGAAACCGTCGAGGAAAAAGAAAAAGAGAACACGATGGAGGTAGAGTTAGCACCACAAATAGAAAAAGAAGAAGAACGCGAGAAGGAAAACGAACATGACGTGAGTGAACGAGATGTTTTAAAAAGCGCCAGAGACGCCATGCGACGTGAACGCGACCAGGCCATCGCGAAGCAGAGAGTCGCAGAAAACAAAGCGTTGGAGTTTGAAGAGGAGTTACGCGACGCGGAGTATACGATCATGGCTTTGCGTCAAGATTTAAAGGCAAGCGAGGAGCAACAGCGGCAGCAAGGAGAAGAAGGAAACGATCGAAGAGAAAGCGACGACGACGACGCAAACGACAACGAGGAGTTTGGAGGAAGCGAGAAGCAGACGAAAGCCGACGCCGCGCTCATCGCCGAACTTCACGCCGAAAGGCGCAAAAACGAACACCTCGCCGAAGCGTTGCACCAATCAAAAGAGCAAATTGCTGTTTTTAAAAACTTATCGGAAAAGACGAAATCGATGGCAGATAAAGTAGAATCTGAAGCGGACGAGTTGGAAAACGCCATCGTCGTCGGCGAAGAAAAGACTAGGACGTTGGCGAAATCCTTGTTGGAAGAACGAAGGAAGGTGAAGAATTTGCGCGAGACGGTTGATATCGTCGCGCGATTGGTAGAGAAAATGACGACGCTAGAAGCCGACGACGAAAAGGAGCAGAACTATGGGAACGAGAGCGCGAGAAGCTTAGTCCCCGAGTCTCCCTTTCGCCGTTCGCGTAAAGCCAAATCGCGATTGACGGACGAAGAAGCGTTGGAGGAATCCTTACGGGAAGAAGACCAGATGTTCGACGACGAAACGTTCTTCGAGGAAACCATCGAGCGCGTCAAAAATGCTTTAGATTATAAAATCGAGCGGCTCGAAAGTCTCGCGCGCGAACACGTGAGTAAAACGAAAGAACTCGGCATTCTGCTCACCGAAGCCGACGATGAGATTGTCGCACAGCAAGAAGTCATCGAACAGTTGCAAATGCAAAGAGACGCTTTGTTGGAAGAAATCGACTCCCGAGACGAACACTTGGACTCAATCGAACGCGATTTGGAGCAAATGTTACAAACGGAACATAAACTTCGCGAAGAAGTGTCGAATAAGGAAAAACTCGTCCACATAGAGACGGCGAAGAACGACAAGCTCATGACGCTCATGGAAGAGCAAGCGATGTGGACGTCGTCGTCTAACAAAGAAAACGCCAATCCTTCTTCCAAAGACAAAGCAAACTCAAACGCGAACGACGAAGATGGTCAAAACGACACAGACCGCGACCAATTCGAGCGTCTAAAAAGAGACACCAACTTAAATCGCAACTATTCCAAATCAGCGCCGGCGACGCCCGCGAAAACGCGAAGAATACGCTCCTCGAGCGCAGGAGGCAAGAACAACGGAATCGACATCGCCAAGGACGTGTACGCGCCTTTACTCGTCACGATCGAGAAACGCCTGCAGCAACTCAAAGAAGATCGAAGGAAGCTCGCTGCCTCCAAGTGAGCAACAACCCATCGAGAAAGATGCTTACCGTAGCTCTAGCTTTAGAGAATTTAGTGTTGGTCTGTTGGAAATAAAGTGTACAACGTTCTCGCACACGCACACATCAGCGTTTTAAAATCAAAGCTCTAAAGAGTTTAAGAAACACTTGAAATTCCTTCACTTAAAAGAATCAAAGACGCGACGTAAACGACGACGACGCGTATTATGTTTTCCTCGCGCCGTCGCCTTCCTCCCTTCGTCCTCCTCTTTCCCGCTTTGTTGTTGTTGTTTACGACGACGAAAACGAACGCGTTCGAAGGCGACGAGTTTTCTTTGACGAAACATTTCGTTTCCGCATCGTCCTCGCGAAGAGAAGGCGGAGGAGAAAACTTTAGTATTAAGGGAAACGGAGACGACGGAAAACCACCGGCTTCTTTCGAAGAAGAAGAGCACGATGATGACGACGGCGAGTACGAGTACACGGATTATTATTCTCGCGAAGAGAGAGTTAATGATGATAACGATGATTATGATGAAGAGGGAGAGATGCTGTTCGAGCGTTCCGCCCACGGCGTCCAACTGATAGACGGGAAGCGAGAAAAAATGATGCGAGAGAAACACCGAACGACGGATAAAGATGTAGTGGAACGGTACATGTACACGGACGGTGATAAGGAGAGTGGAAGGAAACATTCTATGATTGGTCCTTTGTTACCGTGGAGATTCGATAGTTTCGGAAACCAGCTGACGCTGGACGAGATACGAAGAGGTATCGGCGCGGATGAGGAGAAGAGGAAGGAGGAGCTGGAGAAGAGCATGGCGCAGAGAACGTTTAAGATTGATCATTTGCAAGGAAGAGTGAAGAGGAGTAGTAATAGTGGAGGAGGGGAAGAAGAGGAGAAGAGGAGAATACCGAAGGTATCGCTGACGAAAGTGAGAAGAAAAACTTTACGATGGACGAAACGCGCGATGGAATTGGTATTGCGAGACGTGAGGAAGTTACAGTTTCCGACGGATTGCGACGAGAGTAAGCTTTTGATCGTACCTTTGGAACAGTGTCCGCTGGGGTGTCGATTGCATATTTATTTGCAGCGCGCGTTAGTTTTAGCGACGAGTTTAGAGAGAACTTTAGTTTTTTTACCGCCGTGGGATTCTGGTATGGACCATTTGTTCATGCCGCTGACCAAGTGCACTTTGAGGACGGGCGAGAAGAATAGTCCGAAGAGAGAAATTAGGGTAAAATTAGCGACAGCTATTGAAGTTTTGGGACCAATTATGTTCCCAAGCACCTCACACGGCGCGCCGCACGAAAAAATAAACAAGTTTGTCGAAACGGTTCGCGACGCGGTGGAAGGTTACGACCAATCCGAGTGGTTTTCCTTTTCGCACGTGGAACGGATAAAAAAGGTGACCGAGAAAATTCGCGATTTGATCGATCGAACCGTCGAGGAAAGTAAGGAGAGTCGAGAACCAATCGTATTTGAGCGTGGAAATGAAGATTCGCACAGGGAAAACGTGGTAAACGCGGCGATGACGTTCGTTATGCACACGTGTCCGAACCTTTTGTTCAATTTCAGAGACGAAGATGTGAACGAAGAGTTGTTGAAAGGATATCAGGACGCTATCATTTGCCACAACGGTCGATGCGATGGCGTGGACATTGAGTTACTTGGCGATTCTTTGCCCGAAGGATTTGATCCCGAAACGTTAAATTCGCAAATACCTGCATCCGTTTGGCGGAGTATTCGCTCGGAGTTGGCCGCCGGCGTCGCGTCGAAAGCGAACCGAGAGATGAGCGAATCGGAGTGGCGCAGCAAACGCGACGAGTTTGAGCAACGAATCAATCGTCGAGGCTATTCAAGCGCGTTCGAAAACGAAGGTGAAATTGCCGAAGAGTTTCTTATTCGCACGTTTAATCCGTACGAGAACCTTCCGTTACCCGGAACGCGCGACGACGACGAGTACTCGAAGACGTACGACGTGATACCATACGATCCGCCGTTTGTCCACTCGCACGCGCTGAATTTTGAACTCGGGTGCAACGATTTCTCGTCCGCTTGTCAAGCGCATTTCATGTACATGTCCATGTTAACATCGAGCGTTATCCTCCGCCCGACGAAAGAAACCACCGAAATGCTCTCGGAGCGATACTTTGAGAACCTCCACCAAGTGCGCTCGCCAACTGTCATCCTTCAAATCCGTCAATCGGACAAGAAAGGAGAGGATCCGTACTACAACGTCTTTGGTGGCTACCGAGCGGTGACGCGATACATCTCTGCGTTAAAAATACTCGCAGAAAGCACGAAAAAATGCTGGAAAACCATCTTTGTCATGACCGATTCTGGTCAAGTCATTAAAGAAGTTCGCCAACGGTACGACCGAGGAGAGATACTCTTGTGCGGCGATAAACCAATCTTGGTTTTTAGCAAACATGCCGCGGAAATGGACTTGGACGTCCCCGTCTTTGCTTGGGCTTTGCGCGAAAGCTCCATGAACGAGGCTAAAGGCAACAAAAAGTCCCCATTCACCCGCGAACGCGCGTTCGTCGCCGAACTGTTACTCGCGGCAAAAATCGGCGACTTTGTCCTCGGCGACGGCAGCTCGAACATCTACTTGACCTTACTCGAACTCATCGCCAGTCGCAAACGCGTCGCGGACCTCCCGCAACTCGTCAAGGCCACTCCAGCTAAGTTCATCAAGACTTACGAGACGAAAGCCTACTTCACGAGCCAATCGAGATGCGAAAACTTCGACCCGGCTTCGCACTCGTGCTTCTGGGTCTCCTCCTTGGGCGCCGCGCCGTTGCTCGGATGGTACTCGGTCTTGTTGAACCAACCGTTCGTGAATGGAATGCCCGTCGTGCTCGAATACGCCAGGGTCCACCGAGACGAGTGGTTGAATGAAGAATAAATTTGTAGTATTGTATTAGTAGTAGTAATAGTTGTAGAGTAGTACTAGTATTTATCGACAGAGACATGTTACGAAACACAACTCGTCTCCCACATAAAAACACACGCACAGATAAACAACAAAAAAAATGGTAAGATGATTTTAAACCCTCGACTTTCGAGACGACGACGACCACTGCCTCCTTCTCTCTCTCTCTCT
>ENA-OWPI01000109-OWPI01000109.1-marine-metagenome-genome-assembly--contig:-NODE-109-length-116408-cov-4.207915_pt1 | contig 116408 bp, 120 predicted proteins | sample MGYA00238138_ERZ651775 | MGnify/ENA primary metagenome ERZ651775 (study PRJEB26906, sample SAMN06265043) | marine metagenome | isolation source: Helgoland LTER site | place: Germany:Helgoland, sampling... | reverse complement strand
TCCTCCTTTATCTTTTAATGAATTGTACATTCCAGAAATTTCGCTTGGGTTAAAAGATCCATCAGCATTAAAAATACAAAAATATTCTGTTTTGACACTCTTAATGCCCAAGATTAATGCATCACCATAACCTTTATTTATTTGATGGATAATCGTACAATCAAAATTTTTAATAGAATCTATTGTTTCGTGATGTTGTGAAACCCAGAAGACCGTGTAAGCGTTATAGGTATTTATTAAAAATGCCAGTTGCTCTTCCATGTTAAAAGATTCAAATTCAAGTTTAGAAACAGCAGCAATTCCCCCTAAGTACTCTGTCATGATTTCTTGATCTTCTTTGAAGCCGAAGTAGTTGACTGTGCTGTTGTGACCGCCTTCATTCCAAGTCACATGTTTTTTTAGTAGTGCATCAAATTTACTGTGAGTATGATCGAAAGCATATGTTATTGAGACAGTGAGAAAACTAAATAATAAAAATAGTAACTGACTAAATTGTTTACGCTGAAAGACTTGGCGAATTGGATTTGTCATTTGCGCATGATGCGGTGATATATTTTTAGGATCTTTAAAATTGTATTGGGAGCATGTTTTCTTTTCCATTCGCCCGCTACATATTTGTTGGCTTCGGAAAAGGTGGGGTAAATATGAGTAGTCGATAGAATTTTATTTAGTCCGAGTTTGTGTTTCATGGCTAGTACAAACTCAGAAATTATTTCTGAGGCATTTTCACCGACGATAGTTACTCCAATAAGTTGATCTGAATTCGGACGAGTTAGGACTTTGACAAAGCCATGATCCTCCGAATCTGCAATAGCACGGTCTAAATCATCGAGTCCGTATACAGTGACCTCGTAGTCTATATTTTGTTTCTTTGCATCGTTCTCGCTTAATCCTACCCGGGCAACTTGTGGGTGAGTAAAGGTAGCCCATGGGACAGATGAAAAATCGACAGTGAACTTTTTAAAACGACCGAAAAGTGCATTAACCGCCGCATACCAGGCTTGGTGAGCGGCCGCATGGGTGAATTGCATTCTTCCTGTTACGTCACCGCACGCATATATATTCGGAAATTTGGTTTCAAGAAAATTATTGGTAGGCAAAACCTTATCATTTTGAGAAACAGCATCTATATCTTCCAGACCATATCCTAGGATGTTCGCTTGTCTGCCAATCGCAAAAAGGACCTGATCAAAGTTCAGCCTGACTTCGCCGTTAGGGCTATCACAGACTAGCGTCTGGACATTTTTCTCTTTTATAAAGCCTTTGGCTCGATGTCTAGTGAGTATTGCTACACCCTCATCCGATAATTGATTGCTGATCGCCTCTGCAACCTCTATATCTTCTTTCATGAGAATACGATCTGCAGATTCAATTAAAATTACATTCGAACCTAAACGCTGAAATGCTTGGGCTAATTCCGAGCCGATTGCGCCACCGCCAATAACAATCAATTTTTCTGGCAGGTCGGTTAAGTCCCAGACAGTATCAGATGTAGCATATTTAACTTCGCTGAGATTTGGTAAAGGCGGCACTATAGGTCTTGCTCCAGCCGCAATAATGATTGAGCGAGCACTAATCTCTTGCTGCCCATCTGGTCCGTCGTACGAGACTACCCACGGTGATACCACTCTTGCATTACCCTGAAGGCAGGTTACTCCTAACTCCGTATACCGCTCTATTGAATCATGGGGCTCTATTTTTTTTATAATTCGGTGTACTCGTCTCATTATTTCTGAGAATTCAAAGGTGATCTCGGCCTTATGAATGCCTAATCGTTTGGATTGTCTAGCCTCTTCAACGAAGTGTGCGGTTTTAATGAGTGCCTTTGAAGGGACGCATCCGGTATTGAGGCAATCACCTCCCATTTTATGTTTTTCGATGAGAGCAACTTTCGCATTTACAGCCGTGCCAATGTATGAGGATACAAGTCCAGCCGCACCTGCCCCAATAACTATAATGTTGTAATCAAATTTTTTGGGTTTCGGCCAGTTAGCGTAGACCCTTCGTCTACTAATGAGATCTGATACTAATTTTGCGACTATTGGAAATATACCGATGATGCAAAGCGAAATAACTAGATTTGCAGATAAGATATCTCCCGTTGAATTCAGATTGGCCAGCTGAGTTCCGGCGTTCACAAATATGATTGTTCCAAGAAGCATACCAATCTGACTCGCGATATAAAATGTATGCGTCTTGATTGGCGTCAGTGCCATCAGTACATTAATCGCAAAGAATGGAAAAATAGGAACTAATCTGAGCGTTAAGAGATAAAATGCTCCATCTTTCTTAATACCATCATTGATAGTTCTTAATTTATCGCCGAAGCGGGCTCTCACAGAGTTACGAAAAAAATAGCGGGTAATTAAAAAAGCAACTGTCGCTCCAATAGTCGAGGAAAATGATACGAGAACTGTACCCCAAAATAATCCAAATATAGCTCCTCCAGCGATTGTCAAGATTATGGCGCCTGGAATCGACAGGGCGGCAGCTAAGATATATATAGATACATATATTAGGCTCGATTCAATTGGGTGGTCTTCAAAAAAAATCTGTAATTCCGAGTAATTTTCCTTTAGGGATTGAAGATTTAATTGTGCTAACAAATTGAGAACGTTGTCACGGAATAAAGTAAATGATATGAGAACTATTGCAAAGGCAATGATTACGCTAATCCATTTTTTTTGAAGTTTCGTAATTTTCATATTTTAGACTTTGTTATAAACAGGGTCTTTATAAGCAGTTTATCGTTGAATGCAATCTTCATTCTATTCGAACCAAGGCTACATGGACATCTTTGAATATTTCTTTTAGGGGGATTTTAAGTCCCCAAAAGATACGCTTTTGAGGCGTTATCGGACGTTACTGTAAAGCCCCGCTGCAGCTTGAGCCGCGTCCGGCTGTACAGCCAAAGCAATGATCCCTGACAGCAATTGACTTACCCTCTATTTGATTTGTATTTAAGTCTCGGATATGAGTTTTACGCCTTAAGTTACCGAACGGGAGACCAAGCATTTGATTAAAATCACAATCAAACAGATAACCTTCCCAATCAATCGAAATTAATGTCTTGCACATGACGGAGTTAAGATTTTCCTCGCTATAGTTATCCTTTAACAATTGCATGTAGTTTTCAAATTCGCCACGGCTTACCAAGGTGCTCCCAAACCGCTTAATAGGCATATTAGTAATTGTGAGCAGCACATCAAACTGCACACCATAGGTTTTGGCTAAATATTCCTTGTACTCAATCTCTAGTGTCTCTTGGGGTGGAGGCAGAAATGCCCCTAGAGGGTTATAAACTAAATGTAGTTGAAGATCTGGATTGGAATGTCCATAGCCTACCTCATTGAGTAGGCGTAATCCGTTAATACTTTTTTTGAATACGCCATCCCCCCTCTGAGAATTAACGTTATCTTCCGTATAGCAGGGCAGAGAAGCAGTGACGATTACCTGATGTTGGGCGAGAAACTTGTGTAGATCTTCTTGGCCATGCTCGAATAAGATTGTTAAATTGCATCTGTCAATCACTGCGATTCCTCGATCTCGTATCTCAGAGACGAGTTCACGAAAGTGAGGGTTCAATTCTGGAGCACCACCAGTCAGGTCAACTACTGCAGGTTTGACCTTATCAATGAATTGAATCACCTGCCTGATGGTATCGATTGACATTTGCTCTTTGCGGTCTGGGCTGGCATTGACGTGGCAGTGAAAGCAAGCTTGATTACATCGATAACCGAGGTTGATCTGAACGGTTTTGAGCTCTTCCCTGTTAATGGGTGGGAACTCTCGGTTATTAAGAAGTGATAATGTGTCGTGCATAGATTACTGTTTTAGTACCTGGTTGTAATGTTTGATGTTAACAAAATTTAGTACTACCTATTTATCGATTATTTGTGGGTCTTTATATGAAAAATAATAAACAATTGATATTGATTTTATTCTCTTTTACATGTTTTGCGACAAGCCCCGTAACTACTTGGAGTGAGGATGATGGACTGCGAGTCGATTCCTCAATCGATAATGGTGTCGTCTACGTTGAGGTTGAAAGCTTAATCGAGGCGCCGCACGAACTGATATGGGAGGTTTTGACAGATTACAATCGATTGGCAGAGTATATTCCAGGGATGCATTCGAGCCGACTATTGCGCTATGAGGGACAAACTGCGTTTGTGGAGCAACACGGAGTATCAGAGCTTCTTTTCTTTAAGATCCCAATTGATGTTGTCGTTAAAACTATAGAATTTAAGCCTTATTCTATTTCTATTGAATTGGTATCGGGAAATCTTGACTATTTATCGGGCGGGTATCACTTGACTCAGATCGGGGATGAGGACCTGTGGGTTTTGTCATGGTCAGGTTTCTTGGATCCATCATTACCCATTCCTAATTTTATAGCGGAGCGATTCATCCGAAATAATATTAAGAGCCAATTTTTGGGAATTATTTCTCAGATTGAAAAGGAGAAGAGGAGGTCAGGAAATTATGCTGAGAGTGAGAATTAAATGCTGATAGGTCTGCGGTTCGTGTTTGTTGTGAGTTTAATCGTCCTGATGACCGGTTGTGCGACGCAAAGAACATCACATCTGGATTTTGAAGATCAATCCTCTGTTGAACTATCGCTAGATTTTTGTCGTAATTGGTCGGAACAACTTGATGTCGTTATTGCGCAATATGAAGCTCGCGATTTTGGAGCTACTAAAGTTAAAGATTATGTTTATCTACGAGCTGATCGATTTCTTGCCGCTTTTTCGGACTTAGTTTATGACGATCCAAACCTTTTTCGCGCGTGGGTTTCGGCTATGGTTGATCTCGACCAGGAGAGTCGTCAAATTGAAGTCAATAATTTGAATGATGCCGCACTTCGATTGCTAGGTAAGGACCGGTTAACGATTAAGGATGTTACTAAGCGGTGCTCCGTTTTTTTTAAAGAGCATTATTTGGAAGAACCATTTGATAATCTTGAAAAGTTGACCGCGGTTGTGTTTATTCCCGATGACTATAGCAGCGTTAAAAGAGCGTTGGGTCTATATCCGTTGTTGAAAATCCCGTTCATTAAAGGTATCAAAGAGTGGCATAAGCAAGCGAGGGATACATTTGAGCGATATGCGCAAAAGGATGTCAAAGTAGTTCATACAAAGCAATACGAACCTACTAAGAAAAATATATTTCGGCCGCAAGAGGTGGCTCGGTTAATGAGTCAGCGTGATGCGCTTGGTCAGTTAACTTTGAGCCCGGATCTTCTATCGAGATTATTTGTTACATATGCCCCTATATTTACGATCGAGGACTCAGGTGAATTTGATAGGGTTGGCGCGGTAGATTTTACAAAAGAAGGCGCTGTGACGGTTAACGTCTTGGAGCCCACCGTTTATACCCATTTGACTCACACTCGGTTTGAGGGCAGGACACTGCCGCAGCTTGTTTATGTCGCTTGGTTCTTAGCAAGGCCTAAAGAGGGAGTGGGTGATCTCCTTGGCGGTAATTTAGACGGCATTATATGGCGCGTGACATTAGATCACGACGGAACGCCATTACTTTTCGATTCGATCCACCCATGCGGTTGTTACCACATGTTTTTCCCGACCGATCGCTTAGTACCAAATGCTGCGCCCAGTGAGTTCGTTGAGTGGGCTTTCTCGCCCAAGCAATTAAATGAGATTGAAACGGGTATGACGGTCAATATTACAGTCCAAACAAAAACACATTATTTAGCTGGAGTGACCTTAGATAACTTTAGGCAAGAGGCACAACAATATTCTTTGAGAGCTTATGATGAGCTTCGCTCCATTGAGACCTCTCAGGGGCGAAGAAATTTATTTGGCGTTAACGGTATCGTTTCTGGATCTGAGAGAGGCGAACGCTATCTGTTGTGGCCTTCGGGTATCGAGAGTCCGGGCGCCATGCGTCAATGGGGTCGACACGCCACTGCATTTGTCGGACGCCGTCATTTTGATGATGTTGATTTATTAGACAAATATTATATACGTCGCTAGGCTATAGCTTAAGAAGATATGAGTCATTAATATGCTGCAACTTGTATACGGGTATGTTCATGTGAATAGGCTCATGTCAGTACGCCGATATCATTGAGAGATTTACTATGCTTGATATTCGATTCGATAATGTAACGATTATTAACGGTAGCGGGGAGCCTGGTTTCTTGGGTTCTCTAGGCGTCCTCGATGGTCGTATCGCTGAGGTTGGCACCTTTGAGGCATCCGCGAAGGAAACTATTGATTGCTCCGGGTTATCTATCATGCCGGGTATCGTTGATAATCATACTCATTATGATGCCCAAGTAACTTGGGATCCGTATTGTAATCCGTCACCTGCACTTGGCGTAACTACTCTTGTGATGGGAAATTGTGGTTTCACAATTGCGCCATGTCGTCCAAACGACCGTGATATCACCATGAAAAACTTGACTCAAGTAGAAGGCATGTCTATCGATGCCCTTCAAACAGGTATTGATTGGAGCTTTGAGACATTTCCACAATATTTAGATATGCTCGAAAAAAGAGGGGTCGCTCCCAACGTTAGCTGTTTCGTTGGACACTCAAGTGTGAGAACTTACGTACTTCAGGGAGATGCTTCGAAAAGAGCGGCGACACCAAAGGAAGTCGAACGAATGAGAGCCATTGTCGTCGAGGCCATGGAGGCTGGAGCTTGCGGTTTTGCGACAACACGGTATCCAGGACACAATGGAGAAAATGGGATTCCGATGCCCTCTCGATTGGCAGATGAGGTCGAAATGTTGAGTCTTTCCAGCGCGTTGAAAGATATCGGGCGTGGTGTTTTGATGATGACCAAATCCTTCGATATGCCCATTTCTGATATTGAAAAGCTTAGCGAAGCAGCGCAGAGACCTTACTTGATTGCCGCACTACTACATTCTCGCCTTGATCCAAATAAGACTTTCTCTGATTTATCTGAGATAAGGGCCGCCCAGTCGCGTGGTAATCGTTTATATGGGGCGGTATCGCCATGTCCGTTGAATATGGATTTTTCTTTTCGATCTCCGTATCCCTTGGAGGGTTTTGCGTGTTGGAAGCCGATGATGAGTCTTAGTGGTGACGCATATAAGCAAGCCTTAGCTGATCGGAGTTTCCGCGAGTCGTTCATGGATGAGTTGAATAACGGCGAGGTGAAAGTATTTAGCGGGGAGTGGGACAAAGTTTACGTTGCTCAGGTTGCTGATGCTGATAATTCAGAGTTCGAGGGAAAATCAATTTCTGTGTTGGCGGAAGAGGCCAAACAGCTTCCTTTTGATTTTATGTTGGATTTAGCGCTCAAGGAAAACCTTGAGACTATGTTTACAGCAACCATAATGAATTCGGATGAAGATGCCGTTGGTAAGTTGATGTGTGACGAAAATGCAATTATTTCATTGTCTGATGCGGGAGCTCATTTAACGTTTTTGTGTGACGCAGGCTTTGGCTTACATGTTCTTGGCCACTGGGCGAGGGATAAAGGAATAATGCCGTTAGAAAAGGCGGTGTATAAATTAACTTTGGAGCCCGCTAAATTATTTGGGATCAAAGACCGGGGCTTTATCGATAAGGGTGCTTGGGCAGATTTGCTGCTTTTCGATCCTAGAACGGTAAATCGAGGTCCCTCGCATCGTTTGCATGATCTTCCGTCGGGTGCCTCACGTCTAACAACACCGTCGATTGGCGTTCATGGTGTTTGGGTTAATGGACGTAAGGTTGCCGATGAAGGGGGCTTGATTCCCAAGGCCCCCTTGTCCGGTCAAGTTATTCGAGAGTACGACAGTTTTTAGACGTCATATTTGCGCGATAGACGCATCGTGCATGACTTAAAGGAGTTCCTCTAGGCGTTTCACGAGCTTCGCATTCATGGGATCCATAGACGCCGTGAAACTAAACGCTTGATCGCCATTACGAGAAATTAGATATTTGTGGAAATTCCACTGGGGTGCATCACCTGTCATTGTTTGTAACTCTTTGAAGATTGGATTTGTGTTTGGGCCGACTACATCCGTTTTCTCAATCATTGGGAAGCTCACCCCGTAGTTAAGTTTGCAGAAGTTTTGGATGTCCTCGTTCGACCCAGGCTCCTGGTTCCCAAAATTATTAGCTGGAAACCCGATGACGACAAAATCTTTTTCGCTGTATTTTTGGTACAACGCTTCTAGTGCTTCATACTGAGGAGTATTTCCACAGTAGCTGGCTGTGTTAACAGCAAGGATGACTTTGCCACGGTAGTTGCAAAAATCAACGGACTCACCTGTTAGGTTATTTAATTTGGTGTTCAGTACTTTAGGGCAATCGTTTGACATGGCAGTTTGAGAGATTAATAGGGTGAATACAAAAACAAAAATATTTTTGCGCATTGGAAAAAACTCCTTATATCGAATATCGTAGTCTAGTTCTTATAATAGTAATTCTGAGAGATAACATATGGATGGACCTCTTAAAGATGTAAAGGTTCTTGAATTAGGCCAATTAATTGCGGGACCATTTTGTACGAGAGTAATGGCTGAATTTGGTGCGCAAGTCATCAAAGTCGAGTCGCCCAACGGGGGTGACCCCCTTCGGAAGTGGCGGAAACTATACAAGGAAAAGTCGCTTTGGTGGTTGCTGCAGGCTAGAAACAAACAATCCGTAACGATTAACTTAAAAGAAAAAGACGGTCAGGAAATCGTGCGACGTTTAGCGAAGGATGCGGATATTTTGGTAGAGAATTTTCGGCCTGGCGCTCTGGAGAAGTGGGGTTTAGGTTATGACTCACTTGCTAAAGAGAATTCTGGCTTGGTTATGGTTCGTCTATCAGGTTACGGCCAAACGGGTCCTTATAGGGATAGGCCCGGATTCGGCGCGATTGGGGAGGCCATGGGTGGGCTACGTCACGTCACAGGCTATCCTGATCGGCCGCCTGTAAGAGTAGGTATCAGTCTAGGTGATGCGGTGGCATCGCTTTATGGCGTCATCGGCGCGTTAATGGCTCTAAAGCAGCGCGAAGCCAGTGGAAAGGGGCAGGTGGTAGATGTTGCTCTGTACGAGGCTGTTTTTAGTTTAATGGAAAGTATGGTGCCTGAATTTGACTATTATGATTTTGTTCGTGAACGTACAGGTTCGTCGCTCCCAGGAATTGCGCCATCGAACTCATACTTGACCAAGGATGGGAAGTACGTGGTTATTGGCGCTAACGGCGATTCGATTTTCAAGAGAATGATGCTTGCTATTGATCGAAAAGACCTAGCTGATGACCCTGATCTATCGCACAACGATGGACGTGCGGAGCGCAGTGATGAACTGGATTCTGTGATTGGTGCATGGTGCGCATCACATGATCTTCTTCACGTTTTGGATGTGCTCGAGAAGGCTGAGGTTCCCTCCGGAAAAATATATGATGTGGCCGATATTGTCTCTGATGTCCATTATCGCGCGAGACATATGATCCAAGAGCATAGGTTATCAGAAGATGAAAGTTTACTGATTCCGGGGATTGTTCCAAAGTTATCGGATACTCCAGGTAAGACTAATTGGCTAGGGCCTGACCTCGGTGAGCATACAGATAATGTGTTGACCGCTGCAGGATATGCAGTAGAGGAAATTGAAGATTTTCGGCGTCGTAAGATAATTTAAAGTTACTCCGGTCTTTTTCCGCCAACTTTAAGAAGGAGTTGAATTTGAGTATTAGCAACGTATCTAGTTTGTTAAACGACGGCTATACAAAACGTCATCTTTGGGCGTGGTCAATGTATGATTTTGCTAATTCTGGTTATACGACGGTCGTTATTACGGCTATCTTTAATGCCTATTTCGTATCTGTTATCGCAGAAAACGTTGTTTGGGCAACTTTCTTATGGACATCAGTGCTCTCAATTTCTTACTTAATTGTAATGATTGTAGGGCCAATACTCGGTGCTTATATTGACGTTATCGGGTCGCGCAAAAAGGTATTGGTAATACTCACAATCGCTTGTGCGTCAAGTACCGTTTTTTTGTCAACTGCAGGTCGAGGAGACCTTTGGTTTGCCGCGTTACTGCTAGTGTTGTCGAATACCTTTTTTAGCCTTGGGGAAAATGTAATTGCATCTTATCTTCCTGATCTTGCGAAAAAAGAATCAGTTGGTCGTGTGTCCGGGATAGGGTGGGCAGTCGGGTATTTTGGCGGGATCCTTACGTTGGCGTTGTGTCTTGTTGTTATTTTTCAGTTGAAAGGGATGGGGTGGGAGGCTGAGCAATATGTACCTATCACCTTAATTATCACAGGGCTACTTTTCCTTTTTGCCGCTTTACCCACGTTTCTCTTCCTGAGGGACTGTGAAGGTAAAAAGGTAACTAAAGTAAGTTTTTCATCAGTCAACAAAAGGTTCCTCGACACTCTTGCACAAGGTCGTCAGTTGACCGATCTACATCGTTTTTTATTAAGCACAGTTTTTTTTCAAGGAGGAGTCCAGGCGGTGATTGCCCTGGCTGCGATTTACGCCCAACAAGTAATCGGCTTTAACTTTACTGAAACCATATTATTGATCATGGTTGTTAATGTGACAGCTGCTTTAGGGGCGTATATTTTTGGTCGTTTACATGACATGTTGGGTCACCGAAATTCACTAGTCATTATTTTGTGCGGATGGATTGGTACAACTATATTGGCATGGCTATCTGAAGACCGGTCAAGTTTTTGGTTTGCAGCAAATCTCGTGGGATTGTTGCTCGGAGCATGCCAATCGAACGCTCGTGCATTTGTCTCAGTTCTCACACCAGCAACTAGGCAGGCTGAATTCTTCGGCTTGTGGGGTCTCTCGGTTAAGTGTGCGTCAATTGTCGGGCCGCTCACTTATGGTGGCCTCACTTGGTTGACGGGAGGGGATCACCGAAATGCTATTTTGTCTCTTGTTGTGTTGTTCGTGGTAGGCCTCGCGATATTGCTGACAGTCGATACCGAGCGAGGTATGTTGGCCGCAGACCGGAAGTATTAGGCGAAACTATCTGAATCAGTTTTTGCTACGCCTGGCTGATTTGGGTCGAAAAGCCTTACAGAAATTCTCTCGACACTCAATATAAGGGCCCCCGATTAAATCGATACAGTATGGGACGGCGGCGAAAATACCGTGTGCTATTACTTCTCCATTATCATTCCTCAAGCCCTCGAGCGTCTCTTTTATCGCTTTCGGTTGTCCAGGTAGATTGATTATTAGGCTTTGTTTTCTAATAACCGCCACTTGGCGAGAAAGAATCGCTGTAGCCACAAAATTAAGACTGATCTGACGCATTTGTTCACCAAAACCTGGCATTATTTTGTCTGCGACCGCTAAAGTTGCTTCAGGGGTAACGTCTCGTGGCGAGGGTCCGGTACCACCAGTTGTTAGGATAAGGTCACATTCGGCCTGATCTACGATCTCTATCAAACTGGATTCAATCACCGCTTGCTCATCGGGTATTAGCTTTTCTACATATTCGATCGGATTGATTATGGCACTATCAAGCCACTGCCTTAAAGAGGGCAACCCTTCGTCTTTATAGACTCCGCTAGAAGCTCGGTCGCTAATAGATACAAGTCCAATGCGTAATTTTTCTTCGCTCATGTTCACCTTCAACCATTGAGTAATTTAATGCTAAGTAAATTTATCAGAACTATAACAAATCGAAATACCAGGTTTCAGTCCTTTTTTTCTTCTATATAACGAGAAATGACTCTGAATAAGCTTCGGTAAGAACTTTTTGAAGAAGAGGTTGCTGGTCCGCGACAGCTCGAAATCAGTTCCTTCAACTTAGTTGAGTCCGCTGTTTGGTAAATATCAATAAATTCTTTGTAGCTCTCATCGTTTTTTATCATTTTTTCGCGCCAGGATTCTGTCGCATGTAAGAGCTTCACCTCTTGTGCTGAAGGTTGCTTGAGCTGCTCTAATTGTTCTCGGATTGGATCTACCTCAATCTTTCGCATTATTTTTCCGATGAATTGTAACTGTCTTCTTTTAGCTCCATTTTGAGGAATGTTCTTTGCTTCTAGTACCTCATCTCTTAGGTAATCTGGGAGATCTAATTTTTTTAAAACATCTTTAGGAAGCTCAACAAGGGCTTTGCCGATGTTTTGCAGCTCTTCCATTTGTTTTTTTTGTTTTGTTTTGCTTGGCCGTGACGATTCCATAAGTCTGATAGTAAATTGATGGTGGTGATATCATGGACTACTTAGCTCGTATTGAGAGTCCTACAGTTTTTAGCATTGTTAGTCAGTGCTAAGTTAATGGTGAGTAATTGAATATAATGTCCCAAAAAGAATTCGCATATAGCATAGACCAATTCAAAGAAATTGCCCAACAAACCATACAAATGGCGAAAGGCCTGGGAGCGAGCTCTGTTGAGGTGGATCTCAACGAAGGGCTTGGCAGTGCCGTATCGGTGCGCAAGGGTGAAATTGAGAATTTAGAGTACAACCGAGATAAGGGTTTAGGTGTCACGGTTTATGTCGGGCATCGGAAGGGCTTTGCCAGCACTTCGGACCTCAGAGAGAGTGCTATCAAGCACACAGTCGAAGCGGCCGTAGCGATCGCCCAATTGACTGCGGAGGATCCTTTCTCTGGATTAGCGGACCCCGACCAGTTGGCTAAAGAAATCACTGAGCTGGACCTTTATCATCCTTGGGATATATCAATGGAGGAGTCAATCAGTCTTGCGCGCGAATGTGAGCAAGCAGCATTCGATGTCAGCTCGGAAATTAAAAACTCTGAGGGAGCAAGTGTCTCTCTTCAAGAGGGTCAATTCGTTTACGCTAATTCAAACGGTTTTATTCAAGGATATCCCAGCACTCGACATTACATTAGTTGCTCCGTCACTGCGGGTGAGGGGGATCAAATGCAACGAGACGGATGGTGGAGTACTGCACGGTGTGCTGATGATATGGAGCCAGCCCTCGATATTGGAAAACAGGCGGGTCGCCGCGCGCTTGGTAAGGTGGGAGCAAAAAAAATTGGTACAAATAAAATCCCAGTTGTCTTCGAAGCTCCAATTGCCTCGGGTATGTTGAGGCATTTTGTATCGGCTGTGAGTGGCGGAAACCTATATCGTCAACAATCTTTTCTCGAAGGTGTAATTGGAGAAAGCGTTTTTCCTGATTTTTTCTCAATTGAAGAGGATCCATTTGTGCTGCGTGGATTATCTAGCTCTGCTTTCGATAATGAGGGCGTACAAACTGAAAAACGCTCAATTGTTTCATCTGGGCGGCTAGAGGGTTTATTTTTGAGCACATATTCTGCTAAAAAACTTGGTCTGGCCTCGACCGGAAACGCCGGTGGTGCTCACAATTTGTCCGTTCATGCTCGAGACCACACGCATGAATTTGGTGATTTATTAAAAATGATGGACACAGGCTTCCTTGTTACCGACTTGCTTGGTCACGGAACGAATATGGTAACCGGAGATTATTCTCGTGGAGCATCTGGTTTTTGGGTGGAGAACGGAGAAATAGTTCATCCAGTACAGGAAGTCACGGTAGCCGGAAACCTAAAAGATATGTTTAAAGCAATTCGAGGGGTTGGTAACGATCATTTAAATCGCTCTTCATTTAAAGTTGGCTCTTTACTGATTGATTCAATGACGGTCGGTGGTGATTAGACCAAGCGAAGATGCCTCGACTTTGAATCCCGAAGGGAACGGATATTCAATTTCTATGCGGCAAGCATTACTGGTGTTCCTGCCATTTGCCTGTGGATATTTCTTATCTTATTTGTTTCGTTCTGTTAATGCAGTTATAGCACCAAACCTCATTTCAGAATTTGACTTGAGTGCCAGTCAGTTAGGGCTCTTAACGTCGGTTTATTTTTTAACGTTCGCATCATTACAAATCCCAATTGGACTTTTTTTAGATAGATTTGGTCCAAGGCGTGTAAACGCGACTCTTTTAATTTTGGCCTCGATTGGTGCCTTGATATTTTCCAAAGCGGATGACTTCCAAACGCTCTTGCTGGGTCGTGCGTTTATAGGTTTTGGTGTGGCTGCTTGCCTTATGTCAAGTATCAAGATTTTTTCCCAATGGTTTCCAAAGGAAAAACTCCCGGAGATGACAGGAAGGATCATGTTCGTCGGTGGGCTTGGTGCAATTTCTGCGACAGCACCAGTAGAGTTTATGCTGTCTTTTACTGGATGGAGAGAGTTGTTCGTTGCGTTGTTTTTTGCGACCGTTATTGCCTCAGCTATCATTTTCTTCTTCGCTCCTGATAAGAAAAATATTCATGATATCGGTTCGACTAAGGATCAATTACTTGGTGCGCTGAACGTATATAAAGCGCCAATATTTTGGCGTATAGCCTTAGGTTCCGTGCTGCCGCAAGCGTTTAATATGTCTGTTCAAGGATTATGGGCAGGGCCTTGGTTATCTGATGTGGCTGGATTAGAGCGATCCGGTGTTGCATTACACTTGTTTGCGTTGGGAATGGCCACGATGCTCGGGTTTCTTTTTTGGGGCGCATTTGCGACGCGCATGAGTCGCCGTGGTATCCAACCGATAGTGGTTCTTATCTGGGCTACCATTGCTTACATGGCTCTGCAGCTTCTCCTGGTCTTTGAGGTCACTCAGATGTCATGGGTGATATGGATCGGTTGGGGTTTGCTTGGTACATCTGGTAGCCTTGCATTCTCAATAATTTCCCATAGCTTTCCCGCCCATTTGACTGGGCGCGCTACGACCGCTTTGAACTTGTTGGCATTCCTGACTGCCTTCGCGTCTCAATGGCTATTCGGTATCATACTAAATCAGTGGGATGCTTTGGATGGTGGTGGGTATGCTCCAGAGGGTTATGTTCAAGCATTTAGTATTTTTTTAGTGCTTCAGGTGTTAGGCTTCACTTGGATGTTTCGCGGATATTTAAAAGATCGACATGCTCAAAAAGCTTTATAAAGAATGTTAATACATGACAGAGAACACAAATAGTAAGTTACCGTTGTTGAAATTGATATTCGGGGCAGCAATTTTTGCCTACGAGAAGCGCTTCGTGCTTGCTCGTTCACTTTGGCTGCCATTTGTGATTGGTATGTCGTTATCTTTTGCTGATTCATTCGGAGTTGATGTTGGCGGAGATCTTGGTGTTACCGAAGAGGGGGGTGAACTTAATCCTAATGCCAAGAGTTTCGGGCTGATGTATTTTGTTGTTATTGCTATGTTTTTTATTACAATCATAGCTTCGGTTCGCGCGTATCGAGTGTTGTTAGAGTGTGACCTTGCTGAACGCTCGCCAATTTCATGGGGTTTATCTGAGACTAAATTCACGTTGGCTATGTTTTCCCTAGGGATGATTTTCATGTTTGTGTTAGCCATCTCAAGCACTATTCTCGTTAGTATTTTTAACGTGTTTGGAGATGTCGGTTTTTTTGCAATGCTCAACTTTTTACCACCGATTTATATCGCTGCGCGCTTGATACTCGTTTTTCCTGAGGTTAGTAGGAATCCCGATATTGGCGTTTTCGAGGCTTTGAAATGGTCTTGGTTGGTGACCAAGGGAAATGGTTTATTGTTAATGCTGCTTGCTGTAATTTTCCCCTTGGCGATTGCTCTTGGCATTAATTGGTTTAGCTCTACAGGATTGCCCCTAGCAGAGTTTATTGGTGCCGCACTGGTATGGTTAGTCCTGCCTTTTGAGGTGGCGCTGATTGCTCTGAGCTACTCAACGATACAAAAAATTCAGTCGATAGCTGTAGATGCTCCGGAGGACACTAACGACTAAGTCCTGATTTAACTTAACGTGCCGAGATGATTGGTAGGAGCTTGCTATGTGCATCAAGCAAAGTTTTTTCAGTGACGTCCCAATCAACGCAGGCATCGGTAATAGAAACGCCATATTCCATTTGGCTTAAGTCTTCGAGAAGTTTTTGGTTCCCGGGACCTATGTTGCTCTCAAGCATCATGCCTGTAATGGATTTGTTTCCATCAACTACTTGATTGACGCAATCGTTAAAAACGAGTGGCTGTAAGTTGTGATCTTTATTCGAGTTGGCATGACTACAATCAACAATGATATTGGACGGTAACTTCGCTTCTTTAAGTTCTTTTTCGACTAACGAAATAGAGACCGAGTCATAGTTTGGACCATTTGATCCTCCGCGTAGCACAATGTGTCCATATTGATTGCCTTTGGTATGCGTAATCGCTACTTGGCCGTCGCTGTTAATACCCAAAAAACTGTGTGGATTAGAAACTGAGTGAAGGGCATTAACTGCTACTGAAAGGCCGCCATCAGTCCCGTTTTTAAATCCAACCGGCGACGAGAGTGCGCTAGCCATCTCTCTGTGGGTTTGCGACTCGGTTGTACGTGCCCCAATAGCACTCCATGAAATTAGATCGCCTAAGTACTGTGGGCTAATCGGGTCTAGTGCCTCCGTACCAGCCGGCAATCCCATTTCGTTGATGTCAATTAACAACCTTCTCGCGATACGCAGCCCTTCTTCAATATCAAAGGATTCGTCCATGTGTGGGTCGTTAATAAGTCCCTTCCAACCAACGGTAGTACGAGGCTTTTCAAAATAGACGCGCATCACAATCATCATCGTTTCAGCCACTTTTTTCGATAGCACTTGCAACCTGCTCGCATAGTCCATTGCTGCTTTCGTATCGTGTATTGAGCATGGCCCAACCACCACTAGAAGACGCTTATCAACTCCATTTAAAATAGACTCAATAGCTTTACGTCCTTGGATGATCGTTGACATTGCATTGTCAGGAACTGGAATTTCGTCTTTTATTATTTGCGGCGTCGATAGTATCTGTTGGGTTTTAACGTTTAAGTTGTAGATAAGCTCTTGTGTCATGGCGTGATTTTTTTATTTTGTTATTGAACAGCGTCTTTAATAGTGGTTTTGTTAATTTCAAAAAAATTCTGATTTCTGCTGCGCATCAAAGCGCTGGGTCATTGATTGGGGACATTATCTCATTTTCCCGCCCATTGTCTTAAGTAATGATTCAAGATAAGTAATTTGATAGGAAATTACTTATCTTGAATCATAAAGGCTTAACATTAATTCTTTCCTCTTTACCGTTATCCTTGGACAGTGTATTTCTTAACGGATACCCAAAACTAGCTGATTCGATTTCAAATACGTCACCGTCTTGGGTTTTGATATTCCGAGTAAAACTACCCGTCGCTGCGCCGAAAAAATGAATATGAACATCTCCTGTCCTTCTAAATTCCGGATATTTGAAGTGGTGATGCTCGAGATTTTCAATTGAGTGCGACATGTTGCTATTACCCGATAGCCAGTCTTCTTCCCATATAACGTTATTTGATCTTACGAGTCTTGCCTTACCTTTTACGTTATTGGGTAGCTCTCCGATTAGTAATTCCGGGCCGTAAGAGCAGTGCCTTAACTTCGAGTGGGCTAAATACAGGTAGTTTTGTCTTTCCATAACGTGATCAGCATATTCGTTGGCTAGCGCATATCCGACGCGCCACACAACCGACTTTTCATCGATTAAATATACACCGACAAGTTCGACTTCTTCGCCACCATCCAAAGCGTATGTTGGCCAAACAAGATGTGCTTCTGGATCAACAACCCAATCGCCATCTCCTTTATAAAACCATTCTGCTTGAGTGCCTATATCCGTTACATTTGGCTTCCCCCCATCTAGTCCCCATTTGAACATCTTCATAGAATCTGTCATTGAGGACTCGTCTTGACTAAGTTTCGCATGCATTGAGTTACGCGCACTTGCGCTTCCAAGGTGGGACAGTCCAGTTCCTGTAATGATTTGGTGGTATGGGTCCGGATGATGGAAGGGAACATGAATCCTTTTTTCAGAAATGATCTCAGTCATCGTATCCTTCTCATTGCTGATTCGATCCTCAATAATCCGCTCGATGGATTGTTTTTTTCTTATGGCTTCTGTAGCGAGGTCATAGGTGGTTGTGGCGCCCCTAATTGTACGAACGTGCCCATCATCAGAAGTTACACCCACTCTTCTTGCCCCGTCTCTGCCTCTATATTGAATTACTCTCACAATTACCCCCCCAATATCAGTACTAGTTTATTTTCTCATGCGAATTTTTTAATTCGATAGGATTTTGATAAATATCTATAATAAATAGAAAGTTACCTTGTGTTAATCAGCGAAGAATTAAAGGACTCAGAATAATGCAAAAGCGAGTTAATGGTGTAACGCTTAATTACGAAATTTTTGGTGATTCGGGTGCCTGGGTTGTTTTAAGTCATAGTTTGTCATGTGATTTAACGATGTGGGGGCCACAAATAGACGTGTTGAGACAAAATTACCGAGTCTTAGCTTTTGACACACGAGGTCATGGAGGAAGTGAAGCGACTGAGGGTGCTTATTCACTTGATCAATTGGCATTAGATTCAAAAATGTTACTTGAGGGTTTGCAGATCGATCGGCCCCACTGGGTAGGTTTATCGCTGGGTGGCATGATTGGTATGATTCATGCAATTAATTTTCCTAACTCAGTTGCGTCTTTAACTTTATGTGATACGACGAGTCGTATGCCTTCTGAAAATCAATCGGCTTGGCAGGAAAGAATCGATTCGGCGAGAAATAACGGGATGAAAGGGTTGGTAAGTAATGTTTTAGCGCGATGGTTTACAGATTCTTTTCGCAGCCAACCAAGGCCAGAACTAGATTTTGTGTCGAATCTGATTCAACAAACGCCTGTGGCTGGCTATGTGGGGTGTTGTCATGCTATTTCGGCTATTAATTGTACGGATCGATTATCTGAAATAAATGTTCCCGTTAAGATAATAGTTGGTGATTCAGATGTAAGCACACCTCTTTTCATGTCACATGAGATCCAAGCGGCAGTTCCAGGGTCCAGCCTCTCCATTATTGTAGGAGCCTCTCACTTGTCAAATTTAGAGCAACCCCGGCAGTTCAATGAGGTCATGCTCAACTTTTTAGGGCAGCACTGAGTGCGAAGGGTGATTGACGATCATTTCCGTCTTCACTTCTGCGTCACTATTGTGAGGTGAGGTGTAGGTTTTGAAATATGCTTGCGCAAAATTTGAAAAGTATCGTGATCGAATATTTTGGATGGTGACAACCGATAATCTGCCACCGCATTTTGGCCTATGACCTCATAATCTATATGAGTCCAGTTGTTAATTTTATGCTTTTCTACCAGCCCGCTGTCTTTACTTTGCTCTATTAATAGGATTTCTCCTTTAAAAGGCCAATTTGGGATTAAATATTTGTTCAAGGCCATCGATAGCCTCATCGCATGATTCATCGTTGACTCTTTAGCCACGCACACCCCCCAACAGGTCCCTAGTTGATGAGAAAAACAAGGACCTTCTCCAGATTCTATACCTAAGTTTTTTAAACATAGATTATGAATTTTTGCTAAATCCTTAAGTGTTTTTAACGCCTGTTTATGAGTCGAGAAAATACCGTATATCGCACCAAATGGAATTTCTTCAAAACTCGATAGTGGTGTGATAAGAGGTGTCTTTGGCTGGTCAGTGGGATTCCATTGAATGGTAAAGCTATCTTCTCGCTGGCGTAATTGTCGATTAAAGATTGGGCTCAGAGTCTTTACGAGTTGAGATTCCAGCAGTAATGCACCTAGCTCGCCAGCCGATTCGCACCATTCGATTTTATTTATGTTTTGGTTAATTTTCAGATCTTTTTTGTTTGAGTGCTCTCCGCTAAAATGAGAAATAACACGAGATCGAATATTCTTGCTTTTCCCAACATATAAGACGCAGTCGTTACCATCTTTGAAAATATATATGCCTGGGCAAGAGGGAATAGAATCTATTATTTCTTGATCAATTCCGTTCGGTAGGGAGGGTTCTTTGATAAGTCTATTAATAGATGACGAGATTAAGGATGGCTCAAATTGTTTCTGAATATATTGTGCGAAATCCCAGATGGCTCGTGTGTCTGTCATTGCTCGATGCCGTGCACCACATTTTAGTTTGAGACGCTTTATGATGCTATCTAATCCATGTTTTCTCTCTTCTGGATACAGAAGCCGAGATAGTTTAACTGTGCAAAGACGTTTAGGTGCGTATCTAATCCCGCAAGACTTAAATTCGTTTCTTAAAAAAGCGTAGTCAAAACGTACATTATGGGCGACTAAAATTTTCCCCTCCAAGCGCTTAATTAAACTGTCGCTGATCTCCTCGAAAGTGGGTTCATTTTCAACCATCTGATTGGAAATGCCTGTAATTAATTGGATATTATTGGGAATACTTCTGTGAGGATTAATGAGGGTTTGCCATTCACTTTCATATTTGCCGTCTTTGACCGATATGAGACCAATTTCGGTGATGCGATCTGTGCCGGCTGTAGCTCCCGTTGTTTCTAAATCAAGAAAAACAAAATCACCTAAAAACATAATATGCCAACCATAGACAGAAATACTTCTGGAGAATAAAAAGAGACGCGATTATTATAGTCGCTACTTTTCACATCATTAATCAGAGTCATCAATGAACCAACTTTTTCAGGACATTCGTCAAGCGCACGAAGACATTAAATTTTCTGTTAAGCGCACGCAGTTCGTTAAATCGACAACGTTATCAGGTTTGCTCTCTTGTCAGGTTTTTTTGAAATTTGAAAATCACCAATTTACCGCGTCATTCAAAGAGAGGGGTGCTTTAAATCGAATCTTAAAAATGAGCGCGGAGGAGCGAGCTAAGGGGGTTATTGCCGCATCTGCGGGGAATCATGCTCAAGGATTAGCCTATCACGCTAACCAGCATGGAATTCGATCAGTTATTGTTATGCCACGTATTGCTCCACAGGTGAAAGTGACTCATACGAGAGCTCTAGGCGCAGAAGTCGTGCTCTTTGGAGATAATTTTGATGAGGCTTATGAGCATGCTTTGTTACTTGCCGAAAAGATGGGGCTGATATTCATCCATCCCTACGATGATGAGAAGGTTATCGCAGGGCAAGGGACTATAGCGATAGAAATGTTGGAGGATATTCCCAATTTGGATGCTATTTTAGTTCCGATTGGTGGTGGAGGACTCATATCAGGTGTTGCCACTGCGGCCAAGTCGATCAATCCAGAGATTAAGGTTTATGGAGTTGAGTCGGCGTGCTTCAATTCTATGTATGCGCGTATCAAAGGTGTGGCTCCTAGTTTTGGTTCTGTCACGATTGCAGATGGTATAGCTGTAAAGGAGCCAGGGAAACTGACGTCTAAAATTGTCTCTGAACTTGTAGATGATATTTTTTTGGTTGACGAGGATGAGATAGAGGAGGCCATGCTCTTACTGCTAGAAATCGAGAAAACACTAGTGGAAGGGGCTGGAGCCATTGGGTTAGCAGCGCTTAAAAAGCAAGCAGAATTATTTCAAAATAAAAATATCGGACTAATTTTGTGTGGCGGTAATGTGGATCCTCTGACATTAACGGCTATTATTGATCGAGGTATGGTCAAGGCTGGTCGTTTGGCGCGGTTGAACGTGCAGATTACAGACATGCCTGGTTCGCTCTCAGCCGTCTCTAGAATCTTTGGGGAATGTCACGCTAACATCGATGAGGTTCACCATCAACGGACGTTCACGACCTTGCCGATACAAAGTACTGAAGTGGCCTTTTCCATTAAGACCCGAGATCATCAGCACATTGAGGATATTATTCGAGTATTAGGTGAGAATGGTTATATGGTTACGAATCTAGCTCATCAGGCTTCGCTGAACAAAGTCTAGTCGATCTTGGCCCCAATATAGTTCTCCATTAATAATGTAAGTTGGTGCGCCAAAAACACCAGCGTCAATCGCGTGTTGGGTATTTTTTTCTAAATCTTTCGATGTTTGGTCGTTGCTGGCTAATTCAAGTAAATCGTCACTATTTAGGTCGCATGATTCGATTGATTTTTTAACTTCTTCGGTTAATCCCATGTTTCGGTCTTCTACCCAGCAGCCTTTCATCAGGCACAAAGTGAGTTCCATCGCTTTTTGTGCTCCATACTCATTTACAGTCGCGACGACTACTAAATTCACTAGGGCTGGATTGTATGGAAAATGTGCGGGCTCAATGACGATCGGAGATCCGAGAAATGATTTCCATCGTTTTAGCTCTGCCAGTCTATATTTTTGACGTTGTATTGGACGTTGTGCTACCGGCACGCCGCCCGTAGCCGCAAAAAGCTTCACAGGGTCAATCGGAATAACATTGACAGTCGCATTAAATTTGTCGATTAAAGCTTGGAGAGGCTCGTGGCCTAAGTAGGCCCAAGGTGACATTGGGGATAAGAAGTAATCAACGGTTTTTGACATGAGCAACCCACAGTTATAAATACGCAAGCACATTGTACCGTAACAGTTCGTGTTGGGCGGTTCCTCAGCTTCGAAATATCCGTTATAATTGTCGTGTATATAGTTGTTATGACTATTATTGTTATAAATATAGTTGTTTAGACAATTAAATAAAGTAAAATAGGTCAAAACCAAGGAGGGCATTATTTTGTTCCGCGAAGATCTCTCGAGAAATTTTGGAATTATTTTGCATGACGTAGCTAGATTGTTACGTCTCAGCTATGACCGGCGAATGAGAGCGCTCGGGCTCACGCGATCGCAGTGGTGGGTTTTGACTCACTTGTATCGCAATGACGGAGTCACGCAGTCGGAGTTAGCTCAGGTTCTTGAGATAGATAAACCATCTTTAGGGCGGCTACTCGACCGAATGGAGACTAATGGCTGGGTGACCCGAGAAGAAGATGCAAAGGATCGCAGGGCTAAGAGAGTATTGCTTACCCAAGAGGTTGGACCTGCAATGAAGACGATGCGAGCGGCAGCTGCTGAAACGAGAAAAGAAGCGTTGTTTGAAATTTCTGAACGTGAGCAAGAACAGTTTGTAGATACCTTGTTGAAACTCAAAGCTAATTTAGCTTCATTAGAAAATCGAACATCTTGTGAAGAAAGTCCATTAGAAAAAACTACGGAGTCTGTCGGACAATGAAGATGCAGGAGAAAAATATCTATACCGCCTTATTGTGGGTCGTGCGTTTCTTTTTTATTGTTTTATTGCCAATTTTTGCGGCAACGACGGGACTTTATTTATATTCGCATGGTGGAGCCATCGTTGAAACAGAGAACGCGTACGTGAAAGCCGACATCGTAATAGTGAGTCCTGAGGTTTCAGCGAGAGTGACCAACGTAGAAGTTGTGGATAATCAATACGTGGAAAAAGGTGTGCTCCTCTTTGGCATGGAGCACGCAGGCTATGTCGTAGAGAAACAACGTGCTAGCGCACAAATGGCGATGGTTCGCACCGATGTAGCTTCATTGAAAGCTGAATATCAAGCTGCTCAGATTGAAAAGGAAGAGGTGAGATCAATCATCGCATTCCATAAAAAACAGCTCGAAAGGCAACAAACGCTTCGTGAACATGGGATGGGGCGAGCCGATCAATATGATGAGGCATCGCATAGGTTGGATTTAGCTAAAGCTCGTTTGATGACTCTTGATGAGAAAGCTAAGAAGGTGCTCGCGGGATTGTTGGGAGATGCGCGCTTAGACCCTGAGCGACACCCTAAATATCTTGAGGCAAAGGCTAGTTTTGATAGAGCTGAGTTAGGAATCAAAGATTCGTTTGTCTACGCACCTGTGAGTGGCATCGTTAGTAATATGAAATTGCAGGCAGGGGAATATGTTAATCGTGGTACGTCCATCTTTAGCATTATTGCAAGTGATCGCTTATGGATAGAGGCTAATTATAAGGAGACCCAATTAACGTGGATGGAAGTAGGGCAGGAAGTCGATATCAGCGTTGATGCATATCCGGACTTTAAATGGACTGGTTCTGTTACCGCGATTGCTCCTGCTACGGGCGCTGAATTTGCAATTCTTCCACCGCAAAATGCAACGGGTAATTGGGTTAAAGTCGTTCAACGGCTACCGGTCCATATCGGTGTTAATCAGCCAGAGGGATTTCCGTCTCTTCGAGCAGGGATGACAGTTACAGTGGGTGTAAGTACTGGTGTCAGTAGGGGATTGCCTGGCCCGATAGACCAACTTGTTACACAAGGATGGCTGCCTGCATTTTTTAAACCTTAATTGCAAATTGCACTTTAAGTGAATCTGATTTCTTGAGTTAATGGCACAAGCTCAACACAACACAAGTCAAGGGGCTGAGCATCCATATTTGATCAGCGCGTCGGTCGTACTCGCTTCATTGTTGTATTCCATCGACTGGACGATAGCAGTGGTTGCTTTGCCACATATGCAGGGTGCATTTTCCGCAACTCAGGATCAAATCAGTTGGGTAATAACCTCTTATATCGTAGCCTCTGCGATTATGATTCCAATGGCGGGATGGCTGAGTAACCGGTTTGGTCGAAAGAGAATTTATGTTCTGGCTGTGGCTGGTTTTACATTATCGTCAATCGTTTGCGGCTCCGTTAGCACATTGACCTTTGAGGTAATTGCTCGTGTCGCACAAGGAATGTGCGGGGCATTTCTAGTGCCTTTGTCCTTAGCCATTATGCTGGATGCTTTCCCAGAAGAGGAGCATCCAAAGGCCATGGCCATCTGGGGTATCGGGTGGGCGGGATCTTTCATCGGACCCATACTTGGGGGGGTACTCACTGAGTACTTGTCTTGGCGGTATATATTTTTCATTAATATTCCGTTTGGAATAGTTGCATTGATTGGTTGTTTATTATTTCTGCCTAAAGATGTACCAAGCAAAATAAAAGAACAACTAGATTGGTTTGGATTTCTGACCTTAGCAATTGGGATCGCGTCACTTCAAATGATGCTTGATAGAGGGCAACGACTAGACTGGTTCAATTCGGGAGAGATTATTTTTGAGGGTTGTCTTGCTTTGATCGCGCTTTACATGTTTAACGCGCATGTAATGACTAAAAAAAACCCATTTTTGGATCCTAAGTTGTTCCTAGAGAGAAATTTTTTCTTAGCATTAATTTTAGTTGCTTTTTACGGTTTGTTAACTGTGCCACCAATGGTCTTGCTTCCAGCTTTTCTTGAAGGTCTGATTGGATACGAGATTGTTGATGTTGGAATTCTCCAGTCGTCGAGGGGACTCGGCGTGTTATTGGCTATGTTTCTCAGTAATAAGATAGCGGGGATCATTAACGTGAAAGTTCAAATAGCCTTTGGACTCGCTTGTTTAGGCGTGTCCTCGCTTACCATCGCATTTTGGACAAGTGACGTTGGTGTATGGCCAATCTTATGGACTGGTTTCGTAAGTGGTATTGGATCAGGTATTTTGATGGTGCCTGCACAGATGGTCGCTTTCTCTCGAGTGATTGCCGCCAAACGAAATGAGGGGGCAGCTGTTTTCAATTTGGTTAGGACAATGTTTAGTAGCGTTGGGGTTTCAGTGATATTGGCAATATTCATTTATGCGGGTGCTACTGGGAGAACCGAGCTCGTGGAGCATGTTAATGTCTTTAATGACGCGTTGATTAACGCACCAGTTTCTGGCGAGGGATATAATCTAGAGACTTCTAAGTCGCTGGCAATGCTGGAGAACGAAGTTGATCGGCAAGCTCAATTGCAGGGCTATGTTGCTAGTTTTTTTGTGTTGGCAATAGCGTCGTTCATGGCAATCCCGATTGTATTCTTGATACGCAGAGTGGACGTCAAAAAGCGCAGCAAAGTAAAGAAGTCAAAAGAAGTGCGACCCATCGCAATTGAGTAAATGTTTAACTTTTTCTGGAAAAAATAAAGGTAGCTCCATGAGCATTGAAAGCATTTCAAAAGCAAGACGCAGCCTACTGTTTGTGCCTGGCCTACGTCCAGACATGTTTCTTAAGGCTCTCGGGCAACCGGCAGATATTGTTTGTATTGACCTTGAGGACGCAGTAGCTCTTCCAAGAAAAGATGAGTCAAGAAATCTCACTATGGATCTATTTTCAAGGTCATACGATACTCAATCGGAAAAAATGGTGAGGATTAATCCGATAACGACTCGTCATGGGTTAAGTGATTTGGATGCTTTATTTGATCTTGAGTGTCCGCCTGATGCCCTGATGTTACCCAAGATTAAGTCGGCGAACGAAATACGCATTCTCGACGAGTTACTTTCAACGGAAAATACGCGGCAGTTAAATTTTTGTGTGATTATTGAGACCAACTCAGCATTAGAGGAGGCGATTGACATCGCACGCTCTTGTTCGCGAGTCACTTCTTTAATTTTGGGCGGCGTGGATATGTCTGCCGATCTTCGATGCAAAAGAGACTGGCAGTCAATGCTTTATACTCGATCTCGTCTGGTACATGCAGCTGCAAGTGCCGGAATAGATTTGCTTGATGTACCGTATCTCGATTTGAAGGATGCTCAGGGTTTAGAGCGAGAAACGGCTGCCAGTAGCGATTTGGGTTTTACTGGCAGGGCAGCGGTGCACCCGAATCATCTCTCAATTATCAATCAGATTTTTACGCCCTCGCAAGATGAAATAGAGCGCGCGCGGCGAGTGTGCAAAGCGTTTGAGAATAGCGATACCGGTTTGGTGGTGGTCGATGATGAGTTGATTGAATTGCCAGTTGTTAGATCAATGTATCGGGTGCTATCGATCGCTAAGATGATTGAGTCACGTTAGGGCTTTTTACAAGATCAAGTTTCATTAGTTAATTGCAAATTCCTGAGCAATTAATTCATATGATTTAATCCGAGTTCTGTAGTCTCCCGTGATGGTGAGAACCATGAGCTCGTCTGCCTCAAAGTCACTCTTGATTATTGATAATTGGTTTTTGACGCTCTCGGGAGTTCCTAAAACAATTCTATTGCGCTCTTGCCGGATAATTTGTTTTTCTCGCTCCGAGTATGGCCAATTCATCGCTTCTTCGCTAGGTAAGATTTCGGATTCTCTCCCTGTCGCCATCATAACGCGACGGTGATCTATTGATGCTGCCAAATGCTCAGCCTCCTCACTAGACTCTGCGCAAACAACGAAAATGCAAACCATTGACGTCGGTCGATCTTCTAAAGCGGAAGGCGTAAACGTTGCCCGATACTGTCGACTAACGATATCGCCGCCGATTGGATTGATGAAGTGTGCGAAAGCAAAGCGGACTCCGAGGTGGGCGGCAAGAGAACCGCTGTAATCTGAAGAACCGAGTAACCAAATTTGAGGACAAGTGTCCCCTTTTGGCATTGCTTTCACCGAATTAAATGGATGCTCATCACCTAGGTCATCGCGAAGCCACCCGACAAGATCTACCACTTGTTGTGGGAACTCATTAATGGAGTAAAGTGCCTGCTCATTAATTGCTTTGGCTGTTAACATATCGCCACCTGGGGCGCGACCAATACCAAGGTCGACTCGTCCCGGACAGAGGGCTTCTTGCATCCTAAATGTCTCAGCTATCTTTGCCGCACTGTAGTAAGGAAGGAGTACGGCACCGGTTCCTATCCTAATCTGCTTTGTTTGTTGTCCGATTGCCGTCAGCAACACTTCTGGGCAGGAACTGGCTAAGCCTCGCATATTATGGTGTTCTGCTAACCAATAGCGGTGAAATCCAAGTTCGTCAGCTAACCTCGCTAATTTAACGGTTTCTTCAATTGCAGTGCTCGGAGATCGCCCTTTAATGATGGGACTTTGATCGAGTATCGATAATTTCACTGCGTCAGCGTTATTGATTTGTGAGTCATCGTTTGTAATATACGTGTCTGGCTTTGCTTGCCTGAGAGGTAAGAGAGTGCTCGAATGAGCAACTCTCAAACTCTAATTTTATCAATCCACTGATTTCTTAATAATACTTTCAGCTAACCTGTTCAATCGGAAGTGAAATCAGTGCTTCTGACGAATGCTGAAACCTCAGCGATGGTTCTAATGCAGCATGAGGTAATCGGGTATTCCTGCTGTTGTTCCATGCTGAGACGGTAATCCGATATGCTGGGCTGGACGAACATAACACACTCAATGGGAACAATCTTGTTGCGTCCAACCATGATTGGATCGCTTTGGATGATCATGTCTTTTACAAATAGATTCTTTTCTTGCTCAATTCTGATTTGGTCACCATTGATATTAGTAGTCATGAAGTAATCGCCTTCCTCCATGTTATTCACTGTACCTATAAAATAGTGACTTTTAATCAACTTACTCAATGGCCCTTTATTTTCTGGGAATCTTAATGCTGAGGTCATGGCTTGAGGTACTGTTGAGAAAGCAAAGTTCGTAGGAACATACACCGTGGCATTTATTGCTGTTTTTCCGTTGAATAGATGCTCAACGCCTGCGTTCTCCACCATCACCGCAAAGGTGGCGAATCGATCATCGTTTGTGATCACGTCCCACATTGTTTTTTTGTGCCCATCCGCTATACCTTGTTGAGGCAACATCGCTATAACCATAGCTGTAAGTACGAATCTAAGTGACTTCATTTTCATTTGGTTCCCCTATCGCGCTACTTGTGAATTTAAGTTTGCTGATGCTCATCACTGATGATTGTGATCAAAATCACCAACTCTAGTCAAATTTTTATTGATTTTATACTATTTAGTGTACGTCAAGTTGTGCATGCCATGCCAGTAAAATTATGTTTTCATTGTATCTTTTTGAGCTTCAAATCAGATAATGCTTCTTGTTCGTGACAATGGATCGCTCATCGACGGAAAAAAAACGGTAGAGTTTCAGTTGTCACAACAACAAAACCGAAAAATTTAGATCACAAATCTTAAAAACTTAGTAAACTTACGTAACTTAGGTTTATGGAGAAAATCGTGAGCAATATATTTCATTGTGCAGTTGAGGCAGGTAACTTAGATGAGACGGTAAAGTTCTACACAGACATACTATTCTGTAAAACCGACAACTCAGAAGAAGGCAAATGGGTAGATATAGATTTTTGGGGTAACGAGTTAACCCTTCATTCGTCCACGCCTCGAACTGATATGCATGGTGAACGACATGACGTAGAAATGGGCGCAGTCGTAGTGCCACATTTCGGAGTGCACTTGGAAAAGGATGTGTTTAACAAAGTTAAAGAAAGCGTTGAGAATAGTGTCGGTTTTTTAGACAAACCATATATTCGGTTTGCTGATACTGAGTATGAGCAACAAACTTTCTTTGTGATGGACCCAAACCGCAACGTGCTCGAAATCAAATCGCTGGCTAAAACGCCACCGCCAGCTGAGTAACCGGATATGTGCTTGCGGCTTACACATAGTTTGCGGTTCAGTGGACTACAATTAGTCTCGCGCGCGACCTAAGTTAGGCCACGGTTTTTATCTTCTAAATTGTGATTTTAAAGCCCTGAGTGCCTAAGTGCTCTGCTCATGTGAATCGGACCGAAAGGAGCTCTAGTAGTATTCGTAGGGCTTTTTCTTAATTTTCGACTTATCTAGTTCGGCTTGTTCCTTTAAGTCTTGTTCTCTGTCCCACCACAAACTCCTGGCATCAAGTTGCTGTTTTCGTAATTCCGGTTTTTTCACGAATAAAGATTTGATGAACGTTGTAGTGTCTGATTCGTAGGGTTTTTTAGGCATAGACGACCAATTTATGAGTTTTTATTCAGCGATACCATACAGGCGATTATATGCCATTAGCTCGTCATTGTCCGGCAGGACATGCAATATATGTCAATAATAGAAATTAACGATGCTCGTTCTTTGCTACCAATAGGATTATGTATCCTTGACATTCGAGCGCTCAAGGAACATATTTTGGGGGTGGGTAATCTCGGCAACAAAACCTAAAATAATGTTTTACGGTAATTTATTTTTTAATCTTATTATCAAAACGAGGCAAGTATGAGAAAAATTAAAGCGATTTTGCCATTTGTCCTGGCTGTAGCCACCGTGGCTGCCAATGCGGACACAACAGATGTTAAGACTCAATCGATTGTTGAAGTGAACAAGCAAGGAGACCATTGTGTTGATGATCCGAACTGCATGAATCGATATCACTATGCGATTCCGGCAATCGCCCATGCGAAGCCGGGTCAGTTAATCAGGTATGAAACGAGAGATGCGTTGGACTCTGACTTAACGATAAATTCTGAGCCGAAAGATGTTTTAGCTATCGATCTGAACTTGGTCCACCCGATTACTGGGCCGGTCTTCATCGAAGGCGCGAAGAGGGGTGATGTACTAGCCGTTACCTTAATTGATATTGAGCCCGATGAGTACGGATACACAACGATTGTTCCAGGATTCGGATTCTTGAGGGATATGTATACAGAGCCATTTGTTGCAAACTGGAAAGTAAATCGATTAGAGGCAGTATCAGATCAACTGCCTGGGGTCCGAATACCAATGAATGGATTTATGGGTACCGTTGGGACCTTGCCTGGAGAGCCTGAGGTTGCGGCATGGTTAGCTCGCGAGAACGCTCTGGGTGCTGCTGGAGGAATTGCGCTGCCACCTCAACCCACTGGCGCAAGACCCGCTGCGGTATGCGGTCCGGAGGGTTCACATAGCGCTGAGTGTCTGCGTACGATACCACCCCGAGAAAATGGTGGGAATATGGATATAAAGCAAATGGTTGTTGGAACAACATTGCTTTTACCTTGCTACGTTGATGGATGTGGTTTGTTCGTAGGGGATGTGCACTATGCTCAAGGTGACGGTGAAGTTGCTGGAACCGCTATTGAGATTGGCGCAGAAGTAACCGTTAGGACTGAGATTCGAAAAGGTATGGCATCGATCATGAAGTCTGGGCCACATTTTGAGGGAGGGTCTCAGATAAAAGCGTTAGAACCAGACAAGTTTTACGCAACAATTGGGTATCCTATAAAGGAAGCCGGCGTCGATTTACCGTACACGAGCTATCTTGACTCCGAAAAATTAACACCTTTGTCTAACTTATCAGAGGATTTGACTGCTGCTGCACGCGCATCTTTAGTGGAGATGATCAATTGGTTAGTTACTCAAAAAGGATTTACTAGAGAGCAGGCTTACGTAATCACGAGTGTCGCTTGTGATATCAGAATCGGTAACTTAGTCGATCTACCGAACTATGCGGTGTCTACTATTTGTCCGCTAGAAATTTTTGATTGAGTTTAGATATCCAAGATAATCTAAGTAATAGGGTGGTTATATGCCACCCTATTTTTTATTGGTTTAAAGATGAATAGAAGAAAATTATTAATATCGCTTGTATCAAGCCCATTTTTTGTCTTGAGTCAAAAGTCCGTTGCGCATACGCCCTATAGGCAGTGGAAGGTAATGCGTCAACGTTTTCTCTTGATACATTCATACAAAACAGATCTTAAAACTGATGCATTGGCTGATCGAATAGCGGACTCCCTCGCGACTATGCTACCTGATGCAAAGGCTCGAGTCGCTCGAGCGAGAAATGCTCAAAGGGTCGGTAGCTTGATCACTACAGGTCAAGCGATGCTCGCGGTGATGAGTGTTAAGGATGCGATTAATCTTTATCGTGGTACGTCGCAATTCAAGGGATTGAATACAGGAATGATCAGAACTTTATTGCAAAATAAAGAGTTTGTTTTAGTTGCGTCAGCTGAGTTTCCGATAGAGCATGCTTGGCTTGTAACTTCGGCGTTAATGCATGACGGTAATGCTGTTTTGGATATTCCTGACAATTCCGCCGATGCGCCCATTCCCATGCATTCCGGAGCGCGCGCCTATGCCAATGGAGAAACATTTGAGTCAGTTAAAAAAAATGGTGAGATGTAGTCTAGGTGTGATCAATTGAGGTTGGATTAAACTAAGCTACGATTACGTTTCAATATGGATTTCGGTGTGGCACATAGAAATTTTACTGGTGTATCTTAGGAGATGGTGTCTTTGGAGCGCATAATTGACTTTCGCAGCGACACGGTTACACAGCCCACAAACCATATGCGGTCTGCGATGGCCAGCGCTGTGGTTGGTGACGATGTGTACGGCGAGGATCCTACGGTCAATGAGTTAGAGGTGTTAGCCGCTAGAGTGAGCGGCAAAGAGTCTTCGATTTTTGTGCCTAGTGGTACTCAAAGTAACTTGCTCGCACTTTTGGTGCACTGCGAGCGCGGGGACGAGTACATTGTGGGTCAGCAAGGCCACACATATAAATATGAAGGAGGCGGTGCTGCGGTTCTAGGAAGTATTCAACCTCAACCACTAGATTACGAACATGACGGCACTCTCAAATTAGAAAATGTAGCCGCAGCAATTAAACCGGATGATCCGCATTTTGCGCGAACAAAATTGCTGTGTCTGGAAAATACTCAGGCGGGTCAACCGCTTCCCATCGACTATCTAGCGAGTGCTAGGCGTTTTTGTAATGATAAAGGCTTGTCTCTACATCTTGATGGTGCTCGGTTATTCAATGCAAGTGTTGCATTAAGTGCTGATGTAAAAACGATTACACAGTATTTTGATACCGTATCAATTTGCTTGTCGAAAGGATTAGGAGCTCCGGTCGGTTCTGTTTTGTGTGGACCCGAAGATTTAATTATTAAGGCAAGGCGATGGCGGAAGATGTTGGGCGGGGGTATGCGTCAGGCTGGAATTTTAGCGGCAGCAGGGATTTACGCCATTGAAAATCATATTGATCGGCTGCAGGAAGATCACGCGAGAGCGAGCATAATCTCGGATAGATTGCTGGCTTTAAATCATTCAAACCTCACGGTATCAAGCGCCCAAACGAATATGGTATTCCTATCATTCAAGGATGTTGATGTGAGTGATGTTGCCATTAGGCTTAAGGATAAAAACATTCTCATTACACCAGGTAAGTCAGTGCGTTTGGTTACTCATATGGATCTCAATGATGATGATATTGATGTATTCATCGCTGAGCTGACAGCAGCGATCAGTTAAGGGAAATAATCAGGCTTAGTTTGTCTATATGGATTGCTCTATAGCTTTAATTATGTTCTCCGAAGGTTGCGCTCCAGATAACCCTACCTTTTGATTGATGATGAAAAATGGAACGCCCTGAATTCCAATCTTGGCTGATTGCTGCATATCCTCATCAATCTTATCTAAATACAGATCATCACTAAAAACTCTATCGATTAATGTTGTTTCAAGTCCCGCTGATTTTGCAATAAACGACACGTTATCTCTTTCGGTGAGATCCATACCATCGATAAAAAACGCTTTAAAAAAACCCTCAACTAGTTCGTGGTCTTTCTGCACTGACTCCGCCGCATAAACCAAGGCGTGCATTCGAGAGGAGTTTGGTTGCGTTACGATTTTTTCGAAATCGAGGTTTAAGCCAACCTCCATTGCAGCGCCGCTGATTCGCTCATAAATCTGTGCCGCGCGTTCCGCACCACCAAATTTAGTCGATGTGTATTCTGATCGAGTGATACCCCGCATAGGTAATTGAGGGTTTAATTGAAACGAACGCCAATTTATTTTTATATTTTTATGCTCGCTTGTATTGAGGCTTGTTAAGGCTTTTTCTAAATTTCTTTTGCCGATGAAGCACCAAGGACAGACGACGTCGGAAAATACTTCAACTGAGATCATGGATAAGTGTTATTTTTTTGGTTTGTAGGGTCATAACTGTTCGATGAAGTATTCTAGCAATAATTTTTGGTCCTCATTCAATGATAAATAGTTCGCTCTAACGTCTTTAGCTTCGCCGTCATGCCAAAGGATAGCTTCTTGTATCGATTGAGCCCGACCATCGTGAAGTAATGTGCCTCCTAAATTTAAGTGTTTTTTTATTCCAGATAAGGGTGGGGTTCTCCAGTCTTGAGGGCCAGCAAGGAACTCCTTCATTCCATCAGCTAAACCGATACCCATGTCATGAATGAGTAGATCGGTATAGAGCGGACGATCATATTTTGTATCTGCTTGGTACTGCGAGGCAGCATAGAGGTCAGACCGATGACAGCGGTTACAACCTATTTTTGCAAATAGATCTTCACCAGCACTTCTACGTTTGTCTGGTTCAGGCGGATTTTGTGGTTTAGGATTTCGCATGAATGTTGTCAAAGCAATTATTTTATCCTTAGAAATTTCGAGACTTCCAACAGTATTTAGACTCGAGCATACGTCAGGTTTAGCTGCGCAGGGATTGATTGGGTACGCACCGGAAGTGACACCTAATTCGTCTCTAAAGGCCTTGCTAATTTGATCAAATAGGGAGGGAGATGATGCCTTATATCCGTAACGCCCAATACTTTTCGTTTTTGTAACAGGATTCAGTACGTAATTAATTCGTCCATTTAATCCTAGTTTTTTCTGCTCATTAACTAACTCTTGTAACTGTGACGCTGTAATTGAGTCAAGGGTTCCAATGGCATTTAAATCTCGGCCTAAGCGAAGAGATAGGGCGTCGCCAGATTCTAGTGACCCAAATTTTAAATTTGTGATTTGAGGGGAGGGATATCGGATTACGTAGGGCCCTACTTTGGACTTTTGCCAATCAAGGATGAAAGCTCCTTCCGGTGCTAACTTTCCAGTGATGCCAAATCGACTTATTTCATTTCCGTAATATTTATGGCCATTCGTTCCATTGTAATTACGAATTTTTAAGACAAATGGTTGTATCTCGTCTACGTTCTTATCGGGGTGAAATGGGTTAGTACCCGGTTTATGGCAATCGGTGCATGATTCCGCATTAGAGTGTGGCCCTCGACCCCATGATCCACTGCTTAAGAATGGTATTACCCAACGAGATTGAAAAATTTCAGCCCCTTGTGCCGTTAAGTCTGAGCTCGCGTGCGTCCAAAGAGGTGAGCTTAAGACAGCAATAAGCAGCAGTCTTATTCCTGCAATCCTTTGCACGGTCTGTTTCGTTATTTTATCGAGCAGCCATGATGTCATGCGTATGTCCGTCGAGATATTGGCCTTATTGATAGTATTCCTTACAGGTCGATCGGCCAATTGATCCCTGCAGTGAATCCACCATCTACCCTTAATGTCTGTCCGGTCATAAATTGTGATGCATCAGAGGCCAAAAATATTGCTGCACCAATCAGATCTGAGACGGTGCCGAGTCGTTCAAGTGGAGTATTGGCTTTTCCCCAAGCCTGCATAGTTTCATCAGCCCATACTTTTTTCGTCAAATCTGTAAGGATAAATCCGGGTGCAATGGAGTTCACGCGTACGCCGTGACGTCCCCACTCGTTCGCTAAACCTCTTGTCATCATCAGCACACTCGCCTTACTCATTGCGTATGGTGTTGTTCCGCGTAGGGGTGCGTAAGTATTAAGTGAGTCCACGTTAATGATGGATCCACTGCCTTGTGTAATCATTTGCCTACCGACGGTCTGGGCAGTTATCCATGCTCCCTTAGCGTTAATATTTGTAATAGAGTCGTAATCCTCTTCAGTATAAGCTTCGGCTTTCATACGTTTATTGACGCCTGCTACGCTCACAAGAGTATCTATCTTTCCATATTGAGACTTCACGGAATCTACTAATACTTCAACATCATCACTGCTGGAAACATCACAAACTTCTGAGGACACAGAGTTAGATGACGTATTTATTTCATTGGCAGCTTTATTGAGCGTTTCTTTATTACGACCAGCGATGATGACTTGAGCACCTCTACTGGCAAATGCTGATGCAAGTTCTTTTCCGATACCTCGGCTTCCACCGGTGACGAGAACAACATGGTCTTTGACCGAGAATAATGTATCCAGCATATTTACTCCAATTATTTGATTATAGATTGATAGACTAAATTACGTAAAAGAACCCGATGCTCATTTCTTCTATATGGATCTTGCGACATGAAAGATACAGTTAGAGATTCACTTGGATCTATCCAAAAGTAGGTGCCGCCGTATCCGGCCCAAAAATACTCCCCGATTGATCCCGGCCATACTGATTGGCCGTCCTCTAGCCTTGTTGCAAATCCCAGTCCAAAACCATAACCGGGTCCAGGAAGATAGAGGGAACCATTACTTATATTTTTATTTAAGTGATTCGCTGACATGAAGGTTACTGTCTTGGGAGATAAAATGCGTGCTCCATCAAGTTCGCCACCGTTTAACATCATTTGACAAAAGCGAATGTAATCGTCAGCAGTGGAAGAAAGTCCATGTCCACCTGCAAATAGTCTCATAGGCTTTCTTACGTCGATAAGGTTGATTTTCTTGCCGGTTTTTATATCAACCATGTTTTCCGCGATGCGATCGTGTTTGTGTTCCGGTACTCCGAAACTGGTGTCGTACATACGCAATGGATTAAAAATGGTTTCGTTTAAATATTTGTCGAGTGACATGCCCGAGACAACCTCGACGACCCTTCCTAGAACATCTGTTGATCGACCATATTCCCATGTTGTTCCCGGTTCGTTAACCAGAGGTAGCGTTGCAAGGGTGTTCGCATATGCTTCAAGGGTCCAGTCAAGTGAACTCAAGTTCGCTGCTAAGTATTTCTCTTTTACCAACGTTCTTTTTCCAAACGCTCCATAGGTAATTCCAGATGTGTGACGCATAAGATCTTGAATTGTGATGGCTTTTCTTGTTTTCCTGGTTTGTAATGATTTCAGTCCGTCATTGTCGAGGGTTTCCAATCCGACCCTTACATCTTTAAACAGGGGAATATATTTTGATACTGGGTCCGATAAAGACAGAAAACCACCTTCTACGAGCGTCATGGCTGCAACACTGACGATTGGTTTAGTCATTGAATAAATACGAAAGATCGAATCTGGCGCCATAGGTATGTTGGATTCGGCGTCTTGCCAACCAATATTGCTGGAGTACACGAGTTTACCCTCGCGCGCGATACGAATTACAACGCCCGGGAGACTTTTAGCATCTATATGACGCTGAAACGTTTGCGTTATTCTATCCAACCGATCCGAGGACATTCCGACCGACTCTGGAGCAACTTGAGATAATGGAGTTGCTTGACTTAACTGCGTAGAGCTGAGACTTAGAACTACTAATGAAAAATACACGAATATTTTTTTTGTCATTATTTCCGCTCCTATCTTGAATATCTTTATTTTTAGTTTAGGTCTGGATGACCCATTGTAGTTTTTAAAGCTAACCATTGCTGCTGAAATTATTAGACTGAATGCCTATTATCGTTGGAATGACGTAAAATCTTGCTCCTCCTCTTTTTATATAAATTGCTCTAAAAGTCACTTTTGTCCCATATTTTCACTAATTTAAGTTCAACGCATCGAGCGATCCTTTTTATGATGGGAATGGTGCTTTTATTTGCCATGCTCGAGACGACAGCGAAATTTCTCAGTCAGACCTATCCAGTCCCGCTGATTGTCTGGTTTCGTTATGTGACGCATTTTTTTCTGATGCTGCTACTTCTGGGTCCGAGATATGGTTCTCGTTTGATTAAAACAGATAATCCTAAAGCGCAAATCATCAGAGCGCTGTTGTTGATGGGATCAACTTTGCTCTACTTTACCGCGCTGAGCGGTTTACCTTTGGCTACGGCAAAGTCGATCAGCTTTGTCTCTCCTTTACTCGTGACGATCTTCGCTCTTTGGTTTCTCAAAGAACATGTCTCGTTAGGGCGATGGATCGCAGTTGTTGTTGGTCTCCTTGGTGTATTGCTTGTGATTAGTCCGAGTGGGAAATTCGATTGGTATTTTGGACTCCCTCTCATGGCGGCTGTTTGCTACAGTCTTTATCAAATTATGACGCGTCGTTTCAGCGCAACAGAGCATCCAGTCACTACTCTTTTTTACACAGGGTTTGTTGGGTCAATTGTTATTAGTCTTGTTGTCCCCATATTCTGGGTGGCTCCTCAAATTAGAGACTTACCGGCATTTTTATTTTTGGGATTTGCTGGCGCGTTCGGACATTTTATGCTGATCAAAGCGATGGAGCTTGAGGATGCATCGTTTTTATCGCCGCTCACTTATGTCCAATTGATATGGGTAACATTACTCGGTTATTTTGCTTTCGATCATCTTCCCACTAACGTGGGGTTTGTGGGCATGGCGATTATTGTCGGAGCAGGCTTATACGTCGCGCTAGGCGCTAGAGAATCCTCGACCCGACATAGATCACCATGAGCATTTTGCGATTAATTTATTCTTTTACCGCCGTTACTTGAATTTCTACTTTGTACTGTGGTGCTGCTAGTTTTGATTCTACGCATGCTCTGACTGGTGGGTTTCCTTTTGCGACCCACATATCCCAGATCGCATTCATATCAGCAAACTCGTTCATGTCTGCCAGCCAAATAGTCGCAGATAGTATCTTGCTTTTGTCTGATCCATTTGATTGCAGGTACTGGTCAATCGTATCTAGAATCTGTCCTGTTTGCCCCTGGATATCAGTGTTTGGATCTCCGGCTACAATGCCAGCCGTGTAGATCATATTGCCGTGTATCACGACCTGCGACATTCGATTATTTGAATCGATTCTGGTGATGCTCATGAGTCACTCCCCATTTGGTTGCATAGTTAAATAATTTATTTTTGATTCGTTTCAGCTGCCCGAGATTTTTTCATGGTGACCATTTCTTCTGCGGCAGTAGGATGAATCGCAACGGTATCATCGAAATCTTTTTTTGTCGCGCCCATGTGAACTGCAACCGCAAATCCCTGCATCATTTCATCCATACCCATTCCAATGCCATGGCACCCGACTATTTTTTCTTCCGCTCCTAGGACGATCAACTTCATGAGACAATGGGCACCATCTGGATTAAATGCGTAGTGCATGGGCTTAAACTGGCTTTCGTAGACGCTAACATTATTGATCCCAAATTTTTTGATAGCCTCTTCTTCGGTCAATCCAACGGTTCCTATTGGAGGATGGCTGAAGATAACAGTTGGTATGTTTTCGTACGTTAAGTGCCGATCTTCTTGCCCATCAAATAGCCGATCAGCGAGACGCCTGCCAGCTGCGATAGCAACGGGCGTTAATTCGTGATGCCCAGTAATGTCTCCGACAGCATAAATTCCAGAAATATTGGTCTCTTGGTATTTATCGACCGTGACGTGTCCTGAGGCTGTCGTCTGTACGCCAGTACTCTCGAGATTAAGGGTATGTGTATTAGGCATTCTGCCAACAGCCCAAATAACTTGCTCAAAATCAGCGTGTACTTCTTCAGAGGTAGATGTTACAGAAAGCGTATTGTTATGATTTATGAGTTCTTTGATTGCTGTATTTTTGACGATCTTGACACCGTCTTTTTCCATTTCCTTCATCAAAATCGAACGAATTGAGTGATCGAATTGACGTAAAAATTCGTTTTTTCTTAAAAAAAGTGAGACCTCGGAACCAAGCGCATTAAGTAATCCAGCGAATTCTACAGCAATATATCCTGCCCCAACGACAGCGACTTTTTTGGGTTGATTAGCCAGCTCGAAAAATCCATCTGATGTTATGCCAAAATGAGCGCCGCTGATTTCCGGAATCACTGGATAGCCACCGGTAGCAATCAATATTCGAGAACTTTGAAATTTTTCTTTTCCAACGACTACTGTGTTTTTTGATTCAAAAACTGCTTCCCCCTTTATAACCTCAACTTTGTTGCCATCCAAACCGCGCTCATATCCAGCATTGAGCCTTTGTATATAGTTATCTCGCTGTTCTTTGAGCTTTGCCCAATCCAATCCCTGGATCTGAGCGTCAAATCCATAGTTCCTCGCTTCTATAACTGCATCATGAAGGCTTGCGGCCGACCACATAATTTTTTTAGGCACGCATCCAACGTTGACACAGGTACCTCCCATCCGACCTTTTTCTATCAATACTACCTTTGCCCCGTAGGAGCTCGCGCGATTGGCTGTTGCGACGCCGCCGCTTCCGCCTCCTATTACAATAAGATCGTAGTTAGACATGCTACCCTCTACATTATTAGTTCTTTATATATTTAGTTAGTTAGTTTATACGAATACGCGGTTTTCTTTGTGACCTTAAGAGGTAGAGGGATGACCTTAATTTTTTGAACGATGGTGTTTTACAGAAAGGACACATATGCGCCCAGTTTTGTTTTTTGATGTGAATGAGTCCTTACTTGATTTAAAAGTATTAGAGCCTCATTTCAAAACGCACTTTGGCGATAAGATCGTTGTGAGTGAATGGTTTGAGCAAGTTATTCAAACAGCAATGTTATCTGTGATTCTTGGGTGGTCCAGAAATTTTGCGGAGGTAGGTCGATCTGCTCTGGGAATGGTTGTCGATCGTCATGAGCTTTCATTAACAGAAGACGCGTTAGTTGATATTGTCGGAGGAATGAAAAAGCTGCCACCACATGACGACGTAGTGCCTGGTTTAACGATACTAAAGTCGGCTGGATTTCGCATGGTTGCGCTGACCAATTCGCCGGTTGTTGTGGCCGAGGAGCAATTAAAGTTTGCTGGATTAATGGATTTTTTTGAAACAGTTATATCAGTTGAGGAAGTTAAGACACTTAAGCCGGACGCTAAAGTTTACGTCTATGCCACTCAAAAAATGAATGTGGAACCGAGTAACTCGTATCTGATAGCCGCACATGCTTGGGATGTAGCCGGAGCGATGGCAATTGGTTGCAAGGGCGCGCTCATTAAAAGGTCCGGAATTGCTACTAATCCCATTGCGCCAGCACCGACGATTATAGCTGATAGCTTTACTTTAGTTGCTGAGAGAATCTGTGCGGCTCATGAATTAAAACCCGGTTAGATTGGAGAGAAGAAATAAATGATTAAGCTATTTTACTGGCCCACGCCTAATGGTCATAAAGTTACTATGTTCTTAGAAGAGGCAAACTTAGATTATGAGATTGTTCCGATCAATATTAGTCGAGGTGAACAATTTGAGAAATCTTTTTTAAAAATCGCGCCCAACAATCGTATGCCCGCAGTGATTGATGATGATCCTTTGGGCGGTGGCGAGCCTATCTCCATTTTTGAATCTGGTGCAATTCTCCAGTATTTAGCCGAAAAGACCGGCCAGTATATTCCGAGTGATTTGCGTAAAAGGGTCCAAGTCATGGAGTGGTTATTTTGGCAAATGGGTGGCCTGGGTCCAATGGCAGGGCAAAATCACCATTTCGTATCGTATGCGCCTGACCCCATACCCTATGCAATTGACCGGTATGTTAACGAGACCGGAAGGCTATATGCTGTTTTGGATAAACAACTCAATGGGCGTGAATATATCGTAGACGATTATTCGATTGCGGATATGGCTTGCTATCCTTGGGTCGTTTTGCATGAAAGGCAGCGACAGAATCTAGATGACTTTCCAGCGATAAAAAAATGGTTTGGGCGCATTCGATCGAAACAATCGGTAGTTCAAGCATATGCAAAGGGAAAAGAAATCAGTAGTGGACCTGTTGTTGACGACGAATCAAAAAAAATCTTGTTTGGGCAAGGCTCCCATACGATCAAAGGAAAGGACTAACTCATGATCCAGTTGTATGATTTAGCGACTAAATATCCCAATATACGTTTTTCTCCGTTTTGCTGGAGAATCAAGTACGCATTAGCTCATAAGCAGTTACCTTGGAAAGAAATTCCCATTAAGGCACTTACTGAAAAGGATCTTCTACCTACTCCAAATGAGGGTAAGGTACCGGTCATAGTAGATGATGACACGGTAGTTTTCGACTCTTGGGATATAGCGCTTTATTTGGAAAAGAAGTATCCACATCATTTGTTGTTCGACGGTGATGAGTCGCGAGCGCAGTCCCTTTTCGTAAAGCATTGGACAGAAACAGTTCTACATGTCTTGGTTTCGCGTATGGGTATTTTAGATTTTTATGAGACACAAAATAAAGCTGATCAAAAAGTTTTTAGGGAAACTCGAGAAAACCGTTTTGGGGTTTCCTTAGAGGAATGGGGGAGGGATCCGGAAGGTGCGCGTATTGAATTTTTAAAGGCATTAGAGCCATTAAGACAGACTCTGAGATCTCAAAATTTTTTGGGAGGGCGCAATCCCAATTTCTCTGATTATATTATGGTCGGAATCTTTCAGTGGATGCGGTGTGGGTCGCGTTTAAAAGTTTTTGAGGAATCAGATGACGTTTTTGATTATCAGGAGAGACTTTTGGATTTGTTTGATGGTCTCGGTCGATCGAGCCCGGCTTACGCTTCAATAGGTTAGCGAAGGGGAGTATCAATCGATATCAATACGTTTGTATTCAACAGTTACTAGCTTTAGTTTCTCCCTGCCGCTCGGTGTATCAAGGTAGACTGTGTCACCGGATCGAGCTTTCAATAAACAGGTTGCAAGCGGAGAAATCCAGCTAACTAATCCTTTTTTTGCATCTGCTTCATCAACGCCGACGATAGAAATGGTGTTTTTACAAGAGTCAGCCCGCTGAAAGGAGACTGTTGCACCGAAGAAGACTTGGTCTGTACCGTCCCGTTGCTCGGGATCAATTACTACAGCACTATCTAACTTTTTAGTGAGTAGTCTTATGCGCTTATCAATTTCTCGAAGTCTTTTCTTCCCGTAAATGTAGTCACCATTCTCAGATCGATCACCGTTAGATGCAGCCCAGTGGATAACTTTGACAAGTTCAGGTCGTTCTACGTCAAGCAGATTTAGTGCTTCGTCTTTAAGTCGCTTCATGCCGCTCGGTGTGATGTAGTTTTTTAACGCCATACGCTGGAATTTTTTATATTAATGTCGTAAATTGACCCTGCCCGCATTAGGATTAAATGCTTGAGAAGTGCAAACTTTGTAATAGTATAATTGCGTCCCAAAAGAAAAACTAAAATTATTCTCACAAGGAGTAACAAATGACTATCAAAGTAGGTGACACAATTCCAGAATGTACGCTACGCGAATATATTGACGAGGAAACCGAAGGGTGCAGCATCGGGCCGAATGAGTTCAAGATGTCTGAGTTGGTTAAGGGTAAGCGTATTGCTCTATTCGCTTTACCGGGAGCGTATACGCCGACTTGCTCTGCAAGACATTTGCCCGGCTATGTTGAAAAGGCGGCAGAGCTAAAGCAAAAAGTTGATGAAATTTGGTGTGTATCTGTCAATGATGCTTTTGTGATGGGTGCGTGGGGTCGAGAAAATAATGCGACCGGATCCGTTCGAATGATGGCAGATGGTGGCGCTGAGTTTACTAAAGCTGTTGGGATGGACCTTGATCTAACTGCTGGAGGTTTAGGCGTGCGTTCAAAACGCTACTCCATGCTGATTGAAGATGGGGTTGTCAAGACTGTAAACCTTGAAGAGGCTCCAGGTGGCATGGATGTAAGCGATGCCGAGACAATGCTGAAACAGGTCTAGTTCTATAGTCTAATGTCTTAGTTGAATAAGGGCTTTTGTTTAAGTGCCGATTAGAAAATCCTTCAGGCAATCTGTTACTTGATTGGGTTGTTCGGCCATGAGTGCATGTCCGGTACCCGATAGTATTTTTACAGTGCTGTCGGGAATCGCTTCTTCAAGTGCTTTTGTTCGGGACGCGGGTGTCATCTTATCCTGCGCGCCTAGCAATAATAGAGTAGGGCAGATGATTTTTTCCGCTGCCGCAACGCCATCTAAATATGAATTACATGCTACAAAATCTGCATGTAGTACACCAGGCTTTGTTCGTTGCATTAGTTTGATGCTCACGCCTTGCATTGATATGCCCGGAATGTCATTTTTCCCAAGTTTGGCGCGGTTGCTAAATGAGTACTGATTGATCATTTGGTAGGCTAGCGCTGGTTTGCTTTTTGAGGTTTCTAGTAGCTGATCTGAAACGGGCATGGGTGCGTTGGTGCCCACTAGAGCTAATTGATTGACAATGCTTTTTGATTTTGATGCTAACTCAAGACCAATTAACGAACCCATGCTGTGTCCCACTATCGATAGTTTTTCAAGCTCAAGAATCTCTGTGCATTTCTTGATCCAGTCCGATAGTGCAGAGATACTGTCTAACGCTACCCCATTCGTCTTGCCATGCGCTGGGAGATCTATAGCTAACGCGTTCCACCCGTGGGTTGAGAAGTATCTGCATTGCGTGTTCCAAACACTGTGATCATTAGCTGCGCCATGAATAAAAAGGACGGTTGGATTATCATGATGGATCCTTTGAGCCGCGGTGTAGATGTATGTTACTTGATTGTCGACGTTAATAAGCATGATTAATTGTGCTGTTAACGAGACTTCAGCGCCTGTTTAAGATCGCCTAATAAGTCATCGATATTTTCAAGTCCGATGGATAGTCGTACCGTTCCAGGGTGTATGCCAGCTGCTACTAAATCTTCATCACTCATCCGAAAATGGGTTGTAGAAGCAGGATGAATGACAAGAGATTTTGCATCTCCCACATTGGCGAGGTGAGAAAATATTTTTAATTTCTCAATAAACTTCTGACCCGCATCCCGACCACCTTTTAATTCAAAGGTAAAGACTGCACCACATCCTTTTGGCAAAAGTTGGGCCGCTAATTTATGATCAGGATGATTTGGTAATTCTGGGTAGGTCACTTGGCTTACAGCTTCGTGATCATTCAGGAAACTTACCACTGAACGAGTATTTTCCATATGTCGTTGCATGCGGGGCCCTAGAGTTTCTACGCCTTGCATGATTTGAAAGGCGTTCATGGGGCTCATACAAGCGCCAAAATCACGTAACCCTTCACGCCTTGCTCTAAGCAAAAACGCTGCAATCGGGGACTCCTCCGTAAACACCATGTCATGAAACCCTTCGTATGGTTCGGATAGCGTTGGAAACTTATCACTTTGGGACCAATTGAAGTTTCCGCTGTCTAGTAATATTCCGCCGATAGCTACACCATGTCCGCCAAGAAATTTCGTCGCTGAATGGAAAATAAGGTCTGCGCCATGTGCGAAAGGCTCAATTAAGTAAGGCGTGGTGAACGTTGAGTCGACCATGAGTGGAAGAGAATGGTCGTGGGCCAATTTTGAAACAGCGGGGATATTCAAAACATCCAAACCAGGATTCCCCAATGTTTCACTGAATATAAGTCTTGTTTCAGGCTTGATTGCTGCTGCTAGGCTGTCAAGGTCTCTAAAGTTGACAAATGTGGTTTCAATGCCAAACCGGGGCATCGTGTACTGGAGTAGGTTATGTGACCCTCCATACAACGATTGAGACGCTACGATATGTCCGCCTTGTCCCATTAATGTGGTAATGGCAAGATGCAAAGCCGCTTGGCCACTTGCAGTTGCGATACCACCTACGCCACCTTCCATTGCACTTATACGTTCCTCTAGAACAGCATTGGTAGGATTTGAAATTCGTGAATAGACGTGTCCGCCGCGCTCCATATTAAACAGTGATGCGGCGGTATCTGTGTCCGGGAAAACATACGACGTTGTGAAATGAATGGGCTGAGCTCTAGACCCATGATCACTGTCGGGTTCCTGTCCTGCATGGAGTCCTAGAGTTTCTAATTTGAAATCTCGATGATCTGACATTATTGATTGAGCGCTTTGTGTAAAAAGGTAATTAAGACGTTTGGGTAACTATATAGTCGCTAGTTTTATTCTATAGATCAGATGCTTGATCATTATTCCACTGGATCGTCACGCCCTTTTTCGCAGTCACTTCGAAAAACATTGCCTGCGCTTTCAACGTTCCAATTACGACCATAGTTTCCAAAAACATAATCCACTACTATCGATAAATTCTTTTTTTCCACAGGATCAGCGAACGTTCTTTCATCTAATCGACTCATGGCATCTTCATAGGTAATCATTTCTTCTTTACGCCATCGCATTGCTTCCGAGGCAAAGGCACCAATATCGTCGCAGGTCATGGTCCCGAGTGGGTAGGGCGCTGCGGACACTGGATGAGCTAAAAATAATCCGACAAGACTTAGTGAGCTCATTAATAAGGGAACTTTATTGCGCATAGGATAGACCTAATTTTAGTTAATAATTGTTTACAAACGAATATACCTTCAGGGTATATGCTATAAGAGTGTAAATCAAAACGGCTCTTAAATTGTAATTTGGTACCGGAGCCAATAAGGCATTTAAGATACTTTGTCTGCTTGTTCACAAATTGTAAAGGATTCGACAACTATGGGTTCGGTCTCTAGGTTTATAACTGTCATGAGCTTGGTTTTGTCGCTGGGTCAGCCTACCTTAGCTGAAGATTGGGGGACCAAGTCTGGGCGTGAAGAGGCGTTGGAAGAGCTTAAAGATTTTGATCCATCTGTGCGGCGGAGTGCGCTCGCTCGTTTGGCAGAAACAGGAATTAGTGAGGATGTACCTTACATGCTGCGATTATTGAGAGACGATAATTTTGCGGTTCGCGGTATGGCAGATCAAGCAATTACTGGTCTTTGGCTTAGACTTGATAATTTGTCTGCGAAGCGTCTTTTTGTGAAGGCTATCGGTGCGCTTCAAAGCGGAGAATCGAATCAGGCAATTGAATATCTTGACGCGGTCATCGAGGCTGAGCCATCATTTTCTGAAGCTTGGAATAAGAGAGGTGATGCGTGGCTCAGATTAGGCGAGCTTGATCGTGCACTTGCTGATTATGAAATAGCTCTTCAGCTCAACCCCTATCATTACGGAGTTATGCAAAGCTGTGCGAGTATTTGGATGGAGCGATCTCAAGCAAGAAAAGCCTATGATTATCTTTCTCAAGCAATCGCAATCAACCCCAATTTAGATCACCTCATACCGGTGATAGTGGATTTAGAAGAGCGGCTGGATAACGATCGGATCTAGCACCAGATTATTATTGGGCGATTTATGAATTCATTGAACAAACCTAAAACAGAAGTCGCTCAACTAGCATCCCAAATCAAGAACATCGCCACTGAATTCGGGTTCGACGATATAAGAATTGCGAACTGCGATTTATCTGAATCTGCGCCGCGCTTAAAAGAGTGGATTGACAATGGGTATGCAGGAGATATGGATTTCATTGCCAAGCGGCTAGATATGAAAATTGATCCGAATAAACTTGTTAATGGGGTCAAGCGGATTATCACTTTAAGGATGAATTACTTTCAGGCTAGAGAAAAGACTATGAGCGGCATGCAGTTTCTTAATGCTCCAGAAAAAGGGTTTGTCTCAAGTTATGCGCTAGGTCGTGACTATCATAAAGTGATCAGGAGGCGTTTAGAGAAAGTTGCGCGCAAGATGGAATCTATCATTGGCCCATTTGGTTATCGTGTGTTTACTGACAGCGCACCTGTTATGGAAGTGGAGTTAGGAGTTAAATCGGGCCTAGGTTGGCGCGGCAAACACACTCTACTTTTAAATAAGGATGTTGGATCTTGGTTTTTTTTAGGTGAAATTTATACCGATTTAGATTTACCGATAGATAGTCCAGAGACTGAACATTGTGGAACGTGCACCCGGTGTATAGATGTTTGTCCAACAGGTGCGATTATTGCACCGTATAAGTTAGATGCTCGTAAGTGTATTTCTTACTTAACAATAGAGCATAAAGGAAGTATTCCGAAAGAGTTGAGGAAGTTAATTGGTAATCGTATTTACGGATGTGACGACTGCCAGCTTGTTTGTCCATGGAACAAGTACGCTTCAATGACAACTATTGACGATTTTAATGCCCGAGACCCTTTAGATGGTGAGACATTAGTGGGTTTATTTTCATGGACTGAAGCCCAGTTTAGTCAATTTACCGAAGGTAGTGCAATTCGTCGTATTGGTTATGAAAGATGGCTACGTAATGTTGCGTGTGCACTGGGCAATGCGCCAACTACGCCGGAAATTATCCAGGCGCTTGAGTCAAAAAAATCGCATGAGTCAGCGTTGGTTAGAGAACACGTTCTATGGGCGATAGATGAACATGTTTAAATTGACTGTAAGAAATTGTTATACAGTTAACGCCATCAACAACACTATACTTCGTTATCGATATCGTATTTATTTTGAGGGGGGGATATGCTGAAACGTTATCTTTTTGGATCTCTGGGTTTGATAATGTTCATTTTTTCTGGCGTCGTTTCGTCACAATCTGTTGAGAAAGCAATTAAATATCGTCAAGGTGCTTTCGCGGTCATGGGGTGGAATTTCGGGGCCATTGTTGACATGATCAAAGGAAAACGTCCTTTTGATCAAGAAGATTTTGCGCGCAGAGCGAAAATCATATCGGATGTGAGCCTTATCCCACTAGAAGGTTTTGTCGCTAATTCTTTTGAAGGGCCTACTAAATCCAAGGCGGAAATATGGACAAACTTTGCAGACTTTGAGGTCAAGCTGAAGCAGATGCAAGAGGCTGCTAGTCATTTGTCAACGGTCAGTCTTTCTGGGGACTATGATGCGTCGAAAAAGGCCGCAATTAAGTTAGGAAAAACTTGTAAATCTTGTCACGATGAATATCGTAATAAGTAACTCCGTTTGATTGACGTCGTGACTTACCAATAATGCAGGTATTTATTAAAACGATACTAATAAGATAACCGTCAAAGCGCAGAAAGCGGCAAGCAGAAGAGCGCGTTTGGGTCGCTCCTTAACGCGATATGTCTCAGTACTTGTTGGTATATCGGTTGAGTGGCCTACAATCATCGGTTTTATGAGATTTTCTTTTTTTATCAACTGATACCAACCAATAGCTGTTACGTGGATGCAAATAAGCATCAACAATACTTTCGAATTAATGGCATGCACGAGATTTGCAGTTGAGGTAAAACTATCCGATGTCGCCTGACTAAACGCACCAGACAGCATTAGATCATCATCACAAAATAAGCCGCTTATCACTTGAACGGAGATGGCTAAGATCATGGCTAAAACGGAATAGCCACCTAGTGGATTATGTCCAAACGTAGATTCTTTAGGACTGCTCTTTAAAACATGGTTGACCACTGAGGAGGGCGATTTAAGAAAGTTAGAAAATCTAGCAGTATCGCTACCCCAGAAACCCCAAAAAATCCTGAAGAGTACTAAACCTAATACGCAATAACCAATGGTGACATGAAATTCCGAGGGGCCATCTTCCGATAAGCTAGTGAAAAGTTGATAGCTGATAAGACCAGTGATTGTCCAATGAAAAGTTCGAACTGAAACATCCCAAATTTTAGTCTTATGTTCTGAGTTCACTGGTCGAACAAACTGCTGCTAAGACACGTTACTTAATTGATCAGCGAGGTCCAAGATGCTATCGACATTGAAATCAAACCTTTCATCGGATGAAAGATCTAACTTCACTGAGGGCGCAAATTCTCTCGGTCTTTTAATAAATGCAGTTTTTAGGCCACACGCTTGGGCGGCGAGTAGATCATCTTTATGTGCGGCGCACAGCATGACTTCATCAGGTTCAAGATCTAACAATTTAGCTGATCCAAGATATGTCTCAGGATCCGGTTTGTAATGACCGAAAAGCTCAGCGCTGATAATGCAATCCCAAGGTAAGCCAGAGTATTTGGCCATATTATTCAACAAAGAAAAATTTCCGTTCGACAACGGGGAGATCGTATAAGTTTTCTTTAGAAGTTTTAAGCCACGAACCGAGTCAGGCCATGGCTTGAGGCGATGCCAAGCACGGTTCAGTGTGTTTAATTCCTCTTCAGATAATTGGTTTAATTGAAATTTAGGGATCAATTCGTCCAGAATAAGTCGATGCAGCGCATCTATATTAAGCCAGGGTAGCTCTCCTTTTCGGACACGGTCCATGGCCGGTTGATAGCCAGAGCGCCATTCGTTCGCGAATCTACCTGCATTGAGTCGAATTCCTTTCTGCTCTGCAAGCGCACGCGCTTCTCGAGTTATGCTGCCACGCCAGTCGACAACCGTGCCGAAGACATCAAAAATGAGTGCTTTGGGCATATTATTTTTTCGTTTTTATTTTAAAAATTAAGTTTAACCAATTTTTCATAGTTCCGATGTAAAGAATTTCGGGAATAATTCCCATATACTAATTGGCTTAATTTACGTAGTTTGCATTGCTTTAGTTATAAAAACTCGCAGGAAAGACGCATGAAACTTGACTATCGCACCATCGTTGGTGCATCTGTATCAATTGTATTATCCGCTCAGACCTATGCCGAAGATGTTGAACAGATATCCAACGTCGAGATTGCGCCAGTTGTTATTGACGTGATCAGTATTACTCCAGTGCTGGGTGTTGGGCTGCCGGTAGAAAAAATTCCTTACAACGTCCAGTCCTCTTCGGGCTCTGACCTTGAGCAGGGGGCCAACTTAGACATAACGGATTTTATGGAACGCAGTTTCAATAGCGTGAATATAAATGAAGCAGCAAACAACCCATTACAGCCAGATCTTCAATATCGTGGGTTTACCGCTTCGCCACTGCTTGGTCTGCCGCAGGGGCTAGCCGTCTATCAAAATGGCGTTCGTATGAATGAGGTGTTTGGAGATACTATTAATTGGGATCTTATCCCCGAAGGATCCATTCACTCTATGAACCTGATCGGTGGCTCCAATCCTGTTTTTGGTTTGAATACCTTGGGCGGAACGATCAGTATCGAGACTAAAAATGGATTTAATTTCAATGGGACGAACGTTGAACTTTATAATGCGACCGCTCATGATCGTAACGTGTTTACGTTCGAGACCGGTGGCAATGACGGTACTGTCGGTTACTACGGAACGGTTCAACATTTTGATGAGCAGGGATGGCGCGACGCATCGCCGTCTGATGCGCTCAACTTTTTCGGTGCCCTGAGTTATCGTGACGATTACACGACGTCTTTGGACTTGAACGTAAATTATGCGAATACCGATCTCATCGGTAATGGTGCAATCCCTATCGAGTTTGCGAACCTAGATTACGACGGTATTTTTACCTCACCAGACCAGACGTTGAATGAAGTGTTTATGGTGCAAGCGCAGGGTGCGCACTGGTTTAATGATGACCGGCAGATTTCGGGTAACGTTTTTTATCGTCGAACGAAAACCGAGACATTTAACGGTGATGGTACTGAATTCGAAGAATGTACTATCGATGGTAACGAAGTTTTAATTGAAGTCGATGAAGACGATTTGGAGGACTCGGGACTTAGTTGTTCTGGAGTCGGTACTACAACTGCCGCTTTAAATGCGGCCGGAGTTACTTTCGAAATCGTAGAAAATCAGAATGGCGTTGAAATTAGCGACGCTAACGGTTTTGAACCGGATGATCTTAATGGGTTACAAAACCGCAGTGATCGAACTCAAAAATACTACGGCTTTACGCTGCAAAATGCCTTTTACGATGACTTGTTTGACAAAACTAACCAGTTGATTACTGGCGCTGGTTACACTTATGGCGACGTTGTGTTTAATTCCAGTCAAGAATTAGCTTTGCTGAATGCGGATCGGTCAACTCGAGGTACCAATAATTTTGTTCCCGATGAGGGCACTGCTGTTGATTCTGAGGTGTCCACCATGTCACTATTTTTTACTGACACCTTTTCGGCAACCGATAAACTAGACCTGACTTTTTCGACCCGTTGGAATCACACCAACGTAAAACTGACCGATAAGGGCGGTAGAGGTTTTACAAGAGCGCAGCCTCGATTGACTGGCGAACATGAATTTCATCGCGTCAATCCTGCTGCCGGTATAACGTATAAAGCCGATTCCGGTTTGAATTCGTACTTCAGCTATAGTGAGTCCTCTAGGGCACCTACCGCTGTTGAACTGGCTTGTGCCGAACCGACTGCGCCGTGTAGCCTTCCGAACGGATTTCTTGCTGATCCACCTTTAGATCAGGTTGTAGCTAAGAGTTATGAAGGTGGCTTCCGCGGCTCAATGTCAGAAAATGTGCGCTTCAAAATCGGTGCTTTTTACACTCCTATTAATAACGACATTATTTTTCAAAATACCGGTGGCGTATCAGGAAATCAAGGATTCTTTGATAACGTAAGTGATACCCTACGCCAGGGTGTTGAATTGAGCCTGACCGGAGCGTCTAATGACTTTGACTGGTTTTTAAACTACAGCCTTGTTCAAGCGACCTTTGAGTCGACCTTTCAGGTGACCAGTGCCAATCACACCTTAAAGGATGGTAACGATCTGATTCAAGTGCAGGCTGGTGATTTTATCCCGGGTATACCGGAACACACCTTGAAACTGGGCGGTGATTATTCATTTAACCAGGCGTTTAGCATTGGCGGTGACCTGCAGTACAACTCTGGTGTGTTTGTTCGTGGCGATGAATCTAATCAGCTCGGCCGACTTGACGATTACGAAACTATCAATATCCGAAGTAGGTACCAGTTTAACGAAACTTTCAAAATTTTCGGCCGAGTAGATAATCTCTTGGACGAGCAATATCACAGTTTTGGTCTGTTGGGCGAACCCAACGAAGTACCGGGGTTTGCAGGGTTCACGGACAATCGTTTCGTAGGTGTTGGTGCGCCGCGCAGCATAGTAGTTGGCGTCAGCGCAAGCTTCTAAGTTGTTAAGTGTAAAAAACGGCCGCATTCGTGGCTTTTTTTAGACTAAACTAGCCGTAACTTTGCTCAACTCCAGATTGGGGAATAGTGCGCTCCGACCAAAATAAAAATAACCAAATTACTGTTCCTCGACCACCAATTGTTTGGAGGGATATGCTTGTTATTTTTGGTATCGCCGCGATTTTTTTCATTACTGCGTCTTATCTTGAGCTGAGTGAGGAAGTATCACGAGTAACTGATTCGATGGAGGCTTGGCAGTTAGACGAGCTTCCGTTGGTACTTTTAGTCATTTTTATTTTAATGGCGGGCGTTCTTGTTCATCGAACGCGTCAGCTACGAAAGCAGATTGACCTTCAAATCGAGGCTCAAAAAAAACTGACATTTGTGCTAGATCAAAATCGTCGCCTCACGAGAAAAAATATCGAAATACAGGAGGCAGAGCGCCGTTCGATTGCACGCGAGTTACACGATGAATTTGGACAAAGTATGAATGCGATCATGATTGACGGTGTGGCGATTCGGAACGCAGTTGATGAGGGTACCGATTTGCATACGCAAGCTAAGTCAATTGTTGAGGTATCCGGTAAGCTCTTTTCGGGTGTCAGGGGCTTGTTGAAGCAGCTTCGGCCAGTCGCACTCGATGAGTTGGGATTAACAGCGGCATTAGAGACGATGATTGATGATTGGCGTAGGCGTTTTGAGAAAATTCATTGGCGTTCTGATATAAATATTGAATATAAAAATCTTGATGAGGCTGTCAACATAACTATTTTTCGATTTGTTCAGGAGACCCTTACGAATATCGTGAAACATAGTGACGCTACTGAAGTATCAGTTGCCGTTAAGCTTGATAAGCTAGAAGAAAGAATTACTATTGGTGTACGGGATAATGGTTCCATCCAGGAAAACACGGAAAGTAACGATGGTGTTGGGTTAGTTGGGTTGAGAGAGAGAATTGAGAGTCTAGGTGGCACGTTTGAAACTGGGATCAATACGCCTAATGGTTTTTTTGTGTTCGCATCATTTTCATTTAAGGAATAGCCGTTGGTTGAATTAATATATTTATGCAAGAAATTAACGTAATCCTCATTGATGATCATGCGGTCGTTCGAGAAGGTTATCGAAGACTCCTGGAGAGAGATCCGGATATTAAGGTTCTAGCAGAAGGTGAGACGGCAGATGAAGGATATCGGCTGGTTTGTGATAATCAACCGGATGTCGTGGTCATGGACATAACGCTACCAGGAATGAGCGGTATTGAGGTGACGCGTAGAATATTGAACAAAGTTCCTGAACAAAAAATTCTCATATTCAGTATGCATGAGGATATGGTGTTCGTGAACCGGGCGTTTCAAGCTGGAGCAAAGGGATATGTAACCAAGTCTGCAGCCCCGGAGGCTTTAATTGAGGCAGTGCGACAGGTTTCTGAGGGCAAGCTATATCTGAGTAATGAAATGGCGCAATCGATAGCCAGCCAAACGATATCTGACAGTGGAAAGGATATTGATTTACTCTCGGGTCGAGAATTTGAAATATTCCATTTGCTTGTCCAGGGAAAAACACTCAATGAGATATCTGAAGCGCTTCATATTTCCTATAAAACCGTAGCAAACTATCAGTCAAATATCAGGCAAAAATTGGGAGCGACGACGGCCGCCCAAATAGTTCGTATCGCTATTGACCATGGTGTCATTTCCTCCGTAGACAAGTCCTAGATTGATGAAAATGTCGTCTCGGGAAAAATTCCTACCTTCAAACCGTTGAATTAGCTCGTGTGTGAGGACGGGGATCTGTGTATCGTTAGGATCGTCACGCATGCATACTCCTTCTGTGATTCTGAGCCGTCCTTTGTTGAGGACGGCTTTTTTTTGGGGTAACAGCTCTTATGGGCTTGCGCATCGTTAGAAAGTCACCGTAGTCTAATCGCTAGATGGATATCTAAAAACTAAGCATAATAAGGATCTAAACATAAAGTATATTGGGGGTCATGTGAGCGAGAATAAGAAGAAAGTTACAAAAAAGAAGGTCGCGACTAAAGGGATAAAGGATCCGACTCGGTTGCGATCGAGACAATGGTTTAATAATCCTAACAATCCTGACATGACCGCACTCTATATTGAGCGTTATATGAATTGGGGTATCAGTCGTGAGGAGTTGCAATCTGGTAAGCCGATTATCGGTATTGCTCAATCTGGATCAGATTTGTCTCCGTGTAATCGGCATCATTTAGAGCTTGCAAAAAGGGTTCGGGAAGGGATAAGAGAAGCAGGAGGAATCGCCTTTGAATTTCCGGTGCATCCAATCCAAGAGACGGGTAAGCGCCCTAGCGCCACCCTGGATCGAAACCTGTGTTACCTCGGTTTAGTTGAATTACTTTATGGATATTTTATTGACGGAGTTGTGCTGACTACGGGTTGTGACAAAACCACGCCTGCCCAACTCATGGCAGCCGCTACTGTGGATATACCGGCTATTGTGCTCTCTGGTGGTCCTATGCTGAATGGTTGGTTTAGAGGAAAACGGACTGGTTCGGGTACGATAGTCTGGGAAGCAAGAAAACTGCTGGCAGCAGGAGAGATCAACCATGAGCAGTATATTGAGATTATTGCATCATCTGCACCCTCTGTTGGCCACTGTAATACGATGGGAACTGCATCAACTATGAACGCGCTCGCGGAGGCAATCGGAATGTCACTTCCAGGCGGAGCCGCTATTCCAGCGCCACATCGCGAGCGTGCTGAAAACGCTTACCTCACTGGTAAGCGGATTGTAGAAATGGTTTGGGAAGACCTTCGGCCATCAAAAATTATGACTAAGGCGGCGTTCGAAAATATGATAGCGGTTAATTCTGCGATTGGCGGATCGACTAACGCACCGATTCATTTTAATGCGATTGCAAAGCACTTAGGGGTCAAATTAGATAATGATGACTGGGAGCGCGTGGGTTACAACGTTCCTCTGATTGTTAACATGCAGCCAGCGGGAGAGTATCTGGGAGAGGATTTTCATCATGCCGGAGGGGTTCCTGGTGTTGTGAGTCGACTAATTAAAGGGGGACTGATTAACAAGGTGGCCACAACCGTTAACGGAAAGACACTCTACAAGAATTGTGAGAAATTCAAAGTTCTGGATGAGAGCGTGATTTGGCCTATCAAGAAGCCGATGAAAGATAAGGCGGGGTTCCTGAATATGAAAGGTAATCTCTTTGATAGTGCAATTATGAAAACTAGCGTTATTTCCGACTCATTTAGAGAGAAATATTTGTCTAATCCAAAAGATCCTAATGCATTTGAAGGCCGAGCAATCGTCTTTGAAGGGCCTGAGGATTACCATAAAAGGATTGACGATCCAAAATTAAAGATAGATGACACATGCATGTTATTCGTACGTGGCGTGGGTCCAGTCGGTTACCCAGGCGCGGCTGAGGTAGTCAATATGCAACCACCTGCTCGTCTAATCAAAGCTGGCGTGCAGGAATTACCCTGTATTGGCGATGGAAGACAATCAGGAACATCAGGGTCTCCGTCGATTTTGAATGCTTCCCCAGAGGCTGCAACCGGTGGAAATCTGGCTATCCTGAAAACTAATGACCTTGTTCGAATTGATCTTAACAAACGATCAGTCGATATTCGTATTTCTAAGACTGAAATTCTGCGTCGACAGCGTCAGTTAAAGGCAGCGGGAGGGCATCCAATCCCAGAAAGTCAGACTCCTTGGCAAGAAATTCAAAGAGAGTATGTTGACGAGTTATCGGAGGGTATGGTGCTCAAACCCGCTATTAAATACCAAAAAATTGATCGTAAAAAAGGCATACCTAGGGACAATCATTAATTATTTAAAAAATAATAATTATCCGGATATGTTTTGTACCGCTCATTATCTTAAATAAGATTTGGACATGCATGATAGATATCGATGAAATTTTGATAGGGTTGAAAGAAATACCTACTGCAACTATCGCAAATGCATTAGATGATGTCGGTAAATTTATTAACAGCTCTGCTTCAATACGGCCGGTAAATTCTGGTATGCGAATGATTGGTCGAGCGGTCACCGTTGAAGTAGAGGTTGGCGAGGCTGGGGACTTTACGTCCGAGGATTTTAGGGTTGGCGCCATGATTGATGCGGCTCAAAGCGGAGATGTACTCGTGGTCGCTGCAAACGGCGCGCACGCCTCTATATGGGGTGGTATGGCTTCTTTGGCTGCAACGGTCAAGGGTATCGCCGGGCTTGTCGTGGATGGATCTGTTCGTGATGTCGATGAAATCAATGCTTGTGGATTTAATGTTTTCAGTAGGTATGTGATACCTACTACCGGTCGAACACGACTTAATGTGAAATCGATAGGGAATGAAATCTCTGTAGATAGAATCATTGTTAACAGTGGGGACGTCATTATTGGTGATTCCACTGGTTTAGTAGTAGTACCCCACAAACAGGCAAATACGGTGCTTGAAAGGGCTAGACGGTATCAAGCAGATGATATTGAAGCCGCCGCACAACTCCAGCGTGGTATTAGCTTTACCGAAGTGATGAAGGAGTTTAAACGGATCTGAAGTCCCAATATGATGCCGTTAAGCGGGTGGCGCTACGCTGACTCCGTTCACATTATATTTTTTGATTAAATTGCTCACCACTCCTGTTGCCTTTGTCCGCTCAATGAACTCATGTAGGTAGTTTGCACTCTCCTCGTGGGCTGGGAGCGTTCCTGCCGATTGTTTGACCGATGTTATTTGTCCATCAAGTACCCGGCTTCCTGGTAGTTTTTCGCAATCGGACTCTAAACGAGGCTTTAAACCTCCGAGTACTTCTAAATCATCGTGAATGAACTGCTCGAATGATTCGTCTATCGATTTGGCTCTTACAATAGTTGCATGTTTGATCTTAGCAGTTAAGTAGAGATCATAAGCACTTCGGTTCATGACCGAAATACGATTACCAACCTGATCGATCTCAGATAAATCTTTAATTAATGAGTCTTCACGTACTAAAAAAGTCACGGGGATTTCTAGATACGGCGCGGAGAACGCTATATCCTTTGCTCTTTGTGGCTCGTTGCCAACGAAGGCAATATCCCATGCGCCTTCAAGGCCCGCATCAGCTAATTTTCCAGGGTTTTCAAAGACTATGAATTTAGGCGTTACTTCCAACTCATGCGCAAAAAGACGTCCGAGGTCTGGAGCTATTCCAAATGGTGAGCCGTCTGAGTTGATACCTGAAACGAGCAAAAAATTAGATGCATTAATGCCGACTCTCAGAGTATTGTTTTTTGTAAGCTCTTCTCGAACTTTTTGAATGATCGAATCCGTCATAACGAACCTTAGGTTATTTAGTTATAGTCATCAGTAATGAGCTTTCCCAAGTTTGTAATTTTAACAATATTATTTCGAAAGCTCCCTTTGAGAGGCTAATAAATGACTAACGTGAGTTTTACTGTTTCGTTACCTGAAAATTATCGATCGCGGGAGGTGCTTCAATATTATGGCAGGGATAAAACGGAAACATCTGAGAAGGCTTGGAAGGATGGATTTAAAAAAGCATTGTGGGTAAAGAACTATCCGGCACACTTCGTAGTTAATTTCGATGGTTTTCACGCTTATGTTGATGCGAATGTTGACGCACGATTAAAGAAAGCCACCGTAAAAAGGGTGATTGATTCAGTTGTATCGAGTGTCTTGGGATTATCTCAGCCAGTTGCTGAATTTGAGTCCATGGCGTTCGCAGATTGCATATTAAAACGTATGGTGAGCCAAACGGCAGGGTTACGTGTGCCTCAATCGGTTTCTGCGTGGGAGGCTTTGGTTGGCTCGATAATTGGTCAGCAAGTTAGCGTTGTTGCAGCGACCTCGACAAGATCAAGATTTATCAAAGGACTTGGTGTAGCAAACACATCTGGTCTATATTGCTTCCCGACTCCTAAAATTATTGCGAGCTGTAAAGCCAATGATTTGCGCGAGTTTGGGATGTCGCACGCTAAAGCTAATACGATTCATAGGGTAGCTACTTCGATCGATTTAGGAGAATTCTCGTTAGACAAGGACAGTACGGGGCATTTTTTTGAGAAGTTCTCGCGTCAACTGCTCTCCTATAAAGGTATCGGTCCTTGGACAGTCAACTATACTTTGTTGCGAGGATATGCTTTCTTAGACGGTTCGCTACACGGAGACGTTGTAATTCGTAAAAAGACGCTGGAATTGCTCGGGAAATCAATGATATCGACTGAAGAGGTAGAACAATGGTTAACTCAGTATCGGCCTTGGCGCGGATTATTAGCGGCTCATCTGTGGGCTATGTCATAAATGTATTTATGTTTTTACGGTTGCTAATGAGGTGTGATCTTAAGCTTCAATAGAAAGGAATTAACTTAAATAAATGAAAAATAAAATTTATCGCTTTAGTATCAATGATAAAGCAGTTCCCAGCGGTGGTTGGTCGATATTTACTCGAGTACTTCTGGCATTGGTTGGTCTTGCCGGACTAGTCTTGGCATTCATGTTTTCGATTGTTTTACTAGCCATCGCAGCAGTATTAGCGCTGGTTCTAATTTTATATTTTTGGTGGAAAACGCGGCATCTGAGAAAGCGATTTAGAGAGACAACTGATGAGGGGCGGGTATTTGATGGGGAGAGCAGACGCGATGACTTATAGGGTGTCGTGACTTCCTCTTCGATAAAGGAAGCGTTGGCTGAATGTATTGCGTTCACCATTAATAATGAGATCGATTGGACGCGAGATACCTCGAGTCCGTGGGGTATTCACGAGAATGACATGCCGCCGTGGAATCGGCTGCTCGGTCCTGTATGGCCCCGTGGGGGTGTCTCAGGAGCAGTTGTTATAAATGGAGAAAGACTTATTTCTTGGGGCGACTCTCAACGTCCTGATTTAACCTTCAGCGTTGCAAAAACTTATTTGTCCCTCCTGTGTGGGCTCGCCTTCGACGCTGGTTTAATTCGAGACGTAGATGAATGCGTGGTGATATCGTTACCAGGTATTGGCTTTGAGTCCAAGCACAATAAGTCTATTACCTGGAGGCATTTACTTCAGCAAACGAGTGAATGGAGTGGGGTTTGTTGTGGTGTTCCCGATCAAGCAGACCACTACCGATATTTATCATTCCAGGACTCAAGCTACAGAAGCAGTTTTAGGAAAGGAACAAAACGTCAAATGCATGAACCCGGAACGTACTGGGAGTATAACGATGTCAGAATTAACCAGCTATCTCTCGCTTTGTTACACCTTTTCCGACAGCCCCTTGACGAGGTATTCGAGCAGAGAATACTCAAGCCTATAGGTTGTTCATGCGATTGGGATTGGGCGCCTTACTTTGACGCATTTATCGATATTGATGGGATTACAATGCCAACATTACCAGGTGGGAGTCACTGGGGTGGAGGTGTTCGAATTTCTAGCCAAGACCAAGTGTTGATTGGGCAATTACTGTTGCAAAGGGGGCGTTGGAGAGGAGAGGCACTTATTAGTGAGGATTGGATTGATTTGATGCTAACGCCATCACGTCTGGCGCCGTACTATGGTTTTCTAACTTGGTTGAATACTGACGGCATTTTATTTCCCAGATTGCCTGAGTCAAGCCTCTTCGCCATAGGGGCGGGTGGTTCGTATACCTGGATTGATCCCGAGTTAAACGCTGTAACCGTCATAAGGTGGATTAATCCTCCTAAGGTTGAGACATTTATGGTTCGCTTGAGGGAAGTCTTAGCTAGCCAATGAACTTCGATTAGATTTTAGTTAAAGTACGATCTTAGTTTCGGTGCACCTGAAACGGGCTAAATGACTGATTAACTGGCATGAGCTCTACACGATTGATGTTCATGTGAGGCGGAAGCGTGGCGATCCAATAAAGCGTCTTAGCGATGTCTTCTCCTGTCATTGGATTTGCTCCTTCATAGAGCTTGTCTGAAGCAGATTGATCGCCTTTTGTACGTACAAGCGTAAATTCGGTTTCTGACATACCCGGTTCTACGCACGTGACCCGAACTCCCGTGCCGTGTAGATCTGATCTAAGTCCTAAAGAAAATTGCACGACGAATGCCTTGGTTCCGCCATAAACGTTTCCGCCAGGATAAGGGTAGCTCGCCGCCACAGAGCTGATGTTGATTACTGCGCCTCGCTGCTCAATGAGCGTAGGAAGCACTTTGTGCGTCAAGGACATAAGTCCTCGGATATTTGTGTCAACCATCGTATTCCATTGTTCTAGATCGCACTCTTGTGCCGCAGCAGTTCCCAATGCGAGCCCTGCATTATTGATTAACAGATCAATATTCTTAAAGTTTGAAGGTAATGAATCGATTGCTTCATTGATTTGTGTGCTGTTTTGAATATCGAAAGTGAGGGTATGAAGTGCCTCTCCGAATTGCTCTTTGAGTGCTAGGAGGCGCTCTTCGCGTCTCCCGGTAGCGATCACTTTCCACCCATTGTCAATGAATTCCTTGACAGAGGAGTTCCCGAAGCCAGCTGTTGCTCCTGTGATGAGCGCAATTTTTTGCATAAAGATTCCCTTGTTAAGCGATGTTATTTAGGTCAGCGCCTCTTCTAACAATTCGGCCCAATGCAAAACTCTGGTTTTAGTGCCGCTTTGAAGTTGAGTAAGACACCCTATGTTAGCTGTCACGATAAATTGTGGGTGTTCGCGTTCAATATTTTCTACTTTCTTATCCAGCAATTGCTCCGATAAGTCAGGTTGGAGTAAGGAATACGTTCCAGCCGAACCGCAACATAGATGCGAATCCTCAATCGTTGTTAATGTATAGCCAGCATTTGTGAGTAAGTTCTCAACGACGCCCTTAATTTGTTGCCCGTGCTGCAAACTGCATGGTGCATGAAATGCAACCTTACATTCATTACTTTGTTTTCGTTTAATAGGTTCTAAGACTTTGGCTTTAAGTGTCGTTAATTCATCCGTAAATACTTCGCAGAGATCTTTCGTCATTTCCGAGATGAGTTTTGCTTTTGCTGCGTAGACTGGATCATCCTCGAGAAGATGGCCATATTCTTTTACCATTGTGCCGCATCCACTTGCCGTAATAACAATGGCTTCAGCGCCTTTTTCAATAAGTGGCCACCAAGCATCGATATTCTGCTTTATAAAGGTGAGTGACTCAGTTTGCTTGTTGAGGTGGTAGGTTACCGCACCACAACAGTTTACCTGTGATGTTGGTATCAGCGTTATCTCAAGTCTGTTGAGGAGCTGAGCCGTCGATATATTAATGTTTGGCGCCAAGACAGGCTGAACACAGCCGTCAAGAAAGAGCATCTTACGCGTGTGGTTGGATTGGGGCCAATTCATTACAACCTTTTGCGCCGCCGGAATTTTTTTCTGGAGTGTCTTCGGTAATACTGGCTTAACTATTTTTCCAGCAGTGATTAATGAGCGAAATACTGTTTTCTTAGTGATAATTTTTTCTAAAGCATGCCGTTTTAAACGATCTCCCAAGGAGCGTTTAACAGTTTTTTCAACTATATTTCTTCCGATGTCGACTAGTCTGCCATACTGCACCCCTGAAGGACACGTTGACTCACAGGAGCGACATGTCAGACAACGGTCAAGATGAAGTTGTGTTGCCTCTGTGGGTTTTTGGCCTTCGAGTAATTCCTTGATTAGGTAGATTCTTCCTCTCGGACTGTCGAGTTCGTCTCCCAGTAGTTGGTAAGTCGGGCAGGTGGCTGTGCAAAATCCGCAGTGAACACAAGACCGCAATATATCATTTGCTTCTTTGCCTTCTCGAGTCTCTAGGACCGCAGGCTGTAAATTTGTTTTCATCGATCGTTTTTAGGTTTTTGGAATAATTTAAAATTCGGCAAATAATCTATTTTTTCCGAATATGCCATCAGGGTCCATAGAGTTTTTGATCTTTTGTTGGAGCACTTGGAGTGCTGGAGAAATACTACTTATTGGATTACCCAATTGATTCCCGCGAAATACGGTCGCATGTCCGCCGTGTTCATTTGCAAAGTCCTGGTGCTCCGCCAGCGTTCCATTGTTCCACACCCACCGGGTGCTGCCATTCCATTCAATTAGCGCGTCAGTATATCGGTTTATGGGTGCGGTCGGATTAACTGAAAGACGATACAGGCATCCCTCAGAACCGAAAAACGGATGAGTTTGTTCTTTTATCGATTGCCAATAAGAGGCTCCTTCGCTCACTTCACCACCGATTTTTTTGTGTGCCGCGATAACTCCAATTTCCGACCCAGAAAGCCGCACTGCCAGTTGATTACCATCGAAGCAGGTAGCTGACAGTGGAATCGGTGAGCCAGCTAATGTATTCATCTTTTCAAGAGCAGACTGAATGTCCAGATCAAAAAGCACTGTGCGCTCCATTTCGGGTTTCGGTAAGACTTTGACCGAGGACTCAAGGATTAAACCGAGCGTACCAAAGGATCCTGCCAGTAATCTGGAGACATCGAAGCCCGCAACATTTTTCATAACTTTTCCGCCAAATTGAAGATCGACGGCATCTGCGTTGAGTATTCTGGCGCCAAGTACGAAATCACGAACAGCACCCTGTGATGCTCGTCTCGGACCAGAGAATCCAGATGCGATACAACCGCCAAATGTTGCTTTTGTCCCCATATGGGGAGGTTCGAATGGCAACATTTGATTGTTTTCGTTGAGCGTTTGTTCGATCTCTTTAAGCGGCGTACCGCTTCTGGCCGTTAAAACGAGCTCTGTTGGTTCATATTCTGTAATTCCTGTGAACTCGTTAGTGTCAACGATTTCCCCCTCGAGATTGACACCATAGAAATCTTTGGACCCGCCACCTCTAATCCTGACGCATGTTGATTGCTTTTTTGCATCAATAATTTGACTTTTAAACCTATCAATAACGGTTTCGTTCGTACTCATGAGATACCTAATCGTTGAACTTAAAATCTGGGAATGTCTGGGAAACGTTCTTCGCCGCGATGCACGTGCATATGACCGAATTCCGCGCATCGGTTTAGTGTTGGAATTGCCTTTCCTGGATTTAGACGCCCGTCAGGGTCAAATGCGCGTTTTAAATTAAGAAAAGTTTGTATTTCTTGGTTGTCAAACTGAATGCACATTTGATTTATTTTTTCTATGCCCACACCATGCTCGCCTGTTATGGTGCCACCAACTTCAACGCAAAGTTCTAATATGGCTGCGCCATAAAGTTCTGCGCGATGCAGTTGATCCCCTTCGTTGGCGTCGAACATAATAAGAGGGTGTAAGTTTCCATCACCTGCATGAAACACATTTGCACACTGCAGTTGAAATTGGTCTTCCATTGCTGCGATACGTTTTAAGACGTCTGGTAGTGTTTTTCTGGGTATTGTGCCGTCCATACAAAAGTAATCCGGAAGAACTCTACCTACAGCAGGAAATGCTGATTTTCGACCAGCCCACAATTTGAGTCGATGCGTTTCGTCTGAGGAAATAGTAATTTCAGTCGCCCCTGCTTTGTTGAGCACTTCAGTCGTTTTTTGTATTTCACTAGCTACTTCCTCTGAAGATCCATCAGATTCGCACAGCAACATGGCCGCCGCATCCATAGGGTAGCCTGCACCAATAAATTGTTCGACGGCATTAATGGCTTTCTTATCCATCATTTCCAGACCTGCTGGAATGATACCGGCCGCGATAATATCTGCTACGGCGCGCCCCGCTTTTTCTACGTCATCAAATGAAGCCATGATGGCTTGCGCCTTTTCAGGGGTTGGCAAAAGTTTAACAGTGACTTCAGTAACGACGCCAAGTAAGCCCTCTGACCCAGTCACTAGAGCAAGTAAGTCATATCCCGGGCTATCCAGTCCTTCAGAACCAATTTCAACAATATCTCCTTCTATGGTAACGAATCGCACTTTCAAAATATTATTGACAGTCAGCCCATATTTTAAGCAGTGGACGCCTCCAGAATTTTCGGCTACATTCCCGCCGATGGAGCAGGCAATTTGACTTGATGGATCAGGCGCATAATAGAGCTCGTGTATTTTTGTAGCTTCCGAGATAGCTGCATTTCTAACGCCTGGTTGAACAACAGCATAACGACCAACGGGATCTATATGTGTAATTCGTTTGAGTTTTGAGAGCACCAGTAAGACACCTTGATCATAAGGAATAGCCCCGCCGGATAAGCCTGTTCCAGCGCCGCGAAAAACGATTGGCGCTTTATATTGATGACATATCCTCATTACTTGGCAAACTTGATCTTCGTTTTCAGGTAATACCACGATCATCGGAACTTGAGGATATGCCGACAGTCCGTCACATTCAAAAGGGGTTAAATCCTCTGTTTCGTACTTGACAGACTCAGTCGATAAGACCGATAAAAATTTCTTTACGAGTGTTTGCTTATCGACTAAGGCGACAGGATTTTCGTTCAAGTCTCTCTCACTATGTCCCATATTTCTCTCTTAGATTCATGTGTCAATGACAATAGCCCTGAAGTCATTGACGTTTGTCAGCGTTGGCCCTGTAATTACCAGGTCATTTAACTGTGTGAAAAAAGTATAACCATCATTATCCGCGAGCATGAGTTTGGCGTCCAGGCCAATTTCACCAGCTCGTTTTAAAGTATCTGGTGTTATTAGAGCTCCGGCGTTATCTTCGGTTCCATCAATCCCATCGGTGTCTCCGGCAAATGCCCAAACTCCATCTAAGCCATTTAATTCAATCGCTAGAGAGAGAAGGAATTCAACATTTCGGCCGCCCCGGCCGTTTCCGTTAACGGTAACGGTTGTCTCTCCTCCAGAGAGTAATACGCAAGGTCTCTCAACAGGCTGATTGTGCCGAATTACTTGTTTGGTAATTCCCGCGAGTACACGTGCAACTTCTCGAGCCTCTCCTTCAATGGCGTCCCCGAGAATTATCGGATTAAATCCGTTTTCTTTAGCAACTGCAGCCGCCGCTTCTAGGGACTGTTGTGGCGTGGCAATTAAATAGGAGTGGACATTTTTAAAAATTGGATTATCAGATTTCGGTGTTTCTGCATTGCTGCTAGCTAGCGAGTCAATGATGGACTTAGGTCCGTCAATACGATACTTGGATAAAATAGCTTGCGCATTAGTCAGGGTTGTTTCATCAGGCTCTGTTGGCCCAGATGCGATAACCGATAAATCGTCTCCTGGGATATCCGATATTGCGAGTGTCACACATTGTGCGGGCCAAATAGTTTCTGCTAGCCGCCCGCCTTTGACACGGGAGAGATGTTTTCTTACACAATTCATTTCTCTTATGTTGGCGCCACTTTGCAGCAGTTTTGTGTTCAATATCTTTTTGTCTTCCAGACTAATGCCCTCGGCTGGAAGAGTAAGCAGAGCTGAACCTCCACCCGAAACGAGGAATACCACTAAATCCTCTGAAGTTAGATTTGCGACGAGTGCTTGCATCTCAAGAGCTGCTGCCATCCCGGCTTCGTCGGGAATGGGGTGCGATGCTTCCAGCACTTTGATGGATCTCGTCGGCACTTTGTGTCCGTAACGAGTGACAACAATTCCTTCTAGGGGATACTCCCAAGCTTCTTCGAACGCCTTAGCCATTGTTGCGGCTGCTTTACCGCATCCGATCACAACAGTACGTCCGACGGGTGGATGAGGTAAATAATCTTTAATCGTATGTTCTGGGAGAGCTGCATCGACAGCTGCATGAAACAAATCCTGCAGTAATTTTTTATGCTTCATTATTACGCGACCGTGTGTTGAGCTAGCCGTTCAAGGGCGCACACCATAGCGGAATGGTCCTGAGTGCTTTGTCCTGCGGCTGAACAAGCATTAAATAGTTCTTGGGCAGTGCTTGTGTTTGGCAGGCTTACGCCTAAACTCCGGGCGGTATCCAGTGCAAGATTTAAATCTTTTTGATGTAATTCAATTCTAAATCCGGGCTTAAAGGTTCTCTCAATCATACGCTCCCCATGAATTTCCAATATCTTGGATGAGGCAAAACCGCCCATGAGCGCTTGCCGTACTTTTGATGGGTCAACGCCCGCTTTAGACGCAAGTAACAAAGCTTCACCAACAGCCTCAATATTCAAAGCGACAATAACTTGATTAGCCACCTTACACACTTGGCCTGCTCCAATATCACCTACGTGGGTGATGTTCTTGCCCATTAGTTTAAAAATAGGCTCCACCTTCGCGAACATCGATCCATTCGCGCCAACCATAATAGTTAACGTTGCATTTTTCGCGCCGATCTCACCACCGGATACAGGGGCATCGACATAAGAAACGTTTTTGGTGGCTAATTGACTTGCAAATTCTCTCGTTGCGATTGGGGAAATCGAGCTCATGTCAATTATAGTTTGGCCCTCTAACAGCGTCTCGCTAATTCCCTCATCTCCAAATAAAACTTTTTCTACGTCTGGAGTGTCCGGTAGCATCAAGATAATGACCTCAGAATTGGCCGCCACTTCCGGCCCATTTTGGCAGGGTATGCCGCCATTGGATACGAGTTCTTCCGGTACCTTGCTTCTGGAGTAAAGATAGACGTCATGGCCACCTTTTATGAGTTGTCCTGCCATGGGTGAGCCCATTATGCCTAACCCGATAAAACCGATTTTCATAATTTGTGTCCCCTTAATCAATAATGCATTGAATGAGTTAACTTGCTGTCGCTGTATTTATAGAAAAGGTTTGATCCATTTTAAGCCCGATATCGTGTCTTTTTCAGGTCGATATTCACATCCAATCCAGCCCTCATATCCAAGATCATCAATTCTGCTCAAAAGAAACGAATAATTGATCTCCCCAGTTCCTGGCTCATGTCTGCCTGGTGTGTCCGCAAGTTGCATATGTTTGATCTGGGGCAAGAGTGACTCGATAGATGGAGCGAGATCCCCTTCCATGATTTGCATATGGTAAATGTCATACTGAAGACCGACATTGGGACGATCAATTGCCTCGATAAGTTTCGCAGCTTGTTGAGAGTAATTAAGAAAATACCCGGGCATATCACGGTTATTAATGGGTTCAATTAGAACGTCAATTTTGTGCGATCGACACGCATCTGCCGCAAACTGGATATTTTCGATAAATGTTTTTTCAATTATGAGATTAGCACCAGTAGAGGGTCTTAATCCCGCCATACAGTGAAGTTTCTTGCAGTTGAGTGATAGGGCATACATGATTGCAGTTTGTACACTCTCTCTAAACTCAGATACTCGACCAGGGATGCAAGCTAGACCACGGTCGCCAGCTTTGAAGTCACCTGGAGGCATATTGAATAAGACCAATTCTAACTCGTGCTTAAGTAATTCGGTCTTGATTTTCTCTGACGAATATTCATACGGAAATAATATTTCTACACCTTGAAATCCTTGGTGGCGAGCTTGTTTGAATCGTTCCATAAAATCAAACTCATTGAACATCATAGTGAGATTCGCGTTTAGTTTTGGCATCGTCCAGTTTGTTGAAAAATAATATTCTTCATTATAAGCGTATGGCATTCAGGATGACGAGAATCAGGATGTCCGTATAATTGGGAGCATATGAGATATCAGGAGGTGTAGCGGGATGGTCGAAAGATTTTCAGGAACTAAAGATTATGTAGCAGGTGAGGATTTAATGATGGCGGTCAATGCTGCAATTGCATTGCAGCGACCCCTTCTCATAAAAGGTGAGCCTGGTACGGGAAAGACTATGTTAGCAATGGAGGTTGCAAATGCATTGGCGCGACCGCTTTTTCAGTGGCACATCAAGTCAACGTCAAAAGCCCAGCAAGGATTGTATGAATACGATGCTGTATCGCGACTTCGTGACTCTCAACTTGGTGAGGAATCAGTAAAAGATATTAAAAATTACATTATGAAAGGCCCCCTTTGGGAATCTTTTCAGTCGGAGTCGCCGTCGGTTGTTCTTATTGATGAAATAGACAAAGCTGATATTGAATTTCCGAATGATTTGCTTAGAGAGCTTGATCGTATGGAATTCTTCGTTTACGAAACCAAAGAACTTGTTAGCGCGACGCATCGGCCTTTAATCATTATCACGAGTAATAATGAAAAAGATCTCCCCGACGCTTTTTTACGAAGATGTTTTTTTCACTATATTCAGTTTCCTGACAAAGAAACGATGACTCAAATCGTTGATGTGCATTTCCCCGGCATTAAAAAACAGTTATTACAACAAGCGCTGGAGGTGTTTTTTGAATTGAGGGAAACTCCAGGTTTGAAGAAAAAACCTTCCACATCAGAATTACTTGATTGGTTGAAGCTTCTCTTGGCAGAGGATATTCCTGTTGAGGCATTGAAAACCAGCGACCAGAGAAAATCAATACCGCCACTTGCCGGAGCGCTCCTGAAAAATGAGCAGGATGTTCACTTGTTTGAACGCCTTATCTTTTTGAATAAACGCTCCGAGCGTAAGTAAGTTACCGGTTTGATCGTTAAATGGTTTTACTCGATTTTTTCTTCAGAATCAGAGATGCAGGGATACCTGTATCCGTCAAAGAGTACTTGACCCTAATAGAGGCCTTGCAGCATCGCGTTGCAAGCGAGAGCGTTGATAATTTTTATTATTTATCTCGTGCAACTTTTGTGAAGGATGAGGCTTTATATGATCGATTTGATCGGGCTTTTGGTGATTACTTTAATGGGTTAGAGGCATTACCCGACGACTTCCTCAAAGATATCCCGGAGGAGTGGTTGAAAAAACAGCTGGAATTATCCCTGTCAGAAGAGGACAAAAAGCTAATTGAGTCATTGGGCGGCTGGGATAAGCTCATGGAGACATTTAAGCAGCGGCTGGAAGAGCAACAGAAAAGACATCAAGGTGGTTCAAAGTGGATCGGTACGGCGGGCAAGAGCCCCTTCGGTGCTTATGGGTATAACCCTGAAGGCATTCGAGTCGGACAACAGGGCTCCAGAAATAGACGGGCCGTTAAGGTTTGGGACAAAAGGGAGTACAGGAATCTTGATGATTCGATTGAGCTAGGGACTCGCAATATTAAAGTAGCGCTTAAGCGTTTACGAAAATTTGCAAGGGAGGGGGCCGAGGAGGAGTTGGATTTAGACGGAACTATTAAATCCACTGCTAAAAATGCAGGTTATCTTGATTTGAAGATGGTTCCTGAGCGAAGGAATGCGATTAAGGTTCTTTTGTTTTTTGATATTGGTGGATCCATGGACGATTACGTGCGTTCATGTGAGGAGTTATTCTCTGCGGCGCGGACAGAATTTAAACATTTAGAGTATTTCTATTTTCACAATTTTATTTATGAGTCTGTTTGGAAGGATAATCGCCGACGGAACAATGAGCGTATTCCGATCTCTCAGATACTCCATAAGTATTCGGCGGACTATAAAGTGATTGTGGTGGGTGATGCCACTATGAGCCCTTATGAAATTACGTATCCTGGTGGGAGCGTAGAGCACTTCAATGAAGAGGCTGGTGCTGTATGGCTAAAACGTGTTTTAGATGTGTACGCAAAGGTTGCTTGGATTAACCCAACGCCAAAAGCCAGATGGAAGTATCACGAGTCGATTTCTATTACTCGAGAGCTCGTTGACGATCGTATGTTCGGACTGACTCTGTCTGGTTTAGAGAAAGCGATGAAGCAGTTGGCTAAATAAGCTCATTCGACCAAGTTAATTGTTCAACTTTGTTTCCGCTCCAATCGTTCTAGAAATCTTGCTTTCTGTATTACAACCCGATCGTGCGTGCCGTTCGAAATGGTATCCAGACCATCATGTGCGGTTACCGAAAAACTTAGTTTACGACCTTCAATCCTAGTCAGTTCGGCATCGACTGTGACGACCATGCCCGGTAACGTGGCTGCCTCGTGAGAAAAATTAACGTGCGTACCCAGCGTTTGCTCTGATGGCCATTCAATGTGTGGCCTCAACAACTCTATGCAAGCCCACTCGAGCAGGCCAACCATGTACCCGGTCGCAAACACATGAGGCATATCCAAAAATAAGTCAGACTCAGGATAGAGGTTAGGCACTATTTGATCATTACTAATTCTGAACGAGTGGCGGTGGGTTAAGCCGGGTCGAAGCGAGTCCTTCATATCAAATCCTTTTTTAGTTGCATTATATTGGTGCGTATCGAGCCATACGCACTATTTTAGTGCTTAATTTAAGTGGGTGATTTTCAGGTAAATGAAATAAATCAATCACTTAAATCATGGCACATTTATTGCTTAAATTTTAATATAATCAGAAAGTTATCACATTTTAACTTGACTACTACAGAGTCAGGTCTCACTAAAAGGGGAATGTCATGGAGTCATCTAATAGTGCATCAGATGTGCTGTTTATATTACTGGGTGCCATTATGGTGCTTGCTATGCATGGAGGGTTCGCCTTTCTAGAAGTTGGAACTGTCCGTAAAAAAAATCAGGTCAATGCGCTGGTTAAAATTTTATGTGATTTTTCGATCTCCACAATAGCGTATTTCTTCGTTGGATACGCAGTGGCTTACGGTACCGATTTTTTGGTTGGAGCCAATACACTGAGTCAAAACGGTGGTTACGGACTAGTTAAATTTTTCTTTTTGTTGACATTTGCGGCAGCGATCCCAGCCATTATTTCTGGCGGTATTGCCGAACGGGCTCGTTTTTATCCTCAATTATTTGCTAGTGCCATCATAGTGGGGGTTGTTTATCCATTTTTTGAAGGTGTTATATGGAACGGTAACTTTGGTTTTCAGGACTGGTTACAGACTAGTTTTGGTTCGCCGATGCGAGATTTTGCGGGATCTGTAGTAGTTCATGGGATGGGTGGGTGGATAGCACTCGTCGCAGTTCTTTTGTTAGGTTCGAGAAAAGGCCGTTACCAAAAAAATGGCGGTGTCGTATCTCATCCGCCATCAAGCATTCCATTCCTCGCGCTTGGGGCGTGGATGCTGACAGTCGGTTGGTTCGGTTTTAACGTGATGTCAGCTCAAACAATTGATGGTATCAGCGGTCTCGTAGCGCTAAATTCCCTCATGGCTATGGTTGGTGGAACCTTAGCCGCACTGTTTGTTGGGCGCAATGATCCAGGCTTTGTGCATAATGGCCCGCTTGCGGGATTGGTGGCAGTTTGTGCCGGATCAGACATCATGCATCCACTAGGAGCTCTGGTGACCGGATTAATTGCCGGGGCCTTATTTGTTTCTTTATTTACGGCGACTCAGAATCGATGGAAAATCGATGACGTTCTGGGTGTATGGCCGTTGCACGGGTTATGTGGCGCTTGGGGCGGTATTGCGGCTGGGATATTTGGTCTTGAGAGCCTCGGAGGAATGGGAGACGTCTCTTTCATGTCTCAACTCGTCGGTACGTTAGCGGGCATTACCGTGGCCATAATCGGAGGGATACTCGTTTACGGCGCAATTAAAGCCATGGTGGGGATTCGCTTGACGGAGGACGAGGAGTACATGGGGGCAGATTTGGCGATTCATAAAGTATCGTCCTCCCCCGATAACGAATAGAGTTAGTGGTACGTACTGGAAGATTCTTACGATTTTGTTTTATAGCCTCTAAGGGTGGAGACGTTAATCGTCTCCACGTGTAGAGAAAAAGTCCCGTTTCGTCTATCGATAAAATATCGGTTTAGAGATTTTTTAATGGCGGCAAATGCAATGTCATCCCACGGTATCGAAGCTTCGTCAAATAAGGCAACTTCAGAACTCTCGAACGTTGCTGAAAAGTTAGCGTTGTTGAGTTTAGCGCGGTACAACAGGTACACCTGATTGATGTGCGGAATGTCAATGAGGGAGAAAGCGTCAATAATTGTTGCTGACGCATTTGATTCCTCTTTGGTCTCTCTCAGAGCGCCTTCCTGGGTTGTTTCATTATTCTCCAAGAATCCAGCGGGTAGGGTCCAAAATCCAAGACGCGGCTCTATTGCGCGTTTACAGAGTAAAACTTTATCTCCCCATTCGGGAATGCATCCCACAATTACCCTGGGATTTTCATACTGAATGAAGCCACAACTGTCGCATATGGATCGCGGTAAATTGTCGCCGTGGGGTATTTTTAAAGTTGTGAGCTCACCACATTGATTGCAATATTTTATGGGCACAATAAATTGATTACTTACGGTTATGCGTTAGTCGACAAGAATACTGATTAAAACTATTCTCTACGTGAAAGTCCGTTTGAATGTTAATCTTGTGTTTCGTTATTTAATAATAGGCTATTTAGCTAAGTCGCAGACACATAATGTTACTCAAAAATTTGTTAGTCGTATGTATATTGATGCTTGCAACGTTTGTGCATGCCGATGACACGCCGCGGAAGTATGTAGGAACATGGAGTGGCGCTTGGTATGAGGGGATGACTAGCGGAACGTTGTGGTTAACTTTCCAACCTGATGCAACGGGTTCTATTCGATTTACGAACTTAGAAAAATTCGGCACTGATGAAGTACCGCTTACATCTATTCGATTTTTGGGAAACCGTATTAACTTCTCCGCCAACGGAATGGGCATTCATGATTTTGTCAGTCACGTCTTTCTAATTGGTGGGAATAAATTGCGGGGTAATGCTGAATTCGATGGATTAGCGGTGACTTACCGCTTATCTAAAAAATAAATGGCCCTGATGGGCCACTTTATTTTTGAATGAGTAGAAAACTAATTTCTACAGTTCAACATCGGGCAATGCTTTGATGTAATCCGCTAGCGCTTCAATTTGCCAAGGTTTTAGTTGTTTACGAAATCCAGGCATTGGGCTCTTGCCGTATGCGATTTGCTCAATGACGTGTTCCTTTGACTTCTCAGTTCCGGATAGTCGTGGTCCATCGGCTTCTTTTAGCCCATAAGCCTGATGGCACCAGCTGCACCGTGATGCAAATAATCTTTTTACGGAGAAATTTTCTTTGTATTGAGCATATTTAGGATTGACCTGCGCCGCTGCTATATCAGTCACATCTTCTTCAGCATGAGTAACCGAAATGTTTAATCCGATCGCGCATAGTGAGATCATAGCGATATGTGCGAATTTTGTTATTGAAACATTGAATAGCATTACATTCTCCTGCAAATAATGACTTCTAGTTTGTTCAAATACTAAATTATTTTTACACGTTTATAAAGAGATGACAAAAAAATTTGGGCGGGAAAACCCGCCCAAATCCAAATACACTTCGACGTTATATCCGTCGAATTTTAATGATCAAATCACCTTAAAGTGAGTAAACCATTAAAGTACCGGTGTCAGTTGACATGGTGTCGAAAGGTGCGCCAAACAATCCAGGATAGTTTCCTGCAACGTGTGAGCCCCATCCGGTTACAACGGCAACATACTGCTTTCCGTCAACCATGTAGGTTATTACACCACCGTGGGCACCAGTACCCATGTTACTTTGCCATAGCAGCTTGCCAGACTTCGCATCACGAGCGTCAAACATTCCGTCTGCGCCAGGTACGAATACAAGATCGCCACCGGTTGACAATAGAGATGCAAGCACTGGGTACTTGTACTCTACACGCCACTTCATCTCTCCAGTCAATGGATCACGGGCCTGAAGCGTACCGTAAGCAGCATCAACTGGTGTGCCGTCTACTTTTTGCTTAGGGGCCTTAGAACTCCATGACGCACCGAAGTACGCTTGGCCAGAGAAATCATCTGGACGCTCTGGATTTACAACTTCAATGTCAAAACAGAATTCCTGTGTGAGCATGAAGTGTGTATTTCGCTTAGGATTGTAAGCGCCGGTATTCCATGAGATGGCACCGTCAATCGCAGGACATACGTCCATGTGCTTACCTTCTGGTAATTCACGACGACCAACTAGACGACCTTCTTTAGTAACACCTTTGATGTAGTTGTAGGTCTCGCCGATCATGTAAGCGTTGTTAACTGCCAACTCATTACCGCCGCCGACTGAATCCGCGTCATATACGAAAATGATACCGCCCTTGTTAGGGTGAACCATGTTTCGCTTGCCGTCTTTTTCAACCATCAAGAACTCACCAACCGCTGAGTCAAAGTCCCAAGCGTCGTGTGGCATTTCCTGGAAGTATGCTGACAACTCGCCGCTATCTGCATCAAGAACAACTACTGAAGAGCTGTAGAGGTTCAAGCCTGGACGTGGACCATTGTTCATCCAATCGCCACCGATGTAGTCGTAGTCAGGAGCTGGGTTAGCTGTTCCCCACCAAACTGTGTTGGTTGCAGGATCATAACTACCAGTCATCCAACCACCACCGCCACCGATTTTCCAGGAGTCGTTACCCCAAGAATCACGTGAACGCTGATCGCCACCAATGGTGTCGAATTGCCAAGTGACTGAGCCGCTTTTCGCATCAACTGCGTAAATTGGTCCACAGCAACCCGCAAGCTCACCACCGTTTGCGCCGAGGATAACCATGTCTTTGACGATAACTGGAGCACCTGTAAAGCCTTTATTACCCTTGGCTACAGACATGATCTCATTATCCCAAACGACTTCACCCGACTTGGCGTTAAGTGCGATTAAACGTCCATCTGTTGTACCCATGTAGACGTTACCATGACCGATTGCTAAGCCACGGTTGTATGGGTTGTAGAATGTACCTTCAGCGCGCTCAACATCGATTTTTGCAGCGTGATGCCAAACTGGCTGACCAGTAGCTCCGTTCAGTGCCCAAATCGTGCCTGATGTTGTGGTGTAATAAACCATTCCATCAACCGCGAGAGGGAAACCTTGAATACCACGCTTGGTAGCAGCTGGATTGTGCTGCCATGCAAGCTTAAGGTTCTTAACGTTTCTAGTGTTGATTTGCTTTAATCCGCTATGGTGATGACCAGTAAAATCTTTGTGGTACATCATCCAGTTAGCGTCATCATTTTGCGCGTTCAACAATCGATCCCAAGTGACATCAGCTGCCATAGCTTGGGAAGCGAAGCCGACAAACGCAACGGCTGTAATTGCCTTAACGGCAGCCGAAGTAGTCCAACGTGTCATAACTCTCTCCCTAAAAATTTTAGAAGACTATTTTATTTATTCGCGAATGAATAAAATTAAAAATTCGATTCTCTAATGCACCTTTGTTACAACTCGTTCAAATTTCTACGATTTGTTTTGAGTTAAAAACATGTAATCACAAGAAAACCTAACTATAAGTTAACGCTACTACTTCGTCTTTGCAACACCTTTGTAGTAACGTAGGTGCTTTATTTAATTGAGTTTTAATCTCATATAACCCTGGTAATGTGAAAAATATTTCATTTATTCTGTTGCTGCACCGCAATAAATAAGTTGTTATTAAAAGACAAAATCAAGATGATAGGTCTTACTTGAGATGTGCTGAGGTATTTGTGATTGCAGCCGCGCTTTAACAGAGATAGTTTCATTATTAAAGTTGGTAAATAGTTGCTAAAAAAGCAATAATTACAGTGACTTAAATTTTTTTCTGGATTATATAAAGGCCATATTTTGAGTCACATACTCAAGTTTGAAGATTCCGATCTAACCGTACACATTCCGTTTGGAGAGCTGTTGCTATCAACCCTTTTGCGACACGGTATTATTTTCCCGTATGCGTGCCAGAGTGGTATGTGTGGTACCTGCAAGTGTCAGTTGATCAAAGGTAGGGTTGATTTGGATATTTATTCCGATGCGGCACTAACGGCAGATGAATTTCAGCAAGGCTTTATTCTTGCCTGCCGTGCGCGTTTATTGTCGGATGTGACGATTCGGAAGCTTGATAGCTAGCTTGTATGGTTCCCCACTATGCGCCAGCATTGATGTGTAATAATGTGCGGCTTTGACGCACATTTCTGCGTACTGCCTACGGGAGATTATATTGAGTAACAAACTCTTTGCATTTGAACCTAAGGTTGCGCCTCGAGTGCCAATTATTGGTGATACGCGTCAATTTCCCGTGAATAGAATTTTCTGTGTTGGGCGCAACTATGCCGAGCATGCTCGGGAAATGGGTAATGATCCAGATCGTGATCCACCTTTCTTTTTTTTAAAGTCTTTGGATTCTTTGGTCCCTGGAGGGGGTTCGGTTAGCTACCCCAGAGCAACGGATGATCTTCATCATGAAATTGAGATGGTTGTAGCGATTGGCGTCTCAGGCTCTGAGATCGAGAAGGAGGATGCTCAGGACCATGTATTTGGATATGCGGTCGGCCTCGACCTCACGCGGAGAGATTTACAATCTCAAGCAAAAAAGATGAAACGGCCCTGGGATTTTGGCAAGTCCTTCGAGCAGGCTGCGCCAATAACTGCAATAACCCAGACGAAATCGTGTGAGCATTTGTCGAGTGGTGAGATTTCACTTACCGTAAATGATAAGGTGCAACAAATAGGTAATCTTAACGAGATGATTTGGAATGTACCCGAGATCATTTCTTTTTTATCTCAGTTCTATCAGTTGGAGGCTGGAGATTTAATCTTTACGGGAACCCCGGCTGGCGTAGGACCTCTTCATCGAGGGGATAAATTGATTGGACGTGTAGCGAGCTTGCCAGAATTAGTGGTTAACATAATTTAAATAATTGGATGGATTAAAAGATGGAAGATGTGACAAGTAAGACATGGCTTGAAGTAGCGCTTAATGGACCGTGGACGCAAGAGAAACAAGCCGGCATTCCGATTAAAGTCGCGGATATTGTGCAACAGGGAATCGATTGTGTGAACGCTGGAGCTGCGATCGTTCACGTGCATGCTTATGATGAGGAGACTGGTCGACAAAAAGACGACGTTGACGTTTACAAAAAGATTATTGAGGGTATTCGCACCAAAGTTGATGCGGTCGTTTATCCGACAGTGCCAGCCCCAGGAATGAATCCGATTGATGAGAGAAGTAGCGGCGAGGATAGGTACGCTCACATCGAAGCTTTAGCAAAGGACGGGTTTTTAGAGTGGACCGTACTGGACCCAGGATCTTGCAATTTTTCGCATTACGACCAACTGAAAGAGGATAAAGTTGGATACGTTTATCAGAATAGTGAGGCGGATGCTCGTCATGGCATGCGTATAGCGCACCAATACGGGCTTCACCCCAGCTACGCAATTTACGAGCCGGGTTTTGCTCGACTGGGAGCGAATCTACATTGGCGAGAGAGTACACCGGACCCTATTTATCGATTGATGTTCAGCTCAGGGTTTACTTTTGGTTTTCCGCCAGAAGATTATGGACTAACAGCTTATTTGAATTTGTTGGATCAGGTCGCACCTGGGTGTAATTGGATGATTTCGGGTTTGGATGTTAACGTCCTACCACTGATACCAAGAGTGATTATGGAGTCTGGGCACGTAAGAGTGGGGCTGGAGGATGCGCCTTTTGGATGCGAGAAAACGAATATCGAACTTGTCGAAGACGCTGTGAATTCCATTGAAACTTGCGGTGGAGAACTAGCTCGAGCCCCCGAGGTTAGGCTGGCTGCGTCGAGCGATAAGCTTGAAGCGATGGCTGCTGGAATGTAATCCCTGTTGTCTATTATTTAAGTCTATAGGAGATAAAATATTGGAAGTAAATCGAATCGGGATTACGATGGGGGACCCCGCGGGTATTGGTCCAGAAATTATCGTCAAAACGTTACATGAAATGTCTCCGGAGGCACGATCTCGGTCGATTGTTGTTGGAAATGTTGACTTCTTGGAGCGTGCCAGTCGGATGATTGGCGCACAACTTAAATTTAGCGACTCGCTCGATGTAGATGATGGAGTGGTGCCTGTTATCCACGTATCAACAACTGACTCGGAAGCAATAAAAGATGGTGAAGTTAGCGCGAGTGCTGGAGAGGCAGCCTATCGTTATGTTGAAAAATCGGTAGAGCTCTCGCTCGAGAAGCTGATCTCGGTGATTGTCACCGCTCCATTAAACAAAGCTGCCATGCACTTAGCCGGTCACAAGTATGATGGACACACGGAGTTATTAGCAGACCTTACGGGAGCTAAGGCATCGTTCATGTTGTTAGCCGGTCCGAAGCTAAATGCAATCCACGTCAGTACTCATACATCGCTGGCTAATGCCGCGACTAAACCGACAATACAGCGTGTTTTAGATACCATCCGAATAGGAGATCGGCATTTTAAAAGTATTGGTTATGAAAGTCCTCGTTTAGCGGTTGCGGGCCTTAATCCTCACTGCGGAGAGGGTGGTTTATTCGGCTCCGAAGAGGCGGACCGGTTGGTTCCTGCCATTACGCAGGCTAAGTCTGAGGGGATCGATGTGCAAGGACCTATTTCTGGAGATACTGTTTTTTATAGAGCGCTAGAGGGTGAGTTTGATTTGGTTGTCGCTCAGTACCACGATCAAGGTCATATTCCTACAAAATTAATTGCCTTCAACGAGACGGTCAACGTTAGTCTTGGCCTGCCGATTTATAGAACCTCTGTCGACCATGGAACCGCTTTCGATATTGCTTGGAACGGTGTGGCAAACAATACCAACATGAAGGCGGCGATTGAATACGCGCGAAGAATCGCCGGCAGCTAATGAGCTGTGGGGATCAAGCTTACAAGATCCTGATTATAGCTGATGACCTCACTGGTGCTTTGGACGCTGCTAGTCCTTTCTGTGAGTATGGTTTTCGGGTTAAAGCTCTTGTGGATTCGGTCAAACCCTTCCAGATGCGTGACCTAAACGACGCTGATGTCATATCTATTAGTACAAATTCTCGACAGTGCAGCCCTGATAAGGCAGCCGAACTGGTTGACGAGTGTTTAGCGAAATTCGATTTAAATAGCTTTCGATTTATAGTAAAGAAAATTGATTCAACTCTGAGAGGGAACGTATTTACAGAAGTGCGGACCGTAATGGATACGTTTGCCATTAAGAAGGCTTTTGTCGCCCCAGCTTTTCCTGATCAATCAAGGGTAATCAGAGATGGCCAAGTGTTCGTAGATGGAATTCCGCTTGGCAAAACCGAATACGCAAATGATGCGATCAGTCCGGCTTCTAAATCAAACCTAAACGCGATCTTTCAAGTTGAGCAGGATCGGCAATCTTCTATTCGAATTTTTGATGCGGAGACTAATGATGATCTTGATAATGTGGTGAGTGAATATCTACATAACGTAAATAAATGTCTGTTAGTAGGATCGTCCGGTATCACCCGGCGCCTCGCGCGTGCACTTTCAAAAAGTGGCGATATGGTTAGTTTGGACATTACTTGCCAGTCCGTTCTTTATGTCGTGGGATCAAGATCTCAACGATCACTGGATCAAGTCCATGCGGTCAAAGAGGACTATCCGGAATCAATCTATCTGGCTAACAACGGGTTGGTTGATACGCTAGAAAAGCCGCGCAAAAATGTGTCTGTAATAGTGGCAACTCAAGATCCTAAGTTAATAGAGCCCCCGAGTGTCGTTGCCGCTCGGTTAGCAAGGACTGTAGTGAAACAAATTAGCAAAGTCGATCCAGATTTAATTGTTCTTACCGGGGGAGACACAGCATTAGCATGCTTGCGTGAGTTAAATATATCTATATTAGAAATTTGCGGTGAGTTTGTTCCCGGACTGCCAATATTGAGGGTGAACCTGAAGGGGAAAGAGAGCTTATTAGTCACAAAAGCAGGCGGTTTCGGGGAGCGCGGGTTATTTGTTGATATATTAAAAGAAATAAAAGAGCGCAGAGGTCTCCTTGGTAGGCAAGAACCGGTACAATGACGCAGAAAACGCGTTGAATGTCTGTCTATAAATCGGCACCCATAATTTTTATATTTTTATATTTTTATATTTTTATTTGCATTTGGCCTGATCCAAACGATCACGAAAGGATTGGTTTTGAAATTTACTACACTCATCATCCTGGTATTTTGTTACTTACAATCGCCTTATGTGTCAGCGGGTGAGCCAGAAATACTCGAGTACCGTGGTGTGAAGTATGTTTCTGGAGGTATGAATAAAGCCGAACGCAAGAAAATGGATAATCTGGCGGCTAGATTTCCGATGCATATGGTGCTCACGTCAACGGCTGTCGATGGTCCAATCGCAGGCGCGTTAGTGACGGTGAAGGATTTGTCTGGAGATGTGATCTTGGAAGAAGAATCCAAAGGGCCTTTGTTTTTTGTTGAGGTTGTTGGGGGTAGATATACAGTTGAGGCGACCTACAATGGACAAACTCTAACAGAGACCAAAGATTTGACGGGACGACGTTATTTGAGGCTGCGTTTTAAATTTACGCAATAGCTATGACAAAACTTGAAAGTAATGAAAAAAGGAGTGCAGCATGAGTAGTATGTGGCGACCAGGGCGATTTATTTTATTTGTCCTGTTAATGGGTGGTTTCATTTTTCAAGCTTGGGCGGGAGGATCTGCCCGTCGAGAGCAAATGGTCGCTAACTATAGCGGGTGTGACTGGACCGATCCAATGGGACAGGAACTGTATCAATGCATAAAAGATAATAATGGTTTTAGCACGTTGTGGTGTTTCAATACGACCATTGAAAATAATTGTGAGGAGAAGTCTGTGGCTGAGAGTGATCTTAACTCTTTGCTCGCGCAAAATGATACTGATCAGGTGACTGACTCAGGCGGAACAACCACCATTGACGAAGAAATTTATGAAAAAGCAATGGAGGAAGAATATAAGATGTTTCAGTTTCGTGACTGCCCCTACACAGAAGAGATGGGCAACCACATGTTTGAATGCATCAAAGAGTACGATGGGTTTAATGCTCACGGTTGCTTCAAGGATTCAGTAAGGCTTTTTTGTCCCGAATAGAGCGATTAACTTAGTTAAAAAGTCGGCAGTATTTGCCGACTTTTTAAAGTCTTATTTGCTTAAATAAACTGGACTCTCGACTGTAAAATCCTTCGGTATGAAAGGTTTCTGGAAAGCCAAAGTGTTCGTAGTCTAGGTGGTGGCACAACTCGTGTAGCAATGTCCTTAGGAAGCTTTTAAACGCCACAACTTTCTTATTTTTAGCAGTTCGCATCCATACCTGTATTGTTGCTGGTTTTCCGTCCTCTTCAGGCAGGTATAGACCGTGGAGTTCTCCCCAGTCGTCAGATGGTCGGACGCTGAGTACTTGTACTTTAAGTCTTGGTGATTTGATTTGACTCACTATGTCATCAGCGATTGTTTGACATACGATTTGAATTTGAGCCAAGTCTTCCTCAAGCAAAAGCGTCTCAAGCGCCGTAGATTCGTCATGGAGGCGTTTGACATCTTTAAGTGTCAAGTACTTGATATCGTCGCTTTGACGATAAATACTTTGCTGGCGGGACGTTAAACGATTATAAAAATTAAAAACCACGGTTTTTACCCTCTATTAGTCGATTCTCAGTTGAAAGTGAATTATAGAGTTTTGAACGGTGTCCGGGTAGTTAGATTCTCGTGATATTCTCCAATCGCGGCACCTTCTCGATCCAAAAAATTACCGACCGCATCCGAAAATTGTGGGTGCGCTAGCCAATGAGCTGAATTGGTTTCCACTCCTTCTAATCCACGAGAAAGCTTGTGCTCACCTTGCGCACCGCCCTCGAATTTTTTGTATCCATGCTCAATTGCATACTCTATCGTTTGGTAATAGCAAGTCTCGAAATGAAGTCCTGGTATATACTTTTTGGCGCCCCAATATCTTCCGAGAATAGTATCGTTGCTTAGTATGTTTAACGCGGCGGCAACACGCTGCCCAGATTGGCTGGCAATAATAAGGAGCGTATTTTTACCTATTTTATTTTTTAATTCTAAAAAGAAATCGAAATTCAAATAAGGATTGGATCCTCGAATATTATAAGTATGTTGATAACAGTCGTAAAAAAACTCCCAATCATCCTCACACGCTTGATCGCCTGAAATTGTTCTAAATTTCACATCACTATCGATGACTCGTTTGCGTTCTTGTTTGATCTTCTTTCTCTTGACCGATTTCATTGATGATAAATACTGCGTAAAGTTTTCGTAGTTTTGGTTGGTCCAATGGAATTGAATCGATTTGCGGAGTAGGCAGCCAGATTTTTTCCACACTAATAAATCTTCCTCCTCAGGGTACAAACAATGAAAAGATGACAGTTGATTATCCTTCGTAAATGAGAGGACCGCATTTGCGAGCGCATTTTTGACATCTAAGTCCGCGGCCAACAAGCGAGGGCCCGTTGTTGGCGTGAATGGCACCGCTGACACAAGCTTCGGGTAGTAATCTAAGCCCGAACGATGGTAGGCGTCAGCCCAAGCCCAATCGAATATATATTCACCATACGAGTGGGTCTTAATGTAGAGCGGTGCAGATCCAACTAATCGTTTATTCAATGTGGCGATTAAATGTGCGGGCAGCCATCCACTTTCGTCGCCAACATTCCCTGTTTCCTCTAATGCTGCTAAAAATTCATATGATGTGACTGTATTGCCGTTATTCAAAGAATTCCAGTCCTCAGCGTTGATTCCAGATAAACTATGGACTATGTCAAATTTATAGTTATTCATGTTGTTCTAATTATTCACCCATCAATACGTAGTATGCCTTTAAAAATTCTTGTTGCTCAAATTAACTGTGTCGTTGGCGATGTGGCCACCAACGCGAGCAAAATTTTGTCGATCGTCGATCAAGCGAAATCGGAGTCGGTTGATCTGGTTGTGACCCCTGAATTGTCTTTATGTGGATACCCTCCAGAAGACTTATTGCTAAGACCAGATTTCCTCAAAGAGTGCCATCTAACGCTTAAACGCATCGCAAATCATATCTCTGGGATCACACTTATAGTCGGACATCCTCATAGGGAGGGTCAGTACTTGTATAACGCTGCATCGGTTATTCAGGATGGTCAGATTGTCGCACGATACTTTAAGCAGGAGTTACCTAATTACCGAGTATTTGACGAGGCGCGATACTTTAAGGCTGGCGAGCAATCGGTCGTATTTTCTGTTGCTGGCGTTTCTGTCGGACTAAATATTTGTGAGGACGTTTGGGGTGAGGGTGGTCGCGAAGCGTCGACAGAGTCGAAAGTGATTGAACATCCGGCGAGAGCGGTTTCTAGTGTCAAGGAAAGTGGGGCGGATTTATTAGTAGTAATGAATGCCTCTCCCTTTCATTCCGGAAAAGATTTGATAAGAAGGAAGGTTGTTCAAACTCAGGCACGCCTACATACGCTACCAATAGTCTTTTGTAATCTTATTGGTGGTCAAGATGAGCTTGTCTTTGATGGTGGATCATTCTCGTGTGATCGCAATGGTGAGATCTCGGCTCAGGCGGTTTTTTTCAACGAAAGTTTGATGACGATTACCCTTGATCAAGAGCAAATATCGTCGGAATTTAAAGAGCGACTGCTAGATAGTGAGCGAGCAACCTATGAAGCACTTGTATTGGGAGTGAGGGATTACGTGGAGAAAAATAGTTTTCCAGGCGTTTTGATTGGACTATCTGGAGGTATTGATTCTGCACTTACTTTGGCGGTGGCGGTCGACGCGCTTGGAGCTAAGAGAGTCAAGGCGGTTATGATGCCCTCCCAGTTCACGGCCAGTATGAGTCGGGAGGACGCGAGCACTATGGCGAGCGGTTTAGGGGTGGACTATTCAGAGATTGAGATTAAACCCATGTTTGATAGTTTCATGAAGGGCTTATCTGGAGAGTTTTTGGGTAAAGCGTTTGACACTACCGAAGAGAATCTTCAGTCAAGGATTCGCGGAACACTCCTGATGAGTTTATCCAATAAATTTGGTTCTTTAGTATTAACCACAGGAAATAAAAGTGAAATGAGCACGGGCTACGCCACTTTATACGGCGATATGGCCGGTGGATTTGCCGTGCTGAAGGACTTAACCAAACAGGCGGTCTATCGCCTATCGGTCTATCGGAACACGATATCAGCCTGTATTCCTGAACGAATCATTGAGCGTCCCCCAACTGCGGAATTGCGGGCGGATCAGCTTGATGAGGATTCATTGCCTTCCTATGAAATTTTGGATGCAATTGTTGAACATTATGTTGAGTATGATCGTGGTGTGGACGAGATTGTAGCGTTGGGATATCTGCCTGAGGACGTTAAAAAAATTGTTTGGCTTATCCACGTGAATGAGCATAAAAGACGGCAGTCTCCGCCGGGAGTTCGCGTAACGGCTCGTGGTTTCGGAAAAGATTGGCGATATCCAATTACAAGCAAGTATCGTGGCTTGATTGATCAGTAAAGATCGTGCCATGATACTGATAACGTGGGCATGTATATCGAATACTTTGAGGTGTGTAGATAAAATTTTGGGCGGTTTTTGATCTAGTCCGATTACATAGGGGAATTAAGCCATGAAAAAAATAGAAGCTGTGATAAAGCCATTTAAGCTCGACGAAGTGCGTGAGGGATTATCAGAAATTGGAATTACAGGTCTCACGGTTACTGAGGTCAAGGGGTTTGGTCGCCAAAAAGGTCACACAGAGTTATATCGAGGAGCTGAGTACGTTGTTGATTTTTTACCAAAAGTAAAGGTAGAGGTCGTTGTCGTCGATAGTCTTGTTGATCAAGCCGTGGAATCTTTGGTGTCTAACGCTAAAACGGGCAAGATTGGTGACGGTAAAATTTTTGTGAGCTCTGTGGAACAAGTCATTCGGATTCGTACTGGCGAGACAAATGAGGATGCGGTCTAACTAGTAGATGCGCGGCATTTTATTTTTTTGCACTCAGTAACAGCACTGTTGCGCCACTGCCTCCATCTTTTGGGGCTGCCTCGCAATAGGCTAGGATATCGGCGCGAAGCTGTAGCCAGCGAAATAACTTTTTCTTGAGCACAGGCTCGCCGTTGCTGGATCGGTGTCCTTTACCATGGATGACGCGGACGCAACGGAAGCCTCTTTTTTTAGCGTTTGCAAGAAATTCTGCAACTAAGACGCGAGCAGTATCTGACGTGGATCCATGTAAGTCTAGTTCGTCTTGAACAACCCAATAATTTCTTCTAAGCTTTCGAAGTACTTGGTGCTGCACCCCGGACCTCAAGTACGCGGGTTCCTCCGACAGAAACTCTGCGCCTTCCTCTTCGATGTCTTGATGCAATAATTCTTTTAAGACGTCGGCTTCATCTCGTATTGATTGTGTTGGAATAGGTGCGGGCGGTTCTTTTGATGCAACGATTTTCCCATCCTCTTTGAGGACTGTTATGTCTTTTAATGATTCCTCAAGAAGATCTTCAAATCGCTCCTTAGGTTTTGGGTCATGGTTGTTGGACATGCGTCACAGTTTGTTCGATGTAATTATTCGGTACTGGCTAAAAAACGTTCAGCATCTAGTGCCGCCATACAGCCAGTGCCAGCACTGGTTACTGCTTGTCGATACACATGGTCCTGCACATCCCCAGCAGCAAAGACGCCAGGAACACTCGTTTGTGTCGCATTTCCATTAAGCCCACTCTGCGTCGTTATGTAGCCGCCGACCATATTCAGTTGGGTTTTAAAGATGTCAGTGTTGGGTGAGTGACCGATCGCTATAAAGACTCCAGCGACTGAGAGTGTCGACTCTTCGCTATTTTTAGCGTTCTTAATTCTTGCTCCAGTCACCCCGGATGCATCACCGACTATTTCCTCGAGTGTGTGGTCCCAAATGATATTGATATTCCCATTTTTTTCTTTCTCTAGGAGCCTATCAATGAGTATTGCTTCTGCTTTGAGTTGATCGCGTCGATGAACCAATGTGACTGTTTTCGCAATATTTGATAGATAAAGTGCTTCCTCGACTGCGGTATTGCCACCACCGATTACTGCAACATCTTGACCTTTATAAAAAAATCCGTCGCATGTTGCACAAGCCGAAACGCCTTTTCCTGCAAAAGTCTCTTCCGATGGAATACCCAAATATTTGGCGGATGCTCCCGTGGCAATAATCAATGCGTCGCAAGTGTACTCAGCCTGGTCTCCCAACAGCGTAAATGGCCGTTTATCGAGTTTTACAGTATGCACGTGGTCAAAAATGAGTTCAGCGCCAAATCGCTCGGCGTGTTTTTGAAATCGATCCATGAGTTCTGGACCTTGAACACCATCGGCATCTGCTGGCCAATTATCGACATCTGTGGTGGTCATTAACTGTCCGCCTTGTGCGATTCCTGTAATGACCACAGGCGTTAAATTGGCTCTGGAGGCATAGACCGCAGCTGTGTATCCCGCTGGCCCTGAGCCTAAAATTATGAGTTTGTTGTGCTTTTTTTCCATATCCGATTCCTAGATGCTAGTAGTACGCTGTAAGTTCCAAGATTCATAACGCTTTTCACGCTTTAATGATGACCTAAAAATGTAAATGTTTAGTATCCAAGCGATTTGTCTCAGTTACAATAGTGTTTCAGCTAAAATTGACGACTCAGTATTTTACAGACCTTCCGACTAACGGTACGACGGATTTGATAATTGGCTAAACGAAAAAAAACTAAAAAATCGGAAATAGTCAACCAAGATTCTTCCACTAAAAGCGTTTTGCCGCCAAAAGTCGTTGTGTTGCTGCGAGAGGTTGGGTTGCTCCTATCGTCAGGTGTTCTAGCCTATTTAACTCTTGTTTTGGGTACTTATGACCCGTTAGATCCTGCATGGTCACGTCAAAGTGCCTTGGAGGATGCGAGCAATGCGGGAGGAGTTGTCGGCGCACATATTTCTGATGTGCTCCTCTATTTATTCGGAATATCAGCCTGGTGGATCGTTTTGGCTGGCACGCTCTTGGTAGTGCGTGCTTATCGACATACGGCGAGAAGAATTACTGAAAACCCCAAGGTTGTGTTACTTGTGACGACAGGCTTAGCGCTCCTGGTATTCTCGAGCGCTGCTTTCGAAGGCCTGCGTCTATATTCGGCTCATTTTGAGTTACCAGGCAAGCCAGGAGGTATTGTTGGTGGTGAGATTGCGCTCATCAGCAGCAGTGCATTTGGATTTATTGGCAGCACCTTAATGTTCTTGATATTGATGGCCGTTGGTATATCGCTGGTAAGCGGAATATCCTGGATAACGATTTCAGAAAAAGTGGGTTATTGGTTGGAATGGACGGCGTTACGGATTTGGCAAGGGTGGGAATCTTGGCGCGATAGGAAGGCTGGGGAGATCGCCTTAGAAGCCAGAATGGATCGACTTGATGAAGTTCGCGAGAAGTTTACTTCTCCCGATCCGAAACCGTTGAGGATTGATAAACCGATACAGCATGTCGCACAATCAGAGCGAGCGCAGAAAGAAAAGCAAAAACCTTTATTCGAAGATTTACCTGATTCCGAATTACCATCTATCAATCTACTAGATACCCCACCATCAGACGTTGAAGTGATTTCGTCGGACACGCTTGAGTATACGTCCCGATTAATCGAAAAAAAGTTATTAGACTTCAATATTGAAGTTAGGGTGGTTGCAGCGCAACCTGGTCCTGTCATCACGCGGTACGAAATAGAACCAGCGGTGGGTGTGAAGGGTAGTCAAATTATCAACTTAACCAGGGACTTGGCAAGGTCTCTATCAGTTGTCAGTATCAGGGTGGTCGAAACTATTCCCGGTAAGACTACAATGGGTTTAGAAATTCCTAATACTAAGCGACAGGTTGTTTATCTATCCGAGGTGCTTGCATCCCAGACTTACGCCGATGTGCCATCGCCGCTGGCTATCGCGTTAGGTAAAGATATCTCTGGCGTGCCAGTTTGTGCAGATCTTGCGAAAATGCCGCATTTGCTCGTAGCGGGAACCACAGGCTCTGGTAAATCTGTAGCGATTAATGCGATGATTTTGTCGTTACTCTACAAGTCGACGCCAAATGAAGTACGCATGATTTTAGTGGATCCTAAGATGCTTGAGCTATCTGTATATGAGGGGATTCCTCATTTGCTCGCACCTGTTGTTACTGAGATGCCTAAAGCTGCCCACGCATTAAATTGGTGTGTTGGAGAAATGGATCGACGATATCGACTCATGTCCGCACTCGGCGTTCGTAATTTGTCTGGGTTCAATACCAAAATTCGACAAGCTGCGAAAACGAATAAAAAAATTGATAATCCATTTAGTTTGAATCCGGAGGAGCCGGAGCCGCTACAGGAGTTGCCACTAATTGTGGTCGTCATTGATGAGTTGGCCGATCTCATTATGGTTGTAGGTAAAAAAATTGAAGAATTAATTGCACGCCTTGCCCAAAAGGCAAGGGCTGCAGGAATCCACTTAATTTTGGCGACTCAGCGACCTTCCGTTGATGTGATTACCGGATTAATTAAAGCGAACATTCCGACTCGGATCGCCTTCCAGGTATCCAGTCGAGTCGATTCAAGGACAATCTTAGATCAAATGGGCGCCGAACAATTGTTGGGCCAAGGGGATATGCTTTATTTGCCTCCAGGCAGCGGTTACCCCCAACGGGTTCATGGCGCCTTTGTGGACGATCAAGAGGTTCATCGTGTTGTAGATACACTGAAAAGCCGAGGTGAGCCGCAGTATATTGACAGCATACTGGAGGCTCCTGTGTCCTCTGAGGATTCGGGTGACGGAATTGGAGGGGGCGATGCAGAAAGTGATCCGCTGTACGATCAAGCGGTAGAGATTGTTTTAAAAAACAAGCGTGCCTCCATCTCTTTGGTGCAAAGACATTTACGTATCGGTTATAACCGGGCGGCTAGGCTGGTTGAGCAAATGGAATCAGCCGGCTTAGTATCTAGTATGTCATCCTCGGGCAGCCGTGAGATTTTAGCGCCTAACAATGATAGTTGATTGATGCGGATTAATTGTTTTCGATTGATAACGCTCATCGCGATGGCGATGCCGCTTCAGGTGCTAGGTGGGGCTATTGAGGAGCTTCAGAATTTTGTCAACCAATCGGTATCTGGCCAGGCTACTTTTGTTCAGCGAGTGTTCGATAGCACGGGAGCGCTTGTACAAGAATCTTCTGGAGAACTGAGGTTTTCTCGACCAGGAAAATTTAAATGGCATTACTTTGAGCCATACGAGCAGCTGCTTGTGGGCGATGGCGATTTCCTTTGGGTTTATGATCTGGATTTAATGCAGGTTACGAGGGTGTCGTTAGATCAAGCGCTTGGTTCGAGTCCAGCGGCGCTTCTATACGGGTCAGAGGATATCGATAGTTATTTTGGGCTCGAAGCTCTGAGCTCAGACGGGAAACTTGTGAGAGTGCGTGTTATTCCCTATGAGGAGAGTGGGTTATTTGAGCGAATTGAGATCGGACTAACAGCATCTGTAGTAAGGAATATGACGCTTTATGACTATTTTGGTCAGAAAACTGTGATCGAATTTGGTCGATTCTCAATTCCGTCAACATTTAACGATGACGAGTTCACGTTTATAGTTCCTGACGATGTAGATTTGGTAACCCAGTGACCTGTAGGTCAATTATTTCGCTGTACTTGATATGAGCTGAGTTCATTAAATTTATATGAGCACACCTTTAGCCGATCAATTAAGACCACAAAGCTTAGCTGAATTTGTCGGTCAGCCACGCTTAATCGGAGACGGCAAGCCCTTGACGTTAGCCGCCCGGTCGGGAAATTTGCAGTCGATGATTTTATGGGGCCCACCCGGTGTTGGTAAGACGACGCTAGCGAGAATATTAGCGCAATCAAGTGCCGCGAATTTAGTCGAGTTATCTGCGGTTCTCTCAGGCGTGAAAGAGATTCGGGACGTGGTCGCGATAGCGAAAAAAAACAGAGAGGATTTCGATCAGCAAACTTTAGTTTTTGTTGACGAAGTGCATCGGTTTAATAAGACGCAACAAGATGCATTTTTACCTCACGTGGAGAGTGGCTTATTAATATTTATCGGGGCAACTACCGAAAATCCGTCGTTTGAAGTGAATAATGCGCTCTTATCAAGGGCGACAGTTTATGTACTCGAGTCGTTAACTGAGGATGATCTACTGATAGTGCTTGAACGTGGTTTTAAGCATCTGGATGTCTCTATTGATATCGATAAGATTGCCAAGACTATTATCGTTGGTCACGCGGATGGCGATGCTCGAAAGCTCTTAAATATGCTCGAGATTATTGTCGTAGCGGCAAAGGATGCATCGAGAAACATCATTGATGAGGATTTTGTTGTTAGTGTGCTTCCTCGGGTATTTCGTCTGTTTGATAAACAGGGTGATGTCTTTTATGACAATATTTCGGCGCTTCACAAGTCAGTTCGAGGATCTGATCCAGATGCCAGTCTGTATTGGTTGACGCGCATGATGGATGGGGGTGTTGATCCAATGTATGTTGGGCGACGCATGATTCGGATGGCTGTTGAGGATATTGGGTTAGCCGACCCGCGGGCTCTGACGGTCGCATTGGATGCGGTTTCCGCTTATGAGCGGCTTGGATCTCCTGAGGGTGACTTGGCGCTTGGACAATGCGTTCTGTACCTCGCGTGTGCGCCCAAAAGCAATGCCTCATACACAGCATATAATAATGCTTTGGCTTTTACGCAAAAACGTGGTTCAAGCGCTGTGCCGGCACATTTAAAAAACGCGCCTACAAAATTGATGAAGGACTTGGGGCACTCGGATGGATATCGCTATCCGCATAATGAACAAGAGGGGTATGCCGCGAATGTTCAGTATTTTCCGGATAACGTTGGACCAGAACAGTTTTATAAGCCAGTTGATCGTGGCTTGGAAATTAAAATTAAAGAAAAGCTTGATAGATTGAGGCAATTGGATGCTAATCAAATTAGTAGTCGCAAACGCAAAAATTAATAGTTATCGATATTTTTAAGGAATAGTGAATACATGCTTGACGTACAGATTTTAAGAAATGATATTCAAACCGTCACAGATAAGTTAATTGAGCGACGCAATTTTACGCTGGACGTAAATTCTTTCGTGACATTGGAGTCAGAACGCAAAACGGTTCAATCGGACACCGAGTCGCTGCAAGCACAGCGTAATTCGATCTCGAAAGAAATTGGCCATGCAAAAAAAAGTGGTGATGAAGCGAAAGCCTCTGAATTGATGAGTCAGGTGAGCGAGTTCGCAGACCGCTTAAAGTCCAATGAAGAGAAGCTGGGAAGTATTCAGGAAAAAATTCATGCGTTATTATCCGAAATTCCGAATGTACCCAATGATTCTGTGCCCATTGGAAAAGCGGAAGAAGATAATGTTGAAGTTAAAAAGGTCGGTATACCCCGTAACTACGATTTTGATCCTCAAGACCATGTTGATCTTGGAGAAAAACTAGGTGCATTGGATTTTGAACGCGCAACTAAAATAACCGGCTCTCGATTCTCGGTAATGATGGGTGCTGTCGCACGGCTCCATCGAGCACTTGCGCAGTATATGCTCGATACGCATACGAGCCGACACGGCTATACCGAGGTCTATACGCCTTACTTAGTCAATGCTGAATCTTTATTTGGAACAGGACAATTACCTAAGTTTGAGGAAGATTTGTTTTCAGTTCCCTTAACGGATGAACAAAATTTTTATCTCATTCCCACGGCTGAGGTTCCTGTCACTAATATATATCGCGGTGAAATCTTGTCGATGGAACAATTGCCGACTAAGTTTGTGTGTCATACGCCATGCTTTCGATCCGAGGCCGGTTCATATGGTAGGGATACCCGAGGGATGATTCGCCAACATCAATTTGACAAAGTCGAGCTGGTTCAATTTGCGCATCCGGATCACTCTTATGATCAACTCGAAGAGTTGACCGGTCACGCCGAGTCCATTCTCATTGATCTTGAGATTCCGTTTCGAACTGTTACGTTATGCACAGGTGATATGGGATTTTCATCTGCCAAGACCTACGACATTGAGGTTTGGTTACCAGGTCAGAATGCGTATCGAGAGATTTCTTCTTGCAGTAACTTTGAGGCCTTTCAGGCGCGACGTATGCAGACCCGTTTTAGAGTCGGAAAGGGTAAGACAGAGTTTGTTCATACCTTGAATGGTTCTGGGTTGGCCGTTGGAAGGTCGTTAATTGCTGTGCTGGAGAATTACCAGAAGCAAGATGGGTCGATCGAAATCCCTACTGTCCTCAAGCCTTATATGGGTGGGATTGAGGTCATCGAACCGGGCTAGTCGATGATTGCTGTCTTAATCTTATCGTTTTGTGGTGCATTCGATGATTGAACAATCGACTCTGCCTTCTGGAATCGAGGCGACTCCGGAGAGGGAGCAAATTGCGAATTCGGTCAAAAAAATATGTGATCGATACGATGACGATTTTTGGTCAAAGAAAGATCAAAATAAAACGTTTCCTTTTGAATTTCATGCCGCTATGGCTAAATCTGGTTGGCTGGGCATCACAATGCCGACTGAGTATGGAGGTGCTGGGCTCGGCGTTACCGAGGCGGCACTAATGATGCATACGGTGGGTCGCTCAGCGGGCGTATTTGCCGCGTGTTCGAGTATCCACATCAATCTGTTTGGTCCGCATGCGATTATTAAATACGGCTCACCGGAACAAAAGTCGCGCTGGATACCCCGCTTGATCTCAGGTGAGGACAAGGTGGCTTTTGGTGTCACTGAGCCTGATGCAGGTCTAGACACGACGCGGATCAAAACACGGGCGATTAGACGTGGTGCCAATTATGAAATCAGCGGCTCAAAAGTTTGGATGTCGACCGCGCAACACGCGAATAAGATGTTACTTGTCACGCGAACAGCGCCGATTGAAGAGTGTGTCAAATCTACGGATGGCATGACGCTTTTTTATGTTGACCTTGATCGAACTCATGTCGAAGTTAACGAAATTGAAAAAATGGGGCGTGGTGCCGTGGATTCCAATGCGGTGTTTATTGATGGACTAGTCGTTTCCGAGACTGATCGAATTGGTGCAGAGGGCGAAGGATTTAAGATGCTTCTGGATACGTTAAATCCTGAGCGCATACTCATTGCAGCCGAGGCGATAGGGATAGGCCAGAGAGCGTTAGATAAGGCCGTGTCATACGCTGGTGAGCGTAAAGTTTTTGATCGGTTTATCGGACAAAATCAGAGTATTCAACACCCTCTAGCAGAGAGTTGGATGGCCCTAGAGGCTGCGAACCTTATGGTTTGGCAGGCAGCTAAACTGTACGACGAACAAAAACCTTGTGGCGCGGAAGCAAACGCAGCGAAGTTTTTAGCGGCTGATGCGGCTTATGAAGTTTGCGATCGTGCGGTGCGTACTCATGGCGGCTTCGGTTACGCTAAGGAATATCACGTGGAGCGTTATCTCCGAGAAATTATGATTGCCCGCATTGCGCCGGTTAGCCGTGAGTTAATAATGTGTTACATCGCGGAAAAAGTTCTGGGCCTGCCTCGGTCATATTAATTATGATCCCTGCTGCGGATTCTTCAAACTGGTAATATCCACGGTCCCGGAGAGGTGGCAGAGTGGTTGAATGTGGCGGTCTCGAAAACCGTTGTACGTGCAAACGTACCGAGGGTTCGAATCCCTCTCTCTCCGCCATAGAATTGTTTATTAGGCTTTATCCTTGTAGATACCACCTGCCAAATACCATGCAACTACAAATGAATAGGGGGTAAGACGATATGGGCGCTTCAATCCTTGTTGGTTATATTCTTTTGTATGCGGGGGTAGTTACCCAATCGGCAGAGGGTTTTATGGCTATAGAAAACACCCAATTTGACATAGTAAACGGCGGCAAACCAACCCTTTATTCAACGCGTGAGGAATGCCACGCGGCACTTAAAAAATTAGTTGCTGAACGACCGAACCAACGCACCTATAACGTCGAAACTCAGAAGAACGGAGACCTAGTCGCTAAATCAGAGGGAATCGAAAATAAGTTTACTTTCATACAAGAGGTGACTTGTTTTGAAATTTGGGATGCTGTGGGCAGAAGGTAAGGCGAAGTAACCGCCGTAACTTAAGTAATTGTGTTATTGACTGATTGTATATTTATTAACTGATTGTATATTAATAAATTATCACCAACTACTTTATAAGTATTGCAACACAATCAATTTGTAATTCGGTTGTCGAGACACTATTCCATAATTCTTATTCCTCAATATATGCACATTAAGCTTTACTTGTTAAGTTGACCTGTGTAAATTTTCGTAAGGCGCGCGATTCAGTAAGGGTTATCATTATCCGCTCTGGCAAGCCTAAGTGAAGCAATGCAGTAGTGTTTTTGGGAGTATGGTGTGCTTGATGACATTGATACTTGGCAGTAAGTAAGAAAGGAAGTAATTAGAATAAAAATATAACTTGTTAAATAATTTTTTCCGGGGAGGAAAAGTACCATGACAGAGAAGCAAAGACCCTTTGGTGTGTCTATGACTGAACGGGAGATGGAAGAATGTTTGCCTGCTGACGAAGCAGCGTTTCGTTCGCCCGTTCCAACGCAAATTGTATCCAACGGTGAATACAATCCCTTGCCGCAAACGGCCAAGCAAAAACAAGTGGAGGCTCTGATCAAGGAAACCGCTGATCAACAAGCGAAGCTTCATAACACTTCGCGCCGCAAGTTCTTGGCATCAGGTTCCGGCATGGCAGCTGCTTTCTTGGCCATGAACCAGATTCACGGCAATCTGTTTGATGTGAATGCGGCCGAACTCAATCCGGACGCTGCAGGCGATCGCCGTGCCACTTACAAGGGTCAATTTATTTTTGATGATCAAACCCACTTTATTCGGGACGATTTCAAAGAGGAGGGCTTGCTGGGTTTGACCAAATGGGCTGAGGGTGCCGGTGTCAATCCTAATATCAACAGCGTCCCGACTAATTTGTCCCGCTACAAAATGGACAATTATCTAAAAGAGATTTTCCTTGACAGTGACACCACGATCGCGTTGTTGTCTGGTGCGCCATTCGACGACCCTAACTGGTGGCTTCTGTCCAACGATGCGATCCAAAATGCTTGTCGAGCGGTGAACAAAATGGCAGGCAGTGTGCGTATGTTGGGTCACTCAGTCATCACGCCTAAGTACCCCAATTGGATGGATGAAGTTGACCGCGCCATCGAGGAGTTAAAGCCTGTGTCTTGGAAGTCCTACACCATCGGCGATCCCTTTGGTCCCTCTAAGTATGCTTGGCGTCTTGACGATGAAAAGCTCATGTATCCGTTCTATGAGAAAGCCATTAAGTCGGGTATCAATACAATTTGTATCCACAAAGGCCTCATGCCTTTGGATTACGAAAAAGCGTTTGCCGGCACCTGGGAAAGCGCCACTGTTAACGACCTAGGCCAGGCGGCCAAAGATTGGCCTGGAATGAACTTCGTCATCTACCACTCTGCACTGCGTCCTTGGTTAGCTGAAAAGCCGGATGTTGAAATGGCCCAGTTTGAAAAAGACGGCTATATCCAGTGGTCCACCGATTTAGCGCGTATTCCAGAGAAATATGGCGTCAACAATGTTTACGCAGAACTTGGTTCAGTGTTTGCTAGTACCGCTGTCACCAACCCACGCTTCTGTGCAGCCTTCCTTGGTCAGTTGGTCAATGAGATGGGGCCTGATCGTGTAGTTTGGGGTACTGACTCAGTCTGGTATGGCTCGCCACAGTGGCAAATCGAGGCCATGCGTCGTATCGAAATACCAGAGGATATGATGAAAAAGCAGGGTTGGAAGATTCCACTCGGTGATGGCCAAGGGTCTGTGAAAAACAAAATCTTTGGTGAAAATTCAGCCAAACTTTATAATTTGGATGCACAAAAGATCGCGGCTGATGCCAAGGCATTTGACAACGATAAGATTGCCCAAATGAAGGCTGAGTACCATGCCATGGGTGGTGATCGAAGCAATGCAGCCTATGGCTATATCGCTAAAGAGGGACGTGATAACGTTAAAAGCTGATCCCTTTTTGTAGACTAATCCAAGCAAGCTGTGCGCACGTGCAGCCTGCTTGGTTTTTTAATTTCATATGAGAAAGGACTCCCGTGAAAAAAACAATTTGGATGTTCTGTGCTTTCTTTGGAATGCTGCTGAGCAGTGGGTATGGACTTGCCTCTGATGAGACCAAAACCCGTGTGGGAACCTGTGAAGATGCCCGCAGCCAACAAGAGTATTTTTGTGACATGACAAATGCTGCGAACGACTCTATGGTGGCTCTAGGTACTGCCTGCCGCAACGCTAAAATTAATGTCAAGGAAGCATGTGAGGGCGTTGTTTTGCCAGACGCGACATACGAATCCTGCGCCATGGAGCAAAAGTGCTGAGTTTCTCGTTGTCGTAGTCTTATTCTATAACCCAACCAAGTCTGACTCGTTTTTAAGGCTTGGCTGGGTCTTTATTGAAAGTTTATATGTACCCTCTCTTCCACTGTCGTCGGTGGGTGGTAAGCGTCATAGCCTTCGGGGTATTGATAGTGCTTGGGGTTACCCCCTTGCTTTCAGATGCTCAGGCCCAAATCTCCCGATCCAAGCCTAAACCCGTCGCTCCTCAAGATGCTTATCTTCAGCCTATTGCCGGTTTGAGCTACAGCCAACTTAGGCTTTTTCGAGAGGGAGAAAAAGAATTCAAGGTACCCTGGGTGGTTTTTCCGCTGCTTGGAGGTCACTGGGGCTTAGGTCCCACTTTCATCGCAGATGCATGTTCAACCTGCCATATAAATGGTGGACGAGGTATAACCATTGACGACACCATCATCGTTCAACAATTACTTCGCTTGTCCGTAGCTGGGAAAAGTTCCCAAGGCGGTCCCAATCCGCATCCCAATTACGGTGATCAGATACAGGTTTTTGGGGTCAATGTCGGGCTAAAAGAAAACCTTAAACCCGGTGAGGCTGAGGTTTATGTTGATTGGCAAGCCTTACAAGTAGAGTTGGCTGACGGTGAGATGGTCCCCATGCGTAAACCCATTATCCGGATCGAGAACCCCAACTTTGGTCCCATCGACGAAACTGTGATGACTTCATTGCGAAACACCCAGGTTGTCTTTGGCATGGGCTTTCTGGAGGCCGTGCCTGAAGCTATTTTGATGCGTGTGGCTGAGGATCAAAAGAAACAAGGGCTCAATGGCCGACTCAACCGCGTGTATGACGACACCCTGAAAAAAACAGTAGTTGGCCGGTTTGGATGGAAAGCCAATCAGCCCTCTATTCGCCAGCAAATTGCAGTCGCTTTCATAGGAGATATCGGTGTGAACTCGTCCTTGTATCCAGATGAAAATTGTCCAAAAGTTCAAACCATTTGCAGGGCTATGGCTCCTGGAAATCAGCCAGAGCTATTGGATTACAACTTGGAACAGATGACTTTTTGGCATGCCGCTTTGGCGCCACCCCCTGCTCGCAACGCAGGAGCGGAGGAAGTGGTTTTAGGTGAACGATTGTTTGAGCAAGCTAAATGCTCGGGCTGTCACCTACCTGAGTTAACAACGGGCGACTATCCTTTATTACCTCAAATTGAACACCAAACATTCCGTGCCTATACTGACTTGCTCCTGCATGATATGGGTGAGGACTTGGCAGACGGGAGAGCGGATTTTTTAGCAGGTCCACGCGACTGGCGCACCCCACCTCTTTGGGGTATAGGCTTGTCCGCCCAAGTCAACGGCAGTACTAATTTTTTGCATGATGGGCGGGCACGCAATATCCAAGAGGCTATTTTGTGGCACGGTGGGGAAGCCAAGGCGTCTCGCGATTTGTTTGCCGACATGTCAAAGGATGAAAGGAATGCGCTGATCGCGTTTGTAAATTCATTATGAAAAAAATAGGCTTGGTTATTTTGTGTTGGGTAGGACTGTTCTCGGTTGCTCAGGCTGAATGGGTGCTTTATGGCGACAACGGAAAAGCAGCTTTTTACTATGACCCTGGCACGGTACTGTTGAAAAATAATCGGGTCAGTGTTTGGGAAATGGTGGACTACAGTTTCCCGTTAAGGGGGGTTCTGTCCAACAAATCGCATAAAGAATACGATTGCGAGAAACTTACTTTCAGAAATTTGGCAGGTGAATTTTTTAATCAAAAAATGTTGCAAGGCGAGGTAGTCAGCAAAAGCCAAGAGCCTGAAGAGGATTGGCGATCGGCGGTTAAAGGCACCCGCAACTATGAATTGATGACCATGCTTTGCTCAAAATTGATTTAATCACCGGTACCTATGAATCTTTACCTGCCCTCTATAGTCTTGAGTAGTTGTCCTGATATATGTCTGTCTGCCGCAATGATGGACTAAAAGAAAAAACATGACTTCGTCGTCTTTACTGTTTATATTGGGGTAGGCTTCAGTCATGTTTGGTTTTGCTTGTATAGTCCGATTCATGTTTTTTTTAAGGAAAAAAATGAGATCAATAGTTATCTTGACATTATTTAGTTCAGTTTTAGTGACCGCTCAAGCCCAAGATAAAGATGTTCGAGGCGGTACTTGTGAACAAACAAAAATGCAATATGACCACTACTGCAGCAAAAAAGGGGACCCCACTAAAGACGATATTTATTCGACGGCGAATATTGCTTGCAATAACGCCAAGCGAAATATGGCAGCCGCCTGCGATGGAAGCAGCGAGACAGATATGCCATACGGATTTGATCGGAATGGGACGCCTGTTACAGATCCAATTTAAAAGAAAAGTAATTAGTCGTAACTTGTTACGAGCACAGACTTCTCTTTAAAAATTGGGTTTATCGATTGTCGGTGGTGTTGCTTGCTGCTTTTGATCGAATGCTCTTCGTCTGGGCTTGAGTCTGATCGAACTCTTGAGTCCAAGTAATACCTTCTTAATTCTTCTGAATCGCCACTATTTTTCGTATCTACTAAGTTACCCATATATAAACTGAGCTTGCTTAGACCCTCCTTCCGGGCCGTCTAGCTCTCTTGGAAAATAACTTCTAGTTTTTCTGTTTAGATAAAATAAAAAGGCGAGAACCTCAGAACAGTTTATGCCTCTGGAGTGGGCAAGGCGATCGCTGCTAGACCGACATTTAGCCTGCCTGAGGTTCCCTAGGAAGAAGGAAGGAGTGGTTAGATTAACTGCGTGATGTGGTTGTAGGAAGGCAGTGGTGTGGCAATTGAGTGGTTTTTAGGATGAGTTTTTTAAGCGATAGAAAAGCGTTTATTATTTGGGTGGGCAGAGGAATAAGCTATTAATTCACATTTGAATAGATGAGGGGTTGAGAGGATTATGAAAAAAGTACTTACTATTATTACTATCGTTCTTGGTTTGTCGTTTTCTATTGCTGGAAATGCGAAGAAACTGTCACCGTCTGAATCTCGTAACGTGTTACTAAATGGTCAAACGATCGCTTCAGGTTATGACGACGGGTTGCGCGTTGCTTTAAGATGGAAAGGTCAAATCGTTTATTGTGTAGTAGAAGATGAAGAAGAATACAAATGCTGGGTTGAGGACTAAATTGCTCGTGCATACCTAGCGATGTTTTACCTAAGTGGTACACAAAGAGCAATGATTGAAGAGTTTTGGTGAGCTCGTTTTCCGGGGCATTTTCCTGGAGTTCAACAATACGATCCCAAGAAAAATTTTCGGAGTTGACTAGGCGTTATGAATTTTGAATGTTTTGAAGTTTCAATAAGCAAAAATATCGCTCATGTAGTGATGAAGCGTCCTGAAAAGCGTAACAACATGAACACGGCTTTCTGGAACGAATTGCCGTTACTCATTAAAGATATTGACGCGAACGTGCGCGCTCGGGTTATCGTCATTTCATCAACTGGCCCGCATTTCTGTGGCGGATTAGATGTTGACATGTTTCTCTCCGGCGGCGTTAAGGATGAGAGTAACGATTCAATTCGTCGACGACAAGCCGCTGCTAAATTTATGAACATGCTAGACATTATGCAAACAAGTTTTTCAACGCTTGAGCAGTGTCGTCTTCCAGTTCTAGTCGCAATTCAGGGCGGATGCATTGGGGGTGGTGTTGACATGGTTACTGCGTGTGATATGCGCTATGTGACTCAAGACGCATTCTTCACAATATTTGAAACAAAAATTGGTATGACCGCTGATGTCGGTACATTTCCGCGTATTGTGAAACTCGTACCAGAGGGTTTAGTACGAGAAATGGCTTATACGGGACGCAAGGTTAGTGCTGAGGAGGCATTCGAAATGGGCCTCGTAAACCGAGTTTATGAAACGCAAGACGCTATGCTATCGGATGTCATGAGCATCGCAGAGGAGATAGCAAAAAACGCGCCACTAGCCGTTTATGGCTGCAAGAGAGCAATTACTTACGCCCGGGACCACACGACTCAAGACGGCCTCGAATGGATTAATTTGTGGAACGCTTCCATGCTACAAAATGACGAGATTTCCGAAGCGATGTTAGCGCATAAAGAAAAACGAGCAGGTGTATTTGCTGATCTACCAGTCCTTAAAAGTAAGATCGGTGATGGTTCATAAGTATTCTGTTTTATTATTAAATAGACCTTAATAGTGAGCGTAAATAAAATATTTTTGTAACCACGAAATGTTGATTGAAATAGGAAATTCTATGGTAACGGAGATGCGCGTTAATGATGATTTTAGTCAACGTGTGGTTGTTCGTCCGGACGAATATCAGTGGATCGCTTCACCAATGCCTGGGGTGGAGCGGATGATGTTAGATCGTATCGGTAATGAAATAGCGCGAGCTACAACAATCGTTCGCTATGCACCTAACAGTGAGTTTTCACCTCATACCCATGGTGGCGGAGAGGAATATTTTGTTTTGGATGGGGTGTTCTCTGACGAAAACGATGACTATCCTGCAGGCACTTATGTCCGTAATCCAATTGGTTCGTCCCATTCGCCTAGGATCGGATCACAGGGCGCTACAATTTTTGTCAAGCTTCATCAATTCGCGATTGATGATTCGGAGCAAAAAGTGATTGATTCGTCCCATGGTGACTGGTTTCCCGGCAGTGTATTTGGTCTAGCTGTTATGGCACTTCATACCTACGGTAACGAACGCACGGCACTCGTCAAATGGTCACCAAACACGCAATTCAATGCTCATGGCCACCCAGGTGGGGAGGAAATTTTAGTGCTTGAGGGTACGCTGTATGACGAACATGGTACGTATCCGACAGGATCATGGTTACGATCACCAAAATTTAGTCAGCACACACCATTTACGCAAGAAGATGGTGCCACCATATACGTTAAGACTGGACATCTGTAGCTTTAATACTGTGGAAATATTCTATTAATGGATAGTGTAGAGCCAGAAATAAAATTTTTTATATTTCTACTGTTGTGGGTTTTTACATTATGTAATGCTGAGGAACTAACGCTCAAAGATTCCGAGCGGATCGTCGTTGAGGGTTTGATAAATCCGGTCGCAGTGAACCGAGAAAAATCAATGGAACCCTTTAAATTTATAGTTCGTCACAATGGCATTTTTTACACTTGCGTTGATTTAATGGCTATTACCTGCGTTACGCCTAAGCAGGAAAAAAATTTAAAAAAAATCAATAACATCTCGGATAGGTAATTATTTCTTGTTAAACAGAAAACGCACCAAACTTTTTTTAAAATTGCCATGTTTTCCTAAAATCAAAGTTTTTGTCTAGATGATTAATATGAAAAGGCTGATACCTTTAATGCTCTTACCTTGGATAGGTTATGCAATAAGTGGAGAAATTACCAAACAATATTGGTTCGACGGCGAAGTGGAGCGGATGGGTAACGAGACGCGCTTCTCCACGCTCATGGTCACTTATCAACAGACAATAGATCCAAACAAGAGGGTTAACTGTACCGTTTTCGACAAGAATGGTAAGACTATTGCTGGCGCTTCAAAGCGCTCAAGTGCTTATATTGCTCATTTAAGTTTTAAATTAAAAGACAAATACCGGTATCAACAAGTAGAAGTGACGTGTGAGTAATCCACTGGCTTTGAAAGGCACTAAAAAGTTTGACGGTAAAGTCATTTTTATGTGCATCGTGTTAGAGCGTCACTATTTTTGATAATTCAAAGTACAGCTGGATCAGTCATTGATAGATCTAAAGGTTTTACTGTAAGTGCGATGGGCGGAACAAACACGACCGGTGACGTCAGAGAGGATCAAATGCCATTAGTTCCCGCACGATGTCTGATGCAGACACGGCTTTGCAATTCGATGCATTTTGGCCCGCCCAAAGAGGGGAAAAGTCACCATTTCCAGCCGCTTCAGCACACGCGCGTAGCGGCGCTAGTGCGGCCGGTGCGAAAGGGAAGTCTGGCACGTTAGTGCTCATCGGTCCTTCTTCTCGCATGATGCGATTAACTATGCCTCTTGCCGGACGACCTGAGAAAAGATTCGTCAAAGCCGTCTCGCGAGCTTGAGGACTGTTTAATGCTGCCCTATGTACCGAGCTGGTTGTGGCTTCATGGCACAGTAAAAATGCTGTCCCGGCTTGAACGCCGATCGCACCCAATCTCATCGCCGCTGAGACACCAGCCGCATCAGCGATGCCGCCTGCCGCAACAACTGGGATGCTCACCGCAGCCACAATTTGTGGAACTAGCGCCATGGTCCCGACTTGGGTGCTGATGTTTTTCGTTAAGAACATGCCTCTATGGCCTCCGGCCTCAAGGCCTTGGGCAATAATGGCGTCCACACCTTGCTCTTGAAGCCACCACGCCTCCTCGACGCTGGTAGCGCTGGATACGACTTTGCTGCCCCAGTTCTTTACACGGGCAACTAAATCTGGTTCCGGCAGGCCGAAATGAAAACTCACTACATTAGGCTTAAATTTCTCCAATACATCTGCTGAATCGTGGCTGAAAGGGAATCGTCCTGGGCCACTGACTATCGTTTTGGGGTCTACTCCCAACTCCTGAAAGTAGGGCAACAAGGTTTCGCGCCAACGTGCTTCTCGGTCCTCATCTGCTTTAGGTTGTTTGTGACAAAAGAAATTTACGTTGTAGGGTTTTTGTGTTTTTGTTTGTAAGGTTGTTAATTCTCGCAGCAGTCCTTCAGCATCCAACATGGCGCACGGCAAACTTCCCAGCCCGCCTGAGTTGGAGACTGCTACCGCAAGCTTTGCACCTTGGACGCCTGCCATAGGAGCTTGAATGATGGGAAATGTGGTACCGAAAAGTTCTTGAAAATTCATGGGCGCATATTGACACGTATTGGAAACTTATGTTCGTTAACGTGAGCCTAAGTATATTGAGTGCTTGATTTGATTTTTAAGAATGTGAAATAAAAAATCGCAGACATCAAGAAGAGCAAAGCTCCGAAACTCATGGCCGCTAAGGCTGTACCCGTAATATCGTAGAGCCAACCTCCAACTAAAGGAGCAGGCGCGGATATCATAAAAAACCAGGTTTGATAAACGCCCATCCCATACGCGCGTCGTTGTGGTGCCATCGACTGTCCCGACAGCGCTATGATAATTCCTCCGGATGCCATACCAATGAGTCCAAATAGCAGACACGAAACAACTGGGAGATATCCTAAAGGAATCGATAGAAGGGATAGTGTGCCAACAGCGCTACTTAATAAAATCACCGACCGAGAAATCTTAAATTTATCCGATAGAATCGCCCCACTCAGAATTGCAATCATGACCAGAAGACTTGCTAGACCTGCGGTGTTCGCGGCGTGAGAACTTGCAAGACCCGCTTCCTCTAAGGCGCGGACAGAGAAACTTAAAAAAATCAAATATCCTGCGTTATAGAATGACCATGACCATGCGGCCACGCTGGTTCCTATCCACTCTTGTTTTGTGAGATTTGATTCTTGTGGTTTGACGCGGTTTTCTGGCGTTTTTTCACCAGAGGTTTGATACAACATAGCTATCGCGAATGCTGCAATCAAGCAGAAAATACTTGTGGTGAAAATTGCCCATTGCCAACTAAAGTTAACTGCAATGGGCGGGTGTGTGAGTTGGCTCAGTGCGACACCCCCTGGAAAGCTGACGATTAAAATGCCGAGAGCGGTCGAAAGCTCACGACCTTGGAACCAATCTATAGCCATTTTTGTGAAGTACACCGTTGCTAGTACAAAGCCTAATCCAGAAATGGTACGACCAATACCCATGGAAACAAAATCGTCGGATAGTAAAACGATGAGTCCCCCGACAAAAAGGAATAGCAGACCCGCAGCAACAAGGAGCTTATCTTTTACCCAGCGACCCAACCACCCACTTGGAAAGGCAAGAATAATTCCAGGAAAAATAAAAAAACCGATAAGGGCGCCGATTTCAGTTTGAGAAAAACCCAATTCACTTGATAAATGATCACCTACTGAGCTGATACTTTGAAATTGAAATCCCATTCCAAGACGGGATATAAATAACAAGAACAAAATTGCCCATCTATTTTTCATACGCTAGTGGACGGAAGTCAAAGAGATTCGATCGTTACGATTAATTAAGACTTGTGTTTTTTAAATTGTTCGTACTCTGATAGCACGAGTTCACTTGGTGGATAGAGTCCAACAATGGATTCTCCGTTCTCAACGCGAGCTCTTATATAGGCCTCTAAAAGGTCTTGCTCATATGCGGCAGCGATTACTTCCTCGGCTATATCTTGTGGAATAACGACTACGCCATCTTCGTCACCGACTATGATGTCACCAGGAAAGGTTGCTACGCCACCGCATCCTATTGGGATTTGTGCGTCGACGGCCATCATGCTACTGAAGCTTGGTGGTGCTGCGTTACCTTTTGAAAATACTGGGAAGTCCATTTTTTTGATTTCAGAAATATCCCGCATAGGGCCGTCTGAAACAATTCCTGAGACCCCACGTTGTATAAGCCGAGCGATTAAAATATCCCCAAATGATCCACTGAGTTCTAGGCCGTGTGTATCTGCTATTAAGACCGAACCCAGTGGGGCGTCTTCAATAGCTCTACGTTGAGGGTTACTTGATTGTCCCATTTTCGGACCTGTCGCAAGATCCTCTCTCATTGGTATGTACCTCAGCGTGTAAGCCGGGCCGAATATACGGTTTGCTGAAGGGCTGATGGACTTTATATTCGAAATTGAGCGTGTTCTGAAGCCTCGTTTAACAAGTTGTGCGCTGATACTTGCAGTACTGACACTATCTTGCATCTTTTTAGTAGCCGTTTGTCCATCACTCATGGAATTCCTTAAGATTTATATTTTTATTTTATTGATCGTCTTATTTTACTACCCCATTATGATCAATGGATTGAAACAAGTGTTGATGTAGCCACTAACGATTTTTCTACTCCAGTGAAATTTTTGATAGACTCTGGGCGCATCTTTCGTGAAAAACTCTTATTAATGCGATTTCAATGCATGTCGATTTTGAATCAAAGTAACGTTACTAATAGACGCTCTTGTACAGCAATTCTTTTGCTGGTAGCCCTATTATTTTCAATTGGCATAAAGTTTTCTGGGCCCTCAAATAGCCAAAGTGATCAGATTTTTAATCAGATTTGTACGGTCTATGGAATTAAGGTCTTCAATACGGCAAACGATACGTCTAAGGATCCGAATGGCTCGGATGATAGCGTCTCTGAGCGACCTTGCGATTTTTGCTTTTCACAAGTTTCTCAATTTAGTCATCCTTACGACTTAAAGTATGGGAGTGGTACGCCTTTTCGCTCTGATTTGCGTCTTGTCAGAGAAAAAGGGGAGTCACTTGCATTCTTAATCTCTCATCCTGATCACGCACCACCACATTTCTCGTAAATAAATCAGAAATCAGTGTTTGAAAGCCTGCGTCAAAACGCGTCGGGCGGTGTTTGTGTGTTTCAGGAGGAATAAATGTTTAAATTTTTAGCTAAAAAATCCCGATTTTTTTGGGTTTCCACTGTGTTTTTTTATAGTTTCTCTTCGTTAGGTTTTTCTAATGATGAGGATGTGCTGGTTGATCCGGTAGTCTTAACGATCCCTAAACCGTCCGTGGGTATTGAGACACTTTTGAGTACCAGAGATCCTATTCAACCTATTCCAGCAAATGATGGAGCAAGTTTGCTCCAAGTGATTCCTGGTTTTTCGGTGGTACGTAAAGGTGGTGTTGGTGGTGATGCTGTATTTCGTGGTCTTGCGGGATCTCGCTTGAATTTTATCCTTGACGGTATGGAGTTTTTGGGAGGATGTGGTCTTCGATTGGATCCACCAACAGCGTATATCTTCCCTGAGACTTACGATTCGGCTAAGTTAATAAAAGGGCCGCAGACCGTTAGATATGGAAATGGTAACTCGGCCGGTGTTGTTTTATTTGATAGAAGTGCCAAAAAAGTTAACGGCCTTCGGGCTGAGTCTGCTGTTACGGCTGGCTCATGGGGCCGTAAAGACTTGCTTGCAGTTATAGAGTATGGCTCAGGTTTGATGAGTTTTGAGGGGGATTTTTCGCATGGAGAGTCTGATGATTATAAGGACGGTAACGGCGATGAGGTGCACTCCGCTTACGAGCGCGATAGCGGCAGTATGGTATTTGGATTGCAGCCTGCGGATGACTTTAACGTCGAATTTGATGTGATCGTCAGTGAGGCGGAATCCTCTAATTCTGATCGCAACGTTGATGGATCGTTATTCGACCGAACAAGTTTTGGAGTTTTGCTGGAAAAGGGAGGAGACTCTTCTAAGCTTTCCTTGAGAGCTTATACGACTGCTATTGACCACATAATGGATAACTTTAATCGTCGAACAACGACTAACTGTGGAAGTGGAACTGACAACAGATGTGTCCTCATGAATGTCGCACGTCAAACTGATGGTATGCGTATTGGCTTAGCACTTCATGTTGGAGAGTCTGCAGCGGTTAATATTGGCGCAGATGCTAAACAGGATAGGCATACATCCCGAAATTTTATGAATAAGTCCCGTGCTGTTGCCTCAGCCTTTGATTCTGCTGCTCGAATTAAAGACTTTGAAAGTGAAATGGTGGGAGCGTTCCTAGAAGTTGATCTGACCGTTTCTGAGAACGCGCATGTCATAAGTGGCGTAAGAACGGACTACTGGAATAGTTCTCGATTCCAAAATGTCGGAAATACAAATACGCAGAGTTTATTTTTAGGCGATGACGATCAAAGTCTTGTTTCGGGTTTTATGCGATTAGAGATTACTGATCCGAATCGTATTGTTAATGGTTACGTTGGATATGGTATCAGCGAGCGCCCCATGGATTACTGGGAGGCAACGACATTTAACGGCATTACAGCTGGGGATGTTGTGAACATTCAGCCAGAACGAAATCATCAATTTGATGTTGGAATAAATATCAGTAGTGAGAATTTTTCCAGTAATGTCTCGCTATTTTTCTCGGATATTGATGACTATATGTTGACAGTTGATGCTGCGACGGATTCGGTGACTAATGTGCAAGTTGAACGGTGGGGTGGAGAAATTGATATGCGGTATGACGTTTCTTCTTATTCGTCGTTATTTGGTAGTGTCTCCTATGTATCAGCGGATAACGAGACAGATAATACGCCGCTCGCGCAAACACCACCTCTAGAGTTACAGCTTGGTTTAGATCATTCGGTGAATGAGTGGAGTTTTGGTTTTCTGGCGCGGTATGTGGATACGCAAACGAGGATTGATGCAGGGAAAGGGACTGTTGTTGGTTTTGATCGAGCTACAGCGACGCCAAGCTTTTATACGTTAGCGGTGAATGCTGGATTTGAAATTAATTCTCAGTCTTACTTTAGCGTAGGTGTTGATAACCTGCTCGATGAAGATTATTTCGAGCATATAAATCGAACTAACAGTTCTGCTATTACCGGTTTCATAACGGACAATACCATTGGCGTTAAAGAGCCTGGTATGACATTGTGGCTGAAAGCGGGAATAGAGTTTTAGTTTTTCTGTCTTGAAGTAGAGTAGAGTTTAAAAAAAGGCAAAGCCGATAATCAGGCTTTGCCTAGTTTGCTGACTACTGAACTTTTGTGTTTAGTAATTACGTTAACTGTCGTACGTTTTTAACGCGCGCAACAACATTACCTTCACCATTTGAGCTTTGTAATGCTCTTCGCGTGCTTGGCGTCTACAGTATTGTGTCCACAAGTTCATAACACCCTCCTTTTTAAAGTTAGGTGCGTTCCTTCGGTAACCATTACCTACTTCCGTCTCTTTCGAGATGAACGATGATAATGCGTTCCTTCGACTGAGTAGTCTACTTCCGTCCTATATGGATGAACGTTCGCGTACTGTAAATCTGGAGGGAATTATATGTCAAGAGACTTTAGTGCGTTTTTTTAATATACTTTGACGAATGCCTTATAAACTATTGTTTATTATAGATATATATCTAATTAAATTAGGCCTAATCAGCAACTGAATTTCATTATTTACCGCATTTTTTTGATAAGTTTTATTTTTTTGTTGGACGAGGTCCCACCATCATTAAAATAATTACCGTAGTTGAGTGACACTGTGTGTGATGAATACTTGGTTGTGATAATGTCTGGATCATTTTTCAAATCATTCAAATCACAATGCCGAGTCTTAATGCTCTGATCGGTAATCTGTGAAATTTTTCTCGAAGGCAAAATACATGGATGTTAGTAAATTTGTGAAACGTATTAACGATCGTTCGTCTTTTAACCAGTGGTTAGGTATCGAGGTCGTAGAGGTGGCAGTAGGCTCAGTATCGTTAAAAATTCAATGGCGCGAAGATTTTGGGCAGTATTCGGGTCATCTTCACGCGGGAATTATTGGCACGATGATTGATACCGCGTGTGGGTTTTCTGGTTTGACGGTAACGACATCAAAGTTTCTTGCATCGAACTTTTCGGTAAATTTCTTAAGACCTGCCATTGGTGATTCTTTTGTAGCCAAGGCGCAAGTGATTAAGCCAGGAAGGCTTCAGATATTTACACGGTGTGATCTCTATGCTGTGAGCGGAAGCGAAGAAAAATTGGTGGCAAACGGCGACACCATATTGTGTGTTCTACCAGACAGTGATTGGAATGACGAGCTAAATTAATACACTAAATGTTACGAATGTCATTATTAAAATTAAAAAGTATCTCTCTTGTTGCGATGGCACTGTGTGCTGCGGAGGTAGGGGTGTGCTATGGCGAAGATTGGCAGCGCATTTCTGGAGATTCAGAGCCAAATAAGATTTACTATGACGCAGATTCTTTTGAGTTAAATAAAGAAGGTGTTTCTATCTGGATTATGGTTGATTTCGCAGCGTCGGTAATGGGGGTGCTGTCCAAAAAAATTCATGTCCAAATGAATTGTGAGAATCAAACGCACATACTATTTCGTCAAGAATTGTTTGAAGGCGAATTTGGATCGGGACAGCCCTATATAACCGATATGAAGTCAGCGCAGGTGAGCGAAGCTGCAAGCAATCCGGCCGTATCGGTTGTAATGAATGAGGTGTGTCAGGCGCTGCCTTAATTTTTATCCGATGACGTAAATAATTGGATTACACGGTTCGCGTTATACTTAACAATGTGTTGTTTAATTAATCTCTAAACCGTTAGAGTTTAAATTGTAATCAGGAATGGACCAAAGATGAACCTATTGAATAATAAAAACATTGGATTCGAATCTTTAACGATACTGCCTACTCATAGGTTGATTAAAACCCTGTTTATTTTACTTGTCATGGTAGCTGGTTTGGTGGTTTGCGCGCAAACATCCTTCGCTCAAGACGCGGAAGTCCCTGCGAAATCAAGTAAGGGTGGAGGTTTGGATCCCACCAAGAAGAAATTATTTTTTAGATCCGAATATCGTAAACTCGAAAATGACACCAGTAGCTTAGTGGGCGAAGGTTTATACGAGTTACCTTTGACAAAGCAATGGTATCTGCGAACGTCGGTGCCGTTTAAAAGGAACACCGCGCTATCTGGTGGATCAAATTATGGGCTCGGTGATATAACGACGCGGATTTCCTATTTGGCGATAAATACGTCAGCTGGCAGCAGACTTTTTTTTGGGATGGAGAATAAATGGGATACGGCGACTGATACAGCACTGGGAGGAGGAAAATATACATTTTCTCCCGTAGTGACAGGCTTTATGCGCTTTCCAGAGGCCAAGATTGTTACGTTCCCGTCGATTCAGTATACCGATACTCTTGGTGGTGATTCGGGGCGATCGGACTCAAATAATACGATCATTAAAGGCACCACTGTTCGAATCCTAACGGATGGTTTTTACCTAATGGCGGATCCCGCATTCATTTGGGATCATGAGCGTAATGATCAGTCAACAGGTACTTTCGATTTGGAATATGGGCGATTTGTTAAAGGTAAGACGATGTATTACGTCAGACCTGGCACAACCTTATGGGGAGACAGCACTCCGTTTTCGTTTAAATGGAATGTTGAGTTTGGCATTCGTATTTTTATGTAATCGATAAGTAATATTAGTAACCAATTCTCATATTGGGTTTGCGCGGATGCGTAGGAAGAAATTTGGCTTCTCCAGAGGCAATCCGTTTTGTGCTCCACAGCACAATTAATGCATCTAGTATGTCGTCGTCGGCGACATCTTTTTTTAGATATTGAGCTCGGATCGAATCAAAATCAAAGTTTGAAAAAGTCCGTTCCAGTAACTGCCGCCTAATTTTGTGGCCTTCTTGCTTTTTCTTACTCTCTAAGATCACGTTGTCTCCATTCAATTTGCGAAAGCTCAATTCCGGATGAATTTCATAAATATCTGTTTGATCCTGATTCAAGATGAGCTGAACGTCTCTGATTTTAGGAAATAAATGCCATGATTGTATAGAAATAGCTTTACCGAATCGCTCTTTAGAAAATTGGCAAGCCTTTTCGTAGCTTGTTTGTTTCAGCATGCCGGGGGTGGGGGCGGAAAAAATGGTTGAGGATTTTTTGCCAAGGTGCTTTCGTGCTAGTTGATCGGCTTCCCGCGGCATCTCGTCCGATAAAACTACAGGCATATCAACGCCTATTGTTAGGCAGCTGTGGTTCGTTGCGATATGTAGTTTTCTTAAGCTAGGAATGACGCATGAATGCAGCGTAGCATCGGTCCCTTCCCAAATAACAAACCATCCTGATTTGCAGCCGTCAATGCCAACAATTAAAGACACGTCAGCTTTAGGCCTTAGAGGTTTGGATCAAGCCTAGTTTGCGTTTTTTGTAAGGACGTTCATCACCAATAAAAGAAATTATCATCTCAATACTGCTAAATTTCGGAGTATCGTTTTTTCCAGTACTCGTGATTTGAGACTAAATCATTTTTTCCTGAAACATCCGTTCCACGCATGAGCATTAACGGTTGCTCTTTTAGGTTAAATGGACTTTTAAATCGATCATGGTTTACTAGGGAGCGATCGTAATGGGAAGACGCTGGCATATAGCGCAGTACGAGCGCTGCGCGTCTTTTGGGCGATTCATTCGCGTGCGACCCATGAATAATTTTTACGTGGTGCATGGATAATGCACCTGGCTCTAATTCGACATTAACTGCTTTTGATTCATCATATTGATCTTCGTCTAGTTCCAGGTTGAGCACGAGATCTTTCCGGTCCGACATGTGGTGCCTGTATAAACCCGATTGATGTGATCTTGGAATAAATCGCATACATCCGTTCTCTGTGGTCACCTCGTCTAATGCTATCCAAACCGTACAGGTTTCGAGTGGACGCATTGGCCAATATTCGCCATCCTGATGCCAAGGAACTTCTCTACCCGTAATGCTGGGTTTACAAAAAACTCGAGCTATCCACAAAATGATGTCAGGCCCAATAACTTGTTCAACTAAATCAAGAATATCAGGGTGAGAGGCGACCTCTAAAAATGGATTATCAACACCTTCAGAGGAGAAATCTAGAAAGTGTGGGTTTGGAATATCTTCAGGCTTGAATTGGTCTCCTAGTCGATTAATGGCCGAATCGATCCCTGCTTGTAGTCGACTTAGCAGGTCTTCTGATAACCTAAAATCCGGAAACACGTATCCTTCAGTCGCATATTTTTGAATTTGCTCTGAGCTAAGTTTTCCCACTGCAAGCCTCCTTGTGTGTATTCAAAGTCGATGCTACATTCCGGATAGAAAGTGGGATAACGCCTTCACTTCCTCGTCGGACAAAGCGTCCATTACTGTGGTTTTAAGTCCATTGTCATTGGTGCGATTTCCGTCTCTAAAATCCTTCATCGTCTTTTCTAGGTATACCCGTTTTTGCCGGGATAGTCGGGGTATTGGTCCAGCACCACGATAGTTTGCCTGGTGACAGGATGCGCAACCGTGTTCTTTTGCGATATCTTTACCGATCTTAGCTAAACCTTCATCGATGCCTCTCTGTCTGACGATATGCTCCTCATAATAAAATTTTGCGAGAGTGATGATGTCTTCATCAGTTAATACACCAACTAAGGGCGACATCTCCCCATTGGAACGCACTCCTGACTTAAAGTCGTGTAATTGTTTGATGATGTACTCTTGGTTTTGGCGCGCCAAACTCGGGTATTGGCCAGAGCTGGAATTACCATCGGTGCCGTGGCATCGCGCACATGCACCTACTAATTCTTGAGCGCTTTTAGCTTGGGAATGCGCTGGTGATGTGATTGTCAGAAATCCTAAAAAGCAGGTTACACTAATTATTGTCGCGCGGAACATGTTCCTCTTTCTTCCGGTTTTGTTTTTTGTTTACGAGTGTGTATTAGAGCACAAATTTATAAAAATAAATTTCGTACGATACATCGTAATTTAGTTGGTATTGTTGAGTGATTTTCAATAGACCACGACTTTGAAAGCAACGTAATTGGGCATCACTCCTAGAGCACCAACTGAATTTTATGGGGGTGACTCCGCTTATGTTGAGGTGGGCTACTTACGAACGGGGTCAATCTGTTTCAACCGCAAGGAAGAGTCAGCGCTTTTGATTTTATCAAAGTTGATGCGGCTGCTCGCAGACATTTCATGTCATTGTTGTGCTCTAGATCGCTGTTTTAGCGCGAGCTGGCAATGGGTTAGTTGTTTGAATCGTCGCTTCGCAAACCACGCATATCCGACACTTAATAGCCAATGGACCGGTCGCACTGAGGCAATCTGTGCCAGGAGTCGCCAACGAGGCAAGTTTTTCCATATCGTGATGAAGGCATCAACGCCAACATGAACTCTTCCGGTACTGTCTTTGACGTGTAAGCGCTCTAGTGCCGCCACGAGCTCTAGACCCTCGCTTTCAAGGTCTAGCGTTTGATCCGACAAACCCACCCACTCAAAACTGTTGCTTTTGTCAGCGCGCCTGTAGACAGCAATTTCTTTTGAACAAAGCCCACACTGGTCATCAAAATACACGGTTATCATAATTTTTTCTGGTGTAGACTATAAATAATGGACAAAATGATCTCAGTTTGGTTCCTGTGCAGTGACTCAAGGTAAATTCCAATTGAACAATTTTTGTTACCTGTACTAATGAACTTTGCACACGGATGGTAGTCTCAATCACCATGTTGATCTTACGAAATTTTAGGTTACGCTATGTTTAAACTTGTTATCACCGCTTGCTTTTGGGCATCGCTCGCTGTTACCGGGCTTGTATCCGCCCAGACCCACCAAATGCACCCCTTGGATTTAGAAGTACCGATTGCAAATCTTGAGGCTGTGGCAGAAGGTGCGGAAATATTTTCTGAGAAATGCGCAGCATGTCATGGAGGGCAGGGAGTTGGAACGGGCCGCGCCCCTTGCGTGAGTTGTGGGAAATTCATGTTCAGGGGAAATACCAACAGCGAGATTTATGAAACGATTTACTCGGGAACTCCTCGAACAGGGAGTCGAGGCGGCAAAATGGGGGCTTTCAGCAGCATGTTGGATAAAACTCAGATTTTACACATTGTTGCCTACCTGAGAGCAACAGAAAAAGCTCGGATCGCCTCTGGAGAGATCGCGGATCCATACGCGTCAAACCAGGATGCAATGGTCTTCCCAGATTAGTCAGTTAACTATAGCCTCCTGAAGACAGACGGTGTGAGCCTCACAAAGGCTTGCTCCGTCTACCCCTTCCTAGTCTAGTCTAGCCGATGCTAGTCTCCCTGAAGATACTTGGCATGTCTGTTGATTTGCATAATTCGTCTATAGACGTTGCGTAGGCGTTAAAATACGACCAGTAGTGTTGCTTAAAATACAAAATTTGAGGAGAACTGATGAAGAATTCAAAAGATTATTTGAGTGAAGCAAATGCTTTGGTGGAGCGTGTATCTGTCGAGGAAGGTATTGATCTTCACAAAAACAAGGGTGCTGTTTTCGTTGATGTTCGTGATTCCGCAGCAATCGCTGAGTCTGGAACCATCAATGGCGCTCTCAGAATTCCAAGAGGTTTTATAGAGTTCGCTGCAGATCCTGATAGTCCATTCCATAACGCTGAACTTAATCGAGATGCAACGATTATTCTCGTTTGCGGGGCGGGCGGTCAAGCTGCGCTGGCGGGTAAGACTCTGAAGGAGATGGGCTATGAGAGCGTGAGAAATATTGGTGGGTTTGCGGATTGGCGTGACGCCGGTGGAGAGACCGAGGCGGCGTGAATACGGATTGATTTCAATTAGAAATATTATGTTCGTGCGGCCTATAGTAATTTTAGTTTCCTTATTGGTATTTTTGATTTCTGCGTCTAAAGCGGAAGAGCTACCGTCATGCGCAGGCGAAGACCGAGAGATTTGGACAAACTGCCAAGGGACACTCAACTCGGACAATTTTCACTATATTGGGGACTTTGCCGAAGGAAAGCCTCATGGTGATGGTTTGCTTGAGGACGCTTTTGGTACGAGGTACAAAGGACAGTTTAGACTGGGGAAGAAAGACGGGCGAGGCGAGATGACATTCGGCTCCAAACATCCGTTGTCAGGTTCCATCTATGTCGGACAGTTCAAAGATGATGTGCCTCATGGACAGGGCGTTATGCAATATCTTGACGGAGCCAAGTACGAGGGCGCCTATCAATTTGGTCAGTTTCACGGGCACGGATCTATGAAATTCACCAATGGTGACCACTATCGAGGCGGTTTTAGGGAAGGTAAAAAAGAAGGTTTTGGAATTTATACCTATGTAGACGGCGCTCGTTATGAGGGGCGTTGGAGAAACGATCAGGAGCATGGTCGTGGGCGACAAACATATGCAAGTGGCGGTAAATACGTGGGAAATTTTCAAAACGGTGCGCCAAATGGTGAGGGCGTCTACACGTTTTCCAACGGCGCGTCGTACAAAGCTACGTGGGTTGATGGTGAGCCGCTTCAAGCGACGATTGAAAACTTGCCGTTAAAAGACTAATTAACCACTACAGGTCGAGCTTTACGTGATTCCACCACGGCAGCGCCGAATATGGCCTCAGATCTAATTCATGTGTCCAAGCTGAGGGATGTTGGCGTGCGAGATGAAAGTAACTCTCTGCAATTTGATCTGGAACCAATAAACCATTTTTTTCATAGCCTTTCCTTTGCTTAAGGTCTTCGAACGCGTCGGGCCCCAGCATTTTTCCAAGGGTATCTGGAGCATCTATAAGTCCATCAATCACAATATGGGCAATATGTATCCCCTTGGGAGCGAACTCTGCATTTAACGATTGACAGAGCATACGGCGTGAGGCCATCGTGGCGGCGTGTGAGTGTTGACCTCTGTTCCCTCTTACCGAGGCAGTTGCTCCTGTAACAAGAAGGCTTCCTGTTGAGCGTTCTACCATGTAGGGAAGTAGTTTTTTGGCAAGACGAAATAAACCAAGGGTTCCTAAACGCCACCCAAGCTCGAACACTTTGAGCGTGGTATCGTTCAAATCTCGGTCACCGATTTGCGCGCCAACGTTGTATACAGCTGTATCAATTGCGCCGAGTTCTGTTTCAATTTTTTCCACAAGCGCCTCAAGTTCATCCGGCTTGGTTACATCTAATATGAAACCGGCCGCTTCATGGCCGTTTGTTGTTAGCTCCTGAATTGATTTGTTAAGGCCTTCTTGATCACTTCGCCTGACGAGGCAGATGTAATAACCTTCTCTGGCGAATCTTCTTGCGGTCGCCATACCTATCCCCGCGCCCGCGCCGATAATTAAACAAATTTTACGCATGTCTTTTCCCGTAACTTTGGTTTTTGTATATGAATTTTTTTGTCTATTTTTTGCGCGTAATGCCAACAGTTACGGCATCCGGTTTTGACCAGTTTTCATCAATCCATGGGTCGCCGTCGATATAAGCCTCAAGCATCTTGAGAGAGTCATTTCCCCAAAAAATTTTATTGTTATATTGAAAAGATGGGACACCATAAACGTGATTGGCTATGGCCTCCTCAGTATTTGTTTTAAGTTGTTCCTTAACGGCTGGGTCGTCGGGTTTTCGTTCCAAATTAATCTCACTACTAAGCGCTGATAATTCAGTTTCATCGGATACATCCGCCCCACGATTCCATACAAACTCAAAAATCTTGTTGCAGGTCTCCTTGCTTGGATCCCCAGATCTATTCTCGGCTATCGCCAAACGGAGCAGCGTCAGCGGGTTGAAGGGGTGGCTTTTAGGTAGCCGAATTGGGATACCAGCTTCTCTTCCTTGCCATAAGGCTTGCAAAAAAGTCCACTCGCGTCGATAAGGTATTTCAGCTGGACCCAGTTGCCCATAATGGTTTAATAGTCCAGCAAATAATATGGGCTTATACGTAATGTCCACACGATTAACTAAGCCTCTTTGAATGACTTTAAATGCGAGATAGGCGTAAGGAGATATAAAATCGAAGTACATCGTAATTTTAGGCATGTTCAACCTTTAGATTTGTAGTTTTGATGTGTTTCGTATCACGCTTTGACACACACGTACGTTAGAAACAATGATACCCTCATATCGGTTTTTAAGTAAAAAAAACGACGAAAGAATTTTAGCTGAAGCAGGTAATACAATTCATGTTACAGATCCAAAATCTAAGTTTTGCTCGAGGCAAAAATGTTTTATTCGAGAATTTGA